>TARA_B100001057_G_scaffold77728_1_pt1 | contig 66020 bp, 68 predicted proteins | sample TARA_B100001057 | Tara Oceans TARA_B100001057 (sample SAMEA2621839) | marine metagenome | biome: marine biome (ENVO:00000447); feature: surface water layer (ENVO:00002042); material: "saline water (ENVO:00002010), including plankton (ENVO:xxxxxxxx)" | depth 5 m | reverse complement strand
CCTGTATTATTATTGGACCAGTGTCTAGCTCCTCTGTTACAAGGTGTACGCTACAGCCGTGTATTTTTTCATTTTTATCTAGAACTCTCTGGTGAGTATTGAGACCCTTGTACTTAGGTAATAAAGAGGGATGAATATTAAAAATTGGTTTATTGAATTTTTTGATAAACTCTGGTGACAGTATCCTCATGAAACCAGCAAGAATTAGATAGTCAGGATTGTATTTTATGACTTTATCTAGGAGAGCTTTATCAAAACTGATTCGCTCACTGTAGTTATGATTGTTAACAATGTGAGTGGGTATTCCATGAGTTTTTGCTCTATCTATTCCTCTTGCACCAGAAACATTACTGATAACTGAAGATATCTCAAGAGCAATTTCATCAGCTGTTATTGAGTCAAGTATTGCTTGAAAATTTGATCCACTTCCTGAGAGGAGTACAACAGCTTTTTTTATAGAGTCTGATTTAAATATACTCAACTCCGTGAGACCCCTCAACTATGGTTCCAATCTCCCACGCTGATTCATTACATCCATTAAGAATTGAAAGAGTTTTATTTGCATCTTTTTTATCAACGATCAAAATCATACCAATACCGCAGTTAAACGTTTTTCTCATTTCTGAGTCTGCAATATTTCCTTTAGTCGCCAACCACTCAAAGATTGGATCCTGCTCCCAGCTATTGATTTTTATCTGAGCCTTTAGGTTTGAGCTCAATATTCGTGGAAGGTTTTCAGTAATACCACCCCCGGTTATGTGCGCCATTCCATTAATTTGTATTTCTTCCATTAACTTTTGGATAGATCTAACATAAATCTTTGTTGGTTCTAGAAGCGTTCTTAATTTTGTGTGCCTAAGGTTATCTTCAGCATGGTAATTTTCAAGAACTTTTCTTATTAGTGAATATCCATTTGAATGAGGCCCACTCGAGGCAATACCTATAATAGTGTTATTGGATTTAATTTGTTCTCCTGTGATAAGTTTAGATCTATCCACTACTCCAACACAGAAACCAGCGAGATCATATTCATTATCCTGATACATGTCAGGCATTTCGGCGGTTTCTCCTCCTATCAATGCTGCTCCGGAAATTTCACATCCTTTAGCAATTCCTTTTATAACTTCAGAGGCAATGTTGATGTGGAGTTTTCCACATGCAAAGTAATCAAGAAAGAAGAGCGGTTCTGCGCCTTGAACCAGAACATCATTAACACACATTGCGACTAAATCTATACCAATGCTGTCATGGATATTTAAATTTTGAGCGAGCAACAACTTTGTGCCAACACCATCAGTACCTGATACTAAAATCGGATCTTTGTATTTTTGAGATTGAAAATCAAACAATCCACCAAAACCACCCACTTCCGCCATAACCTCAGGTCTTTTTGTTTTTTCAATAAATGGCTTTATTTTGCTTACTAGTAAGTTACCAGCATCAATGTCAACACCAGCATCCTTATATGTAAGGTTTCTATCTTTTTTTATGTTATTTTTTTTCAAATTAATTGGTTGTCTTGAATGCTTAGAGAATATTTTTGAATCTATAATCATTATATACTTAAAGTTTCCAAGCAGATAAGATTATCTTTAAGTCTTTTTATAATTGTAAAACAGCATGATATCGAAAAAATCCATTTCATTGTTAATTGCTTCCGTATTTTTTTTGGGTTTTCATTCTTTTTCGTTAGCTCAACAACCTGATTTGTTCGAAATAGAAATTGATGCTGACATGAGGGATCTCAGAAATAATATTAGAATTCAGAAGCAAGCAATAGAAAAACTTATAGTGAGACTTACCAATCCAGAAAAAAGTGATGCAAAAAAACTAACAGAGCAATTTTTTCCTGAGCCAGAAAAATACATAAAGCAATTCAGGAAAATTGAAAACAGAGGCGTTCTAGTTTCATTAGATGGTGACTCTATTCAGGAGGTACTAATTGAGGCAGGAGTGAGCCTATGGAGAATCGACAGACCAACAATTATGATCTTTCTGGCTATTGAATCAGCTATGGGCGAGAGAGAAATTGTCTTATCAGATTATGGCCACAGAGTTTTTTCATATTCAACCGGTATAGACAAGAATCTTAATATTAAGGATCAGATAAAGAGTGTTGCCAGAGAAAGAGGTATTTCAGTGGTATTTCCAGATATGAATGAAGATGAGCGAAAGATAATTAATTTTAGTGACATATGGGCCGGTTTTATTGACAGGATGCTCGAAGTGTCTGGGAGATATAATGCATCTAATGTTTTGACAGCAAAAGTAAGAAAAGACGAGTCAAAAGATATCGAATGGGTATTCTTTTTTGGTAGAGATACTTTCAAATTTAGTGCAAATCTTCATGATGCTATTCACAATGTAGCAAACGAAATGGCACAAAGATATGAGTATTCTGGCCGAATACCCCTGAAAGATATTGTATTGAACTTCACTAAAATTGAATCTATCGATGATCTGGCAGTGATAGATCTCATATTAAAATCATCAAGCATGATCAGTGATTATTCAATGTATAAAGTGAGTGAAGATAATGTTTCTTACATTTTAAAATACAATGGATTAAAAGAGGATTTAGAATCTACGCTTAATGAAAACAAATCAATAGAGATCGATAATGATTTTGTATACAGTGAGATGTATATCAGAAATCCGAGCGATTATTTGAATTATAAATTATTAAAATAATTAAAACATGTATTTAAAGTCTATTCCTAATTTAATTTCTATTATGAGAATAATACTTATTATTCCTGTCTTATTGCTTATCTGTACTGAAAGTTATGATTTGGCACTCTTTCTTTTCTTGCTAGCGGGTTTGTCTGATGCTCTAGATGGATATCTTGCAAAAAAGTTTGACTGGAGAACAAGAGTAGGAGCCCTTTTAGATCCTGTAGCTGATAAATTACTGGTTGCTGGAACTTTCATTATTCTAACATGGTTAGGACTTGTCCCTCTCTGGCTTGCTGTTATTGTCGTATCCAGAGATATAATTATTGCTTTAGGTGTATTTATTTATAGTTTTGTCTACGAACCTTTTCGTGGTGAAGCAACAAAAATAAGCAAGATTAATACATTTTTAGAAATACTTTACGTCCTAATGGTGCTCTCACATGAAGCTTTCTATTGGCCGTCAAACATAATAATTATAATTACTGGATCGGCTGTATTTGTAACTGTTTTCATAAGTGGGTTGGACTACATAATGTCCTGGGTAAGAAGAATTAATTCTCAAAGAAATATTAACTAGTTGGGAGCTAGTTAAAAGGAGTATATGTCTGTGGGGCAATTGTCATTAGCGGTTCAATTAGATGATTTCGCTGTTTTTGAAAGTTTCTTTCCAGCAAGAAACCAAGAAATATATCAACTTCTATCAGAATTAGATGGATCATCAGACAGATTTGATGGTTTTTGGCTATGGGGGGAAACTGCATCAGGAAAAAGTCATTTGCTTCAAGCTGTCAGTGACAACATGGTAAATAATTGTGTTTATATTCCAATGAAAGAATTAATTAGCCATGATCCTCATGTCATTCAGGGTCTGTCTAGTAGGAATGTTGTGTGTATTGATGACATTGATTTATGCGCAGGAAAAAGAGAATGGGAGCTTGCTATTTTTAACTTATGTAACCAGCTTTTTGATAGAAAATTGTCTTTGGTAGCATCATCAAGCTCAAAGGTCTTTAATTCAGGATTTATTTTAAACGATCTTCAGAGTAGGCTCTCAATTTTACCATCCTACAAAATCCAACATTTAAATGATGAAGAATCAAAGAATGCATTAAGATTAAGAGCAAAATTTAGGGGGATAGAAATAAGCGATGAAGTTCTGGATTATCTTCTAAAAAGAGTAAATAGGGATATGACCAGTCTTTATGAGATACTGGATCGTTTAGATAACGCATCACTGATAGCTAAGCGAAAACTATCTATTCCATTTGTTAAGGAGGTAATTAATCAGTCTAATTGAGTTGTTTTGCAATCCTGGAAATCCTCTTACCAAGTGCTCTAGCTAGACTCACCTCATCTGGAGAAAGTATTTTTCGGGTTTTTTCATCAGAAACATGGCTTGGCCCATAGGGTGTTCCGCCTTCTCTTGTAGTTGATAATTCTTTTTCTGAAAAAGGAATTCCAGTCAATAACATCCCATGGTGAAGTAAGGGTATTGCCATAGTTAAAAGAGTGGATTCTTGTCCACCATGCATACTTCCAGAAGAAGTAAAAACACCAGCTGGCTTTTCAGTAAGTGCATTATTAAGCCACTCATTTGTCGTGTTATCGAGAAAATATTTAAGTTCTGCAGCCATATTGCCAAATCGACACGGGCTCCCTAAAATTAACCCATCGCAGTCAAAGAGATCTTGTTTTTCAATATAGGGCGGACCTTGGTCTGGTATATCATCATTTTTTTTATTGCTAATTGGTATGGAAGGGACAGTTCTTATTTTTGATGACACGCCCTCAACTGAATCAACTCCATTAGCTATTTCCCTTGCTAATAATTCTGTTGCCCCATATTTAGAGAAATAGAGAATAAGAATTTCTTTCATTTTTATAAAACCTCCAAAACTTTTTCAGGCGGCCTACAAATCACGGCTTTATTTTTTTTATGATTAATTACAATGGGTCTTTCAATGTATTTAGGGTTATCAGATAACCACTTTGAGGCTGAATGATTATCCATAGATGACAATGAATTTTCGTGCTTATTTGATATCTCTCGCACTCTTGCTATTTCGCTTACTTCCTTATTAAGCATATCAGCTATTTGGATTAATTCGAAATCCTTAGGTGTTTCGATTAAATATTGAATAATTTTTGGTTTTTTCTTTTTTTTTCTGAGAATTTCCAATGTTTTCCTTGATTTAGAACATTTTGGATTATAATAGATACTTATCAATTGAATTACCCTTAATTGCTAGCTTATGATTCGGTTGATAACTTCTTCTCTTGAGAGCATCTCAGAGTCCTGACTATTTCTGCTTCTGAATTCTATTTGATTATTCGTAATTCCTTTTTCACTTATTACAATTCTATTTGGTATCCCAATTAACTCTGCGTCCGCAAATTGTATACCTGGACGAATTCTACGATCATCAAATAGTACCTCAATATTTTGATCTTGGAGAAACTCATAGAGGTCCATTGCCGCTGTTTGTACTTCTTTTGATTTATGCATATTTATTGGAATGACTATTACTTTAAATGGAGCGATATTCTCTGGCCAAATTATTCCATTTTCATCGTGATTCTGTTCAATTGCTGCAGCGACGATTCTCGAAATTCCAATGCCATAGCAACCCATTGATAATGGAACATCTTTACCTGAATCATCTTGAACAGTTGCTTTTAGAGCCTCACTGTACTTTTTTCCAAGTTGAAAAATATGTCCTACTTCGATCCCTCGTGCGATACTTAGTTTCCCTTTTCCCTCTGGTGAAGAGTCTCCAGCTTCTGCATTTCTGAGATCAATTGTATCAGGACTTCCAAGATCATCAGAAAAATTTGCACCAATAAAATGATAGTCTTTTTCATTGGCACCACAAATGAAACTCTCCATACCAGCAATAGCATGGTCAAAATATATTTCTAATCCGAGATCGATCGGTCCGATAAAACCAAAATCATAGCCTGTTTCTTTTTTTATTTCTTTTTCATCTGCCATCGTTACAGGCAACGATATACCTGGGATTTTTGCTGTTTTAATGATATTTAATTGATGATCTCCTCTTAAAACAACAGCTATCGGCCGTTTTTCCCCCTTAAGTAGGAGTGTTTTTACTGTATCTTTTGGCTCTACCTTCAATAGGTTGCATAATGAGGCAATATCTTTGGTGTTTGGCGTATGTTCTTTTTCTCTTCTTTTTTTTGATTCTATTGTTTTTACTTGACTCTTTAACGTTGGAGTGAGCTCTATGTTTGCAGCATAATTTTCTTCGTCACAGTAGGCAATAGTATCCTCTCCAGAATCAGCTATCACATGGAATTCTTGCGATCGATTTCCTCCGATTTCACCACTGTCTGCATCAACGACTCTACACTCTAAGCCCATTCTTTTAAAAGCTTTTGAGTAAGCTTCATGCATCAAATTGTATCCCTGTTCCAAACAGTCTTGATCTAGATGGAATGAATATGCATCTTTCATCAGGAATTCACGAGCTCGCATTACACCAAAACGTGGTCTAATTTCATCACGAAATTTTGTTTGAATCTGATATAAATTTAGAGGGAGTTGTTTGTGGCTTCGAAGTTCTTTTCTTGCAATATCCGTAACAACCTCTTCATGAGTAGGTCCATAACAATAATCTCGATTATGACGATCTTTTATTCTAAGTAACAATGATCCATATTCATTCCACCGTCCGGATTCCTCCCATAAGGAACTTGGTTGTATTGCTGGCATCAGAATTTCTTGAGCTCTGGCATTGTTCATTTCTTCTCTGACAATATTTTCTATTTTTCTGAGTACCCTCAGACCGATTGGCATCCATGTATAAAGCCCAGCAGAAAGTTTTCTTATTAACCCGGCTCTGAGCATAAGTTGATGGCTTATAATTTCAGCATCAGATGGATTTTCTTTGAATGTAGTTAATCCCAACTTCGAATAAAACATATTAATCTTCTCGATTTGTATATAATCGATATTCTACACATTATGTAATCATAATAGAAAAAATGCTTTATTTGATTTTTTATATGAGCCGCTAACTTATATGCATACCAGGAAAGAATTATTACTAATATTATTCAGTTATGGGTAATTCAAAAAATTTAACTAAAAATACATACCTTAACCACATTGGAATTGATGTCTGGCTTACGAGAGATAGAAGCTCATCTGATAAGCGTGCCATCTCAAATACAAGCATTCAAAAAGAAAAGTTATGCCCATATTGTAATGCTGAATTTGATGATGCATGTTCATATGAATTAAAAACTCAGTCAAAATTAATGATCTTATATGAATCAGCTGATAGAGGTAGTATTGATTTTGATGAATCACAAGATGAAAAATATATAAAATTGATTGAAGCAATTGTTTTTTCGATTGGATTCAATCAAGAAGATGTAATTATCTTTAGGTTGTGTTGTAAAAAAAATTTTAAAAATAGCGTTAATGAAATCAAACCAAAAAATATAATTTTAATGGGAAAATCTATCACTGGTAAACTCTGTGATAAAAAAAATAAGGATGATATTCCTGAGGGAGTCACCTCAGTATACAGTTTCCCTGCTATAATAACTCACTCAATTAATGAGATTTACATGAATGCCGATCTAAAGAAAGATCTTTGGTTAAATATCAGACACTTATCGTCCATATGAGCATGACTAGATATGGAATTGATGATCTCGATTTGAAGTTTTCTGAGATGGATGTATCTGATATTGTTTTCGTTGCTGATATTGAGCGAAGAAACTATAAATACCCTTGGACCAAAACAATATTTAGTGATTGCTTGTCATCGGGTTATCTCTGCACAGTTGCTAATTTTAATGACAAGATAATAGGCTACTCTGTTGTCTCAACCTCAAATTATGATGCTCAAATCTTAAATTTATGCGTAGATGAGGATTCTAGAGGACTAGGATTCGGGGAAAAAATAATGGATCTTTTAATAGAAGACATAAAAAGCAGAGGTCTCAATGAGATTTACTTAGAGGTTAGATCCTCTAACATACAGGCAATCTCTCTATATAAGAAAAAAGGATTCGAGCTAATCGGAGTGAGGCAAAATTACTATATGGATCATAATGGAAGAGAAGACGCAAAGGTATTTTTCTTGAATACCAAAAAATTCGGCTACAAACAATAAACTATATTTATATTAGTAATCAAAGAAAATTATTACTCATCCTAAAAATCCTATGACATCCTCACTAGAAAAATTCGATAATCGTAGAACTTTTGCAATAATTTCTCACCCAGATGCAGGCAAGACCACATTGACAGAGAAGTTACTGCTCTTTGGTGGTGCTATTAAAATGGCTGGCTCGGTAAAAGGGAAAAAAGCCAAAAGGCATGCAACCTCAGATTGGATGAAAATGGAACAAGAAAGAGGTATTTCAGTTACATCTTCAGTAATGCAATTTCCTTATAAGGGTTATGTGATTAATTTATTAGACACGCCTGGTCATGAAGATTTTTCAGAGGATACTTATAGAACACTTACAGCTGTTGACTCAGCAATGATGGTTATTGATTGTGCTAAAGGAGTTGAATCAAGAACAATTAAGTTAATGGAAGTATGCAGACTCAGAGACACACCAATAATTACATTTGTGAATAAATTAGATCGAGAGGGCCGTGAGCCCATCGAAATATTAGATGAAATAGAATCCATTCTGAAGATTAACTGTGTCCCAATTACTTGGCCAATTGGTATGGGATCGAATCTAAGAGGAATTTATCACATAGGTGAAGATAAAATTTATGTATACAATAAAAAAATTAATAATTCCGAAGAGAGCGAAACCAAGATTATTGAATCAGTAAGATCTGATGAGGCCAAAGAATTTTTGGGTGTAGATGCTGAAAAATTTTATGAAGAAGTTGATCTAATTAAGGAAGTTTACCCTGTATTTAATAACGATTCGTTTGCGCAAGGTAAACTGACACCAACATTTTTTGGCTCAGCTATTTCAAATTTCGGAGTGAGGGAATTGATTGATGAGTTCGTGATAATTTCACCAAAACCTCAATCTCGCGATACTGATATAAGGAGTGTTGAAGCTGATGAGGATAAATTGACTGGATTTGTTTTTAAAATTCAGGCCAATATGAATCCAGCACACAGAGACAGAATTGCATTTTTAAGGATTTGTTCAGGGAAATACAAAAATGGAATGAAGTTGTTTCATACTAGATCAGAAAAAGAAATAAAGATTTCAGATGCCATTACATTTATGGCTTCAGATCGTAAAAAAATAGAAATGGCCTTTGCTGGCGACATAATTGGTATTCATAATCATGGAACGATTAACATAGGAGACTCTTTTACAGAAGGAGAGAACTTAAAATTCATAGGTATACCTAATTTCGCACCAGAAATATTCCGACGAGTAATTCTCAAGGATCCCCTTAAACTCAAAGCTCTAAACAAGGGTCTTACGCAACTTTGTGAAGAAGGAGCGACTCAGTTATTTAAACCATTGAATAACAACAACTTAATATTGGGTGCCATCGGCATACTTCAATTTGATGTGGTTGCTCACAGGCTCCTTCATGAATACAAGGTTGATTGTAGTTACGAATCAATAAATATTGCTACAGCTCATTGGGTAATATCTGAAGATAAGAATTTGTCAAATGATTTTGAGGAAAAAAATATTGAAAATTTAGCTTATGATCACGGCAAATCCTTAGTCTATCTTGCACCAACAAGGGTAAATTTAGATTTAACAAAAGAAAGATGGCCGAAGATAGTTTTCAAAGATACAAGAGAATTTAAATAGATCAAAGGATATTTATCTCCTCGATCTAGTATTCCTTCTCTTTTTTTCTGGAATTTTATTATTTATCAGATTTATATTGCCAGATGAAATTTCTCCCAGATTCTTTGTAATGGAATCAATATTAATTTCGAGATTTCTGTCACTTGTTATATTTTTGTTTATTTCTTTAATGTGGCAGCTAGTTGACCCACAGCAGCCACCTATGATTTCTGCGCCTATATTGCTAGCGTAGTTCGCATACACCCCCATGTGCTCAGGAGTTTCTTTGTGTTCTATTTTTCCCTCAATAAGTTCTGGTATTCCACAATTACCCTTAACTACGAGATGCATCTCTTTATTTTTTCTGTCGCGAGCCAGACAAATAAGTGACGCAATTATATCTGGTGTTCCGATACCACAATTAGCTCCATAACCAATTACATTGGGATAATATTTTTCAGCAAGCTCAATTAAATCCTTGGGTTCTAAACCCATCATCGTTTTACCATGAGAATCAAAACTGAATGTACAAATGATTGGAAGCCTGGTTTTCATAGAAGCCATGATAGCGCATTCCATTTCCTCAATAGATGACATTGTTTCGATCCAAATTATTTCTGCACCACCTTCACTCAAGGCAGAAGCCTGATCGAAGAAACAATCTATCGCGGCATTTTCAGATAATTCTCCCAAAGGAGAGATTAATTCTCCAGTGGGACCAATTGAACCTGCGACAATTATATCGCGAGGAAAATCTTCAGTTACTTTTTTAGCAATTCTGGCTGCCTCATAGTTTAATTCGTAAACCCTGGCTTCCATGTTATGCAGAGACAGTCGGTATTTATTTGCTCCGAATGAATTTGTCAGAATAATATCAGACCCAGCAATAATAAAATCTCTGTGATTGGATGCTACATTTTCTGGCTTTTCAATATTCCACATTTCAGGTGGATAGCCTGAATCTAGTCCCATTTTGAAAAGATTTGTACCTGTTGCTCCATCTGCAGTTAGAGCTTTTTTATTTTTTATAATTTCATTGATTCTGACATTGATTTCCATGATATTCTCCAAAAAATTCTATCTAGGTTGTTATGAATGATCAGATAAGAATTTTTTATATGGCACCATGACTCTTAGCTTCTTATAAAAAAAACCTCGTAAGCTTATGCTAAACGAGGTGTTTCTATTTAGCTGAATTTATTTTACGCCCGCAAGCTGATCAAATCGGCGTAATCTAGATTTTACATGAATCAAACCAGTAGTAAAGTTTAAAAGATTTTGTGCTTTCCTTTTAAGATTTCATAATACATTACACAATCACCAAAAAAACTGTAAATCGGATTGAAAAATGTAGCTGGCTTATTCTTCTCAATAGTAAAGTGACTGAACCACGCCAAACCATAAGCAGAGATAAAGCCAAATGCGATATTTTTTAATTCAAGGTTAGTCATGAATATGATTTGAAAATATATAAATAAACTGGACCCAATAAAATGAAGTAATTTGGTGTACTTATTGTTATGTTCACGAAGATAGTATGGATAAAATTCTGAAAAGTTTTTGAATTTTTTTTTCATGTTGTAAAAATTACTTAAAAAACATCTGCTAGTTTAAATATAAAAAAAACATATATAACAATCAAACTGATATAAATTGGGTTAAACGATGAGATTTCTTTTTCATTTTTCTTGAGATAGTTTTTGTGAGCCGAAATCATTAGGAATGGTAAAATTATTAGAATAATGATGATGATTGGTCTAATCATTGTTTAATCTCATTGTTTGTTTGCACAAAATTTCTAAGATTAGTTTATCACTTTATTTTCTAGTTTCTAATTTTGATATGATAAAAAAATGATTTTGAATGAAAAATACATCTCAGTCGCACCAATGATGGATTGGACTGATAGGCATTGTCGTTATTTTATGCGGCTGATAAATCCTGATGTGCACCTATTTACTGAAATGATTGTTGCAGACTCAATTTTGCATGGCGATCACAAAAAACTCTTGTCTTTCGATCAGTCTGAGCATCCCGTAGTTCTGCAACTTGGAGGTAATGATCCACTGAAAATGAGAAGAGCGGCAGAAATTGGTGCAAAATCAGGTTTTGATGAGATTAATATTAATGTTGGTTGTCCAAGTGATCGAGTGAAAAGTGGTTCATTTGGAGCCTGCTTGATGGCAAAGCCTCAAATCATCGCAGAATGTGTCCAGTCGATTAGAGAAATTACTGATATTCCTGTTTCCGTAAAATCTAGGATTGGAATTGACGACCAAGATAGTTATGAATTTCTCTATGATTTTATCAAAACAGTAAGTAATTCTGGATGCGAGACATTTATCATTCATGCAAGAAAAGCAATTCTGTCTGGCATAAGCCCTAAGCAAAATCTATCCATCCCACAGTTAAATTATGATCGTGTTTATCGAATAAAGTCTGATTTTAATCATTTGAGGATAGTATTGAATGGAGGTTTGAACGATATTCAGGATTGTATTAACCACTTAAAAGTCATGGATGGAATAATGATAGGCAGACATGCCTATCGTAATCCATGGTTTTTAAACAAAATAAAGAGGGCGATTCAACATTCTGATGATGATGAAGTTATAACAAGAAGAGATATTGTTGAAAAAATGTACCCTTATATAGAAGAGCAACTAAAAGAGGGAATCAAGCTAAAAAATATTACTCGTCATATGTTAGGCTTGTTCGCTAATCAGCCGAGAGCTAAATTTTGGAGAAGTTATATAAGTCAAAATTCTTCAAGAGACAAAGCCGGTGTTGAGGTTTTGCAGTATGCTCTCGACCACATGATTGAAATTGTTTGATATCGCTAACACGAAATCCAAGAGAAATAAATTGTCCCAATCAAAAAAAGCAGACATACACGATCTTTACGAAAAATCTGTTCAAAACGTAGAGCATGAAATCGAATTCATGCAAGAAACCTATACGAAAATAAAGGGCAAGAAAGCCTATATTTATAGAGAAGATTTTTGTGGAACCGCATTATCTTCATATAAATGGATCAAACAAGGAGAAAATTTTGAAGCAATTGCAATTGATAATGATTGTTCAGTTCTTGATTGGTCAATTAAAAATCGTTTGAATAAATTAAATGTGAGTGAGCTGAAAAGAATTAAGTTAATTGAATCTGATGTTAATCAGGCGAATGCAAAAAAAAGTGATGTTCTCGCGGCATTTAATTTTAGTTACTTTGCATTCAAAACGAGAAAAGAACTAGGTTTGTATTTCAAGAATACATATGATTCCCTCAAGGATGATGGGTTATTATTTCTTGATTTGTTCGGTGGATCAGAGGCATACCAGGAGCTTGAAGAAAGGACAGAACATCAGAGATTTACTTATGTATGGAAGCAAAATAATTTTTATCCACTTACGAGCTTCCTTGATTGCAGTATAAGTTTTGAGTTTCCTGATGGAACAACAATTCAAGATGCATTCACATATCACTGGAGATTATGGACCGCTCCCGAAATTAGAGAATTATTATTGGAATCAGGTTACAAAAAAGTAATGTTTTTCTGGGAGGGCGAAGATGAAGAAGGCGAGGGCAATGGAGAATTTTTTCATGAGGACAAAGGCGAACCAGATTTGTCATGGATAGCTTATGTCGTTGCTGAAAAATAGGTTGCAAGTCTAATTATTCTCCAATGATTTATTAAGTTTTTTGTATTCATTAATTAATTCAGTTGGCACTCGCTCACCGAAACTTAGTATGTATTTTCCTATAGAATTAATTTCTTCAATCCAATCATTCTCATCAATAGATAGAAGCTCATCTATATTTTGTTGAGATACATCAAGATCGCTTGTGTCTATGTCACATGCGTGGGGAAGGAAACCAATTGCTGTCTCTCTTGCATTAATTTTTTCATCGCATCTGTCAATTATCCATCTGAGTACTCTCAAATTTTCATTGAAACCTGGCCAGAGAAATTTTCCTTCATTATCTTTACGGAACCAATTTATATGAAAGATCTTCGGAAGTTTGTTGGTTTTTTTATCAAAAGAGATCCAATGGGACCAATAGTCAGCGAAGTTATACCCACAAAATGGCAACATCGCCATCGGGTCTCTCCGGAGTACACCCTTTTTAACAGTTGCAGCAGCTGTTGTTTCAGATGCCATACCAGCCCCAATAAAAACACCGTGTTTCCAGTTTTTAGCCTCGTATACAAGTGGAGCCAATTTTTTCCTTCTTCCACCAAAAACTATTGCTGAAATTGGAACTCCTTCTGGAGCCTCGGCGAGCGAGGAATACGAGGGATTATTTTTAGCGGAAACAGTAAACCGTGAGTTTGGATGCGCTGCAGGACCATTATCACTATTGTATTCTTTGCCTTTCCAGTCAATTGTTGGTTCACCAATATCTTTTGATTCCCACCATGGTTCATTTTTTCTAGTTAAACCAACATTGGTGAAAATGGTATCCTTCTTAATCATGTCAAATGCATTTTTATTCGTCGCCTCATTGGTTCCTTTGGCTACACCAAAATAACCTGCCTCCGGATTGATTGCTCGCATTTGACCTGTCTTGTCAAGATGGAGCCATGCAATGTCATCACCAATAGTCCATATTTTCCATCCTTTGTGTGATTTAGGAGGGATGAGCATGGCTAAATTAGTTTTTCCACATGCTGATGGAAAAGCACAGGCAATGTAGTGTTTTTCTCCTTCTGGATTTTCTACACCAACAATTAACATATGCTCTGCAAGCCATCCTTCTTTTTTAGCTTGCCAGCTTGCAATCCTGAGGGCATGACACTTCTTACCTAGTAATGCGTTACCTCCATAACCAGAGCCAAAACTTTTTATAGATAATTCCTCTGGAAAGTGCATTATGAATCTCTCATTTGGATCTAATTTTCCCGTTGAGTGCAAACCTTTTACATACTCTTTTTCTTCAAATATCCTCTTAAGCGCATCTTCTCCCATGCGGGTCATGAGTTTCATATTAGCAACCACATAGGGACTGTCAGTTATTTCAATCCCGCATCGAGAGTAAGGTGAGCCAATTGGTCCCATGCAATATGGAATTACATACATGGTTCTATTTCTCATAGAATTTTCAAATAACTTATCCATTTTTGCATGAGCATCTTTTGGCTCCATCCAATTATTATTTGATCCCACATCATCTTTTTTAGAAGTACAGATATATGTTAGATGTTCAACCCTCGCAACATCTTCTGGATCAGATCGATGAAGGAAGCAATTTGGGTATGAGTCTTTGTCTAATTCAATGAGATCCCCAGTGACTTTCATTTGATCTATTAGAAGCTGATACTCATTCTCAGAACCATCACATAGATGGATCTTATCTGGATTTGTATGGCTAGCGACCTCATCAATCCAATGAGATAACTCAGGCAAAGAAGCTTTAATTTGATTTTTCAAACTGACGTTTTCCCAAGAAATTGAGTTTAGCTCACATTAAGGATAAAAATCGATTGTAACTTAATCTAATATGAGATTGAATTGGCAAATCAAATTAAATTTAAAAATTCTTATTTTCTTATGGATGAATTAAAAAATCTCTTTAGTCAGCAAGGAAAGCTTTCAAAAATTTTAACTGACTATAGTACTAGAGAAGGTCAAACAGAAATGGCACTCGATATAAATTCGGCAATCCAAGAAAGTACAAACCTCATAATTGAGGCTGGAACAGGAATTGGAAAAACATTCGCTTACCTGGCACCAGTTCTGATGAATGGAAAAAAAACCATCATCTCGACAGGAACTAAGACGCTTCAGGATCAGCTCTATAATAGAGATTTACCTCTTTTAGCAAGTGCATTGGGTAGGCCGATATCAACATCACTTCTTAAGGGAAGATCAAACTACTTGTGTTTGCATAGATTAGATGATGCTCATTCAAATGATAAAACAATTGTTAATGATTTAAGGATAATTAATGAATGGAAGTCTCAAACTGATACAGGAGATCTTTCTGAGTTAATTGGAATCTCAGAAAATTCTGGTGTATGGTCATTGGTTACCTGTACAAATGATAATTGTCCAGATCCTAGTTATGATAAATGTTATTTTTTTAAAGCAAGAAAACTAGCTCAAAACTCAGATCTCTCCGTAATAAATCATCATTTACTATTCGCAGATATGGCAATGAGGGAGGAGGGGTTCTTCGACTTCCTTCCTGATGCTGAGGTTAAAATTATTGATGAAGCTCATCAGATTGCCGACATTGCTACCCAGTTTTTTGGGGTAACTACAAGTAGCTATGAAATTGAGAGAATAATGAAGGAGCTACTCCTGAAAGTTACAGCATTGAATGAAACCCCAACAATTAATGCAATCAATAATTTATCGAAGATATTAAAGAAATTGATATCGAGCTTGCCAAGAAAGAAAGGTCGCTATGTTTTTGATCAGATTGAACCAAAAGCAAATAATTTAATACATGATTTTCATTCTGCTATAGGAGCAGTCATTGAAATTATGTCCAGTATTTTGGGTAAAGACGAATCATCAGAATTAATGCTAGAAATACTAAAAAAAATTCATAATCGTATGAGTTACATCATTGATTCTCTTGATGATGAAGGTTTAAGATGGATTGAGGTAACATCCAGATCAATAAGATTAAATATTACTCCTCTTGATATTGGTAACAGACTTCAACATCAACTAAATTCGACACATCAAACGTGGATTTTTACTTCTGCAACAATCACTGTGGATGATGATTTTTCCTATTTTCAAAATCGTCTTGGTATAAGGGCAGCAAACATTTCTCAATATAGGAGTCCTTTCGCATTAGACACAAATGCTCTTGTCTACGTGCCATCTAATTTACCTGAGACAAACGATATTCAGTTTACGGAGAGTATGTTGGCTGAATCAAGCAAGCTGATCAACTCTGTAAAAGGTGGAATTTTATTTCTTTTCACAAGTAATAAATCACGAGAAATCGCAAAAAAGTGGTTTCATCAGAATAAAAATAAATTAAATAATAGGACTCTTTTAATACAGGGTGACTCTTCAAGAGATCATCTATTAAAAAGATTTAGGGAAGAGGAAAATGCGGTATTGCTTGGTACAAGAACATTTTGGGAGGGAGTTGATGTCAGGGGCCAGGCATTAAACATGGTTGTTATAGATAAATTACCATTTAAATCTCCTGCTGATCCATTGGTTATGGCAAGGCTGGAATATCTTAATAAGCTCGGTGAGAACGGATTCACCGAACATCAGCTTCCTGAAGCTGTTTTGTCATTAAAACAGGGAGTCGGACGTTTATTAAGAGATGAAAATGATTATGGTTTAATTGTAATATGTGACAATCGCATAAATAAAAAAAGTTATGGAAGTGTTTTCAAGAAAAGTCTTGAGCCTCTGGAATTTACAAGTAATAGAGCTTCGGTTATCGAGTTTTTAAAATACCACAACAAAAAAATCAATGAGTAGCTAAGAAGGAGTTTAACGAATGAATTTTTTAGCATTGGATACATCATCAGTTGCATGTTCTGTTGCCGTCTCAAAAGGAGATGAAATTTTCAGTTCACATAAGGTGAACGCAGAAAGTCATTCGTTGACTTTGATACCAACAATCCAAGAAACTCTTAAGATTGCGAAGATAAAATTAAATGGCCTTGATGCAATTATACTTGGTATAGGTCCAGGCTCTTTTGTGGGTACTCGAATTGGAGCTGCTGTTGCCCAAGGTATAGCATTTGGAGTTGATATAGAAATTGTGACAGTTTCATCGATTGAGACAGTTGCCTTAGAAGCAATGATTAAAAACAATCTAGATAAAATTACGGTTATTCAAGACGCAAGAATGGATGAGGTATACATTGGAAAATATGCCTTACAAGGTGACAATATTCAGACTTTATCACCAATAAAAATATATCCGATAGAACAAGAAATTATTTCTGAGAATAATAATGAAATCACTATTGTTGGAAACGGGTCCGAAATTTACAGTAATCATCATAAGAATAAATCAATAAAAGTATTAGATGATAATTACTCTTTGCCAAAAGCATGTAATTTGATAGCTATCGGTAAAAAACTTTTTTTAGACGGAAAATCAATCAATCCAGACCAGTTGATTATTGATTACATCAGAAATGAAGTTGCATCCATAAAGAAAAAATAAGGATATGAAATTAGAATCATCTAACGAATTACTCTTTGAATTAATTGAATGTAATTCTGTGACACCAAATGATGCCGGCTGCCAAGAAATTATTACCAAAAGACTCAGTTCGATTGGATTTGAATGCGAAAGAATGAATTTTGGCAAAGTTAAAAATATATGGGCGCACAGACAAGAAGGTAGTGGACCTCTGCTATGTTTCGCAGGACATACGGATGTTGTTCCACCAGGACCTATTAAAGAATGGATTTCAGAACCTTTTGTTCCAACAATAAGAAATAAAATGATATACGGGAGAGGTGCAGCAGATATGAAGTCTGGACTCGCTGCGATGATTGATGCTGCAGAGACATTTATCGATAAAAGAAAAACGTTTAACGGAAAGATTGCCTTCTTAATTACCAGCGATGAAGAGGGCCCAGCCAGGGATGGAACAAAAAAAGTAATAGAGAAGCTCACGGAAAGAAATGAAAAAATAGACTTTTGTATTGTCGGCGAACCTTCCAGCAAAAAAAAATTGGGTGACACAATAAAAGTGGGTAGAAGGGGTTCTTTGAGCTGTTTTCTGAAAGTAATTGGGACCCAGGGTCATGCTGCTTACCCTCATTTAGCGAACAACCCATTTAAAAATATAGGTCCAGTCATTAATGATCTGATGAATTATGAATGGGACATAGGTAACGAGTTTTTTCCACCTACCAATCTGGAAATAGTGGATGCTTCCACAAACAACAACGCTATCAATGTGATTCCTGGAGAAGTCACTATCACTATGAATGTTCGTTTTAATAATCTTTGGAATTACGATTCACTGAAGAATGAAATTTCTAAAATTATAGATCATCATAAGATCCGTTATAAATTGAAATACAGAGAGTCTGGAGAGCCATTCCTCTCTGAGGAGGGACCACTTTTGACAGCATCAAAGAATGCCATAGAAGATGTGCTTGGGATAAAGCCAGAATTATCGACTGACGGTGGAACTTCTGATGGCCGATTCATTGCTCCAACAGGGGCTGAGGTAATTGAAATTGGTTCCATAAATTCATCAATACATAAGGTCAATGAATGTGTTCCTTTTGAGGATACGCCGAATCTTTCGCGGGTGTATTTAAGAATACTTGAAAAATTAATTTGTTGAGCTTTTATAAATTATAAGATTAAATATAAAAATACCCAGACATCCTATCAGCACCCAAGTTGGCATTGATAGATTTAAGAAACTCCAATCAACAGTCGCGCACTCACCAGACCCACTAAAAATTATGAGTAAAGCCTCGCCAAGGGGGAAGTTACCAATTAAATAATCAAATCCTGGTCCACAACTCGGAACCTTATCTATTGGAAGATTCTGCAGATATATATGCCAAGCAGCTATTGAGGAACCCGCCAGTGATGAGAGTCCAATAAAGCTCGCATATACTATTTTAGAGACTGATTTTGGATTATGAATAAAGGCAATTAGAAAGAATAAACCCGCCGTTGAAACTGCAATCCTCTGAAGAACACATAAGGGGCAGGGAACTAGCAATAGAACATACTCTGCATAAAGAGCGTAGCCCATCATCATAAGGCATACACTAAATCCAATAAAATTTTGCACTCTTGTTTCCAACTTATTTATATACATAATGCAATATCTTTTTTATTTCTATAATCTTATCTTTGGTCTCTACCAAGAGTTAAAACCTCATAGCCATCCTTTTTTACTAGGACAGTATGCTCCCATTGAGCAGATAAGTCATGATCTTTTGTTACAACAGTCCAGCCATCTGGAAGTATTTTTACATCTTTTTTTCCGGCATTTATCATTGGTTCAACCGTCAACACCATTCCTGATTCTAATTTTGGACCTGTCCCTGCTACACCATAGTGGAGTACTTGGGGATCTTCATGAAAAAATTTACCGATTCCGTGGCCACAATATTCTCTGACCACTGAAAATCTATTTTTTTCTGCAAAACATTGAATTGCATTTCCAACATCACCTAGATATTTTCCACATGCTAATTGCTCAATACCCAGCCACATGCTTTCATATGTTATATCAGAAAGTCTTTTTGCTTTTATATTTGGTTTTCCGACGAAGAACATTCTGCTAGTATCACCATGATAACCGTCTTTAACAACTGTAATATCAATGTTTAGAGAGTCTCCTGATTTTAATATTTTATCACTGGGTATCCCATGACACACAACATGATTTACCGATGTGCATATTGATTTTGGGAAACCTCTGTAATTTAATGGGGCTGGAGTTGCGCCTTGTTTATCAACGATGAATTTATGGCAAATCTCATCTAGCTTATTAGTGCTTACGCCAGGTTTGACAAAATCCTCGATCATATCAAGAACATCTGCGGCAAGTCTGCCAGCAACTCTCATTTTATCCTGCTCTTCTTTTGTTTTGATATTTATATTCATAATAAAAAATTATACAAAAATCTTTAATAATGAATGTTATTTTAATGGAGTAACTGAATTTTTTCTCTATTTTTTAGGAGTTTAGGCTCTTATCATAAATTTATAACAAAAACATTTGTCCATAAAACAATGATATGTTATAAAACTGTCGCCTTAATGGTAAATAAATCACACGTTTATCGACACATCATGAAGGGTGCTCAGTTAATCTGTAGTTTCATGGTGGGATAAACGGAAGAATAACCCGGAGAAAAAATATGAAAGATATAACTATGCGCCAAATGCTCGAAGCAGGCGTTCATTTTGGTCATCAAACCAGATATTGGAATCCAAAGATGTCACCTTACATTTTTGGATCCAGAAATAAACTGCATATCATCAATCTAGAAAAAAGCCTCCCGATGGCGAAAGAGGCATTCAAATTCATTAAAGATGTTGTGGCTGATGGCGGCAAAATTTTATTTGTGGGTACTAAACGTGCTGCTAGAGAAACTATAAAATCTGAAGCGATAAATTGCGATATGCCTTATGTCAACCACCGATGGTTAGGTGGAATGTTGACTAATTTTAAGACCATAAAGCAATCAATCAAGAGACTCAAAAATCTTGAGAAAATGGCAGAAGAGGGTGGATTTGAGGGCTTAACAAAGAAAGAAATTCTCGGATTAACAAGAGAAACTGAAAAACTGGAGAAGAGCCTGGGTGGTATCAAGGATATGGGTTCCATACCAGATGCTATATTCGTCATCGACGTCAATTATGAAGAGATAGCAATACTTGAGGCAAAGAAACTTGGTATACCTGTGGTAGCAATTGTAGATTCAAATTGTTCACCAGATTTAATAGATTTTGTGATTCCTGGTAATGATGATGCAATGAAAGCAATTTCTTTGTATTGCAGCTGTGCCGCTGATGCTGTATCACTGGGAAAAGAATCTATTCCTATTGCAGAAATGAGCGATGATGAATTTATAGAGTTAGGTGAAGATGGAAAACCAACAAAAAAGAAAGCTCAAGAAAATGAAATTTCAAAAAAAATTACGACAAAAAAGAAAAAAATAACCTCTATTAATAAAAAATTATCAGAATCAAAAATTGAGCAAACAGATAAGAAAAAAACTGAGTCTGAAGGTGATCTTTCTAATGAGAATGATGTCTCTTCTCCTGAGCACATAGATGAAAAATCTATGCCAGATAAGTTTAATGAGGATGAACCAGAAAATATTGAAGAAAAAAAAGTAGCGAAGAAAAAAGTAGCGAAGAAAAAAGTAACGAAGAAAAAAGTAACGAAGAAAAAAGTAACGAAGAAAAAAGTAGCGAAGAAAAAAACAACTTAATCGCCGGAGAGAACGATTATAGTATGTAAACAACCTAATAGGGATAGATATATGTCAATTTCAGCATCAATGGTCAAAGAGCTTCGAGAGAGAACAGGAGCCGGAATGATGGAGTGCAAAAAAGCACTAGTAGATTCAGATGGAAATCTGGATTCAGCCATAGAGTTGCTTAGAACAACAGGTCAAGCGAAAGCAGAAAAAAAAGCAAAACGTATAGCTGCTGAGGGAAGAATTATTATTAAGAGTGATACTGAACATACAGTAATTCTTGAGATAAACTCAGAGACTGATTTTGTTGCTAATGACTCTAACTTTATTAACTATGCAGAAAGTGTTGCTGTTGCTATTCTTGAAAACGACATTGTTGATTTAGAGAGCCTAAGCAAAATCGATCTAACAACCGGAACGAATGTTGAAATGGCCAGAACTCAACTAATCTCAAAGATTGGAGAAAATATTTCTATTAGAAGGTTTGATAAAATTAAGCAATGTGACAATATGGGTATATACACTCATGGTGCCAGAATAGGTGTTGTTGTCTCTTTAACTGGAGGTGATGAAGTGACCTCAAAAGATGTTGCAATGCATGTTGCTGCTTCCAATCCAATCTGTATCAACAATGAAGGTGTTCCAGAAGAATTAGTATCACGCGAAGAAAGAATCTTTCAGGAGCAAGCTGCATCATCAGGGAAACCTCCTGAGATTATAGATAAAATGATTCAAGGCAGGATGAAAAAATTCTTTAAAGAAGTAACATTAATGGGTCAGCCATTTATAAAAAATCCTGATATGTCAGTCAATGAATTGTTAAAAGAATCAAAAGCAGAAATAATTAGTTTTAAAAGATATGAAGTTGGTGAAGGAATAGAAAAGAAAGAAGAAAATTTTGCTGACGAAGTCATGGCTCAAATTAAGGGAAATGAATCGTAATATTCGCGAAAAAAAAAGAATCAAATCTAACTAAATTGCTTCAGTTTTTGTTCATTTATCAGTTAGTATCATAATTATAGAAAATACTTGATTTTATAATAGATACGATGAAAAAGTCCTCTACACTATATAAAAGAATACTTGTAAAACTGAGTGGTGAAGCTCTGATGGGCCAATTTGACTATGGTATTGATCCCTCTGTCATAAAGAGAATTGCGAGTGAGTTGATTCAGGTCAAAAACTTAGGAGTAGAGGTTGCTGTCGTTATTGGTGGTGGAAATATTTTCAGAGGTGCTGGATTAGCAGGAGCAGGCATGGATCGAGTAACCGGAGATTATATGGGTATGCTTGCCACTGTAATGAATGCTCTTGCAATTCAAGATGCACTTGAATCAATGGGATCTGAGGCAAGGGTTATGTCTGCTATTAAAATTCATGAAGTCTGCGAAGACTACATCAGAAGAAGAGCTGTCAGACATCTTGAGAAAAACAGATTTATAATACTTGCAGCAGGCACAGGGAATCCTTTTTTTACCACTGACTCTGCAGCAAGTTTACGAGCAATTGAAATAGGCGCCGAAGTCTTGCTTAAAGCAACAATGGTTGATGGTATCTTTGATTCAGACCCTAAGAAAAATAAAAATGCGAAAAAATATAAGAAGATATCGTTTGATAAAGTTCTATTAGACAAATTAAAAGTAATGGATGCTACTGCCATAGTAATGTGCAGAGATAATCATCTGCCACTAAGAGTCTTTAATTTAATGGAAACTAATTCTCTAGTGCAAGCCATGTCCAGTGAAGATGTTGGAACATCAGTAAATTAAGCTCATCCGGAGAGTGCGATGATAGATGATATAAAAAATGAAACTGAAAAACGTATGCAGAAAAGCATTGAATCATTAAAGAAAAATTTAACAAAAATTCGGACAGGTCGAGCGAATACATCACTACTTGATCAAATAACCCTTGACTATTATGGTTCAACTGTTCCGCTCAATCAGGTAGCAAATGTTGGAGTTGAAGATTCAAGAACACTAAAAATTACTCCATGGGAAAAGGATATGATTCAACCTATTGAAAAAGCTATTATGAGTGCTGACCTGGGATTGAACCCTACTACAGCAGGAATGATTATTCGAATCCCTCTCCCGCCACTAACTGAGGAGAGAAGGAAGGATCTTATTAGGGTTGTAAAGCAAGAGGGAGAACAATCAAAAATTTCAATAAGAAATATAAGACGTGATTCACTCAGCGATGTAAAAGAACTTCTAACTGAGAAAATTATTGGCGAAGATGATGAAAGAAAAGGTCAAAATGAGATTCAGTTACTCACGGATCGATTCGTCGATGAAGTTGATAAAAATATTGCATTAAAAGAAGAAGATCTGATGATAATTTAGCTGGCTTGTTAATCCGATGAAGAATATTAAACCTGATCACATAGCTATCATTATGGATGGTAACGGCCGATGGGCATCCAATAAAAAAAAATCAAGACGATATGGTCACAAGAAAGGTGCTTCAACCGCAAAAAATATTGTGAAGATAGTGAGCTCAAATAAAATAAAATATCTTACTCTTTATGCATTTAGTACAGAAAATTGGGATAGACCAACCAAAGAAGTGAGATTACTGATGAGCTTATTCATCGAGACATTAGAAAATGAAATAGACGAGCTGAATTCTAATAATGTGAAAATAAGATTTATAGGAGATAGAGAAAATCTCTCAAAAAAACTTCAAGATAAAATGAAAAATGCTGAAAAAATGACACATGACAATACAGGACTTAATTTGTTTGTGGCACTTGCATATGGTGCAAGGTGGGATATCTTAAATGCAATTAAAGGTATTGTTACTAGAGTAAAAGAAAACCAGCTGAACGAATTGGAAATTGATGAAAATATACTCTCAACGCATCTTCAACTCGGAATTACACCTGATCCTGATCTATTAATTAGAACTGGTGGAGAAAAAAGAATTTCAAATTTTTTGTTGTGGAATATTGCTTATACAGAGTTATTTTTTTGCGATTGTCTTTGGCCCGAATTCAATGAAGAGGAATTTTCCAATGCTCTTGATTTTTATTCAAAAAGAAAAAGAAGATTCGGATCATCCGTATAAATCATGCTGAAGGAAAGAATAATCACCGGATTAATTGGGCTGTTGATAATTTTATCAGCAGTTTTCTTCGTCTCTGAGATTTTATTCAGAACAATGATCGCTATTTTGTTTTTAATTGTAGGATGGGAATGGTCATCCTTAATTCAAGAAAAAAAATTATTCCAAATAAAATTTATCTCGTTCTTGCTAATTATTTTTTGTTTTTATCAATATTTAGGGAAAGAATTATTTGAAGAAAAGTTGATCTTCTATTTTTCTTTACTATTTTGGTTATTTTCATTGAAATTATTGCATGCTTATCCAATCATGATTAGTAGATCACTTTCTATATTATTTTCATTGTTTTCCATTATTCTGGGATACATTGCAATAGATTGGATATTTCAATATTCAGTTAATTATTTTTTAATTTATCTTTCACTAGTATGGATAATGGATATTGGATCTTACTTTGGAGGAAAAAAATTTGGAAAAACAAAACTAGCTATGGTCATTAGCCCTAAGAAAACTTGGGAAGGTTTATTTCTTGGTTTATTTGCTATAACTTTAACTGCATTCATAATTGCCGAATTTAACAATTTTGATAAGATTCCGATAATTTTTTCTTCTTTGTTAATGGGTTTGTATTCAGTAGTGGGAGATTTAACTGTGAGTGTTTTTAAAAGAAATTCCGGTAAGGATGACACAGGCGTAATATTGCCTGGACACGGTGGTTTTCTTGATAGGGTTGATAGTATTCTGCCTAGCGCCCCATTATTTGCGGTCATTTGTATTACTTACTTAACATTATGAGTTATTGAATTATTAAATTCTTGTTATGACTATATTTGATCCTTTAATCTTTAATCTATTATCTTTTCTGGCTGTTATTGGAATTTTAGTTACTGTTCATGAGTATGGTCATTACATAGCTGGAAAATTTTTTGGTGTGAAGGTTTTATGTTTTTCAGTAGGCTTTGGTAAATCAATATTTAAATATGAATCAAAAAAGGGTGACAAAACCGAATATCGACTATCCATAATCCCTTTAGGTGGTTATGTTCAGTTTCTTGATAGTAGGAATGACGAGGTAGGACCCCAGGAAATAAAAAGATCATTTAATCATCAGCCACTATTTGTAAAAATATCGATATTATTCGCCGGTCCTCTGTTTAATTTCCTCTTTGCCATTCTAGCTTATTTATTTCTTTTTTCTAATGGCGTTATGACCATGAAACCAATAGTTGGTGAAGTTATAGAGGGCTCTCATGCTTCTAGTGCAGGATTGTTTTATGAGGACGAAATTATCTCAATAAACGGCAATATAAGCTCTGATTGGGATACTGTAATAACATCAATTATGAGCTCTGTAGTAAATAAACAAGATTTCAGCTTAAAAGTTAAAAATAAAAACTTCGGTCAGAGATTAGTCAATATTTCAATAAAAGATGATAAAACTGATCTCACCGAACCTGGTAACCTTTTCAGTGGGCTTGGTTTTTATCCTTGGCAGCCACCTCCAATTGTTGGAGAAATTCTTGAAAATAGTCCTGCTGATATCAATGGATTAAAAACTGGAGATAAAATAATCTCAATTAATAATACTCAAATAAATTCTTTTACAGAGATAAGAGATATTGTTGCGAAGAGGCCGGGTGAGGAGGTGCAGATCGAATTTTTAAGAGATGAATTAGTACTAAAAAGGATTATTAAACTGGAAAGCAAAAAAGACGGAAAAGATGTTAACGGTTTTCTCGGTGTCGGTTTCACAGACAACCTGGATGATTATTGGTTCCTTGACAAATCAAATTTTGACGAAGCGTTCAGAAAATCAATTTATCAAACTTGGTCAACAACGATTTTTACAATCTCTATGCTCGCTAAAATGATTAGCGGAGAAGTTTCAACAAAGAATATAAGTGGTCCGTTCAGTATTGCAAAGTACGCTGGTGTGTCTGCTAGCGCTGGTTTAAACCAATTTCTAAAATTTTTAGCCCTGATAAGTATAAGTTTGGGAGTAATAAATTTATTTCCAATACCAATGCTTGACGGAGGTCAGATTGTTCAATTTACTATCGAATCAATAAAAGGGTCACCATTATCTCCAAGATTTGAGCTTATCACTAAGCAATTTGGTATAATATCGATATTAATATTGATGAGTATCGCGTTCTATAACGACATATTTGGTTAAATTAAATATAAGAACTTATGTGTTTCAAGAAAAAATGAAAAATTTTAATCTTCTTCTAATGTTCCCACTTATATTATTAATGCTTATGCAAACTGCAATAGCTGATGAATTCGTAGTTAAAGATATGAGGGTAGAAGGTCTCAGAAGAATTTCTGAGGGGACTGTCTTTAATTATTTGCCTATTAATGTTGGAGATTCAGTAGATGAAAATAAAATTCAGGAATCAATAAAATCTCTATACCGTGAAGGATTATTCGATGATATTGAGATCTCACGTGATGGCGGCACACTTGTTATTGTTATTAAAGAGAGGCCTTCAATTGAATCATTTTCAATAGAGGGAAACAAAGATATCAAAACTGAAGATCTGATGGTCTCGCTCAGAAATATAGGCATGACAAGAGGAAGAACTTTTGATCGATCTGTTTTGGATAGATTAGCCTCATTTCTGAGAGAGCAATACTACGACAGAGGAAAATATGGCATACAAATCAAAACCGATGTGCAGGAGACTCCGAATAACACAGTCCGCTTGAGCATCGATGTGAAAGAAGGTGATAGAGCTAAAATTCGTCAAGTAAATATAATTGGAAATTATAGTTATCCAGAGAGTGAAATTCGAGAAGGCTTTGAGTTAGATACAGCCAATTGGCTATCTTGGCTCAGACAAGATGATAGATATTCAAAGGAGGCATTGACTGGTGATCTGGAAAAAATTCGTTCTTTTTATATGGACCGTGGTTATGCAGATTTCAGGGTAGAATCAAGTCAAATCGCAATTTCACCCAATAAAAAGGATATGTTTGTAACCATCAATGTTCATGAAGGAACAAGATATAACATATCTAATATAAAGTTAGTTGGAAATAATGTAGTACCTAGTGAAGAGTTAGAGGCATTAATCTTTGCTAAATCAGGAGATATGTTTAACCTTCAATCTCTAACCTCTTCAGCAGAATATATGAAATTTAGGTTAGGTGAAGACGGTTATGCTAATGCAGAAATTGAGCCTGTTCCAGAATTGGACTTTGAAAAAAATGAAGTCGCGGTGACATTTTATGTAAATCCTGGAGAGCGTGTCTATGTTAGAAGAATTAATTTCAATGGGATTTCAGAGGTTGATGATGAGGTATTTAGAAGAGAAGTGCGGCAAACGGAGGGTGCTGTAGTATCAAATACACTTATAGATAGATCTAAGATTAGGCTTCAAAGATTACCATTTATAGAGGAGGTACAAGTAGAGAATATCCCCGTGCAGGGAAATCCTGATATGGTTGATGTTGATTTTGACCTTAAATACCGAATGCCAGGTCAATTTAGTGGTGGTATCGGATATTCTGATTTTTTTAAGCTCAATATAAATGGCAGTGTAACTCATACAAATTTTTTGGGGACGGGTGAGCGAGTTGCGATCAATCTCAACTCAAGTAAGTATATGAAGCAGGCTACAATATCTCACACAGATTATTACACAACAATGAATGGAATTAGAAGAACGGTTTCTGTTAACTACCGAGATTATAAACAGTTTACATCTGCTGCTTCAGCTCTCTCTACAACAAGCGGTGGGGCAACAATTGATTATGGATATCCACTTGGGGAGTATCAAACGGTAAGTCTTGGTTTAAATTTATCCAGTGTTGAGATGCTTTCATCCATCTATAGCACCTCACAAGCTATCGACTGGGTCAGTAATAATGGTGATCCTTATGAAGCTGGAAGTGGTTTTACAGGGACAAAATTTGCAAATTTTGAAATTCTTGCTGGTTGGATCTTTGATAGCAGAAACAGAACAATATTTCCTGATCGAGGAACAAGGCAACAATTATTTGCAACATATACAGTGCCTGGAAGTGAGGTTGAATATTGGACCTTAAGATATAATCTTACGCGATATCAACCTTTATTCGGTAATTGGATTGGATTATGGAATACTCAACTTGGTTATGGTGAAGCTCTGGGGCACACGACTGCTCTTCCTCCATTCAAGCAATTTCATAGTGGAGGACCAAAATCAACAAGAGGATTTAAAGAATCTTGGTTGGGCCCCAAGGACTCAAGAGGAAGACCTTACGGGGGTAATGTTCTTATAGCTAGTCAATTAGAGTTGTTATTTCCACTTCCTGATAAATACGCAAAAAATATAAGAGCCAGTCTTTTTTATGACATCGGGAATGTTTTTAATACTGGTGAGGTAGTTTTTTTTGACAAGTTAGGTGATCCAGTAGAATATAATACATCTTTTAGTGATCTCAAGAAGTCTTTTGGTGTTGCTGTCCAGTGGATGGCCCCGATGGGTCTTTTTAGATTTAGTTATGCTTATCCTCTAAATCATTATGAGGGAAGTGAAAGGTTTTATAGAGATGAAATTGAAAGATTTCAATTCTCGATTGGTCAATCATTTTAAATAATTGGAAGGGGTTATGAAATTCTCAGCTAAAAAATTCTATATATTAATTATCACTTTGTTATTTTCATCTATTCTCTTTGCTCAAGAGCAAAAAATTGGTCTGGTAAGTTTTAATGTTCTAATGCAAAGCTCACCTCAATTCAGAGAAGTGATGGAGTTACTTCAAGGAGAATTTCAGCCCAGACAAAGGGAATTACAAGCAAAACAGCAAGAATTACAAGAACTGGCTGAAAAAGTACAAAAGGACGCCGCAGTGATGGGTGCAACGGAGAGAACAAATGCCGAGAGAGAACTTAGAGATCTTCAACGTGATGTAAACCGATTAGGTAATGAGCTTCAGGAAGACATTAATTTAAGGCAGAATGAAGAAATTGCAAAACTTCAAAGATCGCTACTAGAAGTCGTGAATGGTTTTGCTCAAAATAATGGTTTTGACATAGTTTTTGCTTCTGATGCTGGAGGAGTGCTCTATGGTAGCCAATCCGTCAATATTACAACTCCAATTGCAGAGTTACTTCAAGCTCAATTCGAGAGCAGTGAGTAAAACTAGGGAAAACATTTCTAATTTGAGAGAATTCTTTTGACTTGCACTCTTGGGGATTTAGCAGTCAGGTACGGATGTGATCTCCTAGGTGATCCGAATATTGAGATATCTCACATTTCAACCCTGGAATCTGGGCAGACTGGATCGTTATCATTCTTTACAAATCGATCATATATCAATGAACTCAGAGAAACCAGAGCATCTGCAGTTATTATAAGTCCGGATGATATAGAGCATTGCAGTGTCGGAGCGATTATTACAGATGACCCCTATCTTCTTTATTCAAAAATAGTTGAGCTTCTGCATCCTTTGAGAGTTAATAGTCCTGGTATATCAAAAAGCGCTGTAATAGAAAAAAATTGTAATATCTCTGATTCGTGCTACGTAGGTCCACTAACATCAATTAGTGATGGCGTAAAAATTAATGAGAATGTTTATATTGGACCAGGATGTGTTATTCATGGCGATATAGAGATTGCTAAAGATTCACGACTTCATGCAAATATCACAATCATTAATTCTGTAAAGATAGGAGAGAGAACCCAAATACATCCAGGAGTTGTCATTGGTGCTGACGGTTTTGGTAATGTTAAAACTCCCAATGGATGGAAAAAAATTAATCAGATTGGCGGTGTAATAATTGGTGATGATGTTGAGATTGGATCAAATACAACAATTGACAGAGGATCGATAAAAAATACGGTGATTGAAAACGGTGTCAGATTGGATAATTTAATACAAATTGGGCATAACACAGTGATTGGGGAGCATACAGCAATCGCATCATCTGCAGCAATTGCAGGAAGTGTGAATATTGGAAAAAACTGTATGATTGCTGGTCAGGTTGGAATAGTCGGTCATATTGAGGTTTGTGATGATGTTAGAATAAATGGAGCGGCTGTCGTGACTAAAGATATTAAGAAACCAGGAATATATTCAGGTTCAATTCCATTTGAGAACGATAAAAAATGGAAAAAACTAGTAGCAAAATTTAAACGATCACTAACAAATTGAATTAATGTAATGGGCAATAAAAGTTTAGATAGAAATGAGATAATGAAGCTCCTTCCTCATAGAGATCCTTTTTTGCATATAGATAGAATAGTTGACTATGAGTTAGGTGAAAGCATAATTGCTGAAAAAATAATTAAACCTTCAGAATCATATTTTAAGGGCCATTTTCCCAGGCAGCCTATTGTACCTGGCGTAATCATTCTCGAAGCAATGGCTCAAGCAGGAGGTGTTCTGGGGCACTTAACAGTTGATGATATTGAGCCAAAACCAATTTATTATTTAGTTGGAGTTGAAAAAGCAAGGTTTAGGTTTCCAATTCATCCGGGTGACACAATTAAGTTCGACATAAAAGTAGATCGCGTAATTAAAGGTATGTGGAGATATAATTGTATCGCAGAAGTGGGAGGGAATATATCCGTTGATGCAAAAATTATGTGTGCTCCGAGCGACTTAAAATTATGATTCATAATACTGCTATTATTTCAAAAAAAGCTCGCATTGATTCTAATGTAAGTATAGGCGCTTACTCTGTGATCAGAGATGAAGTTCAGATAGATAGTGGGACCAAAATTGAGAGTCATGTTGTCATCCAAGGTCCAACAAAAATTGGAAAAAATAATCATATTCACTCATTTGCTGCAATTGGAGGCGACCCCCAGGATAAAAAATATAGTAATGAGGTGACATCGCTAGAAATTGGAGATAACAATACAATTAGAGAATATTGCACAATTAATCGTGGGACGACCCAAGATAATAGCAAGACCTTGTTGGGCAGTAATAACTGGATTATGGCCTATGTTCATATAGCACATGATTGTGTGGTTGGAGATAACATAATATTCGCGAACAATGCTACATTAGCTGGTCATGTGAGAGTAGATAATTGGGCTATCTTTGGAGGTTTTACTGGTGCACATCAATTTACAAGAATTGGTGCACACAGTTTTATTGGTATGAATACACTGACAACAAGAGATGTTCCTGCGTATATAATGGCTGAGGGCCAACCAGTAAAACCTAGAGGCGTAAATATAGAGGGAATAAGAAGAAGAGGCTTCAAACAAGATCAGATTAAAAATATAAAAGATGCTTATCGGATTTTATACAGAAAAGATTTAAAGTTAAGCTCTGCAATTTCCGAGATAGAGAATTTATCCAATAATCAACCTGAATTAAAACCACTTCTTGAGTCACTAAAGAATTCCTCTGAGAGAGGAATTATCAGATAATTTATGAAAATAGGTATCGTTGTTGGCGAAAAATCTGGCGATAATCTGGGTGCTGGATTATTTGAAGAGTTAAAGAAATTAATTCCTAATGCAACTATTGAGGGTGTCATTGGGCCAAAATTATTGGAGTTGGGAGGTGATCAATGGACCTCATATGACGAATTATCCTTTATGGGTATAATTGAGCCACTGAAAGCGCTTCCAAGATTAATCAAACTAAGAAAAAACTTGACCGATAGATGGATCAATGATCCTCCGGATGTCTTCATTGGTGTGGATGCTCCTGAATTTAATCTGACCCTTGAAAAAAACCTAAAAAAAGCTGGTATTAAAACAATACATTATGTTTCTCCATCGATATGGGCATGGAGGAAAAATCGCGTAAAAAAGATAAAAAAATCAGTTGATAAAATGCTATGCATTCTCCCGTTTGAGCCACTGATTTATGATAAGTATAAAATTCCAGCGAAATATATCGGGCACCCGCTGGCTGAAACAATCCCATTTAACTTAAATAAGGAAAAAATTAGATATGGACTAGGAGTAAAGACTTGTTTTCTTGTTGCTATTCTACCAGGGAGCAGAGTTGATGAGATTCGTCAATTAGGACCAATTTTTGTTAAAACTGCCAAATTGATGAGGCAGTCAAACAATAATATCTCTTTCATTGCACCGATGGCATCAAACGATATAAAAAAAATATTCAACAATACAGTTAATGAATATGAGATGGGGAAATATTTCAACATTTGTGAAAAAAATAAATTTTATGAATCTATTATTGCGTCGGACATCGTGATTTCTGCTTCGGGGACTGCAGTCTTGGAGTCAGCTTTACTTGAGCGTCCAACCATTGCCGCATATAAAATTTCCAGTTCTTCTTACTTTATAATGAAAGCATTAGTTAAAACCAAGTATTTTACACTTCCAAATATATTGCTTAAGAAAAATCTTATTCCCGAATACATCCAAAATTTTGACGAAAATGATCTGCATCAAAAGGCATTTCAAATTCTTTCGGAGGAAAAATTAAGAGAAGCAATGGTGCGCGATATGAAAAAAATTAGAAATATATTATCAAAGAATGCAAACTGCCAAGCTGCTCATGAGGTTGTTAGTCTTCATGAGAAGATATAATAATTCTTTTATAGCAGGTATTGATGAGGTTGGAAGAGGGTGTATCGCAGGCCCAGTAGTTGCCGCTTCAGTCATACTGAATTTAAATTGCATTCCAGATGGATTGAAAGATTCAAAAAAAATTAGCGAAAAAAATAGAATAAAACTCTCAAATAAAATTAAAAAAACAGCTTTAGCATGGTCAATTGCTTATTGCGATGCATCTGAAATTGATGCAATTAATATTTTAGAGGCAACAATGCTAGCTATGAGGAGATCAATACTTGCATCAAATATCTTTCCATCGTTTGTTTTAGTAGATGGAAATCGTCTTCCAAATTTAATTTTTAATAATATCGTCATTGAAGGTGATGCCATAGTGAGAGGGGATGAAAAGACTCCTCAAATAAGTGCAGCCTCGATTATAGCAAAAGTTTATAGAGATAAAATGATGGCAAATTTTGATAAAATTTACGATGGTTACCTTTTTTCTGAACATAAAGGTTATGGCACTAAGAAACATATTGATATTATTTCGTCATTAGGCCCATCCCCACAACATAGACTCACATTTAAACCTTTCTCAATATAAATGCTGCTTGATGATTTGACAGTATTTGATAATGTAGATTATCTAACTTTAATTTTACCAGTTATAGTTTGATTCAATTCAGATGAAAAAAAATTTCGTACATTTAAACATTCACACTCAATACTCAATAGTAGATAGTACGATTCGAGTACCAGAGTTGATGCAGAGTTGTGTCTCAAGTGAATTTCCTGCTGTAACAATTACAGACCAAAATAATGTTTTTGGTATGGTAAAGTTTTATCGTAAAGCTCTTGATTTTGGCATTAAACCAATTGTTGGCTGTGATCTTTTTATAGCGAACCCAGATGATGAAAAGAGGCATGATCACCTGATTATTCTCTGCAAAAATAATTTGGGTTATAAAAATCTTACTCGTTTAATAACGAAGAGTTGGCTTGATGGCCAAACTAATTTTGGACCAAGACTCCATAAAGAGTGGCTTGATAAGAATAATTGTGAAGGATTAATAGCGTTATCAGGAGGAGTAAGAGGTGATATTGGCAGATCACTCTTAAATGGCCATCATGATCTCTCAGCAAGATTACTTGAATCTTGGCAAGCTTTATTTGGAGATCGTTTTTATATCGAGCTGAACAGGACGAATCGAAATCAAGAAGAAAATTATATTAATGAAGCAATTCATTTAGCTGATAATTTTTCTGTCCCTGTTGTTGCTACGAATGATGTTAGATTTTTATCAAAAGATGACTTTCATGCCCATGAAGCTCGAGTTTGTATTCAAAACGGCACAATTCTTTCAGATTCAAATAGAAAAAAATCATATAGTGAAGATCAATACTTGAAAACACCTTCTGAAATATCAGATTTATTTTCAGATATACCTGAAGCAATATCAAATACTGTCGAAATTGCAAAGAGATGTAATCTAAATCTTGATTTAGGTAAATCTTTTCTTCCTGTTTTTCCTATTCCAAATAATAATTCGGCTGAAAATTATTTAGAGACCCTCTCGCATTCAGGTCTGAAAGCATTGATGAGAAAAAAATCTAATACTCTCTCTGATCATGAGCAAACTAAATACAAACAGAGACTTAATGAAGAATTACATATCATTAATAAAATGGGATTTGCAAGTTATTTTTTAATTGTGTCAGATTTCATCGATTGGGCAAAAACAAATGATATACCTGTTGGACCAGGAAGAGGATCTGGCGCTGGATCACTCGTGGCATTTGCCCTCGGAATAACCAACATCGATCCTCTCCAGTACGATTTGCTTTTTGAGAGGTTTTTGAACCAAGAGAGAGTGTCAATGCCTGATTTTGATGTTGATTTCTGTATGGATGGGAGAGATCGAGTTATAGATTATGTGGCAAGTAAGTATGGGAGCGAAAAAGTATCTCAAATAATTACATATGGAACTATGGCAGCTAGGGCCGTGATAAGAGATGTTGGTAGAGTGCTTGATCAACCCTATGGGTTTGTTGACAAAATTGCAAAACAAGTTCCATTTGAAGTTGGGATGACCCTTGAAAAAGCTATAGAGCAAGATGAAGAATTAAGAGGAATGTATGAGAGTGATGAAGAGGTACAAGCCATTATTGATTTGGCCAAATCGCTTGAGGGACTGATAAGAAATGCTGGAAAGCATGCAGGTGGTGTTGTTATTGCACCAGATAATTTAACTGATTTTACCCCATTATATTGTGAGGAAAACCAACTTAACCTTGTAACGCAATTTGATAAAGATGATGTTGAAGCTGCTGGATTGGTAAAGTTTGATTTTTTAGGACTAAGAACTCTTACTGTTATCAATTTAACTTTAGACTCGCTAAAAATTGACAATCAAATGAGTAAATTGGATGTGAATGATATTCCATTGGATGATGAAGAGACATTTAAAATGTTAAGAGCATGCAATACGACTGCTATTTTCCAACTTGAATCAAGAGGTATGCGTGATTTAATTAAGAGAATGCAACCAGATCAATTTGAGGATCTAATTGCTCTGGTAGCTCTTTTCAGACCCGGACCACTTGAATCAGGAATGGTTCATGATTTTATCTACAGGAAACATCAAAATAATGTGAGCATCGATTATTTTCACCCAAAACTTCAACCGATCCTGGAAGAGACTTATGGAGTGATTTTATACCAAGAGCAGGTCATGCAAATTGCTCAAGTACTTGCTGGATACTCACTTGGTAGCGCAGACATCCTGAGACGCGCAATGGGAAAGAAAAAAGTTGAAGAAATGGCAGAACAGCGACAAATATTTATTAACGGATCAGAAAAAAGAGATGTTTCTGTCAAAACAGCATCATATATATTCGATTTGATGGAAAAATTTGCTGGATATGGCTTTAATAAATCTCATTCCGCCGCGTATGCAATGATTGCATACCAAACAGCTTATCTAAAGGCGCACCATACCCCATATTTTCTTGCTGCAGTTATGACTGCAGAAATTGATAATACAGATAGAATAATCATGATAAGAGAGGATTGCTCGAATTATCAAATTGATATAGTAAGACCCTCGATTAATAGATCTGGTTACGGTTTCAGTGTTTTAAGTAATCACGAGATATTATATGGTCTTGGAGCAATTAAAGGTGTTGGAAAATCCACTGTAGAATCAATTATTTCAGAGAGAGAGGATTACGGTAACTATACAAGTTTAAATGACTTTTGTAGAAGACTAGAAAAAGAACGAATTAATCGTAGAGTTCTTGAGGCCCTGATAAAAAGTGGCGCTATGGATGACTTTGGTTTATCTAGGAATGATTTGTCATTAAGCTTGGATGATGCCATCAAAACATCTGATCAGAGTGCGCGTGATGCCGCTGCAGGACAAGAGGATATGTTTGGGATGGTAGAAAACATTGTTCAGCAGGCTTCAAAAAAACGAAAAACAACTGAATGGGATGAGCTTACTCTTCTAAAAAAAGAAAAGGAATCTCTTGGTTTGTACTTGTCAGGTCATCCTTTTAAATTTGTTAAAGAGCACTCTAGCCAATTTACCAATGGCTCCCTCAAGGAAATATGCAATAAAAATCCTCCGTCAATCGATGAGAATCAATATCAAGCTAAACAAAAGGATGTTGTTGTATCTGGACTCATTTCAGATATTAAAAAAAGAGGAAATAGAATAACAGTCACGCTAGATGACTCATCAGCAAGGATGGACGTTGTCTTTTTTAAGGAAAGTTATTTTAAAAATAGAGAATTTCTGCGAAAAGATGAGATTATTTTGGTGGATGGAAAACTTAGATTCGATCAATTTTCTTCCTCATGGCAGGTAAATGCAGAAAAAGTGAGGATGATCGATGATGTAATAGAGAGTAAAGCAAGAATTCTTACCATTGAATTAGATGAAAATCATAATTACCTTTTGATAGAAAAAATTAAGAATACATTGAGTGCGAGCGAGCAAGGAGAATGTCAGGTTGCGATAAATTATGAGAACAGTTCTGCAATCGGAAGAGTGGAGCTCGGTAACGACTGGAAAATACTCCCGACCAATAAGCTGAGAAAAGATCTTGAAGAGCTAATCGGAAAAAACTCATTCAACCTAAGTTACTAAATATCATGATAAGATAGTTGTATATAAGAATATTTTTTTGCCAGTTTCTATGATTGAAAATAAATTCCTTGATTTTGAAAAACCAATTGCTGAGATTGAAGCTAGATTGGATGAACTGAATTATATTGATGATTCAGATGAGAATATTTCACAGGAAATAACAAAATTAGAGAAACAGAATTTTGATGTTACCAATGAGATATATTCGAATCTAACAGACTGGCAAATTGCACAAGTATCAAGACATCCAATGAGGCCCTATTCTAAAGATTATCTCGCACTGGTATTTGATGATTTTATTGAGTTACACGGAGACAGAATGTATTCAGATGATGCAGCAATTATAGGTGGTTTATGCAGATTAGATGGTATATCCACTATTTTTATTGGGCATCAGAAAGGTCGTGATACAAAGGAAAGAGTGAGAAGGAATTATGGGATGCCAAGACCTGAAGGTTATAGAAAATCTCTAAGATTGATGAAGCTTGCTGAAAAATTTAACTTACCGGTTATCACATTCATTGATACTCCAGGTGCATATCCGGGACTAGGGGCAGAAGAACGAGGTCAAAGTGAGGCGATAGCAAAGAATTTATTAGAAATGTCTGGGCTTTCGACGCCAATTATCTCAGTAGTAATTGGTGAGGGCGGATCTGGTGGCGCCCTCGCAATAGGTGTCGCAGATAAATTATTGATGCTCGAATACAGTATCTATTCAGTTATTTCTCCAGAAGGCTGTGCATCAATTTTATGGAAGAATTCAGACTTAGCTGAAAAAGCCGCCGGTAGTATGCATATCACCTCCAAAAAGTTAGAAAAAATTGGACTTATAGATGAAATAATAACGGAGCCTCTAGGGGGTGCTCATAGAGATATTAAGAAAATGTCCAATGATCTAAGAGATACACTAATCCAGGATCTGAATGAACTGATGAAAACTAGTAGAGATCAACTTTTAGCTGAAAGAAACAAAAAGATTTCAGGGTACGGTGAATTTTCTCAGTAAAATTATTCATCATTTATGTTAAAGCAAGATTCAATAGCTAATTTTATCAGTGAAAACGTGGATCAATGGCATTCACCAGAGCGATATATTATAGCATTCAGCGGCGGATTGGACTCTTCTGTCCTGCTTCACAATATTGTCTACCTAAGAGAAAAAAAACCAATAATCGCAATTCATGTGAATCATCAGATTAGTGAATACTCAGAGGAATGGGAGAATTTCTGTAGAGATATTGCAAAAAGCTACGGTGTAGATATTTTCATTGAAAGGGTAACAATAGACAGAAATTCACCAGATGGCATTGAATGTGAAATGAGGAATAAGAGATATAAAGCTATTAAAAAATACATACAAAAGGGAGATTACCTGATGACTGGCCATCATAGAGATGATCAAGCTGAGACGCTTCTTTTGAGAATGATCAGAGGTAGCAGTGAAGAAGGTCTGTCAGGAATAAAACCTATGCAAATATTTTATGGAGGACTTTTAGCGAGACCATTATTGGATTTTTCAAGAAAAGATCTTCAATTATATGCAAAACAGAATGAGTTGAAATGGATAAAAGATCCATCAAATAATGATAATTATATCGATAGAAATTTCCTTAGGAATGATATTCTGCCCAGATTAGAAAACAGATGGATGTCGATTGATAAAAGATTTTCCAAGGTAACAAGGTTGGCATTAGAGTCAGGTGAAAGATCAGACAATCTAGCTGAGATAGATCTAAATTCATTAGGTGATACAAACAGAATTGATGCTGATGGTTTTAGTGTGCTATCACAAAATCGTAGACGTAATTTACTTAGATATATTCTGAAAAGAAGAGGTATTGACCGCCCGTCATTCAAGCAAATGATGGATGGTGTAAAAATACTGACTAATTTGACTGAAAATAAAAAAAACAATCACCTAGAGTGGCCTAGTATTGATATTTACTATTATGATGAAAAACTTTTTTTTATTGAGAAATCTGAATATACAGAAATAAAACGAAAAATAAGAATCTTCCCTGATAAGATTCTTGAATTAGGTGACAATATGGGTAGATTAACATTGAAGCTCGGTAATGAAGGAAATATTGCCCCAGAAGTAGCAGAACTTGGCTTAGATGTAACCTATAGAAAAGGTGGAGAAAAAATCAAACCAATTGGTAGAAAATACACTCATAAATTAAAAAATTTATTTCAAGAAAAAAAAATATATCCTTGGATGAGAGGAAAGATTCCCATTCTAGAGTATAGAAATGAGTTGGTATGCGTCGGAAATTTGTGGGTTGCGGAAAAATTTCACAAGCAAAATGGTTATTCTCTAATCTGGTCAGAAAAACCTGATATAAATTAACGATAAAGATTTTATTTTATTTTTTGCATTGTTTTGAAACAGACGATCTGGTAAGTTTTAAAGCCGTCTATATATTAATGGCGGGTGACCTAAAATTGCTCAACAATTCAGAAAAAATATCTATAACAGAAGATTTTCCTCTCAAACTAATCAATCTTGGATTAGAAAAACAATGACTGCTTTTGTATTCGTAACCGGCGGCGTTGTTTCCAATCTTGGTAAAGGAATAACTTCTGCTTGTTTAGGCGCTATTCTTGAGTCCAGAGGGCTGTCTATTAGTATGATAAAACTCGATCCATACATAAATGTTGATCCAGGGACAATGAGCCCCTTCCAACATGGAGAAGTATTTGTTACATCTGATGGAACTGAGACTGATCTTGATCTTGGTCATTACGAGCGTTTTGTTCGGACTGAAACAGGCAGGAATAGTAATTTTACTGCTGGTAGAATTTATGAGTCGGTAATAGCTAAAGAAAGGAGAGGTGATTATCTAGGTGCCACTGTTCAAGTGATCCCCCACATCACAGATGAGATAAAAAATGGCATAAAAAAAGGATCTAATGATGCCGATATATGTCTTGTAGAGATTGGAGGAACCATTGGAGATATTGAATCCCTTCCATTTATGGAGGCGATCAGGCAAATGGGTATTGAGCTTGGTCCTGAAAAAGTAGTTTATGTTCATCTGACACTTGTCCCCTTCATTGCTTCGTCATCAGAAATAAAGACAAAACCGACACAGCACTCGGTGAAAGAAATGAGATCGATTGGTATTCAACCAGATATTTTGGTTTGTCGTTCAGAACATGAACTACCAGATGAGCAAAGAAAAAAGATAGCACTGTTCACTAATGTCAACGAGGAAGCTGTTATTTCAGCCTATGATGTTGATGATCTATACAAAATTCCTGAGATGATGCATCAACAGTCTTTAGATAGCATCGTGATCAAAAAACTAAAACTCAAAACAACTGACGCCAATCTAAATGAATGGAAGTCCATTGTTAGGGCAAAAACTTCCGCAATGAAAGAAATTAATATTGCGATGGTTGGGAAATATATGGATCTGAGAGATGCGTATATTTCTCTTACTGAGGCACTTTTGCATGGAGGTATCAAGAATCTAGTTAAGGTAAATATTGATTACATTGAATCTCAAGATATTGAAAAAGAGGGCACAAAATTACTTGAAAGTATGGATGGAATAGTAGTTCCAGGCGGTTTTGGTGATAGAGGCATTGAAGGTAAGATTGAAACTGTAAGGTATGCTAGAGAAAAAGGAATACCTTATCTTGGGATCTGTCTTGGTATGCAGGTTGCAATTATCGAAGCAGCGAGAAATCTTGCTAATCTAAAGGATGCCCACAGCACTGAGTTTAATAAAGACACCAAATATCCTGTCATTGCTCTTATAACAGAATGGCAGCAGGCATCAGGAGAAATTGAAGAGAGAGATGAAGACTCTGAAATGGGTGGCACAATGCGATTAGGGGCACAAGAGATATATTTACAAAAAAATACATTTTCTCGCTTTTTATATAAAAAAGAAGTGATAAAAGAACGTCATCGTCATCGCTATGAGTTCAATAACAACTTTAGGGATTCTCTGGAAAATGCAGGCATCCAATTTTCAGGTTTATCAGTCGATAATCTAGTAGAGATGATTGAAATTCCAGACCATCCATGGTTTGTGGCCAGTCAATTTCATCCAGAATTTACATCTAATCCAAGAGATGGGCACCCACTTTTCAGGAGTTTTATTGAGGCAGTATTAAAATCTAAGGAAAAGGGCTAAACGTATGGAGCTAATTGACTTTAATTTCCCAAATCAAAGCCCTTTTTTCTTAATATCTGGTAATTGTGTTGTTGAAAGTGAACAGTCAGCAATCGACACAGCAGGTTATTTAAAGGAGATAACCAATAAACTTAAAATACCATTTATTTATAAATCCTCTTTTGACAAGGCAAATAGAAGTTCAATCGATAGTTTTAGAGGATTAGGTATTGATGAAGCTCTGAAAATATTGGGCTCTGTGAAATCGAAAATTGGGGTACCTGTCCTAACTGATGTTCACGAGGACTCTCCAATAAATGAGGTAGCAGATGTCGTCGATATTCTTCAAACACCATCTTTTCTGTGCAGGCAAACTAACTTTATTATTAATGTCGCTAAGCAAGGGAAACCAGTGAATATAAAAAAAGGCCAGTTCCTTTCTCCTTCTGAAATGAAAAATGTTGTTGATAAGGCATATTCCACTGGGAATAAAAAAATAATGGTCTGTGAGAGAGGATTTACTTTCGGGTATAACAACCTTGTTTCTGATATGAGAAGTATCCCAATACTCAGAAAATTAGGATGTCCAGTAGTATTTGATGCAACTCATTCAGTTCAGCTTCCTGGGGGAGAGGGAAATAAATCGGGGGGATCAAAGGAGTTTATTCCTGTGCTCGCAAGAGCGGCAGTAGCTTCAGGGGTAGGCGGTTTATTTATGGAAACTCATAAGGATCCTGATGAAGCTTTAAGTGATGGTGCAAATTCTATGCCATTAAACATGATGGAAGGGCTGCTGGATACTTTGCTATCAATTGACAGAACGGTAAAGTCTCAGAAATACCTTGAAGAAAAAATATGATTGAAATTATCCAAGCTTAAATCTAATGTTTAGAATATCGAAAATACTCGGAAGAGAAATATTAGATTCTAGAGGTAACCCTACTGTTGAGGCTGAGCTATATTTAGAAGATGGAAGCTCAGGTATTGCGGCAGTGCCTTCAGGAGCCTCTACGGGTATCCGCGAAGCCGTTGAATTGAGAGATGGTGATTCAAATAGGTATCTTGGTCTTGGTGTCACCAAAGCTGTATACAATATAAATAGCATAATTTCTGGTGCACTTCTCAATAAGAATATAAGCAATCAAGAAGAACTTGACCAGTTTCTTATTGATCTTGATGGTTCAGAAGATAAATCGAATTTAGGAGCAAATTCCTTGTTATCTGTATCAATGGCTTTTGCAAAAGCGTGTTCGGACTCACAGAGAATTCCATTCTTCGAATACTTTGGCGATCAAACAAATCTTCCGGTGCCAATGATGAATATAATTAATGGTGGAGCACACGCGAACAATAATATTGATATTCAGGAGTTTATGATAATTCCATTGAGTGCGCCTAACTTCAAAGAATCTCTCAGATACGGCGCTGAAGTTTTTCATTGCTTAAAAAAAGTTCTTAACCAAAAGCGACTTAATACTGCTGTAGGAGACGAAGGTGGTTTTGCGCCTGATTTAAAAACTAATGAAGAGGCGCTAGATACAATATTAGAAGCCGTAATGAGTGTGGGTTTAACAGAAGGAAAGGATATAGTTTTAGCACTTGATGTTGCTAGCAGCGAATTTTATAAAGACGGTTATTATCACTTATACTCTGAGAATCGTAAGTTTAATTCAGAAGAGTTCTCTCACTATCTAGAGCATTTAGTTAAGACTTATCCAATAATATCAATTGAGGACGGCATGGGCGAATCAGACTGGATTGGATGGAAAATTCTGTCAGATGAGCTAGGGCATAAAATCCAATTGGTTGGAGATGACTTATTTGTTACAAATAAGAAAATTCTTCAGGATGGAGTTGACAAAGAAATTGCAAATTCGATTTTAATTAAGCCAAATCAAATTGGCACAATTACAGAAACAATTGAAGCTATTGATCTGGCTGTTGATTCTAATTATACAGCAATAATCTCGCATCGTTCAGGAGAAACATCAGATACTACTATTTCTGATATTGCTGTTGGAACAAGAGCGTCTCAAATAAAAACAGGATCCTTATCTAGATCAGATAGAATTGCAAAATACAACCAATTGCTTAGGATTGAGGAGAGCCTTGGCGATAAAGCAACTTTTGATGCAAAGAATGCGTTTGCTATTCCTTTCGTTAATGACGATACGTAATTTTATGGAAAATATACGGTGGATAATTCTGGCGCTATCAATAATCACTATTCTTTTGCATATTAATATATGGGTTTCAGAAAATGGATATCAGAGAATTCGCTCACTCTCTTCTCAAATTAATGAACAAATAGAAATCAACCAAGTTCTAAAAGACCGAAATAATGCTCTTCAGGCAGAAATTGATAATCTTCAGAGTGGAAACGAATCAATCGAAGAAAGAGCGAGGAGTGATCTCGGATTTATAAAAGATGATGAAATATATTATTTCGTTGTCGAGTAAAATTTTCTAGTGTTTCTTTAATAAGACATATAAGGCTCCGGTTCCACCATCATGTTGTCGAGCTGATACATAAGCCAATACTTGTTTCCATGTTTTTAGTGATCTCTTAACTTCGTCTTTTATCACTGGACCCCTTTCGCCTGAACCTAAGCCTTTTCCATGTATTATTCGGACACATCTATAATTGCTTAATATTGAATTATTGATGAATGATTTAAGCGCATCACTCGCCTGATTGAGGTTTAAACCATGAAGATCAAGTTCTGACTGTACGCTGATTTGACCTTTTTCAAGTTTCTTTAAGATTCTATAATCAATACCTTTACGGTGAAATTTTAAGAAATCCGATGTTGATTTTTCTTGTTCCTCAATATCGCAATCGAGTGACTCAATTAAAACATCTTGCTGATCTTTCTGAGCGAATCTAGCTTTTGCGATTGGTTTTTTTTTAAAAACTTGTTTATTGTTTTTTTTTAGAGGAGCCAAGTTTTTCACTGTATTTCGAAACAATTCACGATCTTCTGGTGATATACTTATTTCATCTTTATTTTTGGATGTCATCTTAGTTGTTCAGCTCATTCGTTGTAACTCATCATACCATTGGTATACAAGATAAATATATGGACTAATTTAGATTATTGATTTCAGATGATTATTTTATTGAGCAATGATGATGGTTACAAAGCAAATGGTATAGAGGTTTTGTCAAAATCTTTAGATCAAATAGCTCGTGTAATTCTTTGCGCTCCCATGAAAAATCATTCTGGATCGAGTAGCTCTTTGTCCCTTCGCAAAGACATAAGTGTAAGACAAATTGCAAAAGATGCTTATATTGTTAACGGAACTCCAGCAGATACAGTTCATCTTGGATTGTCAGGATTCCTTGATGTCATTCCTGATTTAGTTGTATCAGGTATAAACCATGGTGCAAATCTCGGAGAAGATGTACTTTATTCAGGCACTGTAGCTGCTGCGATTGAGGGAAGAGTCCTTGATATGCCCTCAATTGCAGTTTCCTCGCTAGGAGATACAGAAAAAGATTTTAAAGTGGCCGCAAAAGTTACAATTGAGCTAATCCAAAGACTAAAAAAATACACATTGCCCAAAGACACAATCTTAAATGTAAATGTCCCAGCTATAAATTATGATGAAATTAATAACTTCTGTATTACAAGGCTAGGCAATCGACATAGGTCTTATCCACTAAAAAAAATCTCCAAAGATAAATCAGAGAGAGTTTTTCAAATTGGGTTACCAGGAAAGGGTCGTGATGCAGGGCCCGGAACAGACTTTTATGCAATACAGCACAACTGTGTCTCAATTTCTCCTCTGCATATAGATATGACTCATCATGAAATTTTTAATGACACGGAAAAATGGTTGTCTAGAAAATGAAATTTAATGAATCACAGCGTGGTATTGGGATGACATCAGAAAGAACGCGCAAAAGACTCATTGATAGACTAAAAGAACAGGGAATTAAGTCTCGTATTGTATTGGATCAGATAAAGAAAGTACCAAGACATATTTTTGTCGATGAGGCGCTATCAAGCCGTGCTTATGAGGATACTGCACTTCCAATTGGCCATGGTCAAACCATCAGTCAACCCTATATTGTTGCAAGAATGACTGAAGTTCTATTGAGTAATGTGAATGGGAATAAAATACTTGAAATAGGAACAGGCTGTGGATATCAAACAGCAGTATTGTCGCCACTTTTCAAAAAAATATACAGCGTTGAGAGAATAAATCCTCTTTTAATTAAAACGAAGAGGAGATTGAGATCTCTGGGTATTTACAACGTAAATTATCGTCATGACGATGGTTGGAATGGTTGGGAAAAATATGGTCCATATGATGGAATTATAATAGCAGCAGCTGCTCCGCAGGTGCCTGAAAAATTACTGCAACAACTTGGTATTGGCGGCACATTGATAATGCCATTTGGCGAAAAAGAAAAGCAAGAGTTAGTGATTGTCTATCGAGATGGCGACACTTTCGATTATAAAAGATTGGGAGCAGTAAGTTTTGTCCCTCTAATAAAAGGGAAGAAGTAGATAAAACTTGATGAATATATTTGATTTTTTATATAAGAAGATAATCAATTGGTCAAGAATGCCAAATGCAGATAGATATCTATTTGCATTGAGTTTTTCCGAGTCTTCCTTTTTTCCTATTCCACCAGATGTCATGTTGATTCCCATGTGCTTAGCCAACAGAAGTAAGATCTGGTACTTGGCAGGAATAACAACAATAAGCTCAGTATTAGGAGGCATATTAGGTTATCTATTAGGCTATTTGGTATTTGATATTATTGAAGTATGGTTAATAAATTCTGATTATTGGCCCCCTTACAAAACAGCTAGGTTATGGTTTGATGAATGGGGTTTATTTGCTGTGCTTCTTGCTGGTTTTTCTCCAATTCCTTATAAAATTTTTACTATTGCAGCGGGAATTACAGGTGTAAATATTTTTGGTTTTATTCTGTTTTCTATTCTTGGGAGAGGTGCTAGGTTTTTCTTGATAGCTACATTAATTTATATGGGTGGCGACGCGTTCAAACATATAATAGAAAAATATATTAATATTCTAGGATGGTTTATCGTAGTTATAGTATTTGTATTCTTTTTACTTTTATAACTGATTGCATGTAATTATGAAAGATTTAATAAAATTAGCTGTTCTTGCTTTAATTTTCAGTGGATGTGTGTCGAATCATATTGATCATTATCAATCAAAAAGACATTTTGTAAGATATGGCGAGACAATAATTTTTATAGCTTGGCGGTATGGTATTGATCATCAAGATCTTATTAGCTGGAATAATCTTTCAAATGAAGGACTGATATACCCAGGACAAGTATTAGACTTAGAGCAACCTCAAAATTATGTTCAGGTTAACACAAAAAAAGAGAATGAGAATAAATTCACTGCAAAAGCAATAAAAGATAGTTTACAGACTAATCGTGATGGATGGGATCTACCAACTAAAGGGAAAATAATAAACAAGTATAATAGTGATTCATCCACAATGAGCGGTATTATAGTTGATGGTGTTATTGGGCAAGATATTCTCGCTTCATCAAGTGGAGAGGTGGTTTACGCTGGTAATGATCTTCCCAGTTACGGGCAATTAATAATAATAAAACACAGCGAAACTTTTCTGAGTGCATATGGATACAATCAGGATATTTATGTTAATGAGGGTCAAAATGTCACAAAAGGTCAAAAAATTGCGAGCATGGGTTTAAATCCAAATCAAGTGCCCTGTTTGTACTTTGAAATAAGACGGTCAGGAAAGCCTGTTGATCCTCTTATGTTGCTATAAAGTTCTTAGTTTCTTATTCGATTAAAAGAATTGCGACTGGGTTTCTTCCCTCTGATATAAGAATATTATACGTTTTCGATGCTGCAATTGTTGTCATGGCTTCAATGCCGATATTCTTTTTTGCCAGATCGAAGACAAGATTACGATTAGGCGTCACTGACTTCTCACCAGTGCCAAAGATAATTACATCAGGCTGTTCTTCTAGAATGAAACTAATATCAGAGATTGATGTTTTATCTACGTTTTCACCTGTCCATTCTCCAAGAATTTTTTCTGAATTTAGTACACATGAATAATTGATGTAATCAGAACCAATTAATAGCTTGTCTCTCTTAACAGATCTAACCGAGGTTGAAAGATTATTCTCTTTGGAAAATTGCATAGTTATTTTCAATAATTTTTCGAGTAAATTACACTGATATTTATTAATTAATAATTCGTATATTATGTTACTCAAACTCCTGTTCATCAATGAAAATCTGACATGAAAAACAATAATAACAATCAAAGCGAGATAATTGAGAGGGAGTATTGTATGGACAATAATCTCAAATCACTAGATCCAATTATTGCTAGGATATTGTCATCGCGGGGTATAACAAATTTAGAGCAAACAAAATATAACCTCAGTTCGATTGCACCAATAAGCTCCCTTTGTAATGTTAATTCTGCTGTGAATGTTCTTATCGAAAACATGAATAAGCAAATTGTAATAGTTGGAGACTATGATGTTGATGGCGCTACTGCTGTTTCTCTTTTGATGAGATGTCTCTCCGATTTTGGTTTTAAAAAATTAAATTATATTGTTCCCAATAGGTTAAGAGATGGGTATGGTCTAACAGAGGATGTTGTCCTTGATGCCAATAGTTTAAACCCAAATCTACTTATAACAGTTGATAACGGCATATCTAGCATCGAGGGTGTAAGAAAAGCGAGAGAGTTAGATATAGATGTAATCATTACTGATCATCATTTGCCGGGGAGTATAATTCCCAATGCCAATGTAATTGTTAACCCCAATCTAGCTAATAGTAATTTTTTAAGCCCAAATCTTGCAGGTGTAGGAGTTGCATTCTATGTAATGGCAGCTCTCGGGAAAGAACTAGAAAATCAAGGTAACAATGGCGCGAGCAAGATTGTCCTGAAGTACCTTGATCTTGTTGCACTAGGAACTGTTGCAGATGTTGTAAAATTTGATTTTAACAATAGGGTCATAGTTGATAGAGGGATTAAAGCCATCAGAAAAGGAATATGTTCCTCCGGAATACTCACACTCATTAAAGAATCAGGAAAAGATCATAAAAAGATAAATAGTCAAGATCTTGGTTTTTCGGTAGCACCAAAAATAAATTCAGCGGGAAGATTAGACGATATTTCAATTGGTATAGAATGTTTACTTACTGATGATCTTGCGAAAGCAAGAAAACTATCTGAGACACTTATTGCCACTAACAAAGAAAGAAAGAATATTCAAACAAAAATGCAAGAGGATGCTAATAATATAGTCTCAGGCATAAAAAAAGATGATCTCTCATCTTGCATTTGTATTTTTCATGATGACTGGCACCAAGGTATTGTAGGACTAATTGCTTCAAGATTAAAAGAGAAGTGCAATAGACCCGTTATTGCTTTTGCTTCTGAGGGAAACGGCAACATAAAAGGATCAGCAAGATCTATTAATGGGATACATATTAGGGATATTCTGGAATCAGTTGCGTCTGAAAAATCAGATCTAATTATAAAATTCGGTGGCCATGCTATGGCAGCTGGTCTCACAATAAAAAAACACAATTATGAAGAATTTCAATTTTCAATCTCGAAGATTATGAATAAAATATACCCTGATTTTGATTTTACAGGCAAAATCGTTACTGATGGCAAAATTCCGTCCAATAAGCTAAATGCAGGATTTGCAAAACAACTAGAAAATTTTGGTCCATGGGGTAAGGATTTTGAAGAACCAAAATTTCATGGTAAATTTCACGTCCATGATCAAAGGGTGGTTGGTAATCATCATCTAAAAATGGAAGTTCGACCAGTTGAAGGTCATAAAATAATTGATGCCATTGCGTTCAATCAGGATAAAATTATTGCAAGAGATTCAGTTGGATTTGTCTATAGATTGTGTTTGAATGAATTCCGAGGTAATACAAAGGTGCAGCTAATTGTAGAAAAAATATATGGTGAAATATGAATGAAATCAATAACCTAAATAATTATATTAAATCCATTTATGAAAGTGCTATTTCACTCAGGGGGTATCTTTGACTACGATCAAAAATATGAACGTTTACAAGAGATTAATAGAGAACTTGAAAATCCCGAAGTTTGGAAAGACACTATTTATGCAAAATCAATCAATAGAGAAAAATCGAAACTAGAAAATACAATTTTTCCATTGGATACAATCATATCAACTTCTAATGATTTAATAGAATTACATAATCTTGCGAAAGATGAGGGTGATGATGAAGCGATCCTCGAGATCGAAGCAGATGCAATAAAGCTCTATCAGCAAATAGAAATTCTTGAATTTAGGAGAATGTTCGATGGTGAGATGGATTCTTCAGATGCTTATCTTGATATCCAATCTGGTGCTGGAGGAACAGAAGCTCAGGATTGGGCAGAAATGATTTTAAGGATGTATTTAAGGTGGGCGGAGTCACATGAATTTAAGACAGAAATTATAGAGATTTCATCTGGTGATGTGGCTGGAATAAAAAGTGCTACCATAAATATCAAAGGCGAGCATGCCTATGGTTGGTTAAGGTCAGAAACAGGCGTACATAGGTTAGTTAGAAAGTCACCATTTGACTCTGGCAATAAACGTCATACCTCCTTTGCATCTGTTTTTGTTATGCCTGAAGTTGATGATAGCATTGAAATTGAAATCAACCCTTCTGATCTTCGTGTTGATGTATACAGAGCAAGCGGCGCTGGTGGACAGCATGTCAATAGAACAGAGTCAGCTGTTAGAATAACGCACCTCCCCACAAAGCTTGTCGTGCAATGTCAGAATGACAGATCACAACATAAAAATAAGGCAACAGCGATGAAGCAATTAAAAGCGAAGTTATATGAGCTGGAACTGCAGATGAAGAAATCTGCTTCTTCAGAGGTCGAAGATAGTAAAGCTGATGTAGGGTGGGGTAATCAAATTAGATCATATGTACTAGATCAGAGTAGAATAAAGGATTTAAGAACTGGAGTTGAAGTAGGAAACACACAAGCAGTATTGGATGGAGATTTGGACAAATTTATAGAAGCAAGTCTAAAACAGGGGTTATAAGTGTCAGAAGATAAAAATGAAAACGATTTAATAAGAGAAAGACGAAGAAAGCTTTCAGAATACAGAAAAGAAGGAGTGGCGTTCCCGAATGATTTTAGGCGTTCTATTCTGGCTGATGATCTTCATAAAAATTATGATGACTCAAGCAAAGAAGAGCTTGAGGAAAATCAGATTCCTGCTTCGGTATCAGGAAGAATTATTGCTAAGAGGGTTATGGGTAAAGCAAGCTTTATTAAACTTCAGGATGTCAGCGGTCAAATTCAAGTAAGAATGGAAAGGGATAGATTACCAGAGGGGCTTTATCTAGAATTTAAAAAATGGGATGTCGGCGATATTATTGGAGTTTCTGGAGTTCTTTTTAAAACAAATACAAATGAGTTAACAGTTCTAGCAGATACATCAATATTACTCACAAAGTCACTGAGACCGCTCCCAGAAAAATTTCATGGTTTATCAAATCAGGAAATGAGGTATCGACAGAGATATGTAGATCTGATTATGAATGAAAAGAGCAGAAATGTATTCATTGCCCGCTCAAAAATCATCACTTTGATACGAGAATTTATGGATACAAGATCATTTCTTGAGGTGGAGACTCCCATGATGCACACGATACCAGGAGGTGCTGTCGCTCGCCCATTTGAAACTCACCATAATACATTAGATATGAAGCTTTTTCTTAGGATTGCACCTGAGTTGTTTTTAAAAAGACTTGTTGTAGGTGGATTCGAGAGAGTGTATGAGATAAATCGTAATTTCAGAAACGAGGGAGTATCTACACAACACAATCCAGAGTTTACTATGTTGGAGCTTTATCAAGCCTATGCAGATTATGAAGATTTTATGGAACTGATTGAAGACATGATGTCTGAGATATCAGTTCGTATTCACAAGTCAGAGTCCATTATCTATCAAGAAAAAGAGATAAACTTCAAAGGTCCTTTTCATAGAATGACAATGGAAGAAGCAATTATAAAATATAATCCCGATTTGAATAAGAAAAATATCAGAGATAAGAATTTCCTTAAAAAATACGCAAATGATTTGAGTATAAAATTTGATGGAACATACGATGCTGGAAAAATTCAGGCAGAGATTTTTGAAAAAACGTGTGAAGAGAAACTAATTGAGCCGACTTTCATCTATGCTTATCCAACAGAGGTTTCTCCCTTATCAAGGAGGAATGACAGTGATCCCTTTATCACTGATCGTTTTGAATTTTTTGTATTTGGACGTGAGTTAGCAAACGGGTTTTCAGAATTGAATGACCCCGAAGATCAATCTGAGCGTTTCAAAGCTCAAGTAAAAATGCTTGATCATGGAGATAATGAGGCAATGTCATATGATCATGATTACATTAGAGCTTTAGAGTATGGGTTGCCGCCCACAGCAGGCTTAGGAATTGGAATTGACAGGTTGGTTATGTTGTTTACAGATTCTGTTTCCATAAGAGATGTACTTCTTTTTCCGTACATGAGGAACGAAAAGAATGAAAATTAGAGTCTCACTCTGAATGGTAAGGCATTCCCGCTATCATACTGCAGGCTCTTATCTTTAAACGATATATTGATTATTGCCATCATTGTACTACCCTCAATTGAAATTATTTGAGCACCGGTATCTTTACCGTTATAAAATAATTTATCATCTAATTTGATATCAGTTGAATCGACTTTGTAAACTATAACTCTTCTCTTGGCTCTTCCAATATGCTCAGTTCTCGCAACAACTTCTTGTCCAACATAGCAGCCTTTTTGAAAGCTAATTCCATCTGTAATGTCCATATTCAACATGTGAGGTGTATATTTTTCTGAATTATCAATAGATATATCAACAAGGTTTTCAGTCATCCTGGCTGCTTTCCATTCTGAATTCCTCATAGAATTTTTTAAGACTTCTATTTTTTCTGTGTTAGAGAATATTTCTTTCGTTCCAGACCCTCTTAAATCATTTATTACTATAAATTGATCACTATTCATTGTTACTTGTTTTCTGATTTCATTGCTATCCACATTCTTAAAGCAAGATGACCATGTGTCAGAAGATAATTTGATATTTACATCAGATCTAAAAACGTATTTTTTTAATCGTTCAATAATTATCTCGCACATTGTGTGATGGACAATCACACCAATGTTTTCATTAAATTGAAAAAGTTGGCAAGTAGCTACTACTCTTCCTTTCGGATTGCAAAAAGCTGCATTCCTTGTTTTATGTTCATCGAGCTTCTCTATGTCCTGAGTAACTTGACCCTGAAGAAAATCAACTCTGTCTTTTCCACCAACAAATATTATATCGAATAAATTAGCATTCATTATTTTTATCCAATTTACGATGATTCGTATATTCAAAAGAAAAAAAATTCTGGCATAATTATACTATGGAAAACAAAAATAAAAATAAAAGTCTAAAACAATCAGATCTCAAGAAATCTGAAAAAAGTAATAATCAAAAGACATCAAGAAATCACAAAAAACCTAAAGAGATCGGAGGCAGAGGTGGCTTAGATCCATCAAGGTATGGAGATTGGGAAAAAGACGGAAGATGCATTGATTTCTGAAGAAATGCCCAAACAATTTACTTACCTTAAATACCACTATTTAATATAAAAAATGTCTACTCGACCCCGACCTTTATCTCCGCATCTAACAATATATAGATGGCCAATAACAATGGTATTATCAATAATGCATAGAGGTACTGGTCTGGTTCTTACCTCAGGTCTTATGATTTTTGCTTTTTGGCTCGGAAGTATTGCTCTGGGTGAGAGTTACTACAGTAAATTCTTATTTCTCTCAACAACCTGGATAGGGAGTTTTTTTCTTTTTTCACTAAGTTTCGCTTTTTTTCTTCATTTTTCTAATGGCATAAGACACTTATATTGGGATACAGGAAGGGGTTTTAATAAAGATAATGTTGAGCTATCGGCCAGGTTAGTGATTATCTCTACATTTATTTTTACGACCGTATTTTGGTGGTGGATATGAAAACATTATCTTTGCTGAGTCTTGTTGTTAAAAATAATTTAGTAGAGGGAGCATCTGCTCATTGGTGGTCCCAGAGGTTGTCTGCTTTTTTCTTAGTGATCTTAGCGAGCTGGTTCATAATATCAATTGGTAATGTTGCAGATTATGAGTATCAGACAATTAAAATATGGATTTCGAGTGTTCTAAATTCTCTTTTGCTCTCGCTTTTAGCATTTACGATGATATATCACTCTAGTTTAGGTCTTGAAGTGATTATTGAAGATTACATTCATGTCAAAAAGACAAGGGAACTCCTTCTTGCCTTAAATAAAATTTTTCACCTGATTTTTTTTATCATTATAGTTATATCAATTTTCTTCATTAGCACGAGAATCCAGTGATGAGTGAATATAAATTTATTGATCATGATTATGATGTAATCGTTGTTGGTGCAGGTGGATCAGGTTTGCGTGCTACATTTGGTCTTTCTCAATCTGGTCTAAAAACGGGCTGCATCACGAAAGTATTTCCCACCAGAAGTCATACAGTTGCAGCTCAAGGAGGTATCAGTGCAGCACTCGGAAACATGGGTGAAGATGATTGGCGTTGGCACATGTATGATACTGTTAAAGGCGGAGACTGGCTAGGAGACCAAGATGCGATAGAATACATGTGCAAGGAGGCTCCTGATGCGGTGATTGAGCTTGAGCATTATGGTGTTCCATTTTCGAGAACCGAAGACGGTTTAATCTATCAGAGACCATTTGGTGGAATGACTACACATTATGGTGAAGGGATAGCTCAAAGAACCTGTGCAGCAGCAGACAGAACTGGGCATGCTATGTTGCATACTCTCTACCAGCAATCACTTAAGTATTCAGCTGAATTTTTTATTGAGTTTTTTGCTATTGATTTAATTATGATCGATGGTGAGTGTCGTGGAGTTGTTGCTCTAGAGATGGCAACAGGAAAATTGCATCGTTTCAGATCACATAAAGTTATATTGGCAACTGGCGGTTATGGAAGATCTTACTTCTCATGTACATCAGCGCATACTTGCACGGGAGATGGTAATGCAATGGTAACAAGAGCTGGGCTTCCATTGCAGGACATGGAATTTGTTCAATTTCACCCGACTGGAATTTATGGCGCTGGAATGCTCATTACAGAGGGAGCAAGAGGCGAGGGTGGTTATTTAACAAACTCAGACGGTGAGCGATTTATGGAAAGATATGCGCCCAATGCAAAAGATCTCGCATCAAGAGATGTTGTAAGCAGATCTATGACGATTGAAATACAAGAAGGCAGGGGAGCTGGGCCCGAAAAAGATCACATCTATCTCCATTTGGAACACTTAGGCCCAGACGTAATCAATGAGCGTCTCCCAGGCATAGCAGAGTCAGCTAAAGTTTTCTCAAATGTTGATGTGACAGAAGCACCAATTCCAGTTCTACCGACTGTGCATTATAACATGGGAGGCATCCCAACAAATTATCATGGTGAAGTAGTCACCCTGAAAAATGGTGACCCAGAGCATGTTGTTCCGGGGCTTATGGCAGTTGGTGAGGCAGGATGTGTTTCAGTGCATGGTGCCAATAGATTAGGATCAAACTCTTTGCTTGATCTGGTCGTTTTTGGAAGGGCGGCAGCAAAATTTTGCATAAACGACCTAAAAAATAAAGGAAGCTTGCAGCCATTTCCAAAAGATGCTGGAGAGAATAGTATCCTCAGGCTTGATAAAATTCGCAATGCAAAGGGTCCGGTAATAACCTCAGAGCTGAGGCTAGAAATGCAAAAAATCATGCAAAACTTCGCAGCTGTATTTAGATCAGGCGATTCTCTTAAAAAAGGAGTTTCCCTTCTAAGTGAATCCTATAAGAAGTTTGACAATATTTCTGTTTCAGATCGATCTTTGATATGGAATACAGATATAATTGAAACCATGGAATTAGAAAACCTCTTAATCAACGCAACCGCAACAATCGACTCTGCAGAACATAGAAAAGAAAGTCGAGGGGCGCATGCAAGAGAAGATTTCACTGAGAGGGATGATCAAAATTGGATGAAGCATACTTTGTGCTGGATAAATGGACCAGAAAAAGTAAGTTTTGATTATCGTCCTGTTCATCAGGAAACACTCACAAATGAGGTAGATGCAATCCCTCCAAAGGCAAGGGTTTACTGAGTATTATGGCTAAATTCAACTTACCAGTTAATTCAAGAGTTAAAAAGGGGAAGCATTTTGAGGCTCCAAAAGAGGCAGAAAATGTGAGGAGATATATTGTTTATAGATATAACCCCGATCTTGATGAGAATCCTAGAATGGATATTTTTGATATCGATATGGATAATTGTGGTCCCATGGTATTGGATGTTCTTATTAAGATTAAAAATGAGATAGATCCGAGTCTTACATTCAGACGATCTTGCAGAGAGGGCATATGCGGCTCTTGTGCAATGAACATTAATGGCGGTAATTCCCTTGCATGTACTATATCAACAGATAGTGTAAGTGGAGATACAAAAATTTATCCACTGCCACACATGCCAGTAGTTAAGGACCTGGTTGCTGATCTCACTCACTTTTATGAGCAGTATGCTTCCATAAAACCTTGGTTACAGGCAAAGAGCGAACCTCCAAATCAAAAAGAAAGGCTCCAATCAAAGGAAGAACAGGAAAAAATTGACGAACCAGCTGCTTGTATTTTATGCGCATGTTGTTCAACGAGCTGCCCAAGTTATTGGTGGAATAGCGATAGATATCTTGGACCTGCTGCTCTCCTTGCATCATATAGGTGGTTGGTTGATAGCAGGGATGACGCACAAGATGAAAGACTTGACGAAATTGAGGATTCTTTTCGATTATACAGATGTCATACTATCATGAATTGCACTAACACCTGTCCGAAAGGTTTGAATCCTGCAGAGGCAATAGCAAATACAAAGAAAATGTTAATAGAAAGACAGTCACAATAAAAGCAATTTATTTATGTCTTCATTTCCAGAAATTCGTTGGCAGTGTCGAAGAGGAATGAGGGAACTGGATGAATTATTAACCAGTTTTCTTGATACAAAATATGCAGAGTGTCCCAATGATGTTCAGATCGCATTCGTCGAGCTCCTAAAATTAAGTGACCCTGAGCTGGTTAAACTTCTTCTAACCCCATATCGCTCACAAAGCAATGAAATCAATAATATTATTGATAAAATTAAAAATTGAATGGAAGTATTTTATCAATGAAACCAATATTTTACGTATATACTAAGCCGGGTTGTCATCTTTGTGAGATCTTGATTGAGAAATTAATGGAAACATTGAGAGATAAAGCAGATATCAAATTTATAGATATAGAATCTAGCCCAGAATTATTCAACGAGTATCGTGAAATAATACCTTTAGTAAAATATAGAGATAAGGAGTTATTCAGATATCATTATGATCATAATGTTATTAAAAAAATTATGATGACTTTTCCTTCGCCAAGCATCTTAACCTAGTATTTCGGGATACATTAAAAATAAAACGCTATGCAACATATAAGAAACTTTTCAATAATTGCTCATATAGATCACGGAAAATCTACCCTTGCCGACCGTTTTATTCAAGTCTGTGGTGGTCTTCAGGATAGAGAAATGGCTGAACAGGTATTAGATTCAATGGATATCGAAAGAGAGCGAGGTATAACGATTAAGGCGCAAAGCGTATCACTGGATTATGTTTCGGAGGGTGGCAATAAATATCAATTAAATTTTATTGACACACCTGGTCATGTTGATTTTTCTTATGAAGTATCTCGTTCCCTAGCTGCTTGTGAAGGTGCTTTGCTGGTCGTTGATGCTGCTCAGGGTGTAGAAGCTCAGAGTGTGGCTAATTGTATAACTGCTATAGATCAAAATCTCGAAGTTTTGCCAGTCTTAAATAAGATTGATCTTGGATCAGCGGATGTTGATTTGGTAATCAATGAAATAGAGGATGTCATTGGCATCGATGCATCAGATGCTGCATTAGTGAGCGCGAAAACAGGACTCGGAGTTGATGTTCTATTGGAGAAGCTTGTGAGGATTATTCCTCCACCTAAGGGTGATCCTGAACTACCTCTGCAAGCATTAATTATAGATTCTTGGTTTGACAATTATGTTGGAGTTGTCTCACTTGTCAGGATAGTTAATGGAACATTAAAAAAGAAATCAAAAATAAATGTAATGTCAACTGGCAGATCTTTTGAGGTAGATAGGGTTGGTTGTTTTACACCGAAAATGATTGATAAGGATGAATTAAAAACTGGTGAAGTTGGATTCGTAATAGCCGGAATAAAAGAAATCGATGGAGCCCCGGTTGGCGACACACTCACAGCAACAAAAGATCCATGTGAGAGCCCGTTACCCGACTTTAAGCAAGTCCAACCCAGAGTATTTGCTGGTCTTTTTCCTGTGAGTTCTGATGATTATGAGGCTTTCCGTGAAGCTCTTCAGAAACTTAGGCTAAACGATGCCGCTCTGAATTTTGAGCCAGAAACCTCTGCTGCTCTGGGTTTTGGATTTAGATGTGGTTTCCTTGGTATGTTGCATCTTGAAATTGTTCAAGAAAGATTGGAACGAGAATATAATCTTGACTTAATAACTTCTGCACCAACTGTTGTATTTGAAATTATAAATAAAAAAAATGAAACTATATTTGTCGATAATCCAGCAAAACTTCCACCGGCAAATGATATTGAAGAACTTCGCGAACCCATCATACTGGCCACTATACTTGTCCCTCAAGATCATGTGGGATCTGTCATTAAACTATGCATTGAAAAAAGAGGTGTGCAAAAAAATATTCGCTATCTAGGTAACCAAGTATCCCTTGATTATGAAATGCCCCTGGCCGAGGTAGTGATGGACTTCTTTGATAGGCTGAAATCGGTCAGTAGAGGCTTTGCTTCATATGACTATCAGTTTCTCAGATTCCAGGTCGCACCATTGGTTAGAGTAGATATTCTTATTAATGGAGAGCGTGTCGACGCTTTATCACTCATCATGCACAAAGAAAGTTCTGTATATCGTGGTAGAGAGATTGTCGAGAAAATGCGAAAATTAATACCAAGACAGATGTTCGATGTTGCCATACAAGCTGCAATCGGGGGTCAGATCATTGCCAGGAGCACAGTAAAAGCACTAAGAAAAAATGTCACAGCAAAATGTTATGGTGGTGATGTTACACGTAAAAGGAAGCTATTGGAGAAACAAAAAGCAGGTAAAAAAAGAATGAAACAAATAGGATCTGTTGAGATACCACAAGAAGCATTTCTTACAATTTTGAGTGTAGAGGATAAACAAGGTAAAAAAAGATGAATCTAGCATTAATACTTGTCTCTCTTACAGCAATCAGTGGAGTGATAATCCTTACTGACATCTTATTTTGGAAAAAAAAACCCAAAGAAAAATCTCTTTCAAAAGTAATTTTAGAATACTCTTATGCTTTTTTCCCTGTTCTTTTATTGGTTGTTGTAATTCGTTCATTTATCTTTGAGCCATTCAGAATACCGTCAGGTTCAATGAAGCCAACACTTCTTGTTGGAGACTTTATTTTTGTAAAAAAATATTCATACGGATTGAGATTGCCAGTTATTGAAAAAAAGATACTAGATATCGAAAAACCTCGGCGTGGTGATGTTGCAGTTTTTCGGCTCCCTTCAGATCCAAGCATAAATTACATAAAGAGAGTGATCGGGTTACCGGGCGACAAAATCATTTACCAAGATCATAAGCTTACTATAAATGGTGATAAGGTTGTCATGAATAGAGATTCGGTTAATCCTTTTCATGAAATGAAACCGCAATTTATTGAAGAGATAGATCGTAATCGTCACACAATTATCACTTCAGATGCTAACTTTAGTATTGGTGAAGGTTACTATGAAGTGCCTGAAAATAGTTACTTCATGATGGGTGATAATAGGGACAACAGCAGAGACAGTCGATTTATAGGATCAATTCCGGAGGAATATCTAGTAGGAAAAGCGGCTAGAATTTGGATGCACATGGATGGGTTTGAGTTGCCAGATATCAGAAGAATTGGTCGAAAAATAGAATAAATTTATTAAGTGAGCTAGGTTTTTACGTGCAAAATTCAAATAAATGGTTAAAAGACAAATTAAATTATAATTTTAAGAATGAAGCTCTTTTGAAACTGTCATTAACTCACAGAAGTGCTTGTAAAAAAAATAATGAAAGACTGGAGTTTTTAGGAGATGCTGTACTTGGTTCAATTATAGCTGAGTATGCTTTCAATAAAAAAAATGAGTCCAACGAAGGTGATTTAACTCGCTACCGCGCCTATCTGGTGAAAGAATCAACACTTTGCGATATCGCACAGAAAATTGAACTCTCAAATTATCTTATACTTGGTCCAGGGGAAAATAAAAGTGGAACACGACATAGATGCTCAGTTCTCTCCGATACTCTAGAAGCACTAATTGGTGCCATCTATCTCGATTCAGATTTTGAGGTTGCAAAAGAAGTTGTAATTTCGCTCTACCAAAAATTCGTTTCAGACATACCATCAATGAATGACTTAAAGGACCCTAAAACAAAATTACAAGAAATCACACAAAAAGAGGGTAGCAGCTTGCCTGAATATACATTAATAGAAACTCATGGCGAAGATCATCAGCAGATATTTCATGTCAGTTGCAGGATGGACAAAAAAAATCAAATAACTCACGGCAAAGGAAAATCGATCAGACAAGCAGAACAAGAGGCGGCATTAATGATGCTTCAGCAATATGAAGAATAATACGTCTTATAACAATAAATTCAGGTGCGGGTTTGTCTCAATAGTTGGCCGACCCAATGTAGGAAAATCAACACTTGTAAATACCATACTAAAAAATAATATAAGTATAGTAACCAGAAAACCGCAGACAACAAGAAATAGGATTCTTGGAATTCATACTAGATCAAACTACCAAGCCATCCTCGTAGACACACCTGGAATTCATATAAATGAAAAAAAAGTGATCAATAAGATGATGAATAAAACAGCTCTAAATGCAATTATGGATACAGATTTAAATTTATTTTTATGCGAAGCAAATCGTTGGGTAAAAGAGGATGATGTCGCTCTAAAGCAAATAAAAAAAAGTGATGCACCATCTATCTTGTTATTGAATAAGATAGATTTAATTTCTCCAAAAGAGAAAATTTTGGAGTCAATTTCTAAGCTTTCAGAAAAACATAAATTCAAAGAAATAATTCCAATCTCTGCAAAAAATAGAGATTCACTCAATGTATTAATGGATAAGATACCTTTACTCCTTCCGGACTCACCCCAACTGTATGAGACAGAAATGCTTACAGATAGAAGTAGACCATTTATGACGTCTGAAAAAATTAGAGAGAAATTACTGATGCAATTGAATCAGGAGGTTCCTTATGGCCTCAGTGTTGAAATAGAAAAATTTGAGGAAAAAAATAATGCCATAGAGATTGCTGCTTTAATCTGGGTTGAAAGAGAGAGTCAAAAAGGAATTGTGGTAGGAAAAAATGGCAATGTTTTGAAAAAAATTGGAAGCAGTGCAAGAATTGAACTTGTTAATTATTTTGAAAAAAGAATTCATCTCAAGCTATGGGTAAAGGTTAAGGAGAATTGGGCAGACAGCGAGAGAGATCTCCAAAGTATGGGTTTTGACATTTAATATTCATGATATGAGTAGCAAGAAAAGAATACTCAAACAACCAACTTGGATTCTTCATCAGCGGCCATATCGAGATACCAGTTTCATAATTGATATATTTACAAGAGACCTTGGCCGAGTTTCCATCATAGCCAAGGGAGGTAGATCACCTAAATCAAAATTTAGAGGTTTATTGAGACCTTTTTTTCCTATGAAATTATCATGGTATTCAGGTAAAAATCTAGGAAATCTTGTTGATATTGATGTCATAGGAAAACCTTATAATTTAATTGGTGATTCGCTGTTATCTGCCTATTATTTGAACGAATTGATACTAAAGTTTCTTGTTAAAGATGATCCTCAGGTTGAAATCTTTGATTTATATAGCAGAACAATATCGGATTTAATTGAATCGGTTAACATTGCTCCTGTATTGAGAAAATTTGAGATAGAGTTTCTCAAGTTAATTGGTTATGGTCTTAATTTAGAGTTTGAGTCAGGAACTGACTTACCCGTAAGAAGCCATTTTTTTTATGAGTATAAGCCCGAGATTGGCTTGGTTATATCAGATAAGAAAAATGATCATTGTGTTTTCAATGGGGCAGATATAAAAGCGATAAATCAAGGCGATTTTCAAGAAAAAAAGACAATAAAATCTGCAAATAGATTATTAAAAAGTATAATAAATTTTCATTTGGATGGTCGGCGTTTAAAAACGAGAAGAGTGCTAGAGGAACTTAAAAGATTTGGAGATTAGTATGGGTAACAGAGTGAATTTGGGTGTTAATGTAGATCATATAGCCACTTTGAGACAGGCCAGAGGTATTGATTATCCTGACCCGGTAGATGCCGCTTTGATTGCCGAAAAAGCAGGAGCCAATAGTATAACAATGCATTTGAGAGAGGATAGAAGACATATTCAAGATGTAGATATTTATAATTTTTCAAAAGTAATGAACACTCACTTAAATCTTGAAATGGCTATAACCAAGGAAATGATAGAAATTGCTTCTGACCTGAAACCCAGAGACTGTTGTTTAGTTCCTGAAAAAAGAGAAGAATTGACAACCGAGGGTGGATTAAATGTGAAAAGTAATTATGAACAGATAAAACAAGCATGCCATGAATTGTCTAATCAAGGTATAAGAGTTTCATTGTTTATTGATCCAGATATAGCTCAAATTGAGGCTGCATCTTCAACTGGTGCACCGGTTATTGAGCTGCATACCGGAGCTTACGCAGATAGCGATTCTCATAACAAGCAAAATGAGTTAAAAAAAATAAAAGAATCTACTGAATACGCATATAAAAAAGGATTAATAGTTAACGCGGGCCATGGACTCAATTATGATAACGTGAAAAATATAGCGTCAATAAATGAAATAATGGAATTGAATATCGGTCATTCAATAGTATCTCAAGCTACCTTCATAGGCATGGATGCTGCTGTAAAAAAAATGATTTTATTATTGAGTGAAGCACGAGTTTAGAGGGATAAAATGATATTTGGAATTGGAACAGACTTAGTGGAGCTATCCAGAATAAAAAAAACATATGAGCGCTTTGGAGATCATTTCATTAATAGGCTTTTGATGGATGAAGAGTTAAAGCTCTACAAAAATGTAAAAAATAAAATGCGGTTCTTGGCCATGAGATTTGCAGCCAAGGAGGCAATAGTTAAAGCGATGGGAACCGGATTTTCTGATGGAGTTTGGATAAAGGATACGGGTGTTATTAATCTGGCTACTGGAAAACCAATTACAATATTTTCTCATAGAGGATCAAAAAAACTCAGCACTCTTGGCATACAGGATATACTTATTAGTCTTACTGATGAAGCGAATATGATTTTGGCATTTGCTGTAGCGATAAAAAAATAGGTTTAAAAAATGAATTGTTTTGCATTTGATATAGAGACAATCCCGGATATTGATTTCGGGAGAGAGCATATGAATTTAGATGGTTTATCTGACAAAGACGTTGGCAACACCATGCTTTTCAGTCACAAACAAAAAACTGAATCAGACATCCTCTCCTTGAGTCAACAGCGTATTGTGGCAATCTCGGTTGCATTGAGGAAAGATGATAGTTTTAAAGTATGGAGTCTTGGTGATATCAACTCGGAGGAGCCTGAACTTATAAAAAGATTTTTTGCCGGAATTGAAAAATACACCCCAACGCTTCTATCTTGGAATGGATCGGGCTTTGATTTGCCGGTTCTTCACTACAGAGCACTTAGACATCAAGTTCAAGCAAAAAGATATTGGGAAACAGGATCTAGAGACAAAAATTTTCGATTTAATAATTATTTAAGTCGTTTTCATGATAGACACATAGATCTGATGGATGTGTTATCAGGTTATCAACCTCGAGGCCGTGCTAGCCTGGATAAAATTGCCAGCATGCTCGGTTTTCCAGGAAAACTAGGCATGAGTGGAGATATGGTTTGGCCGTGCTGGTTGGAAGGAAAATTTCAAGAAATCAGAGACTATTGTGAGACTGATGTTTTGAATACCTATCTTGTTTATCTTTCATTTGAGTTCATGCGCGGAAACTTAACCGAAAATGAATTGAACGATGAGTATACTATCGTAAGTGAATCTCTCAAATCAGAGAAGAAAGATCATCTTGATGAGTTCTTATCTGTGTGGAAAAAATAAATCACACTCTTACACATGAGTCCTGAATCAGAGGTAGCAGAAATTGTATCATCTACTCATGAGGGTAAAGGAATAGCTTCGACTGATGGAAAAAAAGTCTTTGTAAAAGGGGCAATCATCGGTGAAAGAGTCCGCTTTAGAAGAAGGAAAAAAAGGCGAAATTATGATGAAGCTGAGTTAGAAGAGATAATAAGAGCCAGCAATTCAAGAATTGAACCTCAATGCGACTTTTTCAATTTATGTGGAGGTTGTTCACTTCAACATATCGATATTGATGAGCAACGTGCACTCAAGGAGAACTACCTAAAGGAGAGTTTGATAAGAATCGGTAGCGTAAAACCTAAAATATGGCTTAATCCAATTTTTGATAATGACAAAGGCAGTGAATGGAATTACCGAAGAAAAGCACGTATAGCAGTCAAATATGTAAAAAAGAAAGCGCGCGTACTGGTCGGATTTAGAGAAAAATTTGCACCATTCGTTGTAGATATGAATCGTTGCGATGTTCTCAAGCATCCAATCAATAATCTAATTACACCTCTAAGTGAGCTAATTAGCTCTCTAAGTATCTATAATTATCTTCCACAAATTGAAGTCGCCGTTGGTGACAATCAAACCGAGTTGATTTTTCGTTTGCTTAAAGATCCTGATGAAAAAGATAAAATAAAGTTAATTAAATTTGGTAAAAAATATGAGATACGAATATCAATACAAAGAGGTGGCCCTGATTCTTTAGAGCTTCTCTATGCCAGTGATCCCAGTATTTCCTTATATTACTCTCATAAACAATTAAATATTAAGAATGAATTCAAACCTACGGATTTTATCCAAGTTAATGGCAATGTTAATGAATTGATGGTGATGAAGGTTCTGGACTTGCTGGATTTAAAAGAGAATCATGAGGTAGTTGATTTATTCTGCGGTATTGGTAATTTCACCATCCCAATAGCACAGAGAGTAAAAAAAGTAATTGGGATTGAATACTCTGAGGATCTTGTTGACAGAGCAAGAAAAAATTCTAGCATCAATAATATTCATAATGCAGATTTCATATGCGAAGATCTCGAGAGCGTGTCAAAAAAATGGGAAGACTTAAATTGCGATCGATTATTACTGGATCCTTCTAGAAATGGAGCATCAGAAGTTATTAAGAATATCAGAATGTTTAGCCCTAATAAGATCGTTTATGTCTCCTGTCATCCAGGGACTCTAGCAAGAGATTCAGACTTACTCGTTAACCAATTTGGATATGTTATGTCATCAGCGGGAATAATTGATATGTTCCCTCATACTTCTCATGTTGAATCTGTTGCTGTTTTTGACAGAGAATAGTTGAGCATATTTCACATGTCTGTTCATCTGTTGTAAGAAATTTCCAAAACTTACTTGATCTGAATAAACTTCATACTTAGTCTTAGGTCATGGGGCGCGGATTTATAATGACAGATATAAGTGGGAGGGAACTGACTTCTGCTGACAGAGACTTGTTACTCGAAGAGAATGTCGGTGGCGTAATTCTCTTTAGTAGAAATTATGAATCACCCCAACAAATCTCTAAATTAGTTCAGGAGATACGCAATCTCAAATCTCCTCCATTGCTTGTCGCTGTTGATCATGAGGGTGGGAGAGTTCAGAGATTTCTTAATGGTTTCACTGATATTCCAGCTATGCGCAAAATTGGCCGTTTATACGAAATAAATGCAAATGTTGCACTTAAGGTGTCTGAAACAGTAGGGTGGATAATTGGTGCCGAATTAAGATCGGTCGGTATAGATCTGAGTTTTGCTCCATGTGTTGATTTAGACTGGGGCGTCAGCTCAGTTATTGGTGATAGGTCTTTCCATAAAAATAAGTACGCTGTTGAAAATCTAGCTTATCATTTTTCAAAAGGAATGAGGGAATCAGGAATGTCTCCAGTCGCAAAACATTTCCCTGGACATGGAGCTGTTGCAATAGACTCTCACGAAGATCTTCCTGTTGATAGACGAGAGTTCAGTAAATTACTTGATGATATATATCCCTATGAATCGCTTATCAGAAAAAATACAGTTCCAGCTGTCATGATGGCTCATATTATTTACAAAGAAGCCGATAATTTACCTGCAAGCATCTCAGAATATTGGATGCAGAACCATCTCAGAAATCAACTGAATTTCAATGGCGTAATTTTTTCAGATGATCTATCTATGCATGCATTAAGAGATTATGGAGATACTGTTACACGCGCTGAGAAGGCATTGCGATCAGGTTGCGATATGATTTTAATTTGTAACGATCGTGATAATACAAAAAAAGTAATACAAGCAAAAAAGAATCATCGTAATTATAACTCAATGATAAGAATTGCAAGGGTTTCTGGAAAAAAGACTTATTCACTAGGTGAATTACAAAACGATCAAAAATGGAGAAGTGCCAGAGCTTTAATAGAAAAGTTCGTGATTAATCCTGAAAATTTATTATAGTTGGTCAGGGGGGGTGATCTCTTTATAAAGA
>TARA_B100001057_G_scaffold13732_2_pt1 | contig 66688 bp, 61 predicted proteins | sample TARA_B100001057 | Tara Oceans TARA_B100001057 (sample SAMEA2621839) | marine metagenome | biome: marine biome (ENVO:00000447); feature: surface water layer (ENVO:00002042); material: "saline water (ENVO:00002010), including plankton (ENVO:xxxxxxxx)" | depth 5 m | reverse complement strand
TTTTTTTTTATATCATGAAAAACTTTTTTATAGTAACCTTAATTTTTTTATCTAGTACTAGTATTTATTCTCAGGTAACAAGGAGTATTGAAGCAGAGAGCTCTGTTGTTACTGACCACTTTGTCACTGTTAATGGAACTAGAATTCCTTACTCTGCCACAGCTGGTACATTACCAGTTTGGAGTGATGATGACAACGCAGTCGCAACTTTATTTTATACATACTATAAAAGATCTGATGTAAAAGATATCAAGAACAGACCAATATTCTTTTCCTTCAATGGAGGTCCAGGTGCAGCATCTATATGGATGCACATGGGATATACAAGTCCGAGAACACTAAACATTGATGATGAAGGCTATCCCGTACAACCTTACGGTATAAAAGATAATCCCTACTCAATTATCGATGTAGCTGATATTGTTTATGTAAACCCTGTAAATGTTGGTCTCTCAAGAATACTAGATAAAGATTATGATAGGTCAAAGTTTTTTGGTGTAAACTCAGATATTGAGTATTTAGCTCAGTGGATTGAAGACTTTATCAATAAATATAATAGGTGGTTATCTCCTAAGTATTTGATTGGTGAGAGTTATGGAACAACAAGATGCTCAGGACTAGCTCTTGAACTTCAAAGTCGATACCACACCACATATCTTAATGGTGTTATCTTGGTTTCACCAACAGGGTTAGGTATTGACAGAGATGGTCCAGTAGGATCTGCATTAAGATTACCTTATTTTGCGGCAACAGCATGGTACCATGACAAATTAGATGACGATTTACAAAAGATGGAACTTTTGGATCTCTTAGAAGTTGTTGAAAAATTTACAGTTGAAGAGTTTCTACCAGCGATTACTCTTGGTAATTCGATAACCGACGAAAAAAGATCAGAAATTGCTAAAATAGCCTCAAAATATTCTGGTCTTTCAGCTAGAGATTTTATTGATAATAACTTAGATGTAACAGATCAATATTTTTGGAAAAAATTATTATATGATGAGGGCTTTATTCTTGGAAGATTGGACTCAAGATACAGAGGTATAGATAAAAAAAATTCGGGTGTTTCTGTGGGTAGTTATCCAGAGCTAGATGCTTGGGATCACGCGTTCACACCAGCTATGCAATATTATCTTAATAACGAATTAAATTATAAGACAAATATGAATTATAATGTCTGGGGTAACGTTAGACCTTGGAATAGAGATAATGACAGAACTGGAGATAATCTGAGACAGGCAATGGCTAAAAATCCTTTCCTCAATGTTATGATTCAATCCGGTTATTATGATGGTGCTACTCAATATTTTGATGCTAAATACACTATGTGGCATATTGATCCTAGTGGAAAGATGAAAGATAGATTATCCTTTAAAGGTTATGAGAGTGGTCACATGATGTATTTGAGAAGAGAAGATCTAAAAAATTCTAATGATGACATTAGGGAATTTATTAAAAATACTATTCCAACAGTACCCGCAAAGTATTAATATGATTAGACTCTTTTTTCTTTTTTTCTTTATATCTAATCCCTCACACTCGCAAGAAGATTTCACTTTAGATCAAATTAAATCCTATCCATTCCCAAATGAGTTAACAGGATCTTCAGAGACTTCAAGGATTGCTTGGGCATTTGATGAAGAGGGAAAAAGAAATGTATACGTTGCGGAGGGACCATCCTACATAGCCAGAAGGTTAACCTCATACATGGATGATACCGGTCAAGAATTATCAAGTGTATCAATTTCTTCAGATGGCAATTGGGTTGTATATATAAGAGGTGGAGATTTTGGCTCAAATTGGGATGATGAACTTCCAGTAAATCCAACCTTTAACCCTGACCCTCCTAAAGTTCAGATTTGGAGTATCCCCTTTAGAGGTGGTGATCCAATTATGATTGATGAGGGTATAAATCCAGTTATTTCTCCCCTAAGTGATCAGATTGCATATATCAAGGAAGGGCAGATATGGGTATCTTATATTGACGGTGAGGGTGGATCAAAAAAACTCTTTCATTCAAGAGGAAGAAATGGATCACATTCTTGGTCTCCCGATGGATCAAAAATAGCATTTGTTTCTTATAGAGGTGACAGATCTTTTGTTGGAGTTTATAAAGACGAAAAAAGTAATATTAAGTGGATAAATCCCTCTTTTGATAGAGACACATCTCCGAGGTGGTCTCCTGATGGGAATGAAATTGTCTACATAAGACAACCAGGAGCTGCTGGAGAACCCGACTCAATACTTGGAGCAAGACATGTACCATGGAAAATTGTGAAGTCAGATATAAATACACTGGTGAGTGAAGAATTGTGGGAAGCCCCCAAAACTATTAGAGGGTCATACCCAAGGACTCAGGGTGGAGCAAATCTGCACTGGGCGCATAAAAGGATAGTCTTTCTTTCATACCATGATGGATGGCAACATTTATATTCCATACCAGAAAGTGGGGGAGAACCGACCCTACTTACCCCAGGTAACTTTATGTGTGAGTACATTAAATTATCTCCTGATAAAAAATCACTCGTGTTTACCGCAAATACGGGGGATGATGAGTATGATATAGACAGAAGACATATCGTAAAAGTATCAGTAGATAAGTCAGACATGAAAGTTCTTACTAACGGTATTGGACTTGAGTGGACTCCTCTAATTACTGGTGACTTAAACAATGTCGCATTCATAAGTGCAACATCAACCAGGCCCCCTTTGCCTTCAGTATTAAATCTGAATAATAATAAAATTAAATTGTTATCAGAAGACAGGATACCTAATGATTTTCCTTCTGTCAAGATGGTAATTCCAACTCAGATAAAATTTAAATCTACGGATGGAATTGAAGTATACGCTACAAAATTTGAGAAAAAGGACAAAAAAAAGAATAAGCCTGCTGTGATTTATATTCATGGAGGACCACCAAGACAAATGTTATTAGGATGGCACTACTCATCTTATTACTCTAATGCATACGCTTTAAATCAATACTTAGCTAATAAAGGTTTTGTAGTTATCTCTGTTAATTATAGACTTGGAATTGGTTATGGATTTGAGTTCCATAATCCAGTCGATGGAGGTACCAAGGGTGCGTCAGAATATAGAGACGTGAAAGCTGCAGGTTTATGGCTCAATCAACAAAATAATATTGATAAAGATAGAATTTATGTTTATGGTGGAAGTTATGGAGGATATTTAACAGCTATGGCTCTTGGTAGAGATTCAGATTTATTTTCTGGTGGGGTCGATATACATGGAGTACACGACAGAACTTTATATGGATATTTAAACTCAATCAATTATGAGAAAGCTCCCGATTACGATTTAGCAAGAGAGACTGCCTGGAAATCATCGCCAGTTTCAGATATAGATACTTGGAAATCTCCAGTATTAATTATTCATGCTGATGATGACAGAAATGTATATTTTAAACAAAGTACAGATCTAGTCCAGAGGCTTAGGAAAAAGAAAGTTTATATGGAGACAATGGTGATAGTTGATGATACCCATCATTTCATGTTATTTGATAACCAGATGAAAGTCAATAAGGCTACTGCTGATTTTCTGATTAGATTAGCTGAAGATAAAATCAATTAGATTTTATAGGATCCTCCCTTACTACAATTTTGTCAGTAAACTCTTTTCCATTCTCAAGACGAATTTTAAGATTATAAATTCCTTCACTTGCTTCAAAATTTTCATATAATTTTTCAGGGAAAATTCTTTCTCCACCTGCGTACATACCATAATTGTCTAGGAATTTCTTCCTGATTAAATTTAAATTTGTAAAAGATTTTTGAGCCTTAAAATTATAGGAATCTAATCCTCTCTTTTCGCGAACAATATCTTTAAACTCTTTTTTTATTGCAATAAATTTTTCTCGATAACTATTAAATTCTTCCTGAGTTCTATTTAGTTTGAATGGCCAGATAAATCTGTTAATTCCTTCTTTAATATCTAGAGACATTTTAAATATTGGACCACTAGAATCCTTTTCATTATTTTTAGAAATTATTAACTCACCTTTTGTACTTATAGTACTGAAGAAATTAATCATCGACCCGTATGACGGATTCTCACCTCTAAACTCGAAAAATGGTTGTTTTCTTCCAGTATTTATTTTTATCCATTTAGTAGAAAGTCTTGAAGGTAGAAGATTATCTTCTCTTTTGTTTAGAAATCTTAGTGGATTTATATCATCTAAAATCCAGATGCTTCTTCCATGAGTTCCAGCTATCAAATCACCATCTCTAGGATGGATAACAAGGTCATGTATTGCTACTGTTGGTAGATTACTACCTAGTTTTTCCCATGTGGTTCCTCGGTTATTACTGAAATAGACAGATTTCTCAGTTCCTACAAAAAGTAAATTTTCATCTATGTAATCCTCCCTTATCACATAGACTGAATAGTCTTCTGGTAAGTTTGATGATATATTGGTCCAAGTATCACCAAAATCTTCTGTAAAAAAAACATAGGGTCTATTATCATCAAATCTATGATTATCAAAAGACACATACGCTCTACCTTTAGAATGTTTTGAAGCTTCAACTCTACTAACCCATATTTTCTCAGGAATTCCATTAATATTGTTCTTTACGTTTTTCCATGTCTCACCATTATCTTTTGTTACTTGTACATTTCCGTCATCAGTTCCAACCCATATAGATGATGTATCAATTGGAGTATCACTTATAGTAATTATTGTATAATGATTTTCACCACCGGTGTTACTATTTGTTAAACCTCCACCATCTGATGTATTTCTTAGAGTCTTATCATTAGTAGTGAGATCGGGACTAATAATTTTCCAGTTATCTCCCCTGTCATATGATTGGAAAAGATGATTGGATCCAAATAAAACTTTTTTCGAGTTATGAGATGAAATTATGAATGGACTACTCCAATTAAATCTAAATTGTGGAGGGAGAAGTGGCCTATCTGGTCTCTCTCTAAAGAACCAATGTTCACCAGGGTCAATTGTATATCTATTTCTCGTCTCATCATAATCATAATCTACAAAATCTTTAAAATTCAAAATAGTTTCAGGAGTAGGTGTAATGAAGGAGTATTCTCTAGTTTCTATGTTTTGCCTCGCAACAAATCCAACATGATTGACTGTATATATTGTTCTCCAATCTTCAGGATCAATTTGAGTATGGAAACCGTCTCCCTCAGCTACCCAAGTACTATGCATATTTAAAATCCCTCTGTATTCTCTACTATTGCTGGGTGTGACCCATAGTCCATTATCCTGTAAACCCCCTCCGACGTAATACGGATCTCTCATGTCAACACCAATTGCATAGTATTGGCCAATTGCCATGTTATTGTGAGATATCCAACTTTTTCCTCCGTCGACTGATAATCTGGAACCTTGATCAGTTGCTAAGTACATAATTTTATTGTCGTATGGTGCAATCCACATATCGTGATCGTCTCCACCGTCTGTTCTCCATCTTCTTGGTTTAAAGCTTTTTCCACCATCATTAGATATCATAAAGCCTCTTGATACAACATATATATTATCTGGGTTAACAGGATCAATTTCAATTTGTCCATGATAGAAAGGCCTAACTGCATGCTTTAACAAAAAATTCCATGATTCGCCCTCATCATATGATATATAAACACCGGTTCCTGGCTCATTTTCAGGTATGTTTTCGTCTGCCTCGTAAGCCATTACCATAATTTTCGGATCGTTCAAATGGATAGATATATCAATCATACCACTTTTTCCTTTTGCAAGACCGTCGGTAATTTTTCTCCAATTCTTCCCACCGTCAGAAGATTTAAATAGACCTCCTTGTTCCCCGCCACTAACAAAGCTAGCTGGTTGTCTGAGTCTGTGATAAAAACCAGCAAACATGATATCAGGATTCCTAGGATGAAAAATTATTTCTGTACAGCCTGTTTTCCCATCATCAGGAAGACCCCCTAAAACCTTTTCCCAATTTTTTCCTCCGTTAGTAGACTTAAAAAGACCTCGATCACCAGAATAACCCCACAAGTGTCCGACAGCAGCAGCATATATAATATTTGAATTATTTGGGTGAATTTCTATCTCTGCAATTTGGTGAGTTGATTTAAGTCCCATGTTTATGAATGACTTCCCACCATCTGTGGATTTATAAATTCCATCACCCCATGCACTCGAATTCCTATTTGCTGACTCACCTGTGCCAACCCATATAGTATTTAAATTATTTTGATCAAATTTTACTGATCCAATTGAACCTGCTCCATAATTATCAAAAATGCTTTCCCAAGTAATCCCTGCATTTTCAGATTTAAAAACACCCCCCGAAGCTGAGGCAATTAATACCTTTCTATAGTCAGAATTTGATGCATCTATAGCCGCAATTCGGCCCATCATATTCGCAGGTCCGATATTTCTCCATAATAAATTTTCTGTGTTTAAATTTTGACTGTAAATTTCAACTTTGAAAATACAAAGGATTAAGAATAGTATAATTTTTTTCATTTATTTTCTGATTATGAATTGAAATTATATTTTTTTTTTTAAAATAGGTAATAAATTGAGTGAAAGAGTTGAATCAAATACTGAAAAAAAATTAAACTACATAACACACGGTATAGGTCTTATTTTGAGTATTATTGGATTCTATTATCTGCTATCAAGAACGTATAATATAGAGTCACCAGATAAATTATTTTCATCAGTAGTGTATGGTCTGTCGCTGATCATTATGTATAGCTCCTCAACCTTATATCACTATTTTATAGATACTAGATTTTCATCTGCTCTACAAAAAATGGATCATATAAGTATTTATTTACTAATTGCAGGATCATATACTCCTGGATTAATTCTTAAACTACAGTATAGTCTTGGAATAGAGATATTTTTTATTATTTGGCTTACAACATTAATAGGAATAATTCATAAAATATTTTTTTTCAAATATTACCAGAAGATCTCTTTGTTTATATATTTAGTTATGGGTTGGTTGATTGTAATTGATTTCGGAGCGATAGTAGAATCTTTTTCTAATTACTCAATAATACTGATGGTTTCGGGTGGTATATTTTATACTTTAGGAACTATTTTCTATGCTCAAGATAAATTAAGATATAATCATGTTATTTGGCATATATTTGTAATGGCGGGGTCAGCATGTCATTTCTTCATGATAAGTTCTATAATTTAATTATTTCTCACAAAAAATACTCGATTATAGTTGGCCTCAAATTTTCTATTCATCAACTCATTATATACTTCATTAGAATCTATTATTAATGTATCACCTTTAAGCGTTATCGAACTCTCTACTACTTGTCTGTACTTATGATATATATCAATTTTATCTCCATCTAGTTTGAAATCATAATAACTTCTTTCCCCATTCTTATAAATCATCTCAATATAGTTCCACTCATTAATTTGCATCTCTCTGTCACCAAAGAAGTTACAGTGAGAGACTTGGAATCCCAAGGCGTCATTATCTAAGCAAACTCTTTCCCAATTTCCAACAATATTTTCAATGGCCACCTCATCATCCATTCCAATAATCGTTACAAGAATTAAAAAAAAATTAAATATCACCTTATGGTTTTTTTATCATAATTATCAATTCGAATAAAATTAATTAAGTTTTCAGATTCTATTTTATCAAAATCAGCATATTTAATCTTTGCTAGAGATGATACTAACCCCTTTGCAATTTTTTCTTCGTCGTGAGTATTTATAGTTTTCTCCGGTTTTATTTGATTATATAACTCATATACATTTTCCATCCCCGGATTAACTTTACCTCCCATTATCTTAGGGATTTCAAACTCAGTGAAAGTTGTAATCAATAATTTGATTGAAAAATCATTAATTATTTTTAATTGTTTTTTATTAAGAACAAAACCGTGAGGTGCGTAAAATATTGCCTCGTTTTTACTATTTATTATTGCTGCTGAGTAATAAATTGGGTCTAGAAGTTTGTCAGGTCTAAAAGATAAAAATGATAAATTTCCAAATTTTGTTATTTTATTATCTTCAAGGTGTGTTATAGATCTATTTGGGAATTTATTTTTTAATTTTTTATATGCTTTTCCCGTGGCAATAATTGGTTTTGTTTCAGGTATTTCTTCTAAAGTTTTAAGGTGACAATGATCTTCATAATTTTGAGATATTAAAAGAAAATTAAAGTTAGGTATATTTTTGACCTTAACAGGTTCCTTAATATGCCACTGCTGATTAAGCCATTTTGAGCCATCTATTTCAGATCCAATTAGCCATGGGTCTATAATAAATTTTTCTTCTTCAAATTCTATATGCCAGGATGAGTCAAGGTTAAGTCTTTTAACAGATAACATTAAATATATATTTTTGTAAAAAGTTTAAATATTACTGTGATATCCAAAAATAAATTTTTTTTACTTTTAATTCTACTTTATTTACCTAATAAAGGTTTTGCTACTAACTTGAAAGTTGGATTACATAGTGCCATTGGCTTCTCAACGATATCGGCAACGAATGCCCCAAGAGAATTTAATATCGGCAAGGGTTTTCTTCCCAGTTTTCAGTTTGGGTTAAGCTCAGAATTTATTTTGTATAATAACTATAACATTGTTACAGAAATAAATTTTTCATCAAAAGGGTACAGTAATATTTTTTCTGGTATAAGAGTAAGATCACACTATAATTATATTACAATACCCATAAAATTAAAAACTAGAATATCAGAAGAGATTAACTTTCAGTTTGGACCATATATAGGTATCGCTATAAAAGAGTATATAAAAAATAACATATCTGATCAAAAAGTTTATGGAAGCATTGGTAATTCAATAAATAGCGAGCCACCGAATACTTTAAAGCCTCTTGATTTTGGCCTGGAGACAGGGATAGCGTATGAATTTGAAAATTTTTCAATAGGTTGTTTTCTTTCGTATGGTATCCTTAATACTCGACCAGGTGGTGGAATTGGTAGCTCAATAAGAAATTTATCTACACAGATCAGGTTTCATTATAACATTTTAAATAAAGAATAAAATGAGAAGATTATACAGAGATAGTTTAAATGGACTGATTGGAGGAGTTTGTGAAGGTTTAGGAGAATATTTCTCAATAGATCCCATTATATTTAGATTGATTTTTATTGCTTCATTTTTTATGTTAGGTGGTGGAATTTTAACATATTTTATTGCATGGGTAATAATCCCTGATAGATATTAATTAATCATCATCTATTTTTCTTGACCTTTTATAAACTTTTCCAGAAGGTTTAATTTTTGTTGAATTTTTCCTTCTAACAATCTGAGCTAATTGCCCTTTATTCTCCTTTTTTTTATTTGACATCTACAGGGCTAATTTTTGCTTGATAAACTTTCTTTTTATAACTACTCCCTGTTCTACAGACTGAATAACTAAAGTGTCTTTTTTAATGTAGAATGTCTGTTCTTTTGAGCTTCCATTATCTTTTTTAATTTTAATGAAATTATTTTTTTGAGAAAAGTTATACTTGGTAATATCAACCTGTCCAATTTCTATAAGATTTCCATCATCCTTGAAGTTTAAATACTTAATTTCATTTTCCTCAATAGATTTCCATATTCCAATCAAATTATCATTCAGAAAAAAGGTTAAAGTAATTATAAATATTAATGGTTTCATGAATCCTAATTTAATTTAAATATCACATAGATATTAGAAAAATTATTGAAATTCTAACTTTTTGAATTATTTTGAATCAAAATTAAATAATTAAGATTTATGAAAAATATATTAAAATTTCAGAATTATCTGAACTTCCAAAATTTGACTTTTTTTGGTTTATTAATTTTAGCATATCAAAATTTTGAGTCAAGAAATAAGATAAATGAACTAAACTCGAATATTGAATATGCATTATTTGAATTAGAAGAAATTAAGAAGGAAACAAAAGAAGCTAATAAATATGCCAAGTCTGCAAATACTATGGCATTCTCAATTTTTTCTGAAATAGAAAATGATAAAAAATAAACAATTCCTTTCATTAATGGTTTTTATGTTTTTGATTCCACATATAATATGTGCTCAAAAAATATTTCCAGTTAAGTATCAGTCAGAGTCTGACTTAAAAGTTTTCGTTGTTGATTACGAGAGTCAGGCAGATTTAAAGGTTTATAAATTACAATATATGTCCCAGGTAAAAGGTAATGATGGATTATGGTATTTTGCAAAATATAAAAGTGAAGCAGATAAAAAAATATATTTTGTTGATTACCAGAGTCAAAGTGATTTGAAAATTTTTTTTGTGAAGTATAAATCTCAGGCAGGCTGGAGAAACAAAGGTAAGATACACCTCATGTACTAATCATTCTTAAATGCCAATATTCAATGATATAAAATAATTTCTGGGTAGACCAGGATAGTAGTACCTAGGGTCTCTTCCACCAAAACCTCTGGCATTTATAACAACACCAGAAGCATATCGTTTATCTAACAGGTTATTTATGCCTGACGACAAATTAATTTCCATACCTTTTAGATACAATCTTCTAGATATTTTAAGATCAAATAATGAGTAGCTATCAGTAAATAATGTATTTGCGTCGTTCATAGGTATCTCTCCAATATTTTGAAATGAAAACTGAAGAAGATAATTTTTAAAGTCAACTTTTATTTTTGAGAATAATGTATGATCAGGAACACCAGTTAACTTATTCATTGAGTAGTCGTTACCTCGGTTATTAAAATCTTTAAATATGTACCAATACTTGGAAAAATTGCTTGAAGATGTAATATTTATTTTTTGACCAATAAATACAGGAATATTTATTGTGGTTTCCAATCCAGGGTGAGATGTCCTACCTGCATTTACTCCGGTAAAAGTATCAAAGCTTGTTCTCTGTGCAACAAGTAAATTTCTAATATCCATGTAGTAAAGGTTAAGGCTGTATGATATTGTTTTATTTTTTGTTGAACCAATAACGCCTAACTCGTAATTCCACCCTGATTCAGGTTTAATGTCAGGGTTTATAATTCCGTTTTCGTCTAAAGTCTCATCTATATTCGGTGAGGAAAAACCATGGCTTATATTTGCAAAGATTGAATTATTATTCAAACTATAATTATATGAAATTCTCGGAGATAAAATTGACTTAGAACTATATTCTAAATTTTTTATTGCAATCTCATCTGTCCAATTATAATTAATACTATTAGTTCCAATTCCAAAAGTCAAAAATGATTTTTCAAATGTTTTATCGAGCTGGACGAAGAAATTATAGTTACCTCTCTCTTGTGACTGCCTACTTATCAGAGATTGGGTTGGATCACCAAATTCATCCCATGTTTCAAAAAGATAATTTTCATATGAAATTTCAAGGCCATAACTTAAATCGAAAGTAGTTAATTTAAAATTCCCAATATGTCTCAGGCCATATTGTTTACTGTCCTCTATAAGATAGTTAAATGGTCTATTCTCGTCATTAGAAAATGTTTTAAAAAAAATAGTAGAGTTTGATCTATATAAGTCTTTATCTGAATTAAATGTGAGTCCTGTAATTGATCTTTTATAGTCTTCACCTCCTTTAACATTACCCCAAGAAAATGCGGCACTAGACGGGTTATCTATAAAACCTTCTAGACCGAGAGATGAGGGTATTAGTGCTGCTGCAGAATTATAGAAATGAACAAGGTTAATATCATAATTTTTATTTAATTCATAATTTAAGCTTCCAAAAACTCTACTATTATCATAGGAGTTGTTGTCTCTATATCCATCGCTTTTGATTTTCTCAAAGTTAAATAGCAGATCTATATTGTTAATCCTTTCTGAAAACGATAGGCTATTCTGATATGTGTTATAAGATTTATAAATAGATTTTAATTTGACAGTCCTGTCTAGATTTTTTGAGGTCTTAAGTATAATATTTCCACCAAGTCCAGAACCATATATACTAGAATTTGGTCCTTTATTTATCTCAATTTGATCTAGTATGTCAATACCAAAATCTTCGAGTGTTATTTCTCCAACACCATTAGATAAAGGAATATTATTTAGATACGACTTAATTTTATTTGTAGAGTAGGGTGACCTGGAGCCCATTCCCCTTATGGTAATTCTATTAGTGTTGTACCCAGCAGAATGTGAATAGATTCCATTCATTTGATTTAAAGAGTTAATTAAAAATTCGCCTTCATTCTTTCTGAACTCTATATCATCAAGTACTGATGTTGATATATTATTATTTTTTAATTTTTTAGTATAAAAACTAGAATTAATTGTTATGTCATCAAGAATAAAACCCCTGTTGGTAAGTTCTATTTCGATATTTCTTGTATCATTAACTTTTATATTTTTTGGATAATATCTAAAATCGTTTATGGATAATTCTATTGGTAATTTTTCTTCTTCAATCACAAACATTCCCTCGTCATCTGTTGATACAAATTCACTATTAATTAAAATTTTAATGTTCTTTAAGGGAGACTTATCTATTTTATCAAATACTGTAATTGATATAGTTTTCTGTGAAAAAACTAGAAATGGAAAAAATAAAAAAAATAAAGGATTAATTTTTAATCTCATAAGTTAAGTACATATATCGCTACCAATAAAATAGAGGCTATAGCAATTATATACTTAAAAAGTTTAAAAATGTTTAGTAATGTTTTATCCTCTGTCATATTTGCAAATGCTCCTAGTGAAAAATAAATTATCCACATCAAAAAAAATATACCTACAATAACACTTATACTTAAATTCATAATAATTTTTTCATAAATTTAAAACTTAATCTAAAATATAAAATGTACAAAATTTATTTATCAGCAGTATTTCTTTTTATACTTTTTTCTGGATGCCAGAATAAAATTATGACAAGTCAGATTGAGATAATTGATGACAGGGCTTATTTTAATGGAGATAAATTTTCAGGAATTGCTATTAAAAAAGATGCTGATGATAATATTAGGGTTGAAGAGAAATATAATGATGGGGTAAAATTTTATACAAAATTATTTTATACAGAGGGCTCAATGCAAAGTGAATGGGTATATGGGACTGAAAAAATATCAGTAACAAGATTTTATAAGAGTGGTAAAGTAGAAAGTAAAGAAAATTTTGATAAAGAATTAGTAAGGAATGGCACTTCTTATCTTTTTTATAAAAATGGTAATATCAAAAGTGAATGGAATTTTAAAGATGGTGTTAGAGATGGAATTCAGAAAAATTTCTTTGGGGATGGATCAATTTCTGATGAGACTGAAACTTCGAATGGTGTTCAAAATGGTTTTATGAGAATATATGATAGAGAAGGTAAACTACTTAAAGAGATATATTTTAAGAATGGAATTCAAATTCAAATCTAACTAAGTAGAGACAGTAATAATATCCTCTTCTCTTGTTACATTGTAAGATTCTAAATCACTGTTAGCTGGTCCACTAATAACTGTGCCCTCATTAGTAAATACTGCTCCGTGACATGTACAATTAAAATTATTGTTTGTATATCTCCAACTCGTCCGGCATCCGGCATGTGGACAACTACTAGAAAAAGCTCGTATTATATTCTGCCCCACATTTACTAATAGCATACCACCTCTATCAAATCTGTACCATCCTCCAGTATTTTTTAAAATAGAAAAGTTGGAATGATTTAGCTCAATTATGTAATTCCCTCCATCTAAAGAATACCCATTGTCAGGAGATACATTGTTATTGTTGTTGTTATTGTCAGGATTAATAGCTTCCTCACTAGTACTACAACCTATGAAGAAGGAGGAACCAAGGCTTGTAAACAAGGCAGTAGAGCCTGCAGATTTAAGAAATTTTCTTCGTTTGTTCACAATTTAACTAACGATAAAAATTATGATGTGTTATTAGATACTGATCAAATACTGAAATTTTATAAAAAATTGTGATCTATCAGTAAAATATTCTAGCTCCTTGATTAAATTTTGATTTCCTCCAATATAAAATATAGTGAAAGGATTGGGTGTCCATTCAAATAGAGGTTGTAAGAAAATAGATTCGGAAAAATTATTATATTCGGCAGCTAGTCTAAGTCCAATAAATTTTGAAAATTGATATTTTGTATCAAATCTATTTATATAGCCTTTATAATAATATTCTGTAGTATTTATTTCTTTTAATCTTGAAAAACTAAATAGGTTATTAATAGATAGATTATTATTTAGTTGTAATCTGAGTGTTGCTCTGAAATTGAATTCTTTACCTAATTCAGGATCTTCATCATTAAAAGCAACATCTTTTCCAAAACTAATATTTGAATCAAATGAAATTAACTCAACGGGACTAGTAGAAAATCCTACTCTTGTTGAACCATAATTTGAATATTTTTTATCCAAATAATATGATACAAAATCATAATCATGAGTAATTCCAATATTAGTGTTTCCTTTAAATGATGCTTCTACTTTTCCGTCTAAACTAATAACATCCAGTTGGTTATCGAAGTTATGTAACATGTCATATTTCAATGAATAAGATATGTTTCTAAGAAATCCTTCATCTTTATAAGATGTGTAGGATTGAAAATATGTCAGCCATTTCCTATCATTTTTTACTGCGAAACCAACATCTGCCCTATACTTAGGATCTATATACTTATAGCCTAGATATGAGTGCCAATTCTCAGTTGATCTTGAAAGTCCGACAAATACACCATTCCCATTAAATTTTTCACCATTAAGCCTTACAGAGTATTCGTTAAAATAATCTTCGGAATCTATCCAATTATTAATTGGTTCTTCATTTAAATTTTTTATGATGTCAAATGAAAATCTAATATTCTTAGTTAATTGAAATAATCCATCAATCGCAAATAGGTTCCCATAACCTCCACCATCATAATGTCTTGTTGTGGAGAGAAAACCAATTTTTGAGCCGTTTTTTAATAGTCTTTGGTACCTTAATACATTTACAAATGATTTTTTGCCTTCTCCAAAGTATGATCTATCCCTTCCGGCTATTAGATAAGGTGAGTTATTATCTAGTGATGACAAATAAAATAATCTTGATTTCTTACCTTGATTTAATAGTTTTAATGCAAATAGAGGGTCATTTATTGATCTAGAATAAAATGGTTGTAAATCCTGATTATTAAGTTTTAATATATCTGTTCCCTTGTTAAAAAAAGGTCTTTTTTCTGGATAACTTAACGAAAAAGCTGAATTGGCATCAATTTGTGTAACATCTGCTTCAACCTGAGAAAAGTCAGGATTAATTGCTAATTCTAAAGATAAAGTTTTAGAAAGTTCAGCATTTAAACTCAGACCAATATTATTTTTTACTTTGTCATACTTAATTTTATTTTCAGGTGAAGTATTAGAACCATCTAAACTACTTGTTATGTAGGGAATTAGATCGAATTTCTTATCAATTTTAATATCTTTAAATAAAATATCATCTTCAAATTGACATGTCACACAAGAGTTATCTCTATCATCTTTAGAAGATGACATTTCATAATCAATATATTTTCTAAAAAACTTGAATTTCCATTTTTGGTCTTTACCATTTGGAAATGGTAAAGATGAGAATGGAATTTTCATTTCAATTTGATAACTATTCCCATTTATAGATCCTGATGACTCATATTCAATATCATATGAGATCTCGTATCTAGACTCTTCCATTATAGAGTTAAGAACCCTTACATCCATTTGAGAACCATAGGGGTTTGATCCTATAAATAAATTATTTCTCCCGTCACCATAAGTATCAACTAAAAAACCAATTATATCATCATTAAAGATTCCATTATCATCTCTTTTCCTAACAGAAGCCCTAACGGTTTCTCTTGTTTTTGCATCAAATCTTAGGTATATGTGATAATCAGAGTATAATATATATCCAGATGTTTCTACGATTGGTTTTGTATTATAACCTGGTTTGGTTTCATAATTAAAATCAATTTTTTGAGCTTTTTCCCATTCTTCTTGATTAATAATTCCATCAATTGAAATTAAATTCTCAGAAATTTTCAAGGGCTCATAATTTTTTTGAGCTTCACTGTAAAAAGAAATAATTAAAAAAAAAGATAGAAATGTATAATGTTTCATTATCAAAATCAGTTACGAATATAGTTTATTATATGTTTTACGATTAAAAAATATAAATTTGTTTATGCCGACTTATTACATCACAACTTTAAACTTTGCTATTCCTTTTTTTATTACTTTAATAGCAATTGAAATATTTTTTTCTAAAGTATATAATAAAGACTATGTTATTCGAAGTATGGATACCTTATCTAGCCTATGCTCTGGTCTCACTAACATAGTTAAAGATGTTTTAGGTTTAACTATAATTATAGTATCATATTCTTACATTGTTGATAATTTAGCATTTTTTAAAATTGAATCTTCCTTTTTAGTTTATGTGATTGCATTTATAGGTATTGATTTTGCAGGCTACTGGGTTCATCGAATTAATCATAGTATCAATTATTTTTGGAATCATCATATTATTCATCACAGTAGTGAGGAATTTAACTTGGCATGTGCTCTAAGACAATCCATCTCTAACTTCTTTTCTATTTCATTTATTTTTCTAATTCCTACTGCATTAATTGGAGTTCAAGCAGAAGTAGTGGGTGTCCTCGCACCTCTTCATCTTTTTGCCCAATACTGGTACCACACAAGACTTATTGGAAAGCTTGGATTTTTAGAATATGTAATTGTCACACCTTCTCATCACAGAGTCCACCACGCTATAAATAAAGAGTATCTTGATAAAAATCTATCCCAGGTATTTATAATTTGGGATAAATTATTTGGGACATTTCAAGAAGAATTAGATGATGTTCCACCTGTCTATGGTGTGAAAAGACCTTTAAGATCTTGGAATCCTATAAAAATAAATTTTTCTCATCTTTTTTTATTGGTAAGAGATGCTTGGCGAACTTCAGACTTTATTGATAAATTTAAAATATGGTTTATGCCTACCGGTTGGAGGCCAGAGGATGTTGAAAAAAAGTATCCTGTTAAATCTATAGATTCGGTATATGACTATGAAAAATACTATCCTATATTATCCAGAGAATTACAGTATTGGTCGTGGTATCAATTTATAGTAGTTTTTGTATTCATAATGTACTTTATTAATAATCTACATATTCTTTCTTTTACAGATGCAACCTTATTTGCATCCTTTATTTTTATTTGTATTTACAGTTTAACAAGTTTAATGGATAAAGAAAAAAAATCTTGGATTGTAGAATTTATTAAACTCTCATTTGGGTTTTTACTTTTGTTTTATACAAACAACTTTTCTGAACTAGAGATGATAATACCTTTCTACGAAACTATTATTTCATCGTATTTGATTGTATCATTTTTAGTAGTGACTTATTTCAATAGGTACGAACTAAGATTATAAAATTAGTTTTTCATAAAAGGATATCTATAATTTTTTGGAGTATTATAAACTTCCTTTATTGTTCTAGGAGATACCCATCTTAATAAATTAAGGTAAGAACCAGCTTTATCATTTGTACCTGAGGCTCTCCCTCCACCAAAAGGTTGCTGACCAACAACAGCACCAGTAGGCTTGTCATTAATATAAAAATTTCCTGCAGAGTACTCTAGTGCATTCATAGCTTTGTCGATAGCAACTTGTTCTGAAGCAAATATTGCTCCTGTTAAAGCGTATGGAGATGTCTCATCTACAAGCATTAAAGTCTTATCAAAATCTTTATCATCATAAATGTAGATACATGTAACAGGCCCAAAAACTTCCTCAACCATTAACTTATTTTTAGGATTACTTGTAATAAAAACTGTTGGATTAATAAAATATCCCTTTGAATTATCGTAATCTCCTCCAATAAGAAGTTCTAATTCTTTATCTCTCTTGCCGTCTTCAATATAAGAAACTATTTTATTGAAAGCTCTCTCGTCTATTACAGCATTCATGAAATTAGAGAAGTCATCAGGTTCTCCAATTTTAATTGTTTTTATTTCATCTAAAAGTTCTTTTTTTATAGTTGGCCACAAAGATTTAGGTAAGTAAATTCTTGATGGAGCACTACACTTTTGACCTTGAAATTCGAAACAACCTCTTATAATTGCAGTTGAAACTTCTGTTGAGTTTGCAGATTTATGAGCAACTATAAAATCTTTTCCTCCCGTTTCACCTACAACTCTTGGATATGAATTATATAGATCAATATTTTGACCAATTTCTTTCCATAAATGTTTAAATACTCCAGTACTTCCAGTAAAGTGTAACCCTGCAAAATCCTTATGTTTAAATATTATATCTCCTGCATCAGGCCCATCTACATAAATTATATTTATCACTCCATCAGGAAGACCAGCCTCTTTAAATAAATCCATAATAACTTTTGCTGAATAAATTTGAGAATATGCAGGTTTCCAAATTACAGTATTACCCATTAAAGCAGGGCTCGCGCATAAGTTGCCTGCTATAGAAGTAAAGTTGAAAGGACTTATGGCAAAGACAAATCCCTCTAGAGGTCTGTAATCTAACCTATTCCACATACCTGATGATGATTCAGGTTGATTCTTATAAATTTCTTCCATGTAAGAAGCATTGAAATTTAAAAAGTCAATAAACTCACAAGCAGCATCTATTTCCGCCTGAAAGACATTTTTTGACTGACCAAGCATTGTGGATGCATTAATTTTAGATCTGTATGGACCAGCAAGTAATTCTGCCGCTTTTAAAAATATTGAAGCTTTACTCTGCCAAGACATTTCACTCCATTCTTTCTTTGCTTTTAATGCAGAATCAATAGCTAATTTCACATGAGATTTATCTCCTTCATAAAAGTTTCCAATATGAAGATTATGATCATGAGGTGCGGTAATTTTTATTTTATTATCAGTAGTTATTTCTTTTCCATCAATTATCATAGGTATATCTATGATATTATTTTTCATTTTATCTAGAGTATTTAGTAACTCTTCTTTCTCTTGAGAACCTTCAACATAATCTTTCACAGGTTCATTAATTGGAATTGGTACTTCAAAAAAGGCGTTATTCATAATTTTAAAAATTTATTGTTTCCAGGTTTTTAATTCTATTTTATTTCTAGATAGCTCTCTATTTGAGTACATGATATCATATGCCTCTAGGTCTTTTTTTAACTGTTCATCTTTATCTAAAAATTCAAAAATTTGATCAATTATATCTAAAGCTTCCTCTCTTAAAGAATAGAAAATAAATTGGTCTTTATTTTCAGAATTTAATAATCCAGAATTTTTTAGGTAATAGATATGTCTCGAGGTTTTTGTCTGAGTAAAATTAAGTATAATCTCTAAATCAGAGATGGAGGCATCTTTTCTGTTAGCAAGGATATTAAGAATTCTAATTCTAGAAACATCAGAAAATGATTTAAATATTAATTTACCATAATCAATATTGAATTTTTTTAATCTCATCTATGTTAAATAATGTTATTACAATCTATTCTATCTAAAAAAAACATATTTATTCAGTAATTTAGCATGTTATTTAAATAAAAGTTATAACATTTTTAAAAATGATTTTCCATATATGATAAGATTATTTGCTGTTATTATTTTATTATTTATGTGTTCCTTTAATTTGAAATCTCAGGGTCAACAAAAAATAATTCAGTTATCTGGAGTTGTTGTTGGACAAGATAGTATATCAGGGGTTGGTGGGGTACACATATATGTCCCGAAGGCTGGGAGAGGAACAACATCTAACCCATACGGATATTTTGCGATGCCAGTATTAGCAAAAGACAGTATCATAGTCAGTGCTATCGGATATCAAAAACAGAATTTTATTATGCCTGGGGACAAAGGAGAATCTGTAACTCTTTTCATTGAACTGAAACCTGATACAACAATTTTACCTGAATTAGAAATCTTTCCTTATCCTACCGAGGAATTATTCAAAAAGGCAGTTCTTGCAATTGAACTACCAAACAGACAAGATTTAGATAATTTGGATAAATCTTTAGATAAAGATCTCTTAAGAAGGATGTATAATAATGAGCCAATGAGTGCAAATATGAATTATAAATACTTTATGGATCAGCAGATGATGTCGACATCAACTAAATATCAGCTACCTTCAAATCCATTATTGAATCCTTTTGCATGGGTCAAATTTATTAAGGCAATTAAAAATGGTGACTTCAAGAGAAAAGATTAATTACAATTAATTTCGATAATTGATTTATCTATTATTTTGTTATCTAAACTTATTGCAAAATACCAATCATCACACGCAGACTCAATTAGACCCAAGTCATATTTAATACTTCCACGATTTATATAGTATTTTGCATTTATAGGGTTTATGTCGATTGCTTTATCTAAATCTTTCAGGGCATTATTGCTTTCTCCGATTATGAAGTTTGATAAACCTCTTTCAAAAAAAAGTTTATCACTTTCATTATTTAAAATATAGGCTGAGTCATAGTAAGAAATTGAAATATCATTCATGCCTGCAAATGAATAAGAGTGCCCAACGTAAAAATAATACTCAAAATCTTTTTTGCTCTTTTCAACTTTCGAAAATTCAAAAATTGCATCTTCATATTTACCCTTATTGTATTTTCTAATCCCTTTCTTTATGTTGTCGTCAACTGATACATTTATTATCAAAAGCAAAAGTATATTAATCATAGTAGCCCTGACAAGAATCGAACTTGTATCTAAAGTTTAGGAAACTTCTATTCTATCCATTGAACTACAGGGCCATCCAACAAAAATAAATTTCATTTATAAATAAACAATAATAATTGTTAGCTTTAAGTTTCATTTGTAAAATCCACTTATGGCTGAGGAATTTAAGAAAAAAAAAGACGAAATATATAAACTTGTTTTGGAGTTTGAGGTAAAAACTAAAAATGATATTGATATATATTACGATTCTGAGTCGTATGAGAAAATAATAAAATGGTATATTGATAATCATAAGTTCAAAATCGGTCTCAAAGCTGTAAACTTTGCATTGTCACAACACCAATTCTCTTCTGATCTCCTGATACAAAAAGCAAATATCTTGATTGCATTACAAAAATTTAGCGACTCTCTACAATGCCTTGAAAGAGCACATTCTTTAAATCCTACTGATGAAAATATTTTTATTTTAATTGGTCAGGTTAAGATAATTCTTGGTGAATACAACGAAGCTATAACTACCCTACATGATGCCTTAAAGTACTCTGATAATAAAGATGAAGTAAATTATCAAATAGGCCTTGCATATCAGGCCCAGAATGATTTTAGTAACGCGTCTTCTTTCTTTAAAAATGCTATTGAAATTAATATTAATCATGAAAATGCTCTGTATGATCTTGCTTACTGTCTTGAGCAAACTGGAGAATTAAAAAACAGTATCCATTACTATAAAAAATTTATTGATGAAGATCCCTATTCAGAGTATGCATGGTTTAATTTAGGTAATATCTATTTTAAATTAATAGAATATGAAAAAGCAATTGAATCATTTGAGTACGCGATTGCTATAGATGAAGAATACTCTACAGCATATACAAATCTTGGAGAGTCAAATCTAAAATTAAAAAGATACGAATCATCAAAAAAATGTTTTCTTAAGTCGTTAGAACTTGACGGCCCCTCACCAGAAATATATTGTGCTATCGGGAGAGCTTATTACTTTTTGGAAGATTACTCTACATCAATTAGCTTCTTTCAAAAATCTATTAAAATTGATCAATTTTTCAAGGAATCATTTTTTTGGTTAGGTAAGTCACTTGTTTCTTTAGATAAGTGGTTTGAGGCAATTCACTACTTTAAAAAAGCACACAAATTTGATCTTGAAAATATAGAATACATTAAATCTCTCGCATTTGCAGAATTTAAAGTAGGAAATATGGTAACAAGTATTGAGCTATATGATAAAGCCCTAGAGATTGATCCCTCCGATCATAAAACATCCCTTGAATACTCTTCAATGTATTATGAGAGTGGTGATATAGATAAAGCTATCTGCATTATCGAAGATGCAATTGATGAATCTCCCGGTGAATCTATACTTTACTATAGGCTTGTTATATACTTAATGGATGCTGGAAAATATAAAGAGTCAATAAATGTATTGGAGAGTGCATTATCATTAAATTTTGATAACCATGAGGTTCTATTTGATTTTATCCCAAATTTTGAAACTCAATCAGCTCTCATACGAGTCATCAATCAATATAGAAAGAAAAATAGTTAATGAACTTTAATTTAAAAAATATTCCTGAGAGATCAATTAAACCAAGAGAATCTGGAATTACAATGGTAATTGACAAGGGTTCTAGTATTCAAGAATGTAAAAATCTTATTGAGTCCTCATCAAATTATATTGACTTTGTAAAATTTGGATGGACAACTGCTAACTTTTCTCAAGATTTAAAAAAGAAAATAGAATTATTTAGAAGAGCCAATATTGAGGTATATTTTGGAGGTACACTGTTTGAAGCTTTTGCCATTAGAGATCAATTTGAAGATTATATTGATATATTGAAAGATTATGATCTTAAATATGCTGAGGTATCAGACGGATCAATTTCTATTCCACATAAAAAAAAATGTGAATACATTGAAAAGCTAGCAAAACACGTCATAGTTTTTTCTGAGATAGGGTCGAAAGATGAGAAAAAGATTATCCCCCCATATAAATGGATTAAACAGATGAAAGCTGAACTTGGTGCTGGTTCATGGAAGGTAATAGGTGAGGCTCGAGAATCAGGAAATGTTGGATTATTTAGATCTTCGGGAGAAGTCAGACAAGGGTTAGTAGAAGAAATTTTGACAGAGATCCCAACCGAAAAAATATTATGGGAGGCCCCTCAAAAAGCTCAGCAAGTTTGGTTTGTGAAACTTTTAGGCCAAAATGTTAATCTTGGTAATATTTCTGGTAGTGAGGTAATTTCTCTGGAGACTATTAGAGTTGGTTTAAGAGGAGATACATTTAATCAATTTATTTAACATGTCTTATTTTGATCGTTCAATACTTTTTCTAAAGGGTATGGCGATGGGGGTATCAGATTTGATTCCAGGAATATCTGGTGGTACTATTGCTCTGCTACTAGGAATTTATAAAAATTTTATCAGTTCATTGAAATCAATTGATTTCTCCACATTTACCTATTTATTTCAATTAAATTTTAAAAAGCTAGATTCTCAAATTAATTTTAATTTTCTTATAACTGTATTTCTTGGAATTATTACCTCAATATTTATATTTTCAAATCTTATATCACATTTATTAGTTAATCAAAAAATACTATTATTTTCATTTTTTTTTGGATTGATTCTGTTTTCGTCAGTTAAATTAATACTCAATTTATCACCACGATCTTTTTTTGATTTTTTATATATTATTTTAGGTATAAGTATCGGAGTATCAATCTTATTTGTTAATCCTTTAAGTACTTCTAATAATTTTCTCTCAATTTTTATTTCTGGATTGGTTGCTATTTCAGCAATGTTGTTACCTGGGATCTCAGGAAGTTATATTTTATTATTAATTGGTAAGTATCAATTTATGCTAGACTCAATATCTAATTTAAAAATTACTAATATTTTAATTTTTTCACTTGGTGCGATAATTGGATTACTCTCTTTTTCTAAAATTATTCATTGGTTAATTGATAAATTTTATAGACCTACAATTTTTTTTCTTGGAGGATTAATGTTAGGTGCATTGAATAAAGTTTGGCCATGGCAAGTGAATGATGAAATAGTTTTTCCATTTGGAGACGCTACAGAATTAATACTTTCTACCATATTTTTTATGGTATCAGGCTTAATATCATTTTATCTTAAGTCAAAATGAAAAAATTTGGGTTAATAGGATTTCCTTTAGGACACTCATTCTCTAAAAATTTTTTTAAAGAAAAATTCATTAAAGAGAGATATAGTGAAACTACATATGAAAATTATGAGATTAATAGTTTAGGGGAATTACCAGATATTTTAACTAATAATCCAGATTTAATAGGTTTTAATGTTACAATTCCATATAAAGAAAAAATTATATCGTTACTTGATGATATTGATACTACTGCAAAAAAAATAGGCTCAGTCAATACTGTCAAAATATCAGATGGAAAATTGATAGGATATAACACGGATTATCTTGGATTTAGAGAATCTATTATAAGCTGGTTGCCAAATACTAATATTTCTACTTTGGTTCTCGGTTCGGGAGGAAGTTCAAAAGCTATTAAGTACGTACTTGATGATCTAGGAATTAGTTACAAAGTTATCTCAAGAGATTCAAGAGATATGAAAATATCATATAAAGAGTTAAAGAATTTATCTATGGTATCTACTTCTAAACTAATTATAAACACAACTCCTCTTGGTATGTTTCCTAACGTAGATGGTTTTCCTGATATAGATTATAATCTTATAAATAATAAACATTTTATTTTTGATCTAGTATATAATCCAATTAAGACTAAATTTCTTTCCCTATGTGAAGAGAGAGGAGCTAATATTAAAAATGGTTATGAAATGCTTGTAGGCCAAGCAGAGGAGGCATGGAAAATTTGGAATAAATAAAATAAGAAATTGGAATTTGATTTACATTCAGAATTTTCTCCAAAAGGGGACCAGCCTCAGGCTATAGATCAGCTAGTCAATGGTCTAAAAAATAATGATAAACATCAAGTTCTACTGGGCGTAACAGGCTCAGGTAAAACTTTTACAATGGCTAATGTCATTAAAGAGGTAAAGAGACCTACATTAATTATTTCTCATAATAAAACTTTAGCTGCTCAGTTATATGGAGAATTAAAGAATTTTTTCCCAAATAATGCAGTAGAATATTTTATTTCTTATTATGATTATTATCAACCTGAAGCTTACATCCCAACTTCAAATGTATATATTGAAAAAGATCTTTCTATAAATGAACAAATAGAAAAGCTCAGACTTAGTGCAACCTCTTCACTTTTATCTGGTAGAGATGATGTAATTGTAGTTGCATCGGTATCATGTATTTATGGAATTGGAAATCCAGATGATTTTGGAAAAAATGTTATCCAAGTCAGAGTTGGTCAAAATATTAATCTAAAGGAGTTTCTCTTCTCATTGGTTGATATTCTATATGAGAGATCACACGAAGATGATTTTAAAAGAGGAACTTTCAGACTAAAAGGTGATACATTAGACATTTACCTAGCATATGCTGATTTTATTTTAAGAGTTATTTTCTGGGGTGAGGAAGTTGAGAGTATTTCTAAGGTAGATCCTCAATCTGGTAAAACAATAGAAAGTGTTGATGAAATAACGATTTACCCTGCTAATTTATTTGTGACATCAAAGGAAACCATTGATGTTGCATTAAAGGAAATTGAGGAAGACCTAGAAAAACAAATTAATTTTTTTGAGAGAGAAGGTAAGTTTTATGAAGCAAAAAGAATAAAAGAAAGGACGGAATTTGATCTTGAAATGATTAATGAGATTGGATATTGCTCTGGGGTTGAAAATTATTCGAGATACTTTGATAGGAGGGGTCCTGGGAAAAGACCATTTTGCCTGCTTGATTATTTTCCTGATAATTATTTGATGTTTATTGATGAGAGTCATGTAACTCTTCCACAGATAAGAGCTATGTGGGGTGGTGATAGATCAAGAAAAATGAATTTAGTTGATTATGGTTTTCGTCTTCCCTCAGCATTAGATAACAGGCCCTTAAACTTTCAAGAATTTGAATCAATGGTTAATTCTGTTGTTTTTGTAGGTGCGACACCATCTGACTATGAGTTAAATGCCTCGGGTGGGGCTATTGTTGAACAAATTATAAGACCAACTGGATTATTAGACCCACCTATTCAGGTAAGAAAGTCGAAGAATCAAATTGATGATATTATAAATGAGATATATAAAAGAATTGAGGTTAAGGAGAGAGTTTTAATAACAACTTTAACGAAGAGGATGTCAGAGGAGTTAACTAAATATTTAGATAATAATGGTATTAAAACAAGATATATGCACTCTGAAATTGATTCCTTGGAGAGAGTAAATATATTAAGAGATTTAAGACTTGGAAATTTTGATGTCTTGGTTGGAGTAAATTTGTTAAGAGAGGGTTTAGACTTACCTGAAGTCTCTCTAGTTATCATCTTGGATGCTGACAAGGAGGGTTTTTTAAGAAATGAGAAGTCTTTAATTCAGACAGTAGGTAGGGCTGCAAGAAACTCAAATGGTCTAGTTATAATGTATGGTGACAAGATAACAAAATCAATGAAGGCAACAATTGATGAGACAAATAGAAGGAGGGAAATTCAAGATGCTTACAATAAAAAACATAATATTATTCCAAAAACTGTCTCAAAAACTAAGGAAAGTATACTTGCTCAGACAACGGTTGCCCAGGATAAGAGCCAAAAAGTGTTTGCATCAAAATTAGAAATTGATCCAGTAATTGAAACTATGTCTGTTGATGAAATTAGAAAAATTATTGAAAAAAATGAAAAGCATATGAATAGGGCAGCAGATAAATTAGATTTTTATGAAGCTGCTAGGTTAAGAGACGAGAACATTGAATTACAAAAAATAGTAGAAAATAAGTTATAAAGAGGGGAATTCCCATCCATTACTATATTCTGGTTTAATTAGATTATTAGCAGTGGAATTATCGAAATTATTTTTTTCATCATTCCATCTTATTTTCGATTGACTTCTATAGGCAATATTTCCCATGTGAGCAACTTTTGAGACTAGGCTTCCGCTCTCAATCCCACAATTTAAAATTGTTGGGTCATTTTTTTTAATACTACCTAGAAAGTTTTCAGTATGTAAATCAAGAGGATCACCATACTTTTCACGAACTTCGTCCCAGTTAAAAGTAGTTCTTGGGACTTCTTCTATAAATAAATTTTTGGTGTTTCTATGATCTTTTTCTGGAATAACATGCCAGCCTGTTCTATTCACGACAAGAGTACCTCTATTACCTATGAATGCAATTCCTTCAGATAAACCATAGTTACCTGAATCTATTCCATTTGCATGTTCCCAGAGCATTGTAAAATCTTTAAACTCATATACAGTCTGAAGTGAATCTGGAGTCTCAGTATCTTGATTTGGATAGGCAAATTTTCCACCTGATGCAGAAATTGATAATGGATTTTTAACTTTCATTCCCCACAGAGCTATATCAATTTCGTGAACTCCCCAGTCTGTCATTAGACCACCGGCATAATCCCAGTACCACCTGAAACTACCATGGAATCTGTTTTGATTAAATTTTCTTTTTGGAGCAGGTCCAAGCCACATATCATAGTCAACACCTTTGGGTGGATCAGTATTTTTTAAATTATCTACCCAACCATACCAACCCATGTAGGCCCATACCTTAACTAGTCTAATATTCCCCAAATTCCCTGACCAAAGATAGTTCATGGCCTCTTTATATTGACCACCACTTCTCTGCCACTGTCCAACTTGAATACATTTTTTATATTGATTTGAAGCATTTAACATAACATCAGCCTCCTCAATGGAATTTGATATAGGCTTCTCACAGTATACATGTTTTCCTGCACTTAAGGCATCAACAAGGTTAAGGCAGTGCCAATGGTCTGGTGTCCCGATTACGACTGCATCTATATCTTTATTTTCGAGTAATTTCCTGTAGTCCTTATATATTTTAGGTTTTTTTCCTGTGATATCTTTTACATTAATAGACCTCTCTTCAAGGACTTTATCGTCAATATCACAAAGAGCTACACAGTCAGTATCACTATTTTTTAATATTGATGCCATATTACTCCAACCCATTCCCTTACATCCAATTACTCCAAAATTAATTTTATCGTTAATTGATGTTTTTGATCTATTTTTTGCAATCAGCTCAAGAGGGGTATTGAAAAGAAATTGAGAACCTATACCTATAGATGCTGTGTTTTTAATGAAATTTCTTCTTGTAAACATCAACTTATTTAATTCTCTGATTTATCATATCCCAATTCAATATATTGAAGAAAGCATCAACATACTCAACTCTTTTATTTTGATAATTTAGATAGTAGGCATGTTCCCAAACATCAATTCCCATAAGAGGATTGCTATTATCATTACAAATGCCTGGCATAAGTGGGTTATCTTGGTTGGCAGTTGAACATATTTCAAGATGATCATCGACCTGACATAGCCATGCCCAGCCAGACCCAAAGCGGGTCATTGCAGCCGTCTTAAACTTCTCTTTAAAATTATTAAAATCTCCAAAACTAGATTTTATCATTTCTTTCACATTTCCTGTTGGCTCACCACCTCCTTTTGGAGATAATATTTCCCAGAATAAAGAATGATTGTAGTGACCACCTCCGTTATTTCTAATAGCCATGTTGTCTGAATGGTTTATACATAATTCTTCTATTGATAAATTAGCCATATTTGTATTTTCTATTGTATTATTTAAGTTAGTTATGTAAAGGTTATGATGTCTGCCATGATGAATTTCCATGGTTTGAGTATCAATGTGTGGTTCAAGTGAATCATGAGAGTAGGGTAGATCGGGTAATTTGAATGACATATTTTCTAATTTAGATGATTTTATAAATTTTATTTAATTTAAGAATTTTAGATTAAATACTAAAGGTTCAGCTTCTTAATTTAAAGAAAAAAGATTCTAGAATTTCTCTTGACTCAGCCTCTAATACATTTGATACAATTGCTAACTTTTTGTTTAGTTCCTCTTTTGATTTTCTCAGGTATCCTTTCTCCTTGTCATCCAATCCATATATAACTTTCTTTATCTTGGATAAATGAATTGCTCCACTGCACATCATGCATGGTTCTAAGGTTACGTACATTTCACACTCATTCAAATACTTACTTCCAATTTTATTTTGAGCAGAGGTAATTGCAATCATTTCAGCGTGGGCAGTTGAGTCATTGAGCTTCTGGCATTGATTATGTCCTTTACTAATTACTTTATTATTGTGAACTATCACAGCTCCGACAGGAATCTCTTCCTCATCATAAGCTGCCATTGCCTCCTTGAGAGCAATTTTCATAAAAAATTCATCATTATTTTTTAATATACTCATACACATTGTAAGATTATAAAAAAAACCCATGCATTCTTTATAAAACTATTAATTTTGTTGTAAAGCTTTTCCAAATGAGAACTCATAACTGTGGTGAATTAAGAAAAAAAGATATTAAAACAAAAGTTATTTTATCTGGCTGGGCACATAGAATAAGGGATAAGGGTAAGGTTATCTGGATTGATATTAGAGATAGATATGGAATTACTCAACTTATATTTGAGGAGGAATTTTCAGGAAGTAAAACATTTAATCTAGCTAAAAAGTGTGGGAGAGAATTTGTCATTAAAATAGAGGGTGAGGTTTCAGAGAGGTTATCAAATAATCCGAATTTAGATACTGGAGATATCGAGATTAAAGTTTTCAATATTGAATATCTTAACAAATCAGAAGTTCCACCATTTACTATTGAGGATGAAACAGATGGTGGTGAGGATTTAAGGATGAAGTACAGGTATCTAGATCTTAGGAGGGCACCACTTCAAAAAAATATTATGTTGAGACATAGTCTGATGCAGGAGACTAGAATTTACCTTAACTCTCAAAATTTTCTTGAAATTGAAACTCCAGTTCTTATTAAATCAACACCAGAAGGTGCAAGAGATTTTATTGTTCCATCTAGAATGAATAAAGGTCAATTTTATGCTCTTCCCCAATCTCCCCAGACATTTAAACAGCTGCTCATGGTCTCAGGTTTTGATAAGTACTACCAATTAGTTAAGTGCTTTAGAGATGAGGATTTAAGAGCTGATAGACAACCAGAGTTCACTCAAATAGATTGTGAGATGTCATTTGTTGATAGAGAAAATGTCCTACAAAATTTTGGCGGTCTGATCTCTCATTTATTTAAAAATATATTAGACAAGGACTTAGGTGATATTCCAGTCATGCAGTATGATGACGTTATTAAACATTATGGTACAGATAAGCCTGATCTAAGGTTTGGGATGAGGTTTAATGATATCACATCTATTGTTCAAGGAAAAGGATTCAAAGTATTTGACGATTCAGAAATAATTTTATCAATTAATATAGAGGGATGTAGTAATTATACAAGAAAGCAGATAGATGAAATCACAGATTTTGTAAAAACTCCTCAAATTGGTTCAAAGGGATTAGTATATATTAAAAATAATGAAGATGGAACCATCAAATCTTCAGTTGATAAATTTTATTCTACAGATGATCTTAAAATGATTGTTGATGAGAATAATTCAAACCCCTCAGACTTAATTCTAATTCTAGCAGGTGATGAAAAGCAAACAATTTCTGCTATGTCTTCATTAAGACTTCTTATGGGGGATAGATTAAATCTTAGAGACCCTGAAATATTTAATCCCGTTTGGGTTATTAATTTTCCATTAGTTGCTTGGGATGAAGAGTCAAAAAGATACCATGCTATGCATCATCCTTTTACATCTCCAATTAAAGATGATATAGATCTTCTAAACTCTAATCCAGAAAAAGTTAGGGCTAATGCATATGACCTTGTAATAAATGGAGTAGAAATAGGAGGGGGATCTATAAGAATACATGACAGGAAACTACAAGAAAAAGTTTTTGAAACTCTAGGATTTACAAATGAAGAGGCATATAATCAGTTCGGATTTTTATTGGATGCTTTTAAATACGGTACCCCTCCTCATGGTGGTATTGCCTTTGGATTTGATCGACTTTGTGCTCTATTTAGTGGTCAAGAATCTATCAGAGATTTTATAGCATTTCCTAAAAATACTTCAGGTAGAGATGTAATGATTAACACACCTTCTGAAATTGATAGCGATCAACTAAAGGAATTAGGGTTATAATTTATTCTATTTCCTTTGAATATTTTCAAAAAGAAGGTTCTCCCATCCAGGAGTGTTATCTTTTTCTATGTCTACTATTTTCTGTACGTCCTCTAATAACTTTCTGGCATCAAAAATTATTCCGTCTTTTATGGTTTTTGATATCCCACCAACGCGAATAACTTCATTATTCTCTAGCTTGATATCTCCTGTTGCATAAAGGTATTTTAAATTTTTAAGTGGGTTTTGATCCATAACTATTATATCCGCATATTTTCCAACTTCAATTGTTCCAATTTTATTTTCCATCCCAATTGCCTCTGCTGCATGAAGAGTACCGGCTCTAATCACTTCCATAGGATGGAATCCTGACTCTCTTAATAACTCTAACTCCTGAATAAATCCAAAACCATATAAGTTATACATATATCCAGAGTCAGCTCCAGCCGTAACTCTGCCACCTCTATTCTTATATTCATTTATGAAAGTCATCCACAGCTTATAGTTTTCCTTCCATTCCGTCTCAAGTTCAGATCCCCAGTCATAGTATGCCGCAGCGTGAGAATCCCTTGCAGGCAGGAAAAATTTAAGTAGTGCCGGTCTTGTGTAGTCTTTGTGCCATGGTAAGCTACTTGCTCTCTGAACATCTCTAAACACACTATAGGGAACGAAAGTGACATCAATAGTAAAATCTAATGAGATAAGTTCATTCATGACATCATTCCACTTTTTAGAATATGGTTCAGCTGCTTGTTTCCATAATTTACCAGCTTCTTCAAAACGGTGACCCTCGTTCATGTAATTATATTCTAGCGGATAATTTTGAACCGTCTTATCTTCAAATAAAGCTTCAGGGAGACCGTACCAATGTTCCATGGTTGTCAGGCCATTTCTTGCTGTTTCAAGAACATTCATTCTAGAGACATCCATTTGCGCATGATGACAAGCTGACCTGAGTCCAAGCCTTTTATTTTCTTGTAGTGCAGCCCTAAAAATATCTGGCCTTGACCCAAAGAATTTTATCCCGTCAGCTCCGTTGTCTGCATTTCGTCTTACCCAATTAACTGCCTCCTCAGGTGATTTGATACCGTTGGAGCCTTGACCAAAACTTGTGTAAGCGAGAATTCTAGGGGCAGTAATTTTATTTTTCTTACTTTTTTCCTTTTGGTGTAGTACCCAGTTCAGTCCTTGACCACATGAAGGGTCTCTTATGGTAGTTATGCCGTGAGCCATCCATAATTTAAAAACATATTCTGCAGATCCACTTCTTTGAGATGATATATGTCCATGCATGTCAATAAAACCAGGTAAAATATATTTACCGTGTGCGTCAATTTCTTTGGCTCCAGCTTTAGCTACTGGTCTTTTCTTTTCATCTATTTCCAATCCAGGATACCCTACATTTCTAATACTTGTGATGATATTTTTCTCGATAACTATGTCAACAGGTCCTGTGGGAGGCGCACCGTTACCATTAATTAGTGTAGCCCCTCTAATAATTAACTGATTAAATGGTCCTTCGCCTCTGAATCTTTCAGGAGCCTTATCAATTTGAGCATAGGAATAATTGCATATAGTTAGAAATAGAATAAGTATGGTTTTTTTCATTGTATTAGGATAATCTTGGAATTAAATTTATTTAATATAAAATTTATAAATTAAAATTAAAAGCAATGGCACTCACTTATTCACAAATGTTACCTCTAGGTACTGAATTACCAAAATTTAATTTATTAGACGTCATAACTGATAAAGTATACTCTTCTGAGAACTTTGTATCTAAAAAAGATACAGTAGTTATGGTAATTTGTAATCATTGTCCCTACGTTATTCATTATCACGATGAAATTAAAAAATTGATCAGTGACTATGATAGTGTAAGATTTATTGCAATCAGTTCGAATGATATAGAAAATTATCCTCAAGACTCACCTGATAAAATGAAAAAGTTATTTCAAGACTTAAAAATTTCAATTCCATATCTGTACGATGAGACACAGGAAGTCGCTAAACTATTTCAAGCTGAGTGTACTCCAGAATTTTATCTTTTCGACAAGGCAGATAAATTGGTCTACAGGGGGAGGCTCGACTCATCCTCTCCAGGGAATTCAGAAAAAATTACTGGACAGGATTTAAGAGATGCAATCGATGCAACATTTGTTGGTCAAAATATAAATGAAAATCAATTTCCAAGCATGGGTTGTAACATTAAATGGAAGTAAAATCATTTTATATTTAGCTATTCCTTTAGCTAAAAAATATCTATAATTGCTTTCTATTTGACAATAAATGCATTTTTATGGAAGGAAATAAAATAAAGTTTAGTGATGGAAAGATTCATGTTCCTGTAGATCCAATTATACCATTTATCGAGGGTGACGGTATCGGTGTTGATATATGGTCAGCCAGTAAACTAGTTTTTGATCAGGCGGTTGAGAAAGCTTATTTGGGTGAAAGGAAAATAATTTGGAAAGAAGTTTTAGCGGGTGAGAAAGCTTATAATAAAACAGGTAATTGGTTACCTCAAGAGACTCTTGACACTTTTCAGGAGTATCTAGTAGGAATTAAGGGTCCACTAACAACACCAGTAGGAGGTGGGATAACATCTCTTAATGTCGCCTTAAGGCAAAAATTAGATCTATTTGCATGTGTTAGACCTGTGAGATGGTTTAATGGGACACCTTCTCCTGTCAAAGACCCATCAACAACAGATATGGTTATTTTTAGAGAAAATACTGAGGATATTTATGCAGGCATTGAATTTGAAAATGGTACTGAAGAAAATAAGAAAATTAAAGAGCTTATCAGAGATAATTTTAATGATAGATTTAATAAAATTAGATTTCCAGATACAGCAGGTATTGGTATAAAGCCTATTTCAGTTGAGGGCACATATAGGCTAGTAAGATCTTCTATCGAATATGCCATTAAAAATAGTCGTAGCTCAGTCACTCTTGTACATAAGGGGAATATAATGAAGTATACTGAAGGTGCATTTAGAGACTGGGGATATAAAATAGCAAAAGAGGAGTTTGGTGCTGAAGATTATGAAGGTGGACCATGGCAAGTCATTAAAAACGGATCCCATGAGATAATTATAAAAGATGTAATTGCTGACGCATTCTTACAACAAATATTACTTAGACCGAAAGAATACTCAGTAATAGCTACAATGAATCTCAATGGAGATTATATATCTGATGCCCTTGCAGCTATAGTTGGTGGTATTGGTATTGCACCCGGCGCAAATATTAATTATGAGACTGGACATGCAATATTTGAAGCTACCCATGGAACAGCACCAAAGTATGCTGGTCAGGACAAAGTTAATCCGGGTTCAGTTATTTTGTCTGGAGCGATGATGTTAGAACACTTGGGTTGGAATGAGGCTAAAGATTTGATTCATAGTGGATTGACAAAATCTATAGAATCGGGTAGGGTCACTTATGATTTTGAGAGGCTTATGGACGGTGCCACACTATTGTCTTGTTCTGAATTTGCAAATGATATAGTCAAAAACATGTAAATTTTACCTTATGGGAAAAGATAAAGTATATGTCTTTGATACTACCCTTAGAGATGGTGAACAGGTACCAGGATGTCAACTGAATACTGATGAAAAGGTTGAGATTGCTTTGGATCTGGAGGCACTAGGTGTTGACATTATAGAAGCCGGTTTCCCAATATCAAGTCCCGGTGATTTTAATTCAGTCTCAGAAATATCTAAAGTTGTCAAAAAACCAGTGATCTGTGCACTTTCAAGAGCTATAATTTCTGACATAGATATGGCAAATTTAGCTTTGAAAGATGCAAAAAGAAAAAGAATACATACAGGAATTGGTGCATCTGATATTCATATTAAAAATAAATTTAATTCAACAAGAGAGAAAATTTTAGATCAAGCAGTTGCTGCTGTTAGATACTCTACAAAATTTTTTGATGATATTGAATTCTATGCTGAGGATGCTGGAAGAGCTGACAAGGACTATCTGTGTAAGATGGTTGAGGAAGTAATTAAGGCAGGTGCGACGGTTATAAATATTCCTGATACAACAGGTTATAATTTACCAGAGACGTTTTCTAAAAAAATCAAGTATTTATGTGATAATGTTCCAAACATAGATAAAGCGATTTTATCAGTTCATTGCCATAACGATTTAGGTCTAGCTACAGCAAATACAATTGCGGGTTTACAAAATGGAGCAAGGCAATTTGAGTCAACCATTAACGGTATTGGGGAGAGAGCAGGAAATACTTCTTTGGAGGAGGTTGTGATGGCATTGCGAGCACACCCTGAGTTGAACCTTGATACAAAAATAAAATCAAAAAATATAATTTCAATTAGTAAGAAAGTAAGTAGGTTAATGAATATGCCAATTCAGAAAAATAAAGCTATTGTAGGGGCAAATGCCTTTGCCCACTCATCTGGAATTCATCAAGATGGCTTCTTAAAACATAGAGAAAACTATGAAATTATTAAACCTGAGGATGTCGGTTTAAAGTCTTCATCAATCGATCTAACAGCTAGAAGTGGTAGGGCTGCATTAAGGCATAGACTAAAATTATTAGGCTTTAGTTTCTCAAATGTTGAATTAGAAACAATTTATATTAGATTTATTGAAATGGCTGATGAAAAGAAGTTATTACATGATGAGGATCTTTATAAACTAATGAAATAGTTTGGTTAATGAGTAAAACTATTTTTGATAAAGTTTGGGAGAAACATATTGTAGATAAAATACCTAACGGACCGTGTATTTTGTACATAGACAAACATTTGATCCATGAGGTTACAAGTCCACAAGCTTTTGCTAGCTTAAATAAAAAAAATCTTAAGGTTCTAAGACCCGAAAAAACTATAGCAACAGCTGATCATAATGTGCCGACTATCGATCAACATCTTCCTATCAAGGAAGCTCTATCAAGAAACCAGGTAGATACTCTAACAAAGAACTGTAGTGATCATGATATCAAGCTATTTGGTTTGGGCCATAAATATCAGGGTATAGTTCATGTTATTGGACCGGAATTAGGTATCACTCAACCAGGAATGACAATTGTTTGTGGTGATAGCCATACATCTACTCACGGTGCTTTCGGTTCAATTGCATTTGGTATTGGAACGAGTGAGGTTGAAATGGTTTTGACTACACAGTGTCTTCTTCAGAATAAACCTAAAACAATGCGTATTGAAATTAACGGAAAATTAGAGGATGGTGTATACTCTAAGGATATAATTCTGTATATAATTTCAAAAATATCTGCTTCAGGTGGTACAGGTTATTTTGTTGAGTATGCAGGTACTGCTATTAGATCCTTATCCATGGAGGCAAGAATGACAATCTGTAATATGAGTATTGAAATGGGTGCTAGAGGAGGTATTATTGCACCTGATCAAATTACTTTCGATTATTTAGAGGGTAGGGAGTTTGCACCAAGAGGTGATAAATTTAAAAGTGCTATAAAGGAATGGAAAAAATTAAAGTCTGATTCTGATGCTAAATACGATAAGGTTTTAAAATTTGATGCCTCAGATATTGAACCAATGATTACTTACGGTACGAATCCGGGAATGGGAATTAAGTTAACTGATTATATACCTGAATTATCTCTAAATACCTCTAAGGAATCATATAATAAATCACTTGAATATATGGGTTTATCGGTTGGAGAGAGTTTACTCAATAAAAAAATAGATTATGTATTTATTGGCAGTTGTACTAATTCAAGAATTGAGGATCTTCGAATTGCATCTAATTTAATAAAGGGTAAAAAGAAAGCAGATCATGTAAATGCATGGGTAATACCCGGATCTAAATCTGTTGAAAAGGTTGCTGTAAAGGAGGGACTTGATAAGGTATTTAGAAATGCTGGATTTGAATTTCGTCAGCCTGGATGTTCTGCATGCTTGGCAATGAATGAAGATAAAATACCAGATCAGAAATATTGTGTCTCAACCTCTAACAGAAATTTTGAAGGAAGACAAGGACCGGGTGCTCGTACATTTTTGGCAAGCCCTGCAACTGCTGCTGCTGCTGCAATTAATGGTTTTATTAGTGATATCAGACATAATTAAAATGGAAAAATTTAAAAGTTTCGATTCAACAGTAATGCCTCTCAACATTGAAAATATTGATACTGACCAAATAATTCCTGCAAGATTTCTTAAGGCGACTACAAGAGATGGTTTTGGTGATAACTTATTTAGAGACTGGAGATATGACAGTGATAATAAACTAATTGGAGAATTTGAATTAAATAGAATTAAGAACAACTCAAAAATTCTTTTAGCTGGCAGAAATTTTGGGTGTGGTTCTAGTAGGGAGCATGCGGCATGGGCAATATATGATTATGGATTTAAAGTTGTTATAAGTAGTTTCTTTGCTGATATATTTAAAAATAATGCATTGAATAATGGTTTGCTTGTAATAAAGCTTGAAGATAAGGTTGTAGATAGGATTTTTAAAAAAGTAAGTGATGAAGAGAATACTTTATTTCATGTTGATCTTGAGAGTCAAATTTTTAATTCATTAAACGGAGAAATTTATGAAAAATTTGATATTAACGAATACAACAAAACTTGTTTAATTAATGGTTATGATAATATAGATTATTTATTAAGTCAAAAAGATAAAATTTTAAATTTTGAAAAAAAATATGAAAAGTAGAATTGCTATCCTTCCAGGAGATGGTATTGGACCTGAGGTAATGAATGAGGCGCTCAAAGTTTTAGATATTATATCTCAAAAATCTGGAATAAAATTTGATTTTGAAAAGGGTTTAGTTGGAGCAAGTGCTATAGATGAATATGGAGAGCCTTTTCCAGATCAAACTAGAAGTATATGTGATAAATCTGATGCCATTCTTTTTGGTGCAATTGGTGATCCTAAGTATGACAATGACCCTAAGGCAAAAGTTAGACCTGAGGATGGATTACTTGAAATGAGAAAGTATTTAGAATTATTTGCTAATATAAGGCCTGTAAAAACTTATGAAGCTCTTGTTGATTTTTCTCCTATAAAAAAGAATATTATTTCTGGCACCAACTTTGTTGTCTTCAGGGAATTGACGGGAGGAATATATTTTGGTGAAAAAGGTATATCTGATGACAGGTCAAATGCATTTGATACCTGTTCATATCATATTAATGAGATTGAGAGAATAAGTCATTTAGCCTTCAAAGAAGCTCAGAAGAGAAATAAAAAATTAACTCTCATTGATAAGGCTAATGTTTTAGCGACCTCAAGATTATGGAGAGAAGTTGTCCAAAATATTTCAAAAAATTATCCAGATGTCACAGTTTCTTCTCTATTTGTTGATAATGCCTCGATGAAAATAATAACAAGTCCCAAAGATTTTGATGTCATTTTAACTGAAAATATGTTTGGAGATATTATAACAGATGAGGCATCAGTGATAACTGGATCATTAGGAATGTTACCTTCTGCTTCAGTAGGGCATAATATTTCACTTTATGAACCTATACATGGATCATATCCTCAGGCGGCAGGTAAGGGGATTGCTAACCCTATGGCTATGATTTTGTCTGTGTCAATGATGCTCAGTCATTCCTTTAATTTATTGAGAGAATCTGAGTTGATAGAAAGATCGGTTGATGAGGCTCTGCAAAATAGTATAGTTACGGTTGATATTAATAAAGAAAATAACTTTTCAACAAGTTATGTTGGTGATTGGATTACAAATAAACTGGTAGAACTGTACTAATTTTAACGTTTGTTAATAATCTAGTTTTGAAATTTGCATATAAATATTTTAACTTTAGGTATGTTTAAAGTTTTTATTGTAGCATTACTACTGAATTTATTCCCTGATCTTTTTCAAGAGAGGAATGATTTATATAATGCCGAAATATATCCAAATCCAGCTTCTGAATTTATAAATTTAAAGATCAACTCTGATATAGATATAGATAATATTCAATTCTCAATATACACGCTTATTGGAAATGAGATGACATTAGATATGGATAAGATATCAGAAAAAGAAGTCAGATTTAATTTAAATAATTACAATACTGGTTACTATTTTTTATCTATTAATAATCAAAAAGATAATAGTAAAATTCTTAAATTTTCTAAAAACTAGTTTGTAGAATTTCTTGTATAATTATTTTCGAATAGCTCCCTATATTTTTTAGATAATTCACTGTCGGGAAACTTGCTGTATGCTCTAGCTAGAGTGTTTAGAGAAACCAAATTTCTATTAATTTCAAATCTATCTTTAATTCCATTGTCATAATAGTAGGTAAGAATATCATTTGACCTTTCACTAATTATATCTGCAATTTCATTTTCTAATTCATTTGTTTCAATATTAGATTTAATTTTGATATCAATCAAAAATTCAACTAGTTGCACTGAGAAATGATCATACATAACAGCTTCATCTGGAATCAATTCAATAGATTTTTTTATGACATTAAAAGCTTTCTCGTATTCATCATTATTGATAAGGTTTTTAATTAGAGTATTAAATGTTGATCTGTAGTTCATAATAAAACCTCTATGGTCTTCAGAGAAATAAACATCAGAATCATCAAGTCCTCTCCAAAATGATTTTTCCATTAGCTGATCATACATCATGTCAGTATCTACAAGGCTTCCGGACTTTGAATTTAAAAGTGGGTATAGTCGGTATGCAAAGCCCTCTTGGATTACATTTCTTTTAAGATCTAGATTAATACCGTTTAAAGAGGTATTATTAAAATATATTGGTCTCTCCCAATTATTAGCTTGCAACATATCAAGAAATGCTAAATCCTTTTTTTCTAATCCATTTTTATTACTTTTTAGACTAATAAATAGTGTATCCTCACTAAACTTTTTGAATTTTTGAGGGATAATAGAATGTACTTTTCTATCAACAGAAAGCCAAAATGATTTAGAAGGAATTGAATTATAATTGGTTACAGACGTTGGAACCTGTATTGCCCTACTATTTCTTTGAACCAGATTGATATATCCTCTTAAATTAATTGCAACATTTTGTATTTTTGGGTTATTCACGTACGGCAGATAATCATTTAAACCTCCTTGGATATAATTTTCTAGATCAATTGAAAATTTTATTTTTTCAGAGAGGTTTTTCTTACTCATCATCTGCTCAATATACCAATCGGTATTAAAATAGCTTAATACAATTACTCTTACATCTGTTCTAAAATTTTCAACTTCTTGTACATACCATAATGGAAATGTGTCGTTATCTCCACCAGTAAATAATATAGAATTTGGGGCACATGAGTTAAGAAGATTTTTAGCTGAGTCGACCGTTAGGTATCTATTTGATCTGTCATGATCATCCCAGTTTTCCTTCGCAAGAATTAGTGGGGATGAAAGTGACAAGATAAATGTAAGAATAAGAGATATACTATCTTTTCTAACAAACTTTTTGAGTATGCTCCATATAAATAAAGAACCGTATCCTACCCAAATGGAAAATGCATAGTATGATCCTGCATAAATGTAATCTCTCTCTCTAGGTTCGGTAGGAGGGCTATTCAGATAAACAACTAGAGCAAAACCTGTTAATATAAATAGTAAACTAACAACATAGAAGTTTTTGTTATCGTTGTAATACTGAAACAATAGACCCAAAATACCTAGGATAAAGGGTATCATGAAATAGTTGTTTCGAGCCTTATTGGAATTAAGTTGCTCTGGTATTTCATCAAAAACATTTTGTAATCCAAGCCAATTTGCATTTTGGATATCTGAGGATCTTCCAGAAAAATTCCACATTAGATATCTTAAATACATATGTCCAACCTGATATTTGAAAAAGAATTCAAGATTATCTGAAAATGATGGTTTTTGATTTTGTGATAACCCTGTGATCTCTCTGTACCTCTCAATGTGATTTGGGGAGGCACTATACATTCTTGGAAAAATTGTTATTCTCTTTGGGTCATATACATATCTGAATTTTTTTTCCTTTACCTCATATCTATCAATACCCTTTTTGTAGTTAACACCACTTTCCTCCTGCTTTACCACTTCTGCATCAAAGTATTGACCTCTAAATAAAGGTCTATACCCATATTGTTCTCTCTTTAAATATGATATAAAGTTTAGTATATTTTCAGGATTATTTTCATCAATTGGTGGATTATAATTTGATCTAATTAGTACAAGAGAGTAAGAGGAATATCCAATTAGGATAAAAATCAGAGCTAACAGTGATGTATTTAAAATGACCTTTTCTCTTTTATGGGAGTAATAAATAAGATATGATAGACATGATATGAATAATACAATAAAAAATATTATTCCGGAACCAAATGGTAAACCAAATGAATTTACAAAAAGTCTTTCTATGAAGCTCGCGATAGATGGTAAACCTGGAATAATTCCTTCTACTATTAAACCTACAATGAATAGGCTGAGAATGAGTGAGAAAGATAATCCTAAAAATGATATTTTTTTTGTTTTCTTAAAGTATATAATTAAAGCTAGTGCGGGTATTGCTACCAGGTTTAGGAGATGAACACCAATTGACAAACCCATCATGTAAGCAATTAAAATAATCCATCTATTCTGAAGTTTTTCGTTATCAGCACTTTCCCATCTTAGAATTGCCCAAAATACAAAAGCGGTGAAGAAAGATGACATTGCGTAAACTTCTGCCTCGACAGCAGAAAACCAGAAAGAATCCGTAAAAGTAAATGTTAAGGCACCTGTCATGCCTGATATTAATACTAAAAAAATATTATTGAAAGAATCGGTTTTTATGATCTTAGATGTAAGATGAGTTATAGTCCAGAATAGGAATAGAATTGTAAAGGCACTTGATACAACACTTAAAAAATTAATTGCTAAAGCTATTTTCTCAGGATTTCCTAGAGCAAAAAAAGAAAAAAATCTTCCTAATAGTAAATAAAATGGTGCACCAGGTGGATGTGGAACTTCTAACTTACTTGATACAGCAATAAACTCTCCTGCATCCCAAAAACTCGCAGTATCTTCTACAGTTATCGAATACACTATAAGTGCAATTAAGAAAGTAAACCATCCGGCATAATTATTAAGTTTTTTATATTCTTTCATGATAAATGAACTAGGCGAAAATAATTAAAAAAATTATAATCATATTCTATATGATTGACTTATTTTGCTGTAGTAATATGAATTATATATCGTTTTTTTTTCTATCTTTTTTCTATCCCTATGCTACCTATTCTGAAGATAGTTTAAGCATACTTACTAACCTTGACATACAAATTGAAGCAACAGCAGCAATAAACAAAATGTATGATTTTAAATTTGACGATGCTGAAAAAGAATTTAATTGGTTGGTCCAAGAATATAAAAATCATCCACTTCCTATTTTTTTAAAAGGTCTGAGTCTTTGGTGGAAAATAGATGCATACTCTGGACTTTCAGACAAGAATAAAAATTATAAATTAAAAAAATTAGATGATGACTTTCTAGATGTAATGGATGAGTCAATTTCTATATCAAAAAGTATATATAAAAATGGTAATCAAATAGATGGTGCCTTTTTCTTAGCAGCATCTTATGGCTTTAAAGGGAGGCTATTATCAGAGAGGAAAAAGTGGAGATCAGCAGCGTTGGCTGGATTTAATGCATTAAAATATCTTAAAGAAATCAGACAAGATAAATTAATGATACCTGAAATCTCATTCGGTAACGGTTTATTTAATTATTACTCTGTCTGGATATCTAACAGATATCCAATACTAAAGCCTTTAGTGAAATTATTTCCAGATGGAGATAAACTTAAGGGAATAAATCAGTTGAAAAGTGCAGCAAGAAATTCTTTTTATACCAGAACAGAAGCTCAAACATTTTTAGTTAGAATATATTCAGGAGAAAATAATTTAAGAGATGCAACATTTCTCTCAAAATATTTATTTGAAACTTTTCCTGATAATTCAATTTTTCATAGATACTATACACAGCTTCTATACAGATCATCAAATTTTTTTATGTGTAAGGAGGAGTCCTTAAAAATTATTGACAATTATAAAAATAGGAAATTTGGTTATTATGATAATGATGTTAGGTTGGCCCATTTTTATTTGGGAGAAATATTTCTCTCTGAGAAAAAGATAGATGAAGCGATATTGAGTTTAAGAAATTCTCTTGAATTTGCAAGTAAATTTAAAGATAATAAAATGGGTTATACTGTCTACTCTAATTATTTATTGGGAAAAATTTATTACGAAAGGGGAGATATGGATCAAGCAAAAGAGTTTCTGAAAGGTGTATTGAAAACCTCCAAAAGAAATAATGACCTTAACACTAGATCTAGAGAACTTTTAAAAAAAATTTAAAATTTTTTTAAATTTTAATTTGTTATCACAGAACTTTAATTTAGATACTTACGTTTTATCAAAATAAAATTTTAACAATGAAAATTGATAGAACAGATAAGAAAATCCTCGAAATTCTTCAAAAAAACGCAAAGATAACTAATTCTAAGTTATCTCATGAAATAGGTTTATCGCCTGCACCTACACTGGAGAGGGTTAGAAAGTTGGAGGCAAGAGGAATAATTAGTGGATATCATGCCAAACTTAATATGTCAAAAGTTGGACTGGGGGTGAGTACTTTTGTTATGGTCTCTCTGAAGGGCCACAACAAAAAAAATATAGATTCATTTCTAGATAAAATTAAAGATGTTGAAAATATTGTGGAATGCCACCATATAACTGGAAGCGGTGACTTTATTCTGAGAATTGTAGCAGAAGATATTGAGTCTTATCAAGAACTGATGTTAGATAAAGTGAGTGAAATTGAAGTTACTGATAGCTTGCAGTCTATGGTTATTCTATCTACTTTTAAGGATAACAAGGTTATACCTGTTCAAAATTAATGAAAAATATTGTCCTTGATTCTGATGATATCTCTAATAAAATAAAGAGAATATCTTACGAAATAATCGAAAGAAATATAGAAGAGAAAGAATTATTTATTTTTGGTATTCTTCCAAATGGTAAATATTTATCAGAAAAAATTAAATCTAATTTCAAGGAAAATTCAGATATCAAATTAAACATATTCTATGTAGAAATTGATAAAAAAAAATTCTTAGTAAATAAAATAAACCCTGAGATTGATAGAAGAAAACTAGATGGAAAAGTTTTTATATTAGTTGACGATGTAATGAATAGCGGTACTACACTGATGTATACAATTAATAAGCTTTTAGAATATAAGCCAAAATTAATACAGGTCGCTGTTTTAATTGAGAGATATTATAAAAACTTCCCCATAACACCAGATTTCAAAGGCCTTGAATTGAGTACTTCTAAGTCTGAGCATGTTGAAGTTACACTTGAAAAATCCCCTAAAGTTTTAATAAAATGATATACATAATAAGAAAAGAACATTTTAATGCTGCTCACAAGCTCTATAATCCAATATGGTCCAAGGAGAGGAATATGGAGGTGTTTGGAGTATGTTCAAATGAAAATTGGCATGGTCACAATTACGAGATAGAGGTCACAATTAAGGGAAAAATAAATCCTGATTCTGGGATGCTAATAAACTTAAAAGATTTATCAAAAATTATGAAAGAGGAAATTATTGATAAGGTTGATCATAAGAATTTAAACATTGATGTTCCCTTTCTTGAGGGTATTATAACTACTACCGAAAATGTCACTATGAAATTTTGGGAGGTTCTTGAGGATAAAATTAATTCTCTAGAAAATACTGAATGCTCTCTTCACAAAATAAGAGTCTATGAAACACCTAGAAATTTCGTAGAATACTATGGTGAAAAGTAAGTCTGATTTATTAATTATTTGTGGTGAGCGATCCGGAGATTTACATGGTTCAATTATTGTTAAAAAACTATTATCAGTAAATCCAAAACTTAAAATTCATTGCTGGGGTGGTGATCTAATGAAAAAATCAGGTGCTATTGTTTTAGAAGACTATAGAAATTATAGTACAATGGGGTTCGTGGAGGTTTTTTTCAGGTTGAATTTCTTTTTTAAAAAACTACAACTTTGTAAAAAACATATTATAAAATATTCTCCTAAAGTCATTCTACTAATTGATTTCCCTGGTTTCAATTTGAGACTAGCAAAATTTGCAAAAAAAAGAGGATTCAAGGTTCATTATCTTATCCCACCCAAGGCCTGGGCATGGAATCAAAATAGGGTAAATACTTTAGCAAAATTTGTAGATAGGATATACTCTATTCTCCCTTTTGAAGTTGATTTTTTTAATAAATTTAATTGCAATATCTCCTATGTTGGAAATCCACTCACTAAACACATTAATGTTGCGAAAAATAAAGATGATAATTTAAAAAAAACTATTTCACTTCTGCCTGGGAGTAGGGAGTCAGAATTAAAATATTCTATCCCAATATTTAAAGAAATAATTGTTAAGCTGAAAAATTTTAATTTCTTAGTTTGTGGAGTTAACAATATTAAGAAGGAGGTATATTCTGATTTTAAAAAATTTAAAAATGTCACTCTTTATTTTGATAGAACTTATGAGGCAGTATCCTCCTCAGATGTTGCTGTAGTAATGTCGGGAACAGCAAGTCTTGAAGTCTCATTATTAAAAGTTCCTCAAGTAGTTGTATATAAAACATCTTATCTATCATACTTGATTGGAAGGTTATTAATAAAGACTAAATATATTTCTTTAGTAAATCTAGTCCTTGACAGAGATGTCGTTACTGAACTTATTCAAGGAGATTTCAACAAGGAGAACGTTATATCTGAGATAGATATGCTATACGAAAAAAATAATAGAATTAAAATTTCTAGAAGCTATGATGAGTTAAGAGATCGTATCGGAGATAAAATAACAGAGAATGAGGTATGTGAAAAGCTAGTTAAAGAGTTATGATTTCTTTACTAAAACTTCATCAATTATACCATATTCTTTAGCTTCTTCTGCTCTCATCCATTTATCCCTGTCAGAATCCTTTTCTATCTGTCCATATGATTTTCCAGTATGCTGTGCAAGTATATTATATAGATCTTTTCTTAACTCCTGCATTTGTTTAAGAGTTATCTCCATATCAGTAGACTGACCTTGCATTCCTCCACTAGGTTGATGTATCATAACTCTTGAATGTTTTAGAGCTGATCTTTTCCCTTTAGTGCCTCCTGATAAAAGAACAGCACCCATTGATGCAGCCATTCCAGTACAGATAGTGGCAACATCCGGAGATACATATTGCATTGTATCATATATCCCAAGTCCAGCATATACGGAACCGCCTGGGCTGTTAATATATAGTAAAATATCCTTCTTAGAGTCTACTGATTCAAGAAAAAGTAGTTGTGCAGTAATGATGTTTGAAATATTTTCCTCTATGCCCATACCAAGAAATATGATACGATCCATTATTAGTCTTGAGAATACATCAATTTCTCTAAAATTTGTGGGCCTCTCCTCAATAACAGCTCTGGTCATACTCTCAACTCTTTCAACATATTTGTCAAACGTGAGGCCGTTAATATTCTTGTCTTTTACTATATAATTTCTTAATTCTTTTTTATCCATAATTAGATCTTTTGTGCAAGTAACTTAAATTTATCAAATGTTATTGATTTTTTTGTAATCGAAACACTTTCTTTAACGTGGTTAAACACCTTATTTGATTTTAATTCGTTGAATATTTTAAGATAATTTTCTCCGTTATTATGTTTTAAATAGTTTTCAACGAATTTATCAATATCCTTTGACATATTTTGCATTCCCGAGGACATAAGCTGCTGCTGAATTTGATTTTTTGCCATTTCTTCTATTTCGGTATTCTCAACTTTAATTTTATTCTCGTCAATAATTGTATCAACAATATAGGACCACCTAATTTGATCACAGTATTTGTCAAAGTCTTCATTCAATAATTTTTTTGAGTTCTCCTCCTCATTATTAGATTTTATCCAACTTCTTACATAATCTTCAGGGATTTTAATTTTAATATCGGAAAGAATCTGTTTCTCTATTTCCCTATTCAGATAAAACTCGGTCTCTTTTAAATAATTGAACTCTAAGGATTTATGAATTTCATTTTCAAATTCTTTTTTGGTTTTAATCTTTCCAACTCCAAATATTTTATCAAAAAATGAGGTATTTAACTTAGCAGTAGACCTCTCAATGATATTCTCAATTTTTAACTTAACTGTATCAGGAAATGACTTAATCTCAACTGTATCACCAATAATTTGTGAAATAATTTCAACATTATTTTTTGCTAATTTTTTTAGGTTAATTACTAATATCTCATCAATTTTTCCTCCAATTATTTTTTTACTCTCTTTTTTATCTAAATTTTCAAAATTTAATAGTCCCTTTTTATTTTCTCCTTTAACTTCAATATCACCGTAAACTGATGACTTTTCTGTAACTACTTTCAAGTTATTTATATCAGCATATTGATTTCTAAGATTTGTTATTGTCTCATTTAAAACTTTCTTTTCGACTTTGATATTATACAACTTAAATTTTTGAGATTTTTTAAAAGGCTTAACTTTAAAGTCACTTAAGTGCCCGACCTTGAAATTGAACTCAATTGAGTCTAAATTATTAACGTTAATATTTTCGATATCAGTGCTTTCAGGTATTGGCTCCCCAATAATTTTGATTTTATTATCCTTTATATAATTATTTATTTTATCACTGACAATTTTATTTATTTCCTCTAGAAGAACCCCCTTCCCATACATATTCTTTAATACCTGAACAGGTACCATACCTGGTCTAAACCCTTTAAGGTTAGCTCTCTTTTTGAGTTCTTTTATCTTATTTTCAAACTGGGAGATGTAGTCCTCTCTGTCAAGGATTAGATTTACATTTGACTCCGTATCAGTTATTTTTTTCTTTTTAAATTTCAATTTTTAAAATTTTGTAATGTGCGGATGGAGGGACTCGAACCCCCATGCCTCGCGGCGCTAGATCCTAAATCTAGTGCGTCTACCAATTTCGCCACATCCGCTAAAATAGCTTGCAAATCTAGAAATAAATTATTTATATGAAAAAATTAAAATTAAATTATATTTTTAAATAAATGAAAACTAAACAGATTACCAAGAATACAGATAATCAGGTTATATTAAAAGCTTATTCTAAGCTTCTAAGGCAGTCGAGAACGATTATCACTGGCGATGACTCAAAAATTATAAAGAAAGCATTTAGAATTTCGTTGGAAGCTCATAAGAATATGAGAAGAAAGTCAGGAGAGCCTTATATTCTGCATCCTATAAGTGTTGCTCAGATATGTGTTAGTGAAATTGGTTTGGGAACAACCGCTATAATTGCTGCACTTCTTCACGATGTTGTTGAGGACACAGATATCACCCTCGAATATATTAAAAAAGAATTTGGAGAGAGAGTAGCCAAAATTTGTGATGGGCTCACTAAAATTTCTGGTATATTATCTCCAGGTTCATCGATTCAGTCGGAAAATTTTAGGAAGATGCTATTAACATTAGTTGATGATGTCAGGGTCATTTTAATAAAGTTAGCAGATAGGCTCCATAATATGAGGACATTAGACAGTATGTCTAGGAGTGCCCAGCTTAAAAACTCTTCGGAAACAATTTTTATATATTCACCCTTAGCGCATAGGCTAGGACTATATTCAATTAAGTCTGAATTGGATGATCTTTATCTAAAGTATACTGATAATATTAATTATAAAAAAGTATCTAAAAATTTAAAGGATACTAAAATCAAAAGAGATAAGTTCATTAGATCTTTCATTAGACCAATCAAGAAAAAACTTAAGTCTTTTGAGTTAGATTTTAAAGTCATTGGAAGGCCAAAATCTATTTTTTCAATTTATAGCAAAATGAAAAAACAGAATAAATCTTTTGAGGAGATATATGATTTATTTGCAATTAGAATAATTTTAAATTCAGATATTTCAGAGGAGAAGACTCAGTGCTGGCAGGCTTACTCTTGTGTGACAGACTGCTATCAGCCAAATCCTGATCGTCTCAAAGATTGGATATCAACCCCAAAAACTAATGGATATGAGTCTCTTCACACAACGGTTATGAGTAGTAAAGGTAAGTGGGTTGAGGTGCAAATTAGAAGCAAGAGAATGGATGAGATTGCCGAGAAAGGTTTTGCTGCACATTGGAAATATAAGGAAAAAATAAAGGGTGGTAGTCAATTTGAGGATTGGATTAGTTCGATAAGAGATTTAATTAGTCAGAAAAACTATTCACCCCAGGAATTTTTAGATGATTTCAAAGGTAATCTCTACAACGAGGAAGTTTTTGTCTTTACTCCGAACGGAGATTTAAAAACCTTACCACAAAATTCAACAGTGATAGATTTTGCATTTTCGATACATTCAGAGTTAGGCTCAAAGTGTACTGGAGCAAAAATTGATGATAAACTTGTACCGATTAATCATCAACTGAAAAGTGGAGATCAGGTTAATGTAATTACCTCAACTAATCAGAAACCATCTGAGGACTGGTTGAAGAAAGTCGTAACCTCAAAGGCAAAGTCTGCAATTAAGAATAATATAAATAGACAGAGAAAAAATTTATCAAGTCAGGGGAAGGATCTCATAAAGAGAAAATTCAAACAATTGAAATTAGAGTTTGATGAGAATGTCTCAAAAGTATCTAGCTATTTCCAGTATAAAAGTATAATTGAATTCTATTATGATATTGCCAAAGGTTCTTTTAATCTTAAGAGGTTAAAAGAATATCTGGACCATGTTAAAAATGTTAGTAATAAATCTAAAAATAAAATCATTGAGATTGAAATCGACAGGTCAAGTACTATAAGAAAATCAGATATAAATAAAGACAAATTAATTGAGTTCGAAGGTAAAAAAGATGATATAGAATATTCTCTATCAAAATGTTGTAAGCCAATTCCAGGTGACGACATTTATGGATTTATAACAGTAAATGAAGGGATTAAAGTACACAGAACAAATTGTAAGAATTCACCAGAATTGCTTTCTAAATATGCCTACAGGATATTAAAGGCTAATTGGTACACAAAATCTAATATTGAACTTATCACATCCCTGTCTATTGAAGGTACTGACAGGGTTGGGGTGATAGATGATATAACCAAAATAATCTCCTCACAACTTAAGGTTAATATGAAATCAATTAATGTCGACTTAAAAGATGGCATTTTTAAAGGTGAAATTCAGTTATTTGTTTCTGATACCTTGCAATTATCTAAATTGATTAAGAAATTGCAAAAAGTTCCAAATGTTAATAATGTTACAAGATTAGATTTATAGAATGGAAAAGAAATCAATAATTGAAGAGGTAAAAAAAATACTTGATAAGCATTTAGAGTTAAAAGGCCAAAGAAAAACACCTGAGAGATATGCTATAATTAATGAAATTTATTCATTTAGACATCACTTTGATGCAGATGAGTTGTACTCTCAAATGATCAAGAAAAAATACAGAGTAAGCAGAGCGACAATATATAATACATTGGAATTATTAGTGAGTCTAGAATTAGTCACAAGGCATGTATTTAAAGATAATTTAGCAAAATATGAGAAGTCTTTTGGTTTTATGCAACACGACCACATCATCCTAGATAATGACGAAATAATTGAGTTCTGTGATCCAAGGATACAGTCAATTAAAAATACACTTGAGGAAATGTTTGACGTAAAAATTAAAAACCATTCACTCTACTTTTTTGGTGAAAAAAATAAAAAATAAATGTCTGTAGATGTTTTGCTTGGCTTACAGTGGGGAGATGAGGGGAAGGGTAAGATAGTTGACTTTCTAGCTCCTGGTTATGATTATATTGCTAGGTTCCAGGGAGGGCCAAATGCTGGACATACTCTAGAGTTTGATGGGATAAAGCACGTACTTCATCAGATTCCATCAGGAATTTTTAGGCAAGGAAAGCATAATATTATTGGTAACGGAGTTGTTCTTGACCCTGTTATCTTTATGGATGAGATTCATCAAATTAATAAAAAGTTCGGTTCAGATTTAAAGAAGAATCTATCAATTTCAACAAGGGCTCAACTTATCTCCCCTGTGCACAGACTTTTAGACAAAGTGCTGGAAAAAAATAAAGGTGATAGTAAAATAGGATCTACCCTCAAAGGTATTGGCCCAACGTATCAAGATAAAATTGGCAGACACGGTTTGAGGGTTGGTGAAGTTTTGTCTAATAATTTTATTGAAAAATATAAAAAACAGAAGTCATATCATGATATGTTTCTAGATGGACATTACGATAAAAATTTTATCAAGGAGGAAGAAAAGTTTTTCAAGTCTATTGAGGAGCTAAAAAAATTTAAAATAATTGATACAGAGTACCTGATTAATAAGAACTTAAAAAAAAATAAAAATATTTTAGCTGAGGGAGCACAGGGTACATTGCTGGATATTGATTTTGGGAGTTACCCATTCGTGACATCTTCTAATACAACTACTGCAGGTGCGTGTATTGGACTTGGTATATCACCAAAGAAAATTGGAAAAGTTTTTGGGATCTTTAAGGCCTACTGTACCAGAGTTGGGGCTGGACCTTTTCCTACTGAACTATTTGATAGCGTTGGAGAAAAAATAGCATCAAATGGTAGTGAATTTGGTTCAACGACTGGTAGGGCAAGAAGATGTGGGTGGCTAGATCTCCCGGCTTTGAAATATTCAATCATGTTAAATGGTGTGACTGAGTTACATATGATGAAGGCCGACGTCTTGTCAGGATTTGAAGAAATTAAAATTTGCATTGGCTATAATTATAATGGAGTGGATATCGATTATTTTCCATCATCAATTGAATCCGAAAATATAAAACCAATATTTAAAACATTTAAAGGTTGGACAACAAAATCAAATTCAGCAAAAAAAATCGAAGATTTAGAAGAAAATTTTAAGTCTTATGTCAAATTTATTGAAGAAGAGGTAGGTGTAAAAATCAAAATTATATCTCTAGGTCCAGTTCGTGAACAGACCATATATATTAATTAAACAGATTGAGTATTGATTATAGTTTAGATTTATCTAAATTTACATTTAATGTCTTTACTTCTTAATTCTTTAGTTGTATCGGATTCCAGATCAAAGTATCATAATTCATCTGTTAATATATTCATTTCCTCTGATGGGAAGATTAAAAAAATATCTAAGAAGAAGATCAATGTAAAAGCAAAAAAAACCATCGATCTTGATTCATGTAAGTTATCGGCTGGTTGGGTAGATTTTAGTTCCAATTTTTGTGATCCTGGTTATGAATATAAAGAAGATCTAATTTCTGGAGTAAGTGTTGCCTCCTCATCTGGATTTACTGAAGTTGTGATAAATCACAACACACATCCCGTAATTCAAAATAAAAATGACATTTCATATATTAAGAATAAGTCATTAAACAGTTTATGTAGCGTCTATCCCACAGCATCAGTGACTAAAAATTCGATGGGAGTCCAGATGAATGATTTAATCGATTTACACCATTCTGGCGCAATAGCATTTTGTGATTCTAACCTTCAAAATTCAGAGTTGATTCTGAATGTCTTGATCTATTTAAAACAATTTAATGGACTGTACATCTCAAAGCCAAAAGAACCTTATCTATCTAATGGGGTTGTTAATGATGGTTTAAACAGTAACACTCTGGGTCTAAAATCTATTCCTAATATTTCAGAAAGTATTATTATAGAAAGAGATATATCTCTTCTTAAATATTCTGGAGGAAGAATCCATTTTTCTGGCATTTCGACAAAGGAAGCAGTTGATTTAATAAGGAAAGCCAAGAAGTCAGGATTAGATGTTACCTGCGATGTTCCAATTTATAATCTTTTACTTGATGATGAAAAAATTTTAGATTTTAATACAAATTTTAAAGTATACCCTCCATTAAGATCGCAATCTGATATCGATGAATTATTAAGAGGTCTGGAAGATGGTACTATTGATGTTATATCTTCTCACCATCAACCTCAAGATATTGACTCGAAAAATTGTGAGTTCGAGAAGGCAAGTTTTGGAATTATATCACTTCAAACCTTCTACTCGAATTTAGTCGAAATATCTAGGAAAATTCCTTTCGAAATATTAGCTGAGAAAATAACTAAGAATCCAAGAAATATATTAGGTATTAAAAATCCAGAAATTAAGGAGGGTTCTATTGCATGTTTTACAGTATTTGATGAAATGGGTTCATGGGATTATAATGATTCAACTAACCAATCTAAATCAAAAAATTCTCCCTGGATGGATTGGTCATTGAGAGGTAAAGTTAGAGGTGTTGTGAATGGTAATAAAACAAATATTATATAGATGAATTTATCTATAATAATTCCTGCTTTTAATGAGGGGGAATCTATCTCTCATTTGTTTAATCAAATTAAAAACTCACTCTCTGATAAAAAAATTTCCTATGAGGTTATAATTATTGATGACGGTAGTAATGATAATACCTGGGTTGAAATTATAAATATTTCAAAAAAATCAAAAAATATTATTCCTATTAAATTCAAAAAAAATTATGGGAAATCAGACGCATTAGATGCTGGGTTTAAGCGGGCTAGTGGAGACTATGTTTTGACTATGGATGCTGACCTCCAGGATGACCCATCTGAAATATCCCCTCTCTATCAGATGATAACTAGAGATAGGTTAGATATAGTCTCAGGATGGAAGAAAAAGAGAAATGATCCATTTTCTAAAACAATACCATCTAAATTTTTCAATTATGTCACAAGAAAATTATCTGGAATTCCACTGAATGATTTTAATTGTGGGATAAAAATATACAGAAAAGATGTTGTGAATTCAATAAATCTTTACGGCGAAATGCACAGGTATATTCCGTTAATTGCAAAATGGAATGGATTTAATAAGATAGGAGAGAAGGAAGTTAATCATAATAGACGTAAATTTGGTATAACAAAGTTTGGTATGGAAAGATATTTGAGAGGATTCTTAGATTTATTGTCAGTAAGTTTTGTCTACAGGTTTAGAAAAAGACCTATGCATTTCTTTGGTTCAATAGGCGTACTTTTCTTCATGTTGGGTTTTATATCTGTTGGCTGGATCATTTATGAGAAAATTTCAAAAATATCCGAAAATATTCCCCTAGAACAAATTCGGCCTGTAACAGATCAACCACTATTTTATATTGCGCTAATTTCTATCATTATTGGTATCCAATTATTTCTTGTAGGATTTCTATCTGAGTTAATAATTCAAATTAATTCTGATAAGAAAGGATACAAAATTGATAAGTCAGGTGAAGGAAGGAAAAATTAAATATTCCGTTGTAGTAGCGGTCTACAATAGGCCAGAGGAGATGGATGAGCTGCTTGAAAGTATATCTCTACAGGACTTCAAAGATATTGAGATAGTTATAGTTGACGACGGATCAGAAAAATCATCAAGAGAAATCTCATTTAAATATTCTAAGAATCTGAAAATATCTTATCATTTTACTGAGAACCAGGGACCCGCTCTAGCCAGAAATTTTGGTGTATCTAAATCTGTAGGAGAATGGATATTGTTTTTTGATTCTGATTGTACCATCCCAAAAAACTATTTTTTTGAGGTAGAAAAGTTTTTAAAAAATAATTCTATTGATTTCTTTGGTGGTCCTGATATGATGGATGATAGTTTTTCAATTCTTCAAAAGTCAATAAATTTTTCAATGACATCACTATTAACAACTGGGGGAATTAGGGGAAATAAGAGGTCAATCGATAAATTTCTTCCAAGATCTTTTAATATGGGTATTAGGAGGAAAGATTTTGACGAAGTTGGTGGGTTTTCTGATATTAGACAGTATGGTGAGGATTTAGATCTATCCTACAAGTTAATTTTTTCAGAAAAAAAATCTGCATTAATTCCTGATGCTAAAGTATTTCATAAGAGAAGGACCACCTTACTGCACTTCTTCAATCAGATGTTTAAATCAGGTAAGGGGAGACATTTTCTAAACTTAAAGTATAGAAACATTTTTAAGCCGTTTCATTTATTTCCTACCTTATTTGTAATTGGAATCATTTCAATTATTATCCTGTTAATATTTAATCATATGTTTTTTTCAAGTATGATATCTTTAATATATCTGTCTTATGCTTTTTTAATTTTTATTTTTTCCTCACTTTATAATAAAAATATTTTAATAGGAGTTATCTCTGTTGTTACAACTTTTTATCAGTTCATTGGTTATGGACTTGGATATATTTTTGCAGTAATTAGGCGGTAGTCTATCTTCTAATAACAAAAATTTCTTCTTTAGAGTCTAGTCCATATCTTAAAATTTCATCATTCGTTAAAAATTCTTGAGTTTTTATTTTTAATACTTTAAGTCCATTTGATGATAGTCTTTTATCGTAGTCTTTACCATATTTTCTGAGGTGGTCAGATTGCCCATACAACTTCTCTCTTTTACTTCCCTTTGTAACTGATTTGTCCTCAATTGTTTTTTCAGGAACTGGATAATAAAATGGGACCTGAATAATTCCCTCCCCACCTTTCTTTAAAACTCTTTTTATCTCTTCTAGTGCTCTGATGTCATCATCTACATGTTCTAGAACGTGATTACACATTACAAAATCAAAATTTTCATCTTCGAAAGGTATATTGTGGATGTCCATCTTTATATCTGCCAGAGGTGAAATTAAGTCAGCTGTTATATAATTAATATTAGAATTTTCTTTGAATTTTTTAATAAGGCAGGCTTCGGGGGCAATATGTAAAATTTTGTTGTTTCCGCTCAAAATGGATGTCTTCCTACTGAGATAAATATAAATTAACCTGTGTCTCTCCAGGGATAGGCAGTTAGTACAAAGTGCATTATCTCGAACTTTTCTTCCATATGGAAAAAATTTTCTAAAGTTACTTTCACATATCGGACACGTGACATTATTTCCCAAATAAAAGATTGAAATTAACTTGAAAATAGGTCTAGATGTTCTCTGTAGAAATGTTCTCGGTATTTTTCTTAGTAGAAAACCTATAAATAATTTTATCATTTTCCTGTATTACCAATATAATTTTTTGGAGTGATAGATAACAGTTCTTTTCTCACCCCCTCCTTTACCGGTAGCTTACTGATAAATTTTTTAATTGACTCTTTATCGATTTCTTTATTACCTCTAGTTAGGTCTTTAAGTAATTCGTAAGGATTAGAAATTTTTTCTCTCCTCAAAATAGTTTGAATTGCCTCGGCAACTACCGCCCAATTTTTTTCTAAGTCTTCGTCAATTTTAATTTTATTTATATCTATTTTTTTAATCCCTCTTACCAATGAATCGATTGCAATTTTAGTGTGAGCTAATGGTACACCTATATTTCTTGATACCGTTGAGTCTGTTAGATCTCTTTGTAGCCTTGATATAGGTAGTTTTTCTGCAAGGAATATTAATTGAGAATTAGCAAGCATTAAATTCCCCTCAGCATTTTCAAAATCAATTGGGTTAACCTTGTGAGGCATGGCGGATGATCCAACCTCATTCTTATTAATTTTTTGGGTTAGGTAATTGATCGATATATAATGCCATATGTCTCTGCAAAAGTCTATAAGAATGGTATTAATTCTAGAAATATTATGAAATATAGCAGCCATATTATCATAATGTTCAATTTGAGTTGTTGGCTTCAATCTGTCTAAACCTAAATGTTTAACAAAATTATCTGCAAACTCATCCCAGTTGATATTTGGGTGGGATATATAATGTGCATTAAGATTGCCAGAGGCGCCACCAAATTTACCATTATTTGGAATTTTTAATAATGAATCTATCTGATTTTGTACTCTTGCCGAAAAAACTCTAATTTCTTTTCCGAATGATGTCGGAGAAGCTGGCTGTCCATGAGTCCTAGCAATCATTGAGACGTTATTCCTATCTGCTAAGTCATTCATGTGAGATACCAATGTAGCTAACTCTGGTAATAAAATTTCTGAGATTGAATTTTTAATCATTAAAGGGACTGCGGTATTATTTACATCTTGAGATGTTAACCCGAAATGAACATACTCTGAATGATCACTTAAACCATTTTCTATAAATTTTTCTTTGATGAAGTATTCAACTGCCTTTACATCGTGATTAATATTTTTTTCAATTTTTTTTATTTGTATCGCATCATCACTTGAAAAATTTGAGTATATAGATTTTATAGTTTTTTTATCATTTGAAGTTATTCCATGAAGGTTTTCAATTGGTAGTTTACAAAGTGCAAGAAAATATTCAATTTCAACTAGCACTCTAAACTTAATTAGAGCAAATTCAGAAAAAAAAGGAGATAATTCCCTGGTTTTAGAGTTATATCTACCGTCAATTGGAGATATTGAGAATATATTGTTTATATCATCATTCATCTACAAATTTAGTTAATTAATGTAACAGATCACTCATATTATCGTTAATAAGATTAATTATAAGAAATGTCAGAAAACGTAAATGTAAGGTTAAGTGTTGATGGAGAGAACTTTAACTTTGAGATGACTAAATCTGAGAGTCTTCTCGACTCTGCTCTCGAAAATGATGTAGATTTACCCTATTCCTGTCAGAGTGGTGTATGTACTGCGTGTCAGGGTAGATTAGTTTCAGGAACTGTGGAAATGGAGGTGACAGACGGGCTGTCTGATGAGGAAATCGATGAGGGGTATATCCTGTGTTGTCAATCATTTCCGACGTCTGATCACATTGATGTAGAGATTGATTAAATTTTGATTTTCTTTATCATAATTTCTTTGAAATTTTTTAAATAAAATAATACATTTGCTGATATTTTTTCCATAAATAGCTCATGAGACAACTTAAAATAACACAATCAATAACCAACAGAAGAGAGAGTCACACCCTCGAAAAATATTTTACCGAGGTAAGTGGTGTGCCGATGATTACACCTGAGGAGGAGGTAAGGCTCGCCAAAGAAATTAAAAAAGGTAACCAGGATGCTCTTGATAAGCTTGTAAGGGCAAATTTAAGGTTTGTGGTTTCAGTTGCAAAACAGTACCAAAATAGAAGCCTACCTCTCAATGATTTAATCAATGAAGGTAACTTAGGTCTAATCAAAGCAGCCAAAAAGTTTGACGAGACTAAGGGTTTTAAGTTTATATCATATGCAGTTTGGTGGATTCGTCAGTCTATAATGCAGGCACTTGCTGAGCAGTCTAGAATTGTTAGACTTCCTATGAATAAGTCAGGTGCTATCAATCAGATCAGGAGAGCATATGCTGAATTAGAGCAAAAATATGAGAGAGAACCAACTGAGGAAGAAATTGCTGAGTCTCTAGACATGAAAACTTCTGAGGTTCGAAGTACTCTCGGTGCAGAGGTAAAACAGATGTCAATGGATGCTCCTTTTGGTGAGGACGATTCTGGATCGCTGCTTGACGTTCTCGAAAATGATTCAGAGGGACCAACAGATACAGGTTTAGTTTTTAATCATTCTCTCAAAATTGAAACAATGAGAGCACTCTCTACCTTGACACCAAGAGAGAGAGATGTGGTGCTTATGAGTTTTGGTATAGGGTTTGATAACCCTTACACGCTTGAAGAAATTGGAGATGTTATGGGTCTGACAAGGGAGAGGGTAAGACAGATAAGGGAGAAAGCTCTCCAGAAGCTTAGAGAACCGGGAAAAAATCGTAGATTGAAAGAGTTCTGTGCAAATTAGTTCCTTAATTTAGAATCTAATTTTTAATTCAGTCGTATATTTTTATTTACAACTTATCTATCATATTTTTATATGCTATTTTAATTATTAAAACAATGCTCAGAAAGTCATTTATACTATTCTCATTAATAATCTTGTTCAACTCTTGTAACAATAACAATCGGGATGAGATACTTGACAGAAAACAAAGTAAGAAAAAATCAATTGAAGTTGGTAACTTAAAGTTTGATGGTCCTGAGAAGTACATGTACTATCACGCAGCCGTCAAACACGGAAATATAGATTTATCAGAGCCATCAATCCATGATCAGTACAGACCAGGATATAAGGATATCGAGTTAAATAAATCATTAAGAAGATTAGTGGATAATTCAGTTTTCACCAACAGAACTAAATCAGATAATAATCTAACATTTTCCAATTATGCAGAAGAAAAAGCTACTTTTACTGAAAGAGGCCCATACAATGTGCCCGGTAGAACAAGAGGTCTAATAGTTGATGAAAGTGATCCGACTGGAAACACATGGATAACAGGTAGTATCGGAGGGGGTTTGTGGAAAACTACTGACGAGGGAGTTACTTGGAATTCTATATCAAACGACATGGATAACTTAGCTATATCTTGGATTGCTCAGTCTTCCTCGAAGCCAAGTACAATCTATGCAGGTACTGGCGAAGAGTGGGTCAGAAACCTAGATGCAATTGGTGGAGCAGGTATATACAAAAGTACTAACAGCGGTGAAACATGGACAAATATCTCTCCTAGAGATGATCAGGGATATGTAAACCTAGAATTTTCTAATATCAGCAGGGTAATTGTTGACCCTGATAACCCTGATATCGTTTTGGTCAGTACTTATGGTTCTAGAAATACAGGAAGTAGAATCTACAGGTCAGATGACGGTGGTTCTACTTGGAATGAAAGATATTCTATTACCTATGGAGAATCAACCACTGGAGTACAGCAGATTATAAGTGCTCCAAATGACTTCAGTATTCAATATGCTGCTATCAATGGCATTGGCGTATTACGATCTGTAGATGGTGGTATCTCATGGTCTAATCCCGGCGGAGTTGGTTTGGCACCAGGAGTATCCTATGATAACGCAGATGGTATTATTAATGCAGGTGCAGGCGGGTCATTTGGAAGGATAGAGCTGGCTGTATCTCACCAGAATCCTAATACAGTTTATGGTGCGATTGTTGGTACAAATGCGTCATACCTTAGAGTTTCATATGACGGTGGTACTACATGGAATTTATTAAGAAATGATGACAATACAGATGATGACTGGCTTGACAATCTAGGATGGTGGGGAAATACTATAACCCTCAACCCTTTCAATGACAGTATTATATATTATGGGAGTCAGGACGCTGCGAAGGCAAGAGTTCTTCCAGACACTGGAACAAAGTTTTCTGGAAGTACAACCAAGGTGACGTTTAGTAATCCGTCGCAATACCTTGACTTAGTTAATATATGGGGAGGTTCTGCTTTAGGTTCAGGAACTGAATGGGCAGACAACTCCGAAAACCCCCAAATTGTAGATGTTGAAATTAGATTTGGCCCAAACAAAGTGCAGAAAGCATACAGATTCTCGGTACCTGAGGGTTCAACTTCAGGTGTTCCTCATTCTGACTATATTTATCAGGACGTAGTTGAAGTTCCGTTTGAAGTTTGGAATATATCTGCAGACCCTGAAGAGCAATTGACAGTATCGTTCAGAGACAACAATAACGATGGAAAGTTTAGTCTAGTTTCTGATTATACCCAAAGTAGAGAATATATTTTTCCACAGAATGTGAAGTATGATCAAAATATGCAACAAGCAGAGATTTATGGTGACGGTACTCCTGATAATGCTGAATCAGCTTTCGGGCAGCTTTATAAGTCCATGTTTTTAATCTGGCCTCATCTTCAGGCTGGAAAATTTTGGAGCGATGTCGGAGTTCCTGAGGCCTCAATTAAAATTGAATTAATTGCGGCTGATTACAGTACTTTAAAAAAATCTGAACAACTTGTTACCAACTACTACGGAAATGGTGGCGACGCTACCGTAAACAGAAACGTACACGTAGATCATCATAAATTTGGATCTATAATTGATTCAGAAACCGATAGCACATTCAGAGTTTACCTCACAACTGATGGGGGAGTATACAACACTGTATCTGGTAAGGATCCTGGTTCAGATGGAGATTTTAAACAAGCTGGTGTGACAAACAACTCTACTTGGTTTATACCTGCAGGAGGATATAATACCACCACGTTCTACGGTGCAGATAAAATTACTGGGGTTGATAGCTACATTGGTGGAGCACAAGATAATGGGACTTTTGGTAGCCTAAACGATCCAAATACTAGCTCTACTACAAATTACAACTACTTAATCGGCGGAGACGGGTTTGAAGTTGTTGCTCACTTCACTGACCCTGACAAGATGTTTGGCTGTTCACAGTTTAATTATTGTTTTTATACACATGATGGTGGCTCAAGTTGGAGAAATATATCCGGTCAATTTCTTGGTAGTGGTCCATTTATCTCTAGAAATTCAACTTCTTACCAACTACCAGACTTACTTGTAACTGTAGACGACCTCGGTGTAAACATTTCTGAGGATTTTGGTGAAACATGGAATCATACTTCAATTGCAGGATTTGGAAATTCTTTCTGGTCCGGAGCAGATGTTGAAGTTTCCCTAGCAAATCCAAGATATATCTGGGCTGGAGGAAGGATGGGTACTACTGGAGATATTTTTGTCTCTGCTGACTACGGTCAGTCATTCACTGCAGTTAATGACTTTGGTAATGTTGGAACAATAACCGGATTATATAGTCATCCTACCGAAGATTCTACCGCTTATGTATTATTCGGATTTAAGAACTTCGCAAAAATAATTGAGACTAAAGATTTAGGACAGACTTGGAACGATATATCAGGTTTCAACGACTCAGACTTCTCAACAACTGGATTTCCTGATGTAGCTGTTTATAGCTTCCTAGTAATGCCATATGACACCAATATCATGTGGGCGGGTACTGAGATTGGACTATTTGAATCTACGGATAAAGGGCAGTCTTGGCACAAGGTAGTTAGTGACTTACCTAACGTTAACATATGGGATATGAAGATAAAGGATCAAGGTCAAGTTGTGCTATCTACCTACGGTAGAGGGATATGGACTGCAACACTTGATGACCTGAAAAGCTTCGTTCCAAAACCAGCAACACTCCGACCAATTATCTTGGAGGCATCGCAATCGGATAGGGAAGATGCTTACGAAATAAATTTAAAAGTTGATCTAACCTCAGTGTATGATTCATTAGAAATATTTGCTAACGACGTAAAGAGAGGTACGTTTTTTGATACAGATCCTGTTGGAGAGAGAGACTACATGATTGGTGTCAACGACTTTGGTGACTATGAGTTAAAGGCAGTTGGATACGAGAACGGTTTACAGTATCCATCTAAAGTCTTTGAGGTTATTGTAAACCCTGTTCTCGCCCCAAGGACTGAGTACAGCACCATCTTTAGTGATTTAGTCGGAGATGAGTTCTATTTGGATAGGTTTAGGATTGGAACACAAGGAGGATTTGAGGGTAGGCAATTACATACAGAGCACCCATACGCGTCTGCAGTATCACAAGGTATTGATGGTAACCAAGGGTACAGCTTAGTGGCAATGTTAAATATTCCAATAATAGTAACTGATTTTACTCCATCTATAAGGTTCAATGAGATAGCAATCGTAGAAACTGGTACATCTGGCACATCTTACGGGGACTATGAATTCTGGGATTATGTAATTGTAGAGGCTTCAAAAGACGGATCATACTGGAAAGAAATTGTTGACGGTTATGACGCAGATGCTCACGCGGACTGGAGATCGGCTTATAATAGTGGTGCTTTTGGATCTCCTGACTTAATAAAAGATAGACAGATTAATTTCAAACCGCACTTTAATGAAGGTGATACAGTCAAGGTAAGATTTAGATTGTACTCAGATCCTCTCACAGTCGGTTGGGGATGGATGATTGATGACCTATATATCCAAAAGGAAACTCCCGTAGTTCAGGGAATAGAATATACTAAGTTAGATGAGAAAATATCAGTTTTCCCAAATCCTACTGTTGGTGAGTTTGGTATTAAATTTAATGATACATGGAGAGGAGATGTGTGGTGTCAGATAACAGATGTTTTTGGAAGGCCCGTGTATAGTAATATTTTAAATAACAGAAACGGTTCCTCATCTCATGAAATAGACATATCTTCAAGAAATGATGGGTTATATCTGATACAGCTAGTACAAGGTGATAAGAAATCAATGTTTAAACTAATCAAAGAATAGTTACTATTTCTTTATCTTAATCCTTTTCAAGGAAACTCTCCTAAATTTTATGTTTACTAATTCCACTCCTAGTGTAAAGAATAGTGAGAAGTAGATAAATCCTTTCGGGATATCAATATGAGCAGCTTCCAAAATTAGTGTGAAGCCAATAAGAATCAGAAAACATAGTGCTAGTATTTCAAGCGATGGGTATCTGTCAATTATGTCACTTATTTTGGAGGAGTAGAAAATCATAAAAAGAATTGATATGACCACTGCTATAACCATTACTAGTAAAATTTCTGTTAACCCAATAGCAGTTAGTATTGAATCAACTGAAAAAACAAAATCAACAGCTACTATCTGCCAAATTACCGACTTAAAACTTACAGACTTAGACACCGAAATACTTTCGTCAAAGTTGCCATTAATTTTATGAGATATCTCTAAGACACTCTTAAAAATAAGAAAACCTCCTCCTAATAAAAGAATAAGGTCCTTAATGCTAAAATTCATGAAAATTGGTTTTGTTAATCCAATAAACCAGGTCAGACCTAATAACATAATTATTCTTAATACCAATGCAAGAAGTAGTCCAGTAACACGAGCTTTATGTCTACTCTCTTTTTCAACCTTATTAGTGACAATAGATATGAAAATGATATTATCAATTCCAAGAATAATCTCAATAATCGTTAGGGTAAAAAGTGCTACATATGTCTCTAGTTGAAAAAATATTTCCATTTGATTATAAATTAATTTATATTAAAAATTGAGAACATTTTTGTTTACTTTGGCATCTAATTTAGTAGACGAAATTAATTATTTAAATGAATAATATAATAGAAGTTAAAGATATTTCTAGACATTACAGTGTCGGGAAACAAACTGTAAAAGCTCTCGATTCGATAACTGTTGATATAAAAAGAAATGAATATGTTTCTTTTATGGGAGCCTCAGGGTCAGGTAAGTCGACATTGATGAATATTATAGGATGTCTTGACTCTCCAACAGGGGGTAGGTATAAATTAAATAATAAGGACGTCAGTAATATGACAGAAAATGAGCTTGCTGATATTAGAAATAAAGAGATTGGATTTGTGTTTCAGACATTTAACCTACTTCCAAGGGCATCCGCTCTCGATAATGTATCACTTCCACTTGTGTACGCAGGTTATTCATCATCCGAGAGAAAAGAGTTAGCTATGAGTGCACTAAAAGATGTAGACCTCGTAGATAGGGCAACTCACAAACCAAACGAATTGTCTGGAGGTCAGAGACAACGTGTCGCTATAGCTAGGGCATTGGTTAATAATCCTAGCATAATCCTAGCGGATGAGCCTACAGGTAATTTAGATAGTAAAACTTCTTACAGTATCATGGATTTATTCTCTGACCTTCACGAGAAAGGTAATACAATAATTATGGTGACACACGAGGAAGACATAGCTAAGTACTCAAAGAGAACTGTTAGGTTGAGGGATGGTCTAATATCTTCTGATAAGAAAAATTAAAAATTAATGAAAGTTAATATTTTAACCACTAAGAAATCTAAGTTATCTGCTGTTGATTTATCTAATTTAGGGTTTTGTAAATATTATTCAGATCATATGTTTATTGCCAACTATGAGGGTGGTGAGTGGAAAGATTTTAGAATAACTCCTTTTGAAGATATGAAATTGTCACCCGCATGTACTACTCTCCATTATGGTCAAACAATATTTGAGGGTTTGAAAGCTTATAAAAATGCAGATAATGAAATTTTGATATTTAGGGCTCAAAAAAATGCCCAGAGATTTAATAAGAGTGCAGATAGAATGTGTATGCCCTCACTGCCAGAGGATATATTTATTAATTCTATAAATGAGCTATTAAAAGTCGATATAGACTGGGTACCTAAGGAGAAAGATTCATCTCTATACATACGACCATTTATGTTTGCTCAGGATCCATATATAGGTATTAAACCAGCAGAAAAATATATTTTCATGATAATCTGTGGTATGGCTGGTGGATATTATTCAGAGCCAGTAAATGTTAAAATTGAGACTAAATATACAAGGGCTGTCTCTGGTGGTGTTGGATATGCAAAGACTGCAGCAAACTACGCTGCAGCATTATATCCTGCAGTAATATCTCAGGGCGAGGGATATCATCAATTGATATGGACTGATGGGATAAAACATGAGTACGTTGAGGAGTCTGGTACAATGAATTTATTTTTTGTGATTGATGGTAAGTTATTGACACCTCCACTAGGTGATACTGTATTGGATGGAGTCACTAGAGATAGCGTTATTTCCCTATGTGAAAGCCTTGGTATAAATCTGGAAATAAGAAAGATCTCTGTAAAAGAAATTATTTCTTCTATTGAGGATGGGAGTTTGACAGAGGCATTTGGTACAGGTACTGCAGCAACAATTGCTCCAATTAAAATGATTGGTTATAAATTAAAGAAATATAAAATACCAGAAGTGCCCAATTCATTAGCTCTCAAGATATTAGATAAATTAAACGATATTAAATATGGATTAGGTGAAGATATATTTAATTGGGTACATAAATTAATGTAATGAATATTGATCAAATTAATGAGTTAATCAACCGAGCCTCTGCACTAAGAGGCTATCTTTGACTATGACAAGAGAAAAGAATTAATTAATTCTAAAGAAAAAAAATCTGCGGAGTCTGATTTTTGGGATAATAGAGATAAAGCCGAGAAGACTCTAAAAGAAATATCCTCAAACAAGTTGTGGACAGATGCTTACGATGAGGTGTTATCTTCAGTATCTGACCTAGAAACCTTACACGAATTTTATCAGAGTGGTGAAGTAGATGAGGATGAATTAGCTGATGAGTATAGTAAGTCTCTTGAGAAATTAGAAAATCTCGAATTCAAAAAAATGTTATCTAGTAAAGAGGATCAGATGAGTGCAATACTTGAAATTAATCCTGGAGCTGGAGGTACGGAGAGTCAAGACTGGGCAAGTATTTTAATGAGGATGTATATCATGTGGGCCGAATCTCAAAATTTCAATGTTAAGAAAGTTAATGTCCAACCTGGAGAGACAGCTGGGATTAAGTCAGCCATCTTAGGTATTGAAGGTGAATTTGCTTACGGAAATTTAAAATCAGAAATTGGTGTCCATAGGTTAGTTAGAATTTCTCCTTTTGACTCTGGTGCAAGACGACATACCTCCTTTGCCTCAGTATTTGCTTACCCTGAGGTTGATGAGACAATTGAAATTAATATAAACCCGGCAGATATAGTTTGGGAGACATTTCGTGCCAGTGGTGCTGGGGGACAGAGTGTAAATAAAATAGAATCTGCTGTTAGGTTAAAACACGAACCATCAGGTCTGATTATTGAGTGCCAGCAGGAGAGGAGTCAAATTTTGAATAAAGAAAAAGCGATGAATATGCTTAAATCAAAACTTCACCAAATTGAAGTGGACAAAGTAAATAAAGAAAAAGATGAGAGGGATAGTACAAAACTTAAGATAGATTTCGGCTCACAGATAAGAAATTACGTATTACATCCTTATAAGATGATAAAAGATGTTAGAACAGGTATTGAGAGAGGAGATGTCAATAATGTACTTGACGGAGATATTGATGAATTCATTAAGGCCTTCCTTCTAAACAAAAAATAATTTTTATGTCTAAAAAGAAGGTAATTGTTGTAGGTGCTGGAATAAATGGTCTTGTAATATCAAATTATTTATCTAGAGATAATTTTGATGTGTTGTTGCTAGAGAAATCAGATAGGGTAGGTGGTGCATGTGTCTCTGACTCTGTGAACATCAACAACGATAAAGCTTCATTTGCAAAGGGCGCGACAGTTTTGGGAATGATGCCAGATTTTATTTTTAATGAAACTGGCTTATCTGATAAGGTACAAATATTTTCTCCTGATTTTCAGAAAATAGTATATTATGAGAGTAACGACACAGTTCTAAATATCTACAAAGACCCTAAAGAGTTGTCTAAAGAATTAT
>TARA_B100001057_G_scaffold204015_1_pt1 | contig 66790 bp, 62 predicted proteins | sample TARA_B100001057 | Tara Oceans TARA_B100001057 (sample SAMEA2621839) | marine metagenome | biome: marine biome (ENVO:00000447); feature: surface water layer (ENVO:00002042); material: "saline water (ENVO:00002010), including plankton (ENVO:xxxxxxxx)" | depth 5 m | reverse complement strand
GCATAGCTTGTATTTGAAAGTATAGCAATAGAGAATAAAAGCTGTAGTAGTTTTTTCATTGTTAATCTATTGTTTTAATTTTTACCGTGTTGCATTTAAGAAAAAATTCCATTTGAAGATTATTAATATGTTTAATATGAGACTAATTAATGTGAAAAAAACTGTTTTCATATGTAAAATTGACCAAAGTAGTTCATTTTCTAAGTCTTTTGCATTATTAATAAATGGAACAGAAAAAAAACAGCTTGACATTAAAGTTAAACTTATAATTATATAAATTTTTAGTGCTGAATTTTGATTTTTATTTTTTAAAATAGATATGAAGGATATTAATGATAACAAACCAATTATTATAAAAAATATAGGCCATATGTATCTCAGAAAAACAGCTGCTTCATTAGTGCTGATTAATTGATTTATTGCAGGAGCAATAAAAATTGATTGGAATAATATTATGCCAATTATTATAGCAGAATTTAAGTATGGTAAATTTTTCATTTTTTTTCTATTTGTTTATTTATAACGATTTTCAGTTAATCAATAAGTTACTTATTCCACCGTAGTCTGCCCATTCCCAAATTGCTGATATTTTTTGATTTTTTAAATTAATCGTTTGATATCCAGAAAATTCAATAGTATCGTTTTTGAAAAAAATATCAGCACCATAATAAACTCTTACACTTCCATTAATTTTATGAGTGATTTCATTTAAGCCAGGTAAAAAAATTGTGTGTACAATATTAAAATCAATATTATTTTTTTTCTTGTCTGAAAATAAATAAAGAAGTTCTTGTTTTGAAATCTTTATACCCTTTCTATCACCAGCTGGAAAGTAATGGAAAATAAAGTCATCAGTAAAATATTTTTCTAAAAGGAAATTAGAATCTATTGAATCATAAAAAAACCTATTGATATCCAGAACTAAATTTTCACAAGTATTTAAGTTTTTATTATAGAGAACTTTATTGGTACATGAAATCAGTAATAAATTAGATAAAATGAGTATCACTAATAATTTTTTCATTTTACACTATTTTCTTTTCAAACTTAACAATTTTTACTTTGACTCTATATAGTTGTAGTTTAGATTAAAAGTTAGGACAGGAAAAGTTCGAAGATACAGAACAAAAAAACGTACACAAGAAAAATAATTTCAAACAAAGAAAGTTTAGTGAAATAACTTTTGAAGTTAGTATATTTTCTTTTGCTAAAGTTTAAACCTTGGTAAAGTAAAAGTGCAATGAAAATATAATTATTCTCAAAATCAAAAAACCAATTATGATTTAACTTTTCATAAATTAAATCCACACTACATATTAAAGCAAAAATTGTAAAAATAATTTCAAGAAAATTTTTCATTTACTATTATTTCTTTTGATATTTTTTGCACCCAAATAAGTCATTAAAAAAAAGATGATAATTAATGGTGTTTCAGTATAAACATTTAAAAATTCTATTTCATTAGTTAAATCATAATAAATGTCATAACCAAGCAATGCTACAGATCCAAAATATAATATTGGAGGTAAATACTTAACCGAGTAAATGAAATTTTCTAATTTCTGCATATATTTGTTAATCTTTTATAATACAAGTTTTTTTATTGTTAGTCTTTGGGTTTTGTTAAAAATCTTCATTTTCTGAAATGAATGAAATTAAATTATTAATTTCAGTTACTTTCCAATAATTCTCATATTTGTTTAAGACAATTTTAATTAAATCATTTTCACTTGGGGGGTCTATTGATACCTCTAAAGTTGTTGTTGAACCTTCTTTTTTAAACTTTATATTTTCTGAATCAAATAATAACCCTATTGTAACACTTATTTTATCTTTATTTATTAAGCTTAAATCAGAGGTTTCAAATAATGCAAATGATAGTGAATCAGAGGTTAATGAATTGGTCTCTTTTTTTGAAACCGACTTTCTAATTTCATTAGAAATTTGTTTTGACAAAATAGGTTTCATTAATTCCATTAAACCTGATGCAAACTCTTTACCAATTAAACCCCAATCATCATCGTCTGTATTGTCAATATTTTCTTTTGTCATTAAAGCAACAATTTCGTTACTCATGTTATCAGCTACCCTCTCTACATCAAAATGTTTTTCAAATAAGTAAATGTCATTGTTTTCAATAGAATCTAAAACTCTTTTGGCACTATATTGTGGAGTTGATTTCCAATATTTATGAGCAAGAAAGCCAAAAGAAGTTAATAAAATTAAAACTATATATTTTTTCATAATTTTTGTTTTAATAAATAGTTATATCAAACTTAACAATTTTTACTTTGAATCTATATAGTTGTAGTTTATGTTTTCATTACATATGTATTTACTCACATACATACTTGCTCCCTTTTCATAATCTAAGTGTTTGAAATTATTAGTAATTAGACCTTTTTCCTTTAAGTGATACTCTATCTTCTTCTCAACCCCTTTTCCCTTTATAAGAAAGTGATTATGAGTGCTAAATTGATTTAAAACTAAAAATTAGCAACAAAAAAACATCAAACAAAAGCAACTATTTATTAATTAGTTGAAAACTATTTTAATTTACTCTAGATTATAAGTAGTAGTTTGAATAATAAAAGCAAAGAACTTTACTTTCCGATACAAAAATTACTAAAAATATTACCAAGTAAATTATCTGTAGTTATCTCACCAGTAATATTTCCTAAATGATCCAATGCTTTTCTGATATTTACAGATATTAAATCTGAACTCAGCTTATTAATGTTTTCGATTACAATATTAACTTCTTTGAGGCATTCATTTAGTTCATTTAAGTGTCTTGAATTAGTTAAAACAACATTTGAGTCACTGTATCTGTACTTTTCACAGATATTTAATAATTCTTCTTTTAATAAATCAATTCCAATATTATTTTTTGCAGATATAAAAACCATGCAATCTTTATTGTCAACTCTCTTTAAATCAGTTTTATTTAAAACAAAAATGCTATCCTTGTTTTTCGTAATGTTTTTTAAATAATTTATTTGTTGAGTAACATCCTTAGTTGCATCAATCAAATTGATAATTATATTAGATTTTTTAGATTTTTCGATAGCTTTATTTATTCCTTGATTTTCAACTTCATTTTTAGTTTCTCTAAGACCTGCAGTATCAGTAAATCTAAAAGTTAATCCATCAATATATATAGAATCCTCAATTAAATCTCTTGTTGTACCGGCGATATCTGAAGTTATTGCTTTTTCTTCATTTAGTATGCAATTTAATAACGTTGATTTTCCTGAATTAGGTTGCCCTAATATTGTAACAACTATACCTTCTTTAAAAATGTTACCATCAATATATGAAGATATTAAGAAACTAATTTCGTCTTTTAAATTTTTAAGTAATGTTATTAATTTTTTTCTACTAGCAAATTCAACATCTTCTTCACTAAAATCTAGCTCTAGTTCAATTAATGATGCAAAATTCACTAACTCCTCTTTAAGTTTGTTAATTTTTTTTGAGAACCCCCCCTTTAGTTGATTGATATAAGTTTGATGCGCAATTTTATTTTCACTGCTAATTAAATCTGCAACTGATTCTGCTTGTGAGAGATCTAATTTTTTATTTAAAAATGCTCTCATAGTAAACTCGCCAGGCTCAGCTGGACGAATTCCATGAGCTGTTAAAAGTTGTATAATTTTATTTTGAATAAATTTTGATCCGTGGCAAGAGATTTCAACAGTGTCTTCTCCCGTATACGAATTTGGTCCAACAAAAAATGAAATTAAAACCTCATCAACAATTTTATTTTTTTCCTTTAAGTTACCAAAAATTACTGTGTGTGATTTTATGCTATTGATTTTTTTATCAAAAATTTGTTTTATGGTGTCAAATGATTTTTTTCCTGAAATTCTTATGATAGCTATTGCACTTGTGCCGCCTCCAGTTGCAATCGCACAAATTGTATCTTGATAATTAAAATCCTTCACAACACAAAAATATTGAAATTACTTTGCTAATAGCTTTATTGTTCTAATTTTGCGATAGAAATTAGAATATGAGTGTATTAGTAAATAAAGATTCAAAAGTTATTGTTCAAGGGTTTACTGGAAGTGAGGGTACTTTCCATTCATCTCAAATGATTGAATATGGTACAAATATTGTTGGAGGAGTCACGCCAGGTAAAGGAGGGCAGACTCATTTAGATTTGCCTGTGTTTAATACTGTTTCTGAAGCTGTTTCAATTACTGGAGCCAATACATCAATAATTTTTGTACCACCGGCATTTGCTGCCGATGCTATCATGGAAGCCGCTGACTCTGATATTTGTGTGATTATTTGTATCACTGAAGGTATTCCAACTAAAGATATGATCATCGTAAAAGACTACATTAAAGATAAAAATGTAGTTTTAGTGGGCCCAAATTGTCCTGGAGTTATCACTCCAGATGAAGCAAAATGTGGAATCATGCCTGGTTTTGTATTTAAAAAAGGAAATATTGGTATAGTATCAAAATCAGGTACATTAACATATGAAGCTGCTGATCAGGTTGTAATGGCAGGGCTTGGTATTTCAACTGCTATTGGAATAGGAGGCGATCCAATAATTGGGACAACTACTCTTGATGCAATAAAAATGCTAATGAATGATGATCAAACAAGTGGAATAGTAATGATTGGTGAAATTGGTGGTCAATTAGAAGCTGATGCTGCAAAATGGATTAAAAAAAATAATATAAAACCCGTTGTAGGCTTTATTGCAGGGCAAACTGCTCCTAAGGGTAGAACGATGGGGCATGCTGGCGCAATAGTCGGAGGTAAAGACGATACAGCTCAAGCAAAAATGAAAATTATGAGTGACTGTGGTATACATGTTGTTAAATCTCCTGCAATGATTGGAAAGAAAATTGCTGAAATAATGAATTTAAATTCTTAAAATATGAAATTGTTAAAAGATAAAAATGTCATAATTACTGGAGCAAGCAGAGGCATCGGTAGGAGTATACTTGAACTTTTTATTGAAAATGGAGCTAATGTTGCATTTTCTTACATAGGAGAGTCTAAAGAAGCAAAATCTATTGAGTCAGACTTCTCAAATCACAAACAAAAAGTTATTTCTTACATGTCAGATGCATCTAGCTTTGAACAATCTCAAAAGCTAATTGATGATGTAGTCAATGATTTTGGTTCTGTTGATGTCTTGGTTAATAATGCTGGTATCACAATAGATAACTTATTAATGAGAATGAGCGAAGAAGATTTTGAAAGGGTAATTGATGTCAATTTAAAGTCTGTTTTCAACACCACAAAAGCTATATTAAGAACAATGTTAAAACAAAGATCAGGATCTATAATAAATATGAGTTCTGTAGTAGGTGTTAAAGGAAATGCTGGTCAATCAAATTATTCAGCATCTAAAGCTGGTATGATTGGTTTTACAAAATCCATGGCATTAGAGCTGGGTTCTAGAAATATTAGATGTAACTGTATTGCACCTGGATTCATTGAGACCGAAATGACTGAACAACTCAATGATGATGTAGTTCAATCATGGAGAGATTCAATACCGCTTAAAAGAGGTGGAAATACCAATGATGTAGCTAACGTTACATTATTTCTTGCATCAGATTTATCATCTTATGTCACTGGTCAAGTAATAAATGTCTGTGGTGGAATGTTGACATAATGATTCTTTTTCAACTATCATATCCATCATATTGGATTATTTTATGCTTAAATTTATCAATTTTACTTTCATACTTTCTTTATTGTGATAAGAATAGTAAAAAAATTTTAAAAAAGAACTTAGTTTCCTTTTTGTTAAGATTATTTAGTCTTTTTTTTATTTCACTACTTTTTTTAGAGCCAATCTCAAAATCTTTTGTTTACAAAAAAAATAAGCCAATTTTTTTAGTTTTTGTTGATGCATCAGAGTCTGTTAATAATTATGATTTGAGAAATCAATTAAAAGGATTAATTTCAAATCACAACAAAAACGTAGATATAAAAACTTTTCATTTCTCAGATAAGGTTTACGATGGACTTCCTAAAAATTACAATGGTAAAGAGACCAATATAAATTCAGTATTTGAATTTGTAAAAAAAAAGTATCTAAGAAAAAATGTTGAGGGCTTACTTTTAATCTCAGATGGCATAATCAATCTAGGAAAGAATCCAATTTATAATGAATCTATAAATATGTTTCCAGTTCATTGCATTGGAGTTGGAGATACGAGTCAAATTACTGATATAAGAATAGAAAATGTAAATTATAATCCAGTATCTTTTCAAAATTCTATTGTTACACTAGAGCTAATAGTTAGTGCAGATAACCTATTGGGAAATAATTTTGATGCAAAACTTATTTCTAATGGTAAAAATATTCAATCTTTTAACTTTTTGGTAAATGAAAATGATTTCTATAAAAAAATTATTTACAAAGTTGAGGTAGATTCATCAGGTTTAAACCAATTTAAATTTAAAGTAGATTCATTTCAAAATGAAAAAATTATTTCAAACAATAGCTTTGATATCACTATTGATGTAATTGAGTCCGAGTACAAAATTTTAATGCTCTATGATCATGTTCACCCTGACGCTATTACAATTAGAAAATCATTAGAATCTGATATTAATGTTGACTTTAAGATACTTTCTGTCTCTGATGAAAATATTCAATTTAGCGGATCTGACTTGATTTTGTTTTCAGGTATTCAAGTTTTAGAAAAATTAATTTCTGAAAAAATTAAAAAGTCAGAGATTCCTCTTCTTTTTTTATCAAATAACGGAGAAAATTTATTTAAAAACTTCTTTGATAACATCAGTTTAAATTTTGGTAACAATTTTTTTGAGGTTAGCCCCAGTTTAGATACTAATTTTTCATCATTTAAAATTGATAGAAATTTAATTAATCAATTTAAAAATGGTCCATCACTAAGTACAAATTATCTCAAAATTTCTGGTATCAAAAGGCCAGATATAATCTTCAGGCAGAATGTAAATGGTATCACAAATGATAATCCTCTAATTTTAATAGAAAGAGATGGTGTGAGTAAAGGTATAATTTTAGCCCAGAACTTTTGGAGACAAAGAATGTATGATTATAAATCGAATGAAAATTATTTAAAATTTGATAGATTCATCTTAGATGTATGTAAATCATTAATTCTTTCAAGCAGAAAAAATAAAATATCTGTTGATTATGATAAGATAGTAGGTATCAACTCAAAATTTAATCTTAGAGTAAAAAAATTCAATAAAAATTTTGAGTTAGATAATAATGAGGATTTATATTTTGAGTGTACTAACAACTTTGGAGACACAATAAAGAAAAAGATAACAAAAAATAAAGACTATTATCAACTTAATTTAAAGTTAGAATCTATTGGAAAATACAAATTCAAAGTTTTTAGTGAAGATACTTCCTCTTATCATAACTCATCATTTATTGTTGAAGATATTGACTATGAAAATAAATTTGCTCAAGCAAATCACAGACTTCTCAAACAAATATCTGAAAAATCAGACGGAACATTTCTTAACTACACTGAATTTAAACTCTTCAATGAATTTATTAGTAAAAAGAAATTTGTATCAGAATCAGAAATTGAATCAGTAAATACGGTAGATATTAAAAAAAATGAATGGATTTTATTAATTTTGTTAATGCTTATCATAACAGAAATTCTTATTAGAAGAAGTTCAGGAAAAAAATAAATTGAAAAAACTAACTTATTTTTTATTGCTTTTAATTTTATCATCTTGTGGAACATCTACAATAATGGTGAATGTTCAGAAGCCTGCAGATATAACAGTTTCAAACAATATTAAAAATATTGTTTTGGCAAACAGGACAACCCCATCAAAAAGTAATCTTGCTAATAATATTTTAGAAGGAATCACATCAGGTGAAAATATTGGTGCTGATAGAAATGGGGCTAATTACTGTATAAAGGGAATAATAAATCTACTTTCTCAAAATGAAAGATATAATCTTTCAAGTAATGTTGAGTTAGAACTGAAGGGAACCGGCACATCTCAATTCCCTTTACCCTTAAGCCCAAAAAAAATAAAAAAAATATCTAAACCTTACAATGCTGATGCAATAGTTGTTTTAGAGACTTTTGACTCTGATAGCAGAGTTTTTGAAGGGAAACCAATTGAAAAAGTAAAGAAAGTAAAAGGTGTAAAAATTAAGGAACTTTCTTATCCTGCAACTTTAATTATTGAAATTGAATCTGGTTGGAGAATATATGATGTAGAAAACGAACTTATTGTTGATGAAAATAAGTACAAAGAAATAAAAGAATTTAAAGTTTGGGGTTCAAGCCCTAAAGCAGCAAAAATGAAGTTACCAAGTAAAAATGTTGCTATAAAGGAGGCTGGATTTTTCGCTGGTGAGCAATATGCTCAGAGAATTTCACCAATTTGGATTACAGTGAACAGAACATACTATTCTGGAAAAGATGAATCTTTAAAAAAAGCTAAGGAATATGTAAAGATCAATGAGTGGGAACAAGCAATTCAAATTTGGAAAAACCTTTCTCAAAGTAACGATCAAAAGCTGTCTTCTCAAGCATGCTTTAATATGGCACTTGCATCAGAAGTGAATGGAAGTATTGAAACTGCTCTAAGTTGGGCAAGAAAAGCATTGTCAAAAAGTGATAAAAGGGCATCATCATATATTAATACCTTAAAAAGAAGAAAAATAGATCAAATTAAATTAAATAATCAATTAAATAACTAAACAAAAATAATTAACATGGAAAATCCTAAACTACCCAAAATATTTGTAATTGCAATCTTTTCATTAGTCTTTATAGTAATGTTTGGTTCAAGTATGTTTGTAACAATTGAACCAGGTGAGAAAGGCGTCATATTTAAAAGATTTGCAGGAGGTCTTGATAAAGAAAATGTAAAAGATCAAGGCTTTCATATCATTGCTCCTTGGAATGATATGCATATATACAACGTAAAAATTCAAGAAACATTTGAAAAAATGGAGGTTTTATCAAAAAATGGTCTTTCTATTAAGATTGACTTATCATTTAGATATAACCCTGTTCCAAATGAAATTGGATTTTTACATGATAATATTGGAAAAGACTACTTAGAAAGCATCATAAAGCCTGAAATAAGATCTGTAACAAGAGAGGTAATTGGAAATTATTTGCCAGAAGAATTATATTCTACAAAAAGAGAGGCAATTGAGGATGAAATTGAAAGCTTAACTAGAGCTAAGGTTGAAACTAAATATTTAAGACTTGATGCAATTCTTATTAGAGATGTTACTTTACCACTTACTCTTAGAACTGCTATTGAGCAAAAGTTAAAGCAAGAGCAGGAAGCATTAGAGTATGACTTTAAAATACAGAAGGAACAGAAAGAAGCTGAAAGAAAAAAGATTGAAGCTAACGGTATTGCTGAATTTCAAAAAATAGTAAATAGAACAATAACACCACAACTTTTGAGATGGAAAGGTGTTGAAGCTACTCAAGAAATCTCAAAATCTCAAAATGCAAAAGTTATTGTTATCGGAAATGGTGATGGAGATCTTCCTATTATTTTAGGAAGCGGACAATAAATTAAAATAATTACGTTAAACTTAAAATAATAAATATGAAAAAAATATTAATTGCAATTTTATTGATAACTGTTTCATTTTCTTCTTATTCCCAAAGAAAATCCAAGAAAACTAAATCAACGAACAAAAACTACCTAGTTGTAAAAATTTTTGAAAAAATTTCTTTTTCTGACGAAGAGTTTTATGAGATGAGTAATTTGGGTTCTGATGTCATGAATAGAGAAGCACTAAACGAAATGTTAACTAAAGAATTACTCTACAGAGAGTCAAATATTAAAGTTAAGTACGAATTTGGACAAAATTACACCAAAGATGAATACGAAAAAATGCAGCAGTTTCAGCAAGAGTCTCAAACTATAGCTCAAGCAGTTTATGGAGCTTCTCAATTTGGATGGCAAATAGTTTCCACAAATACTGTTGCTTTAAAAAATGACAATAGACTTCACTATATTTATATGAGCAAATAAGCTATTGCTTTACAACTTTACCATTTAAAATTACCGTCTTAATACAATTTTCTCCAAAAGAATATTGCATATAATCATAAGACGGTATTTTTTTTGTTATGAAAAAGTTTGCTTTTTTTCCAATATCAATACTGCCAAAACTATCACTTATTTCCATTGCATAAGCTCCATTTAAAGTTGTTGCATTAATAACTTGATTTGGTGTAAGATTAAGTTTGATACATCCAAGAGAAGAAACAAAATTCATATTACTAGAGGGGCTTGACCCTGGATTGTAATCTGATGCTAAATTGATGTTTATATTATTAGAAATAAATTTTTTAGCTTTTGCGTAGGGAATATTTAAGAAGAAAGAGCAACTAGGCAGAAGAGTTGCTATTGTATTACTTTTTTTAAGATATTCAATATCTTGATCATTAGTTACTTCTAAATGATCAACAGAAATAGCATTATTTTTAATTGCGGTTTTAATACCTCCAAAAGAATTAAACTGATTTACATGAATTTTTGGCTTTAGACCATATTTAATACCACATTTAAGAATCTTATCAGTGTCATGTATGTCAAAATAGTTTTTCTCACAAAAAACATCGATATAATCAGCGAGCTTTTCATATGATATTGCTGGGATTATTTTTTCAATAATTAATTTGATATAATCTTCTTTTTTGCCCAAGAATTTTTTGGGAACAGCGTGAGCAGCAAGTAGAGTTGATTTTATCTTAACTTCAGTGTTTTCTTTTAACCTTCTAATGACTCTTAAAATTTTCATTTCTGAACTTAAACTCAAGCCATATCCACTTTTTATTTCAATTGCTCCAGTACCAAATTTCACAGCATTGTTCAATCTTTGCAAGCTAATTTCATAAAGTTCATCTTCACTAATTTTTGCCAAAGATTCAGCAGAGTTAAGAATACCCCCTCCTTTTTTTGCAATTTCTTCATAGCTGTGCCCTTTAATCCTTAATATAAACTCATTTTGTCTTGGTTCAGAAAATACAAGATGAGTATGACTATCACAAAAAGATGGATATACACATCCACCCTCAGCATCAATTATTTCAGTGTTGTTCCAGTCATCTATACCTCTCCAATCTTTCATACTGCCAAAATCTTTAATTTTACTGTCTTCGATTTCAATATAACCGTCATCAATAGTGTTAACACTATCTAAGTGTTTAGATTGGATAAATTTTTGATTGCCTCTGCATACTTGAACAATTTTTGATATGTTTTTAATAATCATTTTCATGGAATTTGCTAAAATACAAAAACGATTCTCATAATTCATATATTTGTTAAATGGGAAATTCTTTTGGAAAGTTGTATAAATTGATGTCATTTGGAGAGTCACATGGAAAAGTTATTGGAGGTGTAATTGATGGATGTCCATCAAATATTGAAATTGATTTTGACTATATCCAAGATAAATTAGATAGAAGAAAGCCGGGTCAGTCTGATATAACAACAGACAGAAAAGAAGATGATAAACTTGAAATATTATCAGGAGTTTTTGAAAATAAAACTCTAGGGACTCCATTAGCGTTCATAGTTAAAAACAAATCATATGATAGTTCTACTTATAAGAAATATAAAGATTTTTATAGACCTTCACACGCTGACTTTACATACCAAAAGAAATATAATATTCGTGATTACAGAGGAGGTGGAAGGTCTTCAGCCAGGGAAACAATTTCAAGAGTTGTAGCAGGTTCAATCGCAGAAATAATTTTAAGAAAATATAATATTGAAATCTTTTCTTATGTTTCTAAAATATATGATTTTTCTTTGGATTTGAACTGCTGCAACATTGATAAAGAATCTATTGAAAAAAATATTTTAAGATTTCCAGACAATAGTAAAGTAGATGAAATTATTTCTTTTTTAAAGAAGGTCAAGAGTAAAGGTGATTCTGTAGGAGGTGAGATTACTACTGTAGTTAAAGGATTAAAGCCTGGTATAGGTGAGCCTGTCTTTGATAAGCTAAATGCAAAACTTGCCAATGCATTAATGTCAATAAATGCTGCTAAATTTTTTAAACTAGGATTTCAAGATAAAGATATTTCAGCTTCATTAGGAAGTGAAGTTAATGATGAGATAATTTCAACTGATGGAACAACTAAAACAAATTACTCTGGAGGAATTCAAGGTGGGATATCCAATGGAAATGATTTAATTTTTACTATTGGATTTAAGCCTGTATCTTCAATCAAAATCAAACAAAATATGATAAACAGTGAAGGAATTAGAAAGGAAGTTAAAATTGATGGAAAACATGACCCTTGTGTTGTGCCAAGAGCAGTACCCATTGTAGAAAGCATGACCTCAATGGTAATTTTAGATTATATTTTTATTAATAATTCAAAAACAATATGAAAATGAATTTAGCGCTTCACTGGAAAATAATAATTGGTATGGTTTTAGGTACCATTTTTGGAATCACAGCTAGTAATTTTGGATTAATAGAATTCACAAATTATTGGATAAAACCTTGGGGAACAATATTTGTTAATTTACTCAAGTTAATAGCTATTCCATTAGTTTTTGTTTCTATTGTTAAGGGAGTTTCAAGTTTAAAAGATATATCTAAATTATCAAGCATTGGTTCAAAAACTATTGGGTTATACCTTATATCAACTGCATTTTCTGTTACAATAGGACTGGTACTTGTTAATCTTATTTCTCCAGGTAATTCCATTTCGCAGGAAAAAAGTTCTGAGTTAAAACAAACCTACAAAATAAGTGCTAATATTAAAATTAATGATGCTAATAAAGTTGAAGATAGCGGACCATTACAGTTTATTATTGACATTGTTCCATCAAATATTATTGATTCTGCTTCTGAAAACAAAAATATGCTTCAGATCATATTTTTTGCACTAATTTTTGGGATTTCAATGGTTTTAATTGATTCTAAAAAAACTCAGTACGTTAAAGGTTTCATTGAAGGTTTAAACGATATTATTTTAAAAATTGTTGATATTATTATGCTTTTTTCCCCCTATGGTGTTTTTGCTTTGTTGGCCTCTTTGATCTCAGATTTTGGAGCAAGCAGTGATCTTTTTGTTGCTCTTGGTATGTATTGTTTTACAGTTGTTCTTGGACTGTTGTTAATGATATTTATGTTTTATCCATTTCTGCTTAAACTATTTACAAAAGTAAATTACAGCAAATTCTTTTCTTCAATTTCACCTGCTCAGATGTTAGCTTTTTCAACATCTTCATCAGCCGCTACGTTACCAGTAACAATGGAAAGATGTGAGGAGAAATTGGGCATTTCCAAAGAAGTTTCCTCTTTTGTATTACCTCTTGGTGCTACTATTAACATGGACGGAACATCACTATACCAAGCTGTTGCAGCTGTTTTTATTGCTCAAGCTTTTGGCTATGATTTAGATTTATCATCACAGTTAACAATTGTACTAACGGCGACTTTAGCCTCAATTGGAGCTGCAGCTGTTCCTGGTGCTGGAATGGTAATGTTGGTAATTGTATTGTCATCTGTAGGTATTGACCCTGCAGGTATAGCTTTAATTTTTGCTGTAGATAGAATTTTAGATATGTTTAGAACTGTTGTTAATGTAACTGGAGATGCTACAATTGCTACAATAATAAATTCAAGAAGATCAATCCATGATTAGAGTTCTTTTTTTGTTCCTTTACTTTTGTTCTAATGTATATTGTGTAGAATGTTTACCTGAAAAAGGAAAAGAATCAAGAACTTACAATAGAATATTAAAGCATATTGAAAAAGATGATTTAATTTCTGCAAAACAAAAATTAAACAAATATAATCAAGATCATATATCATTTTATGCTTTGAAATCACACATATTATGGAAAAATAATAAGCTTTTCGATGCCCAAAAGCTTTCTGAAAAAGTAATTGATGAGTGTCCTGTATCATTTCCAATTTGTTATTATATTTTGGCTGAGATTTCATATGGGTACGAGGATTATGTAAAATGTTCTAAATATTTAAAAAAAGCTATTGATCTTAAGATTCAAGAACCTTATTATTCAAAATCAGTAGAATATTTTGAAAAATCTTATGTTATAAGTAAGTTAATTGATAATGATTCAGATTATGATCCTATAATTGTTAATAAAGTATCATCTGAGGCAGATGAATATCTTCCAATTCTTTCACCAGATCAAAGTACTTTATACTTTACTAGAAGATTTATAGATAATAGTATTGATATGATTGTCCCTAGATATGAGGAGGAATTCTCTTATTCTAACAAATTAAATGATACTACTTTTTCATTTGGAGCCAAAATGCCTTTACCTTTTAATCAAGAGGATAATGAAGGAGGTGCATCTGTAAATATTGATAATTCAGTTATATACTATACAAAATGTAGTAGAGTAAATAGCTATAATAACTGTGATATTTTTTATTCAATTAAGAAAAATGAAAAATGGGGAGATATTGTTAAAATGAATAATAAGATAAATTTAGAAAATTCTTGGGAATCACAGCCAAGCATATCTATTGATGGGAAAAAGTTATTTTTTGCAAGTAATAGAAAAGGAGGGTATGGTGGTATTGATATTTATTACTCAGAAAAAATAAATAGTGAATGGAGTGCACCGGTTAATTTAGGATCTGAAGTTAATTCATCCTCAAATGAAAAGTCTCCTTTTCTACACAGTGATAATCAAACACTGTTTTTTTCATCAGACAGATATCCTTCAATTGGAAAATATGACATATTTGTTTCAAATAAAGACTCAGTTGGCAATTGGCAGAAACCTATTAACCTAGGACATCCAATTAATACAAGAGAAAGTGAAATTTCTTTAGTTGTAAGTACTGACGGGGAGAAGGCATATTTTGCATCTAATGAAATGTCAGGCATTGGAGGCTGGGATTTATATTCTTTTCATATGCCTGATAAGCATAAGCCCAAAAGAGTTTTATTTCTTAGTGGAGATTTAAAAAATGAAAATGGTAAATATGTTGAGGATGTTAAAATTGAAATTTTTAACTTAAAAAAACAGTCAAAAACTGTTCATAAAGCTGAATCTGGTAAGTATGTTTTAGCACTAACTTTAGAAAAAGATGAAGATGTTATTATAACTCTAAATAAAGATGGTTATGCTTTTAACTCAAACTATATATCATCAAATGACAAATCATATAAATCACCTCAAAAAAAGAACTTCGAAATAAAAAAAATAGAAAATGGAAAATCATTTAAAATTAATGATATTCTATTTGAATTTAATTCATTCAAAATAAATCAAATATCAATGAGTGTATTAAGTCTTTTCTCCGAATATTTGAAACAAAATCAAGATTTAGTTGTTGCAATTGAAGGTCATACGGATAATGTGGGTAATAAAATTGAAAATTTATATTTGTCACAAGAAAGAGCTAAAAGTGTTTATGATTTCTTAATTCAATCAGGAATACAAAAGCAAAGACTTAGTTATGAGGGTTTTGGCGAAGAAATACCAATTGTCAGCAATTACAATGAAGAGGGTAGAGCGTTAAACAGAAGAACAGAATTTAAAATTCTTGGAAGATAAACTATTTTTTGACTTCTTTTATTCTTGCTTTTTTGCCAGTGAGCCCTCTTAAATAGAATATTTTGGCTCTTCTAACTTTTCCAACTTTATTTACTTCAATTTTTTCTATCATTGGAGAATTTATCGGAAATACTCTCTCTACACCAACATTATTGGAAATTTTTCTAATAGTGAAAGTTTGAGTTGCTTTTTTTCCTTTGATTTGTAAAACATCACCTTTAAAGAACTGGATACGTTCCTTGTTTCCTTCCTTTATTTTGTAGTATACTGTTATGTTATCACCAGCTTTGAAATGAGGATGATTTTTAATTTCAGTTAATTCGTTTGATATTTTATCTGCTAAATTCATTATTTCTTTAAGGCATGCAAAAATAGCATTTTTTTTCTGTTTTATTTATTTATTTAAATTAAATCAGGTCTCCTTTTTTTTGTGTTTTCAATAGACTTATTTTCTCTCCATTTATCAATTAGTTTTTTATTACCTGAAAGTAATACATTAGGAACACATAAGTTCAAAAAGTTAGATGGCCTTGTATAGACAGGAGGTGCAATTAAGTTATCTTGAAAAGAGTCAGTTAATGCTGATGTCTCATCAGAAATTGCACCAGGAATAATTCTCATAATTGAATCTGTGATAACAAGTGCAGGTATTTCACCTCCACTCAAAACATAATCTCCAATGGAAATTTCCTTAGTTATAAGCGTGTCTCTGGCTCTTTGATCAATGCCTTTGTAGTGTCCGCAAAGTAAAATAATATTATTGAATGTTGATATTTTATTGCATATTGACTGTTTAAGTCTTTCACCATCAGGAGTTAGATAAATAATTTCCTCATAATGTCTTTCACTTTTTAGTTTTTGAATACAATTATAGATTGGTTCAATACATATAACCATTCCAGCACCACCTCCATATTGATAGTCATCAACACTTTTTTGTTTGTTGTTAGTAAATTTTCTTAAATCATGTATTTTGATATCTATAATCTTATTTTTAATTGCTCTTTGAAAAATAGAATATGAAAATGAGTTTTTAAAAAAATCAGGAAAAAGTGTAATTATATCAATTCTCATTTAGCAAATTTAACAATAAAAATCTACTACTGACAAAATGACACTATACTGTTATATGTTAATGATAATCAATATTTTAAATAAATATATATAAATTAATTTATTAAGTTATAAAATAAATATTTTTATCTTGATTTGAAATTTTTATTTTTATTTTTACGTATGAGATTACCTTTAATTATTTTTTTATTTTTTTATTTAAGCAGCAACTCTTATTGCCAAGATTTAATAAATAAGAATGACTCTTTATTTATTGATTCAATAAATAAGCTAAATCTAAACAATAAAAAATTAATTCTGTTCGAAAATAAATACAACGAAGCAATTGACAAGTTTAATTTAGGAAAGCTTAATAATGCAATTTCATTACTTGATGAATGTGTAAGTTTAGATTCTACAAGTGCAAATAGTTATTTTTTACTTTCAAAATGTTATTATGACATTGATTTAAAATTTGAATTTTTACATAATATTAAAAAAGCTTTATTTTTCGATTCTTTAAATGTTTTTTATATTTCTGAAATTGGAAATTATTACAGATCAATCAGTAAAAATGATTCGGCCAATTTTTATTTTAATATAATAATAGAAAATTTTCCAAATTTTTCTGATGTCTTTTATTGGAAATCTTTAATTAACATTAAAAATCAAGATTATAGCAATGCACTTGATAACATGAACAAAGCGATAAATATTGAAGAAAAAGACTTTTTTTTTCATGAGAGAGCGGGTATTTATAGAAAACAGAAAAACTTTAATAAATCTCTTTCAGATTACAAAATTTGTATAAAAATGAATAATAAATCTTCATTATATTACAATAATATTGCAAGTTTATATAAAGCGATTGGAATTTTAGATAGTTCAATTTATTTTTACAATAAATCAATTACTCTAGATAAGCAAAACAAATTAAGTTTCAATAATAGAGGTGAGGTGTTCCTTGAAAATGGAGATATAGATAATGCTAAAAAAGATTTTAAAAAAAGCTTAGAAATTGATTCTAGCTATACATTAGCTTTAAATAATTTAAGTGTTTGCTTCTACAATAGTAATGATTTAGCTAAAACCATTGAATTGTTAAATAAATGCATTGAAATACATCCAGATTTTGTAACTGCATTAATTAATCGAGGAATATATTATCAAACAGTGAGAAATGAAAGAAAAGCTTGTGAAGATTGGAACAGAGCAAGCAAACTTGGTTCCGAATTAGCGAAAAAATTCATTAACAATGACTGTTACTAAAGTTTTAATTTCAATCTTTATTTTTTTAAATACTTCTTTAAGTGTTTACTCTCAAGAAAATATTTCTTTTAAGTTAAGTCATATTAAGAATAAATCAGATTTAAAATTTGCAAAAAATGAAATAAAAAAAGGTGATGAATTTTTCTATAGTGCCAGAAATGCTTTATATCAATTAGAGAATACATTTGATTTTTTTGAAAAAGCATTATATCATTATTTTTTGGCTTACAAAATTAATCAATACAATGTTGAACTAAATTTTAAAATTGGAGAGGCATTGTATTATACAACCAAAATGCATGATGCTAATTTTTATTTGACAAAAGCTATAAAATCTAGTAATGAGTTTGAGGATTATGAGTTTTTTCTTGATGCATTAAAATCAAAGCTAGATTATGAATATGATAACTGCATTAAAAAACTAAAGGCTTTAAAATCAAAACTCAAGAAAAAAGATTATGAAAAATTAAAAAAAATCATTAAAAAAACAATTAGAGAGTGTGAAAGTGCAATTGAGAAAGAAAAAAATAAGCAAGAAGTATGGGTTGATAATTTGGGGATTAACTCTGCAGCAGATGAAATAGCATCTTGTGTAAGTTTGTATGAGGATGAACTGATTTTTTCTTCAAATATGCAAAATGAAAATCTCTCAGATGAGTTTAATCGTTATGATTTTGATATTTATAGTTTAGATTTAAAAAAGAATAAAAAAAATGCAGTTTCAATTTCAAGTTTGACCTCATTGGATAACGATATATCTGGTTCTTTGTATTATGACGGAAGTAAGTTAATGTATTCTAAGTTCAACAATGACAATTTTGATATTTATGAATCTTTCAGAAAAGATAATAATTGGACTGAAGGCAAAAGAAAAATGGGAGATGAGTTAAGAGGACCAAACACAGAAAATGATGAGTTTTTTACTAGCTATGATCCATTCGAGGTAAAAGTATATTTCGTTACTAATGGTGGCTATAGTGGAAACAAAGATATTTACTTCTCTGGAGTAAAAAATAAAGAACGAAATATCTGGGGTGGTGCTCAAAGTGCTGGTATTGAAATTAATACAAATTATGATGAGGGTTCAGTTTATATTCATCCTGATGGCAAAACAATGTATTTTAGCTCCAAAGGTCATGATAGTATGGGTGGTTATGACATTTTTGTTTCAGAAATTGATGATCTTGGACAGTGGGGAAAGCCTGTTAATTTGGGTTACCCCATAAATACAATCTATGACGATAATTATTTTGTAATGACTGCTGATGGGAGAACTGCTTATTTTTCTTCTAATAGACCCTCTGGTAATGGAGGATATGATATTTATAAAATGAAATATAAAGGAGATAAGAAACTTATGTTATCGCAGTCTGAGGACAAGTTATTCTCTGAAATTAAACCAATTGCTTCTTTAAAGAAAAAAAATGCTCCAAAAGAAAGTTTAAAACTTCTTACAATTTTTAGAGGTAAGGTTTTGGATAATGTTTCTTTAAAGCCTGTTGAATCAGAAATTAAAATAGTTGACAACAGTAATGAAAACAATTATAATACACTTAAAACAAATAGATTAGACGGTTCTTTCTTGGTTGCTCTTCCTTCTGGAAAGAATTATGGTATATCAATCGAATCTAAAAATTATTTATTTCACTCAGAGAATTTTGATCTTCCAAAGGATAGTGAATTTAATATAGTAGAAAAAGAAATTTATTTGAAGAGTATATCAGTTGGAAATAATATCATACTCAAGAATGTTTTTTTTGATCTTGATAAATATAATCTTAAAAAATCTTCTTTTACAGAACTTGATAGGCTATTCAATTTATTAGTTGAATTTAAAGATTTAAAAATTGAAATTTCCGGTCATACTGACAATTTGGGTTCTGAGGTTTATAATGAACTTTTATCACAAAAAAGAGCTGATGCTGTAAAAAAATATCTGATTAATAAAGGTATTAGTAATCAAAGAATCATATCGATTGGCTATGGACAAACTTTGCCAGTTAGTTCTAACTCAGATGAATTGGGTAGAAGTCAAAACAGAAGAACGGAGTTCAAGATTATAAAGTAGGCTGGATATAAATTTTATTTGAAAAGTATTTTTCATCAGAGAAAAACTCTACAATGTGTAATTTTTCGCTTTGAATTAAAATTTTATCACCTTTTATCAGCTTGTTATCTCTATAAATTACTCGGCCAGATAAATCTGAAATTTGTATCCAATCAATAAAATTATTGATAAAAATTTTGTTTTCTGATATGTAAATATAAACACGATTAATTTCATTAGATAGTGAAGACATATTTTCAAAAACAGTTAAAGAATTTTCACAATAAGTATCACCACTATTTGATCCGTTGCCATTTCCATTTATTATTGATGCATAGAATTTTACGCTAGAAGAAGAACTTGCAAAGCCAGGTGCAGTCCAATCGAATGTCCAACTTTCTTGACTGGTGCCATCAATTGTATGTGTAACTGAAGTTGAATTTTCAATGCTTTTTGTATTTAAATTGTCAGTAATTATAAATATGCCCTTATTAGAGCCTGTAACAGGGTCCTCAGCTGTTATCTCAAATCCGTAGTTAGGGTAGTTACTTGGTGCATTTAAAGTTAAAGTGTAAGTATTTCCAGGAATGTAAGTGTTGTTAAGGAAATTTGAACTTATGCTACCACCAACACCAATATTAGATCCATAATGACATCCCATACAATTTTGCCCGCCATCACCAATTGAGCCAGTCTTATTGCCTGGAGAGCCAAATGGATAACTATTTAGTGTAGAATTATTATGAAACATAAATATTACTAACAAAACCAAGAAAAATGACAATTCTTTTTTCATAATATGCTACAATATATTAAAATAATATTATAATTACTAAATTTGACTTTCATCATCAAAATGAAAAAAGCAGTTATACTAGATGAAATTTCAATTGATAGAAAGATAAAAAGACTTTCTTATGAAATTTTAGAGAGAAATTTAAATAATAAAAAGTTATTGTTAGTTGGCATAAAAAAAAATGGATTTATTCTAGCAAAGCTTATCAAGAAAGAGCTAAGCAAAATTTGCAAAATAAAAATTGATGTAACTCAAGTCTTAGTAGACAAACATAAACCTTTTAAAGAATGTGTTATTTACAATAATAGCATAGAAACTCACAGAAATACATCTACGATTGTTATTGATGATGTTTGCAGCTCAGGAAAAACAATGATATATGTTGTTTCAAGCTTAATTTCTAATTTTACAAATAAAATTTCAACATTGGTTTTGGTAGATAGAAAGCACCATAATTATCCAATTAAGACTGATTATGTTGGGATAGAGGTGTCGACTACACTTAGACAATTTATAGAAGTCGAGTTAGAAGCTAATAAAGTTGCTTATCTCTTCTGAAATATCACTTAACGATTTTTTTCTACAATTAATTTTAAAATGAGCATTTGAATATATTTTAACTCTTTCATTGTAAATTTTACTTAGCTCATTTTTATTATGCATTTTAAATAGAGGCCTACTTTCTTTGTCTCTTTTTAGAATTTTATATAAAAACTCAAAACTATTTTCTAAGTAAATTGTCTTACCAATTTTATTTAATTTTTGCATGTTAGAGGTGTGTATTGGAGTACCTCCACCTGTTGAAATAATCATATTTAAATTTGAATTGTCAATTTTTTTTAAAACTATTGATTCTTGTTCTCTAAAAAATGATTCACCATATTTATCAAAAATTTCACCAATTTTTAAATTAAATCTCTTTTCAATTGCTAGATCTGTGTCCATGTGAATAATATTTTTTTTAATGGACAATGTTCTGGCTACAGAAGTTTTTCCTGAGGACATAAAACCTATCAATATAATCTTGTTCATAAGATATATTTTGTTCCAAATTAAAATAAAAAATTAGATAAACTATAATTATAAAAAGTAATATCTTTGCAAAAAATAATAATAGACCTGATAGCTCAGTTGGTAGAGCATCTCCCTTTTAAGGAGAGGGTCCTGGGTTCGAGCCCCAGTCAGGTCACAATTACCTTTTAACAGCTAGCCCAGGTGCTGAAATTGGTAGACAGGCATGGTTGAGGGCCATGTGTTTTTTTGAACGTGCGGGTTCGACTCCCGCTCTGGGCACTTAACCACCTACTCTTTTACATTTAATACCTTTCCTTTCAAGAATTTTAATAATTTCCTCCCTTTTATTTCCTTGAAGAATAATTTCTCCTTTTTTAATTGAACCACCTATTGCAAGGGTTCCTTTGATTTCTTTACTTAATTTCTTCAATTTTAAAATATCGTCACTTAGAAATTTAATTATTACAATATTTTTTCCATTTTTTTTTCTAAAGTGTATTTCAGTTGTCTTATCTACAAATAAATCCTCCTGATTATTTTCAGTTTCAATTTTTTTGTTGGTTGAGTAAATAAATTTACTGTTAGTTTTATTCATTTATCAAAACTTTCATTTTTCTTTTACTAATTCTTATGTCTAAGGATCCACTAATTTTTTTTGGTTCACCATCTAAATGTACGAGAAAGCTTTCTTTTGATTTAGGAGTTATTCTTATCATTTTACCCTGCTTGATAATTACTTTTTTAAATTTATGTATCCTCTTTTTAAAGATAAAAAAAATCAATTTTGGAATTAAAAGTTTGTTGAATTTATTTACTATGACAATATCTAATAATCCATCATTTATTTTTGATTTAGGACTAATTATGGCACCATTTCCATACTCTGATGCGTTAGCAAATGCAATAAAAAACGCATCTGTATTTATTTCTTCATTATCAATTTCAATATTATATTCTTGTGGTTTGTATGCAATTATATTTTTTAAAACTAATTTTATATATGAACTAAATCCTCTATTTTTAAGTTTGGAAAAACTATTTGCAATTAATGCATCAAATCCTAGTCCAGAAACGTTAATGAATGGATTACCATTTATGGTCCAAACATCTGATTTTATTTCTTTGTAACTAGATAAATTTTTTATTGCGTTGTCAAGATTAGTATCTATATTGTTGTGCAATGAGAAACCATTTCCAGATCCACATGGTAATGTTGCAAGAATAATGTCTTTATCAATTAAACCTCTTATACACTCATTAACAGTTCCATCGCCGCCTGCTACTATAACTCTATCAAATTTTTTATTTAAATTTTTAGAAATTTCAAATGCATGATTTTGATATTCAGTATACACGATTTCATAATCTTTTAAATATTTTTCAAAGATTTTATGAATGTTTCTATGATTTTGAGTACCTGAAATTGGGTTAACAATAATTTTAGTTTTCATTTAAAATTTTAATTGAAATGTTACTTTTAATCTTGAGTTATAAAATCATCGTTTTCATAAAAATGGAATTCTATAATTTGCAAATTAGTAAATTATTATGGTATTTTTGATTTATTCTATTTAAATGAAAAAACCTAATTATACTAATGATGATCTGATGAACTTTTATCACTATTTAGTTCTACCAAGATTAATTGAAGAAAAAATGCTTATTCTTTTAAGACAAGGGAAAATATCAAAATGGTTTTCTGGAATGGGTCAAGAAGCTGTCTCAGTCGGAATTACTCTAGCACTAGATAATGATGAGTATGTTTTGCCGTTACACAGAAATTTAGGTGTTTTTACTTCAAGAAAGATTGATTTGTTCCGACTTTTCTGTCAGTTTCAAGGAAAATTAGATGGTTTCACTAAAGGAAGAGATCGATCTTTTCATTTTGGTTCAAAGCAGCATTCAATTATCGGCATGATATCTCACTTGGGTCCACAAATGGGAGTTGCTTTGGGAGTTGCCTTAGCTAACAAGCTAAAAAATAATAATAAAATAGCAGTAGTATTTTCAGGTGATGGTGGAGCTAGTGAGGGGGATTTCCATGAGGCTCTAAATGTAGCTTCAGTTTGGACTTTACCAATCATTTTTGTTGTTGAAAATAATGGCTATGGTTTGTCAACTCCAAGTAACGAACAATTTAATTGTAAGTCTTTTAAAGATAAGGGAGTTGGTTACGGTATGAAAGCCCATTCAATTGACGGAAATAATTTTTTTGATGTATTCGAAAAAGTAAAAAAAATAAAAGAAAAAATACAAAAAGAAGGTAAACCTCACTTATTAGAATGTTTAACTTTCAGAGTTCGTGGCCATGAGGAATCCTCTGGTACAAAATATGTGCCTGAAAGTGAAATGAAAAAATGGAAAAGTTACGATCCAATTAAAAATTTCAGAAATTTTATTTTTGAAAATACTAAAATTGATACTTCTCATTTGGAAAAGATTGAGAACGATATTAGATCAGAAATCGATAAGTCATGGAGTCTTGCAGAAAACTCATTATTTAGTAAATCATCTGTTAAAGATGAGCTTAGTGATGTATATCAAAAGTACGATTTTATTAAAAAAGATAATAATAAAACTAAAGAGTTAAGATTTATCGATGCTATTTCAGAAGCAATTGATTTTTCAATGTCAAAATATAATAATTTAATTATTATGGGACAAGATATTGCTGAATATGGGGGGGTTTTTAAAGTTACTGAGGGTTTAGTAAATAAATATGGAAAAGATAGAGTCAGAAATACACCTCTTTGTGAGTCAGTCATTCTAAGCTCTGCACTTGGTCTTTCTGTTTGCGGTTTTAAATCAATAGTAGAAATGCAATTTGCGGACTTTGTATCAACGGGGTTTAATGCAATTGTTAATAATCTTGCAAAATCGTATTATCGTTGGGGGCAAAATTCAGATGTCACTGTTAGAATGCCAACAGGTGCGGGTGTGGGTGCAGGACCATTTCATTCTCAGTCTAATGAAGCATGGTTTACTCATACCCCTGGATTAAAAGTTGTATATCCAGCTTTCCCAAATGATGCTAAAGGATTATTAATTGCATCTGTAGAAGACCCAAATCCAGTTATGTATTTTGAACATAAGGCCCTGTATAGATCAATTAAAGAAAATGTTTCTGAAAATTATTCCAATATTGAGCTAGGTGTTGCAAATGTTATCAGATCTGGTAATGAAGTTTCTATTATTAGTTACGGAATGGGTGTGCACTGGGCTATAAGCACTCTTGAAAAGCTAAATTATAGAGATGCTGACTTAATTGATTTGAGAACTTTAGTCCCTCTGGATTTTGAGCTCATTAAAAAATCTCTTAAAAAGACAGGCAAGTTAATTATTTTACAAGAGGATTGTCACATAGGTGGATTCGCCTCTCATATTTCTTCATTAATAAGCGAAAAATGTTTTGAACTTCTTGATGCTCCCATTTTTATATGTTCTTCTATTGATACACCAGTACCATTTTCAAAGAATCTTGAGGATAATTTTCTTGCAAAATCAAGATTTGAAGATAAACTATTGAATTTGATTGAATATTAAGCTGACTTTTTTGTTCAATACATGATAAAAAAAATATAATTTCCGATATTTGTTTTAACAAGTATTTATCGTGTTTAAAATTTATAGTATTAATTTCTACTTCATAATAGTTGTTTTTCTATTTTTTTCTTCTTGTATAACTAACAAGGACTTAGATGTAATTACCATAAAAGATAATATAAACCTGTCTCCATCATCCTATGATTATACTTTTCAAAAAGGTGACCTTCTATCTGTCCAAATTAGTACCACAACAGAACTTAACTACGACTTCTTTAATAAAGAACAGACCACTAGTAGTCAGTTACTATTACAAAACCCTTATCTGTATGGATACCTGGTGAACAATGACGGAAACTTAAATTTACCTGCTATTGGTTTAGTTAAAGCAGAAGGATTCACAAAATCTGAACTTGAAAATATAATTTCGAAAATCGCTATTGATTTCTTTGAGTCTCCTGTTGTCAAGGTAAACATAATTAATTTTGAAGTAAAGGTAATTGGTGAAGTAAACTCCCCGGGCCTTAAAAAGATAAATAAATCAAATCCAGATATTTTGCATTGTATAGGATTAGCGTCTGGATTCACTAACGTTGCGAACAAAAAGAACATTAAAATCATTAGAAACAATTCTGAAGGAAGAAATGTTTTTACTTTTAACCTTTCAGATTCGAAATCTATTACTAGCAAAGATTATTATATTTTGCCTAATGATGTAATTTATGTCGCTCCACTTAAAAAGAGATTTTATGCGTTTAATAACCTACCACAATTTATAAGTGTGGGTATTTCTAGTATAACTTTATTCCTCTTATTAACAAATAATTAAAATGACACAGAAGAAGGAAGAGTTTTTAGACATTAAACAATTTTTTTACAGAATAGCCAGCAATTGGTTATTGTTTTTATTGTCAATATTGTTGTGTTTGGCTATAGCCTTTGGCTTTAATAGATACACCAAAAATATATTTAAAGTTTCTTCAACAATACTTTTTGAAGATCAATCAAATATATCTTCTATCAGTGCTGCTGAAGCAATTTATTCAAACGATCCATTCCAAAGAAGTTCGAAAAATATTATTGCTAATAAAATTTATGAGATCAATTCATACCCATTAATTTATCAAACACTTAAAGATCTAAGATATGATATTGAGTATTATTTAGTTGGAAATATAAAAGTCTCTGAAACATACCAATCCCCATTTATAGTGAAAGTTTATACTAATAAAGAAAAAATTCTTAACAGATCCTTTAAGCTCACACATATAAATGATAAAAAATTTAGACTTTACAACAAATCTTTAGACATTGATAGTGAATTTAGCTATGACCAAAAAATTAATTTTCTTGGAGCCACTATTAAAATTTCTAGAAATATAAAATTTGTCACTAAAGAATCTGAACTCCCTTCATGTGTTGTTAAGTTCAAGGAATTACAAAACTTGACAAAAAAATATCAGTCAGACTTAAATTTTACTCAAGAGCAAAAAAAGTCATCAATTGTAAAAATTGATCTTAAATGTTTTCATGAATTAAAAGGAGTAAACTTTTTGAATAAACTAACTGAAAATTTTATTAAAAACGAAGTAAACTCAAAAAATCTATCATCTATTAAAACAGTAGAGTTCATTAAAAAACAATTATTTGATATGCAAGATTCGTTAGAAATAATTGAAAATAAAATTCAACTTTTTAAGGAAAGGAATGGGTTAACTGATGTTAGTGTCAAAGCTCAGGGGATATATAATCAGTTAAATGAGATTGAATCAAATGTTAATATTTTGAAAAGAGAAAAAGAATACTTGGGTCATCTCTCAAAATATATTCAGTCAGAAAGTAAGTTGGAACAAATCAAAATTCCACCTTCAACTATAGACGAAAACAGCTCTATAAGAACTTTAATCAAAGATTTAATTGAGGTTCAGTTTAATCGATCACTTTTAGTGGAAGCTGGAAAATTAAAAAATCCAGCTGTTAAATTATATGATAGAACTACGAATCAAATAATTTCAAGTTTAAATGAAGCAATTTTTACATCAAATACTACACTAGATATTGAAATCAAAAGAAACAATAAAATAATAAAAGAATTAAACTCAGAGATTAATAAATTGCCTGAAGTTGAAAGAGAATTATTGAAAATTCAAAGGGTTCAAACAATTAATGAAAATATTTATACATTTCTTTTAAGAAAAAAATCTGAGGCTGATATTACATCATCATCCAATGTCGCAGATACAAGAGTTCTTGAACCTGCTGTATATTTCGATAAGAATCCATTCCTGCCAAATAGAAGCCGAAATTATCTTCTCGCATTATTAGCTGGATTTGTTCTCCCTCTTTTATTTTTTTTGATCCTAGATATTTTAAATGATAAAATTCTTTCAAGGTTTGATCTTGACAAACACTCAACTATGCCTGTTTTAGGAATAATTGGCACAAACAGAAGTGGTTTCAACCTTCTTTCTAAGCAAAGCCCGAAATCTGTAGTTTTTGAAGGGTTTAGAGCGATAAGATCTAATCTGAATTTTAAAATAGAAAACAATAAAAGTACAGTTTTCTTGGTCACTTCATCTATCTCTGGAGAAGGAAAGACTTTTTTTGCAGAAAATTTAGCTATTGTTTTTGCAAAGGCTTCAAAGAAAACAATTCTAATTGGAGCAGATTTGAGGAAACCCAAAGTATGGGTAGATTTTGAGCTTACAAATGATATAGGATTATCTAATTATATTAATGGTGATATCAAATTTAATGATATTGTCAAAGATGTTGGAATTGATAATTTAGATGTTGTTTTATCTGGTCCTGTTCCTAACAATCCTGCAGACACGTTACTAAGTGATAAGTTCAAGTCATTAATTGCGAGTTTAAAAAAGAAGTATGATATTATAATTCTTGATACTCCTCCGCTAGGGCTTGTTGCAGATTCTTTAACATTAATGAATTATACGGATATCAATTTATACATGGTTAGACAGGGCTATACAAACAAAAGTCTTTTAACATATTCAGAGGATTTATACAATAAAGGTAGGTTGGGTGAAATATATATTATTTTTAATGATGTGAAAGAGGGTAGTGGTGTTTATGGTTATGCATATGGCTATGGAGGATATGGCTATGGAGGTTACGGCTATGGAGGTTACGGCTATGGATATGGTAAAGGTTATGGCTATGGTTACGGCTACGCAGGATACACAAATGAAAAAAACTCTGAATATTTTGAAAAAGATGAAAGGTAGTTATAGTGTTCCAAGAGTTGTAGCCGAGATAGGATGTAATCACATGGGTGATTTTGATTTAGCTAAAAAAATGATTACAAAAGCATCTGATTGTGGTGCATATGCAGTTAAATTTCAAAAGAGATGTGTTGAAGAAAAAATTAATGATGAAATCTACCTAAATCCTCATCCTAACAAAATGCATTCATTTGGATCTACTTATTATGAGCATAGGAAATTTTTAGAGTTTGACATAAATCAACACAAAGAGCTAGAAAAGTTTGCAAGAACTAAAAATATAGAATATAGCTGTTCAGTTTGGGACGTAACTTCAGTAAATGAAATCATTTCATTAAATCCAAAATTTATTAAAGTACCATCAGCCTGTAACAATAATTTAAAATTACTAGAAAAATTGATTTTAAATTTTTCTGGAGATATTCATGTATCCTTGGGAATGACTAATAAACAAGAAGAAAATGTTTTATTCGAAACATTTAGAAAATATAATTCTTTGAACAGACTAGTATTGTATTCATGCACTTCATCTTATCCCTGTAAATTTGAAGATGTTTCGTTGCTTGAAATCAATAGAATTAAAGAAAAATATGAAAACCATATTAAAGATATTGGATTTTCTGGTCATCACTTAGGAATTGCAGTAGATATTGCATCATATGCATTAGGAGCTAATTGGATTGAGAGACATTTTACTTTAGATAGAACTTTCAAAGGTACAGATCATATTGCTTCGCTTGAACCAACTGGATTAAGGAAGCTTTGCAGGGACTTACATGCTACAAAACAAAGTTTAAAATATAAGGACAGTGATATTTTACATTGTGAAGTTTCTCAAAGAAAAAAATTAAAATTTAATTAGTTTGGAAACAATAGCATTCGTACCTGCAAGAGCAAATAGCAAGTCTATTAAAAATAAAAACATAAAGCTATTTTGTGGAAAGCCACTTATTTATTGGGTATTAAAAGAACTTCATTTATCCAATGTTGATAAAGTCGTTTTAGCAACTGATTCAAACTTAATTAAAGAAATAGCTACCTCTTTTGAGTTTTCTAAACTTGAAGTTTTCGATAGAAGTAGAGAAAATGCAGTGGATAGTTCAAGTACTGAGTCAGTAATACTTGAATATATTATGAATTTTAAGATTAATAAGAAATTTACTTTTCTATTAGCTCAAGCTACATCACCTTTTACAAAATCATTTCATTTTAATCAAGCATTAGATCTACACAAAAAATATGATTCTGTGCTTAGTTGTACTATTGAAAAAAAATTCATATGGAATAAAGAAGGAGCTTCATTAAATTATGATTACATGAATAGGCCAAGAAGGCAAGATTTTGAAGGAAACTTGATTGAAAATGGAGCAATGTATATTAGTAGTGTTGAAAAAATTCTAGAATCAAAAAATAGAATTTCAGGAAACATAGGTTTATATGTTATGCCTCATTATACAGCGCTTGAACTTGATGAACCTTCAGATTGGATTATTGGCGAACAAATCATGACTGAAAATTATGATAAAGATGTTTCAATGATTGAAAAAATTAAAGTTATTTTTTCAGATGTTGACGGTGTCTTAACAGATGGGGGAATGTACTATAGTGAAAAAGGAGACGAAATAAAAAAGTTTTCAGCTTATGACGGAATGGCTTTTCAAATTTTAAAAGAAAAGGGTTTTAAAGTTGGAATAATTACCAGTGAAAAGATGAAATTAAACAAAAGAAGAGCATCTAAACTTAAGCTTGATTATGATTTTCATGGGGCTAAAGACAAATTAAAAATCATAAAGAAATTTTGTCAAGAAAATTCATATAACTTAAGTGAAATTGCATATATAGGCGATGATATTAATTGTTTTGACCTTCTTTCTAAAGTAGGTGTAGCAGCATGCCCATCTAATTCTGTAAATCAAATTAAATCAGTTCCTGGAATTATACAAGTTGATAAAAAAGGTGGTGATGGTGCATTTAGAGAATTTTCCAAGCTGTTTTTATAAATGTCTTTTTTCAGAGACTTTAAAGATTTTATACTTTCATATGATTATGATTTAGATAAGAATTTTGTTATTTCATTTCCAAAAACTGGTAGAACATGGCTTAGATATATGATTGATGAAATGATAAAGAAGTCAACTTATAAGCTAGATGTATCTTTTACTCATGACCATTCAGAAATTATTACTGAAGATGGTGTAAGAAATGATACTAAACTTATTTTTAATCATATTAGAAGAAAAAGATATAAAAGAGCTAGAGTCATATTTCTTGTAAGAAACCCTAAAGATGTTGTTGTCTCTCATTACCATCAAATTACCAAACGTAGCTTAAAGCCTTTAAAATTTTCTAGCATATCATCTTTCATTAGAAACAAAGAGTTGGGCTTCAACAGAATTATTCATTTCTATAATCTGTGGTTCAAACAAAAAAATGAAGTCAGAGATTTTCTTTTGATTAAATATGAAGATATGACAAAGAATTCGAATACTCTTTTTTTAATTTCTGAATTTTTGAAATTAAATCTTGATAAAGTCATTGTAAATGAAATATATAATGAATTTACGTCTGAAAAAATGCGTAAAAAAGAACTAAGAGGAGATTTAAAAAATTCTATGAGTTTCGGTACTGAATTAAATTCATTAAAAGTTAGAAAAGCTAAAGTTGGTACATATAAACATGAGATGAGTAAGGATGATATTGATTATTGTAATATAAATCTCAAAAATTTAAATAGCTTTTATGAATATTAGGTATTTATTAATTTCTCTAAAGCAAACAATATACTTTTTTGTAAGAAAAAAAAAATATGATTTTGTTATATATTCACCATCATACTTTGTTGTTGAAGGTAAACATTTACACTTCAATTCACTAATAAATTTTTTTAGAAAAAATAATATAAGTTTTCTTTATGTAGAAGAGCCTTACAAGCGAAACAGTAATAGAACTATTAACGCATATTACTTTGATTTTATTTTCCTTTTAATAGTCTTCTTTAGAAAAATCATTTCTGGTACCAATCACATATCAATTGATAAAAAAATTGCTAGATTATTGAGACCTCTAATAAGATTCAAATGCAAAAATATTGTAACTATTTCTCAAAGTATGATAAGTTTCTTCACAGAATTAGACAACGATGCAAATATTTTTGATCTTCAACATGGTATTATATATAAAGATAAGACTAGCTATCTTGTGGACGGAAATGCTTCTAGTAATATTATTTTAAATAATGCAAAAGTTTTACTTTTCTCAGAAAAATATAAACGAATTTTAGTTGATAATGAAAAAGGTAATTACTATAGGGATAATGCAATTGTAATTGGAAATTACTTAAATAAATCAAATTTTTTACCAAAATCAAACTTTAACGTAATCGTTAGCTTACAATTTACTGATTCACATAGCTTTAACACAAATAATAGTATTTTAACATCATTATTGAACACAATTCAAAATAATAAAGGATATTCATTTTATCTTCTAGAACATCCAAGAAAGAATGAATTTGATATATCTGAACTAACTAGACTTAGTAATACTAAACTGGTGAGCGAAAATAAAAATGATTTGATTAAAAATTGTTCAATACATTATACATGTTATTCCACAATGGCAATTGATCTAGCATTTCAAGGCATTCCCACAGTTTTTACTGATACTAAATTTTCTAAAAAATTTATTAAAGATTTTGACTATCCTTTAGATTTAAATTTTAATGAGATCTCACAAAATTTTGATAAATTTTCAAATGAAATCAGAGAATGGTCTTATCAATATTTTTCTAAATATTCATATGAAAAATTAATTCATTTTATTTAATAATGAATAGGAGAAAAAAAATTTTATTAGCTGGCTATTTGAACTACATTAATGCTCAAAATATTAATTGCGTTGACATAGCAAAAAATCTCGACCAAACTTTATTTGATGTAACATTACTAAGACTGGGAAACAATCAAAATGATTTGATTAAAAATGAGTTTAAATTTTACCGAGTAAGTAAACTTTTTATGAAAATCAGCTATAATGCTTCATTACTAAGAGCAGCATTAAGCCAGCATATAATATATATTCCAAAACATCAAATGACTTATAGCTTAACACTTAAAATTATTAAATTTTTTGGTGTCAAAATTTTTACCACTATTGAAGGAAATATTATTCATAAATCACAAAAAAATATGATTAATAATTTTAATGGTGAGGATAGTTTTGTTCAATATTTTAAACTATTTAATAAGGTATTTCCTATCACAAAATTTATAAGAGACAATAATGAGATTGATTTTAATTTAGATGATACAGTACTGAGATTAGGTGTTAGTGAATTTTTTTTTAATGATAAAACTAGATTTCAAGTAAAGAATATAATATTTATTGGCAATTTGAATAAATCAAAAGGCATATTAGAGCTACTAGATTTTGTGGATTTTTTCCCAAATTTAATGTTTCATATTATTGGTGAAGGTGAACTAAAAAAAGAAATATTAAAATCCAATAAAAACAATATTAAAGTTTATGGTAAAAAAAATCGAACTGAATTGTCTCAATTATTGAGACATATGGATATTAATATTTCTTTTTCCAAGTCAGAAGGATTTTCTAAAACTATTTTGGAAACTGCTGCATCTGGTGTGCCTTCAATAATTTACAATTTGTTCGGATCAAACGATTATATTGTTAATAAAAAAAATGGATTTTTAGCTTCTGATGTTAATGATTTTAAGATTATATTAGAAAAATTGATTAGTGGTGAATATAATTTTAGACAAATTTCTAATAATGCTAGATTATTAGCTGATAAAAACAAGTGGTCAAATGTAATAAATGAATGGGAAAAGATTATTTATGAAATTACTAATTGAAAATTTTAGAGATAAGATATACTGGTTTCGAGTTAGGCATAGATTATCTGATTTTTTAAAAAAACATAATCAGCAAAAAATTTTGCTTTATGGATATCCAAAAAGTGGTAACACATGGGTTAGATTTTTAATTTTTAATTATTACAACCTAATTAACAATCCAAACTATCTAAAAACTTTAACATTTGATGAATTGAATGAAATTCAATCAAATGTTATGGACAGAGGAACAACAATTAATAATGTGCCAGGATTTCCTTTGTTTTATCGAACACACAAAGTATATAATGACTGCTACAAGCTTTTTGATTTTAAAATTTTTGTACACAGAAATCCTTTAGATACCTTAGTTTCTTCATATTATTTCTATAAAAATAGATCAATTCCTTTTAATGATGAAGAAGAATCGGTTAGAGAAAAATTAAATGATATTAATTTCTATGTCAGATATAAGTTTCCTTTTTGGAAAGATTTTTTTGATAAGTCAATGAAAATAGCTGATTTTACTATAAATTACAGCGAATTGAAAAAGGATCCTATAAAAATTCTTTCATTATTATTGAAGAATATGGATGTTAAATATTGTGATAATACATTAAGAAATTCTGTTAATTTATCTTCATTTCAAAGTATAAAAAATATGTCCCAAAATTATAATCAGTTCTATGGGAATGCTCCGACAAATGGAACTTTTGTTGGAGAGTTTCTGCGCTCTGGCGAAGACGGACAATATAAAAAAGAACTTGATGATAAAACAATTGAATACATCTACTTAAATTTTAAACTAATTCAAAAGATATATTTCATTTAAATGAAGAATAAATACATATGTATTACTCCTTTTTTTCCATCTAAAAATAGTTGTGAGGGTATATTTATTTATGATCAAATTTTAGAAATTAAAAAGCAAACTAATCTAGATGTTTTAATTATTAAACTTTCTAGTTTATATAAAAATGAGGATTCTTACAAGTACAAGGGAATAACGGTCCATATTTTTAAATTATTAGATCTCCCTAGATTTTATTTTGCAGGTCTGTTTTCACAAATTAATGGTCAAAGATTTTATTTTTTTTTAAAAAATATTACAAACATAAATTCTATTACTCACATTCATGGACATGTTAACTACCCTTCTGCTTTTTTGATTTCATATTTGAAAAAAAAAATTAGTTTTTTTTCAATAATTCAGCACCATGGTCTGGATGTTTATCAAAATAGACATTTTAATTTTTTTCAAAGAATTTTCTACAATCTTTATTTTCACCCTAACTCAGTTAAAATTTTAAATGAATTTGATTTAGTTGTTGGAGTATCGAATAAAGTCTTGGCGTCTTTAAAAGAATCTAAAAGCTACTTACCTAAAAGAGAGCTTGTGGTATACAATGGAGTAGATAAGAGTAAATTTTATAAAATGACCTCTTACGATAATAAAAATAAATTTGTAATTGGGTGTATTGGAAATTTTTGGATAACAAAGGGTCAAAAAGTTCTTGTTAATGCAGTTGATATATTAATCAAAAATCATTTTGATAACATTGAAATCAAGTTTTTAGGTAAAGGAAAAAACTTAAATTATATAAAGAATTACGTGAAAGATCTCAAACTTGAAAATTATATTAATTTTAAAGAATACGTTGAACATCATAAACTAAATCAATTTTATAATTCTATAGATATTTTTGTTTTGCCCTCATACTATGAAGCACTTGGTTGTGTATATATGGAAGCATGGTCTACTGAAACTCCTTTTATTGGTATTGAAAATCAAGGAATTTCTGAACTTTTAAATGATAAACAAAAAGTTAAAATGCTTTCAAAAGAAAAAGATGCTGTTGATTTATCAAAGAAAATATTATTTTTCTACAATAACAGAAGCCATACTAATAAATTCAACAGTAAGTTTTATTTAAGTAATACAATTAAAAATTTTTTAAAAAATATTAATCTTTGAAATGAATAGAGTTAAAAGCTTTTTTTTAGCTATGAAGCATAGGAACTTTCTAAATTCTGATTTATCTATTTACAAAAAGTTTTTGCAAAAAAATTCTATACTCGTTCATATTCCTAAAACTGCAGGCAGGTCAATAATAGATTCAATATATGGCAATGATTTAAAAAATTGTGGTCATAGAACTTATTTTTTCTATAAATGCTTATTTACAAAAAAAAGAATTCAAAATATGTATACTTTTTCATTTGTTAGAAATCCATACTCAAGATTATTTTCTGCATATAATTTTTTAAAAAAAGGTGGTGAAAATTTACACGATCTAAATGCAAAAAGAGACTATATTGATTGTTTTAAAGATTTCAATGAATTTATAAACTTTGGTCTTGAAAATGCAGTTAAAAATAATGTCATACATTTTGTCCCTCAATATAATTTCATTACCGATAAAGGAGATATTTTAATTGATTATGTCGGAAAATTTGAATCTTTGGAAAAGGATTTAAAAGTAATTTCATCAAAAGTTGATTTTGAATCTTTATTTAAACTAACTAAATCAAAAAAAAATACATATAACTTCACAGAGAAAAACTGTGATATCATTGATAGTGTGTATTCGAGAGATTTTTTGATTTTTAATTATGAGAGAAAAAATGCTTAAGCTTATACTTAATCAAACTACCTGGGGAATATTTGGATCAATTTTTGGTTTTGCGATTGGATTTCTGCTAAAAATTTACTTAATTAATATTGTTGGTTTAGAATCTTGGGGTAAATATATTTCAGCCCAAACATTAGTAACATTTATAGATATTTTAATTTCAATTTCAATACCTACAGTGATTATTAAATTTATCTCAAAAAGTAAATTGGTTGATTCAATTAGTACAAATTTATTATTGAATAAATTTTTTAGTTATTCAATTTATGCTTCGATTTTTACAGTTTTTTCTTTAGTCTTTTTGTCTGATATAATTGACACTAAAATTTTTTCTAATTTGAGTGATTTTAAATTCTTCATAATCTTTATGTCTTTTCATATACCATTGACATTATTTAGCTCAATTATAACATCACTATTTAGATCTGTTTTAAAAATTAAAGAAATTATTTTGTATGGAACTATTATAAATGTAAGCGTTAGAGCGATTGCAACTTTCATTGTTTTTATGTTCACTAACAATATTTTCTATTTTATCATAATTGAGTTATTATCCTCTTTTGTAAGCATTATGATTCTTTACTTTATATTTCATAAAAAAGTATTCAATTTTAATTTTGCAATGACACATGATTTTTCAATCAGTAATGAAATAATTAGTTATGGTAAGAAAATTTATTTAAACTCACTATTGGTTTTTTTTTCAGGTAAATCTCTAGCAATTATTGTGAGTTTATTTTTAGAACCAAAGCTAATAGGAGTATATAGCATATTTTTAACGATCACTGGAGTATCTATGTTTCTTAATAAAAATTTAAGAAAAGTTTTCTCACCTTTAGTTGCTCAAATTTATGAAAATAAAGACTTTTCTCTTTTAAATAATTTATATAAAGAAACTACCTTTTTAATCAATTTTTTGACAATTCCAATCAGTATCGTTATTATTTATTTTTCTAATAATATTGTGTGCTTATTTGACAAAACTGAGTATATAAATGAATATATTTTTTTGCTTCATATTCTAATTTTGACTCGAGTTATTTCTTTGTTGTTTGGCAATACAGGTGTCTACATGCTAATGGCTGGTTTAGAAAAAAATGATTTGTTCATTCAAATTTTTAAGACAATTTTTACGATACTATTATCAATATTATTAATTCAAGATTATCAGCTATATGCTATAGTTTTAATTTTCTTTGTTTCAAATCTTGGTGTAAATCTTATGCAATTTATATTCATTTACAAAAAACTTAATATTAACCCGTATTCTAAGGACTTATTTCTTTTGATGTTAATTTCAGCTATAATTATTTCATTTTATTATGTTTTTAATATAGAGATGAATCTTATCTATGTCTTGCCTTTTTCACTAATCATATTTTTAATTTTTTCTTTATCATTTAAAAAAAAGATTTTCTTAATTATATCAAAATATAAAAATGAGCTCAGTAGCTAAATATGGCTTCATAATATTTGTTTTTAATTCTGTATTACTATCGGTTCCAGAAATGAAAAATATTTGTGATGTTATTTTTTTTGGATTGATGTTTATATTTTCAATTCTTGCAATTGTTAGTTCCTCAGCTCTTATTCAAATTTTTAAAAGTAAATCATTTCAATTTTTGATTTTAATAATATTAATTAATTTTTTTTACTGGATAATTTTTCATGAATTTAACGAATTAGAGGCAGTTAAATACTTGTTGGCAAGATCCATACAGTTTTTCATTATCAGTGTAGCTATTTTGCTCAACTATGAATATTTCTTGAACACATTTCCCAAACATTTAGCATATTTCGTAATAATTTTGGTTTTTATTGGTTTGCTTATCAATCCTGATTTTATTTCAAATAGATATCTTGGAATTTTTTGGAATGAAAATGCTTTTGCATCATTTACTTGTATGTCCTTTGCAGTATTTTTTCTACAAGCTAAAAAGAGAACAAATCTTGATAATTTTTTGATGACACTTTTAATTATCATTTCAGTCTCAACTGGTTCAAGAAGTGTGGTTATTGCCTTAATTTTATGTTTTCTGTTAAAGTATGGTTTGTCAGTTAGAAATAGTTTGTATTCAATTGTTTTCATAATTTTTTATTTATTCATAATTAACCTTCAACTTTCTACTAGCTTTAATAGATTCTCTGCTGTATCACTATTTGATGATAGAATTTTACAAATTAAATATGCTTTTGCAACTTTTCTTAATAAACCTTTTTTTGGATATGGCATTGACAAATATTCTTACATTGATATGGACTTAGTCCCTGACTTAATCTTCGGCACAATAATAAGTGCTCACAATGGATATTTAGCTCTATTGGTACAGTTTGGTATGATATTTGGTGGGGCAATATTATTTATTATTATAAGGCAATCTTTTTTAAGTATTAAACGATTTATTACAAAGAAAAATATTAACAATACTTTTTATCTGTTTGTTTTAATATTTGGATTACTAATATCCTTATTTGAAACCTTAATTACTGGTATAAATGAATTTCATACAATACTCTTTTTATTTTCGTTAGCAATACTTAATTTTAGTTATTATGAGAGTTCAGATAATAAATAAAAAATCTAAGTTAATTGAACTTTCTCCTGATTGGAAAAGATTAAATATTTTATATAATAGTAAAATCTTTTCCTGCTATGATTATATAATTTCAGTAATAGATTCCAAAAATTATAATCTATTTATTTTAGTTGTATTTGATAATTCAGAAAGAATTATTAATATTTTACCAATGCATAAAAAAAATAACTTTTTATTTTTTTTGAATTGTGAGCATTCAGATTATTGTGAAATCATAGGTCCAACTCAGTGTTTAGATAAATCTTTTTTTCAAACTCTCATAAAACAAAATAACTTAAGAGGAATTATCTTCAATAATTTGATTATTCCCATTTCTAACTTAAATACTTTTAATTCAAACAATTGCTCTTTTTTGAATTTGAAAAAAACTAAAAAGTTCCCATCAAATTTTACTCATTTAGTTTATCGTCAAAGAAGACGGCTTTCCAGAATTTTAAATAAATATAATTATACTCATCAAATTATAAAATATCCAGAAAATTTTCCACAAAGTGTAATAAATGATATTAAAAATGATATGATTAGTAGAGGCATACGCCCTGAAAACTTTATGGATAATTATATGCTTATTCTAATCAAGTCATTGTATGAAAAAAATATTTTGATAATAAGCCGTGTTAAAGATAAAAGAGAAAAATCATTAGCAATATCTTTTGTACTTGAACAAGACAAAACATTTTATTTTTGGATTGACTTATTTTTAAATATTTCAATGATAAATATCTATAATAATATATCTTTTATAAAAGATATAACTGAAGTTAAATCAGCTAAATTTGACTTTTGTAGAGGCATATATAATTATAAAAAGCAAAATTTTTATCCAAATGAAATTGAGCTACATACATCTTTTTTTATTAAAAGTAAATTAATTAGTTACTTATATAGTCTTTATCAAAATATTAAAAGAAAATTAAGATGAATAATGTATTTGTATTTTTTGTTGAGCCAGCTTCTTACACTATTGATTTAATAAATAATGTTCATGTTCCTAGAAAGATAGGATACGCTTTTATACAATCAAGTTCTTATTATAAAGAACAAAAATCAGACTCTGATTCTTTGGGAAAAATGTCTTTCTTACAAAGAATCAATTTTATTGTAAATGTCTTCAAAAAAAAGAGTTTGATTATTGTCAACGGCTATAATAATTATGTCTTTATTTTCATTTGGATGCTAAATCTTTTTTCAAAAAAAAAGAAATTTATTGGTATTGAATCAGATACTCAATTAAAGTCTGATGTTCCTTTATTAAAATCTTTAATTAAGACTTTATTTTTAAAAACCATATTCAAGAGTAAGTATGTTATTGGCTTAGCAGGTGGTACAAAAACACATTTTGATTTATTTTTAAGATATGGAATGAAAAGAGGAAATATTTTTTTATTACCAATGGTAGTAAACAATTCTTTTTATTACAGAAAAAAGAAATATATGATAAATAAAAAATTTAGCTTTTTAATAGTATCTCGTTTAATCAAAACAAAAAATATAGAGCCTATTATTAAGTTTTTTGATAATCATTTTGAAAAAAAAGATGCTTTATTAAAAATTGTCGGTGACGGACCTCTTTTTAAAAGATTTTTAGAAAAGTATCAAAAAGAAAATATAATATTTTACGGCAAGCTATATAGAGATAATTTAATAAAAGAATATCACAATTCAAATGTTTTTTTAATGCCATCATATAAGGAGTCTTGGGGATTAGTCATTAATGAAGCAATGTGCTCAGGACTTCCTGTAATTTCAAGAAAGGAGGTTGGTGCTAATTATGATTTAATTACCAATAATGAAAATGGTTTTATTGCCAACTCAAATGAGGATTTTTTTAATAAAATGGTTGTTTTATATAAAAATCATGAAATGTGTGAGACTATGTCCAAAAAAAGTATTGATATTATGAAGTCAACTTGGAACTATAATTTGTACGCTGACTGCTTAGACAAAATATATTTATTTTCTAAAGATAAATGAAGAATATTATTAAAAAATCTATAGTAAATATTAACTATTTACTTTCTAAATCAAGAAAGAGTAAGTCAATTTTTTTTCACGATGTTCACTCAAAAAATGAATATGTAAAAAATGGAGATGTTTCTACTCATATTGAAAAATTTGCCAATTATGTTAGTATAATTAAAGAAAATGGATTTTCTATCGTAGATAAGATTAGAAATCTTGATAATGAGATTGAAATTTCATTTGATGATGGATATTTTGGAATTTTTGAAAACATAGATTTTTTTATTACTCAAAATATCAGTGTTAAGATTTTTATTAGTCCCTCTCTTTTTAATGACAAGAATTATATGAGTTCTAATAATATTAAAGAATTATCTAAGTACAAAAATATTTCCTTTGGATCTCATTCTTACTCACACAAGAGATTAGATGTTTTTAATGAAAAAGAACTAGAGCATGAGTTTATAAAATCAAAACAAATTATTCAATCTTTAACTAATCAAGAAGTCAATTCATTTTGTTTTCCGCTGGGAATTTTTAATGATAAAATTATAGATATAGGTCTAAAAACTGGATATAAAAATCTATATTCATGCATTCCTGGTCCATATTTTAAATTAATTAACAGCTCAGTAATTAGAAGAAGTATTGCCGATAATGTTTCTGAAAATTATTTTAAAAATATAGTTTATGGTGCTGACTATATTCTTTCAAAATGGTATCAAAAAAAACACTATTTAAAATGAAAATAGCTATAGTTTCTCCACATTTTTATCCAAGTACTAAGTTTGGAGGACCTGTTATTTCATTATGGGGACTTTGTAAAGAGCTATCAAGCAAGCATGAGATATTTGTTTACACAACTTCTTCTGGTCAAAAAGAAGTTAATTTCCATGATAATTTTTCTTACAAAGAAATACATAAGAATGTCAAGTGTAAGTATTACAGTGAGTTGATAAATAAATATTTTTCCTTTTATTTAGTTAAAAATATCATTAGAGACTTAAGAGATAAAGATTTAATCTTTATACAATATGTGTTTTCTTATTGTTCAGTAATTGCTCTTTTGGCATCTATCATTCTTAATAAAAAAATAGTTATTTCACCACGAGGTTCAATTTCAAGTTATGGAATCAATTCTAAAAGAAAACATTTAAAATTATTTTTGTTATATTTTTTTTACTATCAGTTTTTAAATAAAATTTTCTGGCATGCAACTAGTGTAAAAGAGAGAGACGATATTAGTAAATACTTTCCAAACTCAAAAATTAAAATTATTTATGATGGTATAAACTTGAAAGACTTTGGTTGTGAAAAGAATAAGAACCTGAATAAGATACTTGATTTATTTTCTATTAAAAATCAGAAAATTAACAAAGTTTTTTGCTCATTAGGCAGACTAGAGAAAGTAAAAAGATATGATTTACTCGTTCAGGCTTTTGAACGATTTATTGAAAAAGACAAAACCTCCTGTTTGATAATAGCTGGTTCTGATTTTGGCCAAAAAAAAATATTACTTGATAAAATAAAATCTTCTAATAATATCTTTCTAGTAGGACATTTAGAGGAGAAAGAAAAAAAGATATTATTAAGAAACTCCAACTTTTTTATACTAACATCTGATTATGAGAGTTTTTCAATATCTACAATTGAATCACTAGCATCAGGCGTTCCTGTTATTATTTCTAAAAATATTCCTTGGCTTGATATGGAAGAAAATGAATGTGGATTAGTCACAAATAATGATATATCATCTATTGTTAGTGTACTAGAACGTACTAAATTTGTTAATTTTAAGCCTGAATCTTGCCTTAATTACGTAAAGTCTAGATTTGATTGGAAAATAATTGCAAATAATTTTTGCAAAACTTTTTTAAGTTAATTATGATAATTTTAGGAATAAATGCATATCATGCTGACTCTTCTGCATGCTTGATTAAAGATGGTGAAATAATAGCTGCAGTCGAGGAGGAAAGGTTTACTAGAGATAAGCACTGGGCAGGTTTTCCAACTAATTCCATTATTTTTTGCCTGAATCAAGCTAATTTGACTATTTATGATATTGATTTCATAACTACAGCAAAAGACCCTAAAGCAAATTTTTTAAATAAAATTAAGTATTCTATTACTAATGTCTTGAGTTTTAAATTTATTTACAACAGAGTAGTTAATCTTTCAAGATTCTCTTCACTAAGAAAAGATTTTATTAAAAATTTAAAGTTAGAAGATGAATTATTTAAAACAAGAATTATTAATGTTGAGCATCATTATTCTCATCTCGCTTCAAGTTTTTTTGCAAGTAATTTTGAAAAATCAGCATTGCTTTCTATCGATGGTTTTGGAGATTTTACATCAACAGCCCTAGGTTTTGGAATAAATAATAAAATTTCAGTAGATAAAAGAATCTTATATCCTAACTCAATTGGAATCTTTTATACTGCATCAACTCAATTTCTTGGATTTAACAACTATGGTGATGAGTATAAGATTATGGGGCTTGCAGCTTATGGTAATCCAATCTACAAAAGTAAGCTGTTAGAGATTATTGACTACAATAATTCAGAAATTAATTTAAAAAAACAATACTTTAACCATTTCAATTCAGGATCTGTCTCTACAGATTGGAACAATGGAACACCTAAAATTTTAAAATTATGGACAGAAAAATGGATCAGTCTTTTTGGTAAATCTAGACTAAATAATGAAAAAATTAATCAGTTTCATTTTGATTTTGCTGCTTCCGTACAATCAGTTACAGAAGACATAATAATTAATTTAGCTAATTATCTTTATGAAAAATACAACTATAAAAATTTATGTTTGAGTGGGGGAGTTGCACAAAATTCACTTGCAAATGGAAAAATAATAAACAAAACTAAATTTAAAAATATATATGTCCCTTCAGCGCCACATGATTCAGGTTTAGCTCTTGGCTCTGCACTATATCACTACAATTCAAATCTAAACTACAGTAGAACAAGATTTATTAAAAGTGCTTTTTATGGTGGTAGTTACAATGAAGAGGATATATGTAGTTATCTAGATTCAAAAAAAATTAATTATAAGATTTACTCAGATAACCATCTGTTTTCACATGTAGCTAAGAGTTTAGAAAACGGAAATGTTGTTGGATGGTTTCAAGATAGATCTGAGTTTGGTCCAAGAGCTCTTGGAAACAGATCTATTTTAATGGATCCAAGAAGAAAGGATGCTAAAGATATACTTAATAAAAAAATTAAAAAAAGAGAAAGTTTTCGTCCTTTTGCACCTTCAATTTTAAAAGAATTTGGAGAAGAATATTTTGAAAATTATCAAGATTCTTACTTTATGCAGTCTGTTTTTTTAATTAAAAAAGAAAAAAGAGATATAATTCCAGCTGTAACTCATATTGATGGCACTGGTAGACTACAGTCAGTTGATAAAGAAATATCACCAAGATTTTATGAGCTTATTTATCAGTTTTACAGAAATACTAATGTGCCAATTCTACTTAATACTTCATTTAATGAAAATGAACCAATTGTAGAGTCTTACGAAGATGCTATTAATTGTTATCTTCGTACTAATATGGATATGTTGGTACTCAACAATGTAGTTTTAGCAAGAAAAAATTGAATTATATTTTAGATAAATTGTCAAGTAAACCTAGAGTTACTATCATAACTGTTTGTTTCAATAGTGAAAAAACAATCAAGGATACTATTGAAAGTGTTCTGTCACAAGATTATAAGAATATTGAATATATAATAGTTGACGCAGATTCAAGTGATGAAACAAAAAATATCATTCAACAATTTGAGGATAAAATTAGTTTATTTATTTGCGAAAAAGATAATGGTATTTATGACGGTATGAACAAGGGAATTAAAAATTCAACTGGAGAAATTATTGGTATATTAAATTCAGATGATATTTACTCATCGAATAAAGTTATCTCTCAAGTCGTTAGTAAGCTAAAAATAACTAATGCCTCAAGCTTGTATGCAGACTTAGTATTTGTAAAAAAAGATAATTTGAACAAAGTAATGAGGTATTGGAAATCTGGTCAGTTTTCTATCAAAAAATTAAAAAAAGGATGGATGTTACCTCATCCAACACTTTTTGTCAGAAAAGCGGTATATAAAAGATTTGGCTTATATAATTATGAATTCAAGAAATCATCGGATTATGAAATGGTTTTAAGAACTTTATATAAGAATAATTTAACAACAACATACCTTCCAAAAATTATTGTTAAAATGAGATTAGGGGGAGTCAGTAACAAAAATATAATTAATAGATTTCTTGCAAATAAAGAAGATATTATTGCTTGGAGATGCAATTTACCCTACAGCCCTTTCATGATTAGATTTGTTAAGCCATTTGCAAAAATTTACCAGTTTTTTAGTAGACCTAAACAAAAAGACTATTTAAGTTGAATATTTTAGTTATAGATAATTTTGATTCTTTTACTTACAATCTAGTTCACTACTTAGAGGGCTTAGACTGCAATATTGAAGTCGTCAGATATGATAATTTTAGTTTGCAAATAGCAAAAAACTATAAAAATATTTTGATTTCTCCTGGTCCCGGACATATTAATGATTATCCTTTGCTATTTGAGTTATTGCAAAAGTATTGTCATTCCAAATCAATTCTTGGTATTTGCTTAGGGCATCAACTTATAGCTAGCTTCTTTGGATATGATGTAAAACAAATGACTAAGGTTTTGCATGGGAAAAGAATTAAGATTAATATTTTAAATCATGATTTTTTATTCTCTGGTATAAGTAAAAGTATTTTTGCGGGTCATTATCATTCTTGGTGTACAATAGAGAATAAAAAATCAGATTTAATTGTTACATCAAGATCTGAAAAACAGATTGTAACATCAGTAAAGCATAAAACTTATAATATTTTTGGTATTCAATTTCATCCTGAGTCAATAATGACTGAACATGGAAAAAAAATATTAAAAAATTGGATTAATATTTACTAAAAATTTGGTGAAATCCAATCTCTTCTTCTCTCTAGCTTTAAATCCTTTAAGATATCTGCCTTGACTCTTAATGTAATGTAATAACTTCTATGATAGCCCAAAGGAATTAGATTAAATAGAAGCTCCCAACAATGTAAGTCTCTATATAAATTAATTGATGTATAGCTTAAATCATTTCTATCGAAATCATATCCTGAATTAATACCAATTTTCCATTTTTTTAATAAGTTCAAGTTTGCTGAAAAGTTCAAAGTTTGTATTGTATCTGCTTCAGCAGAACTTTTATAGCCTTTGAAGTATGACAATGAGTAATTTGTGCTGAAATTCCATGTAAAATTCTCATTTGAAATTTTAAATGTATTATTTGAAATATTTAAACCAATATTAGCGTTTGCAGAAACAAATCTTGCTAGCCTTTTGTTTTCACGAATTTCCAATTTATTTAAATTTCCATTTCTATTTGAATTTACAATATATGGATCATATCTGGAACTCATATTGATGTCTACTAAATCAAAGAGTCTAGTTCTCATACTTAGGTTTACATCTCCTATTTTTAGAGAATCAGAAAAGATATTATAATTAGTATTAATATTTAATGACTCGACTAACTTGATTTTTTTAATACTGTTAATTGTATCTCCATTATTTTTAACCTTAAGTTCCATGAGGTTATTTATATTTAGGTTTAAAGTACCAGATTGTCTATTAGCTGGACTTCCATAAATTCCGTTCTGAACAATTGAATACTCTGATTTATCTCCTGTAGAACTTGATTGAACCTGCCTGAATAAATTTTTTGAAATATTCGGTTTGTAATTAAAACTTACGTTAGGCGTAATCACATGCCTAAAACCTCTGATATAACCTTTTGAAAAGTTAGCTGTTCCATAAATTTTTGTATTCAATCCAGCATTTAAATTAATTTCAGATGCTCTTGCGAAACGAAATAATGTGTCAGTATCTATTTCTTGATTTTCAATATTCCAATTTTTCTCAATTTGACTAAAATACCATCTTTCATTATAATTTATTTTTGGTGAAAAGTTAAAGTATTTAAAAAACTTTACTGATGTGCTAATTGGTATATTATGTCTTATTCCGCTTCTAAATTTTCTAAATGTACTTTTGTTAAATAATAATGAATCAGCAACAGAAATTTGATTTTTGAAATTGGTTGAATAACTTAAATTTATTCTTTTTAAAAAATCTAATTTGGAATTTTCAGCAAATGGGAAAACTCTATTGACATTAAAGCCTATCTCTGGAATAGTTAAACTTATATTGTTTGTTCTTGTATTTTGACTATGTCTAAAATTGATATTCATGTTGTATGGTTTATTATCCCATTTTCTGTTTAGTGTAATATTCGACTGAAAAGTATTACTTAAGTAGTCATTTGAATTAAAAGAATTATTTCTATGAAATGTACTACTACCACCATTTACGTTAGCTGAGAATTGAAGATTTGGATTTAATTTTGCATCTTGGTTATGTTGCCATCTAATAAAAAAATCACGTTTTACGCTATAATCATTAAATCCTTTTTCACTGTTGATTATATTGCCGAAGCTTAGGTTAAGATTTCCGCTGTAGAAATATCTTTTTTTGTATCGATAGTTACTTTTTAATCCAAAACTTCCTTTTGAATAAATATCACTTGTTAGGTTCAGGTCAGAGTATTCATTTAAACTGAAATAATATCCTAAATCTTTTAGAAAAAAACCTAAGCTTGCAGACTCTCCATATGAGGGGAGTAACAAACCAGAAGATTCATTTTTAGAATTTGGAAAGTATCCAAATGGTAAAACTAATGGTGTTGGGATTTTCCAAAACTTGAGTATAGCAGGTCCAGTAATTATTTTATTGTCTTTGATGACCTTAATCTTTTTTGAATAGATATGATAGTGAGGTTTTCTAGCATTACATGTTGTGTATAATCCTCTTTGAATAAATGTAATTTTATTGTCAGTATTCTTAACTTGCTTACCTTGTAAATAACCTTCACCTTCATTTGTAATTATTCCTTTAGCAAAACTTTTTTTAGTTTTAAAATTATATCTAATTTCTTCAGCCTCAAATGATTGCTGTTTATCTGTAAATTTCGCATAGGTTATTATATTTCTTAAGCTATCTTTTTTTGAAAATGCTTTAATTATGCTATTTTCTGAATCTAAAACAATTAAATCCGCTTCAACAATCATACCTTCATAATTAATTCTTGCATTTCCAAACAAATAAATTTTGTTAGAATCTGATTTAATTTTTATTGAATCCTCAGCAAATTTTTCTATGTCATATTCAATTTGGTTATTTTGACAGTATAGACTATTATCAAAGATTATTGTTGATAACAAATTAATTGAGATTAATAAAAAGAAAAAATTAAGTGATCTTAATGCTATATTTGTAAGGAATATGTTGTAAACCACGTGTCAAAGCTAATTAATTTATACCATATAAAATCTTTAAACGTTTTACTGACATTTCTGTTTTATTTTAATCCTTTTTTTTTACTAAACTCAAATTCTCAGGAAATTAAGCCTTTGAAAAGAGTTGTTCTCGATGCTGGTCATGGTGGCAAGGACAGTGGAACAATGGGTACAAAAAGGTACAAAACTTACGAGAAAGACATAGCTTTAAAAATATCATTAATGCTAGGTGATTATATTAAAAAAAATATTCCCGAAGTTGATGTGATTTACACTAGAAATGATGACACTTTTATCGAGCTAAGACAAAGAACAATTATTGCAAATGAAAAAAATGCTGATCTTTTTATTTCTATCCATTGTGATGGTTTTACTAATTCTAAAGCATCAGGGGCAAGCGTCTTTGTTATGGGAATGAGTAAACTCAAAGAAAATATGGATGTAGCAATAAGAGAAAACTCAGTTATCTATTTGGAGGACAATTACAAAGAAAATTATGATGGATTTGATCCAAAATCTGCTGAAAGCTATATTGTATTTAGCGTTATGCAGAACTCTCATCTTACCAAAAGCATAAATTTTGCTGAAAAAATTGAATATGAATTTTCAAATAGAGCCAAAAGAAAATCTCGAGGTATCAAGCAAGCTCCATTTTATGTTATCAGCAGAGTAAATATGCCTGCAGTTTTAATTGAAGCTGGTTTTTTAACTAATCCTAAAGAGGAAGATTATCTTAACACTGAAGAGGGACAATCTCACATTGCTTCTGCGATTTTTAGAGCTTTTAGGTCTTATTACAATGAACAAATAGACTTAATTTCTTTGGAGAATAAAGCTGAAGTTGTTGAAAATATTAATGATTCTGTCCAAAAAGAAAGAGTCGTTTACAAGGTTCAAGTAGGTACCTATTTTAAGTCAATGTTAAATTCTAGAACTTTTAATAACATCAAAGATTTAGAAGAAGTTTTTGTGAATGGTTCCTATAAATACTATATTAGATGTGGTGTTGACAAGAAATTTGCTGATGATATGAGAAAAATTATGATTGACAATGGATTTTCAGGATCATTCGTGACAGCTTTTTATAAAGGGAAACAAATTTCTACCAAAGAAGCATTAAATTTGCAAAAAAAATATGAACAAGGAAATTAGAACAGGTATAATAGCAATTTTTACAATTGTAGTTCTAATATATGGTATTAACTACCTAAAGGGGTTGAACATTTTAGATAAAAATAGAATTTATCATGCTAAATATGATAACATAGACGGGCTGTTAAAAGGAAGTGTTATCAACTTAAATGGTTTTAATGTAGGAATTGTTAGTAATATTAGTTTACAAAGTGATAACTCGTTACTTGTGAGTGTCAAAATCAATGAAGATTTTGACGTCCCTGCAAACTCCATTTTAAAAATCTCTAATCAGGATTTAATGGGAACTAAAGGAATTTCGGTTATAATTGGAAACTCTGATTTACTCGCAAAAAATAATGATACTTTGATTGCAGAAATTGAAAATAGCCTTCAAGATGAAGTAAATAAACAAATTTTACCACTCAAAAACAAAGCAGAAGGATTAATTAGTTCAGTTGACTCTCTCATGGTAATTTTCACATCAGTTTTGAATACAGACGCAAGGAAAAATTTAGCCAGTTCATTTAAAAATTTAGATGAAACATTTATTCTTATGTCAGAAAGTATGAAAGAACTAAACACACTTGTAGTAACTAATGAGAAAAACATATCAAATTCGATTAAGAATTTTGAAAGTATTACTGGAAATATTTCAGATAATAATGAAAGTATTGAAAATATTCTAAAAAAAATGTCATCTATCTCTGACTCTGTTTCTTCCAAGGATATAGGTGATATTATAAAAAATTTAAATAATATAACTAACAAAATTAGCGTTGGTCAAGGCAATTTAGGGCTACTTAATAGTGATGATCAGCTATATAGAAATATTGAAAAAACTACTAATGATATCTCAATTTTAGTTGAAGAAATAAAAAAGGATCCGAAAAAATATTTTAATTTTTCAGTTTTAGGAAATAGAAATTAAAACTATGTACTTAGGCAATGTAATCTTTTTAATTGTTTTTGTTATATCCATAACTTTTTTTACAAAAAATTTAATGAGGATAATTTCTAATATCAAATTAGGAAAAGATATAAACAGGACTAACAATAAAAGAAAAAGGTTTTTAAAAATGATTAGAATTGCTCTTGGCCAAACTAAAATGTTTGATCGCCCCGTTGCAGCATTTTTTCATCTAATTATTTATGTTGGTTTTATTATTATCAATATTGAAGTTATAGAGATAATTATAGACGGAGTTTTTGGAACACATAGATTTTTATCAAATTTCATTTCTTACAGTTCTTATAACTTTTTTATTTCAACATTCGAATTTCTAGCTGTTTTAGTCTTAATTTCTTGTGTTGTTTTTCTTTATAGAAGAAACATTCAAAGAATTAAAAGATTTCACTCATCTGAAATGACATCATGGCCTAAAAGTGATGCTAATTTGATATTAATTTTTGAAGTTCTGTTAATGTCTGCTTTTTTAGTAATGAACGCAACTGACACTTTACTTCAATCACTTGATAGTCACTATCACGCAGTAGGGGCATTTACCTTTAGTTCTTTCTTGGTTCCCTTGATTGATCATTTCAGCGTTGAAAAACTTATCTTCATTGAAAGATTTTGTTGGTGGTTTCATATAATTGGAATTCTACTTTTTCTAAATTATGTTCTTATTTCAAAACACTTACATATTTTCTTCGCATTCTTTAGTGCTTACTATTCAAAGCTTTCAAATCCATCAAAGCTTTCAAATTTATCTTCAGTTACGAGTGAGGTAAAGATGATGTTAGATCCAAATATTGATCCATTCTCAAATACAAATAATACTAACACTGAAAAATTCGGTGCTCAAGATGCGGATGATTTAAACTGGGTACAAATTCTTAATTCATATAGCTGTACTGAATGTGGCAGATGTACATCAGTTTGTCCAGCTAATATTACTGGTAAAAAGCTTTCTCCTAGAAAAATCTTAATGGATACAAGAGATAGAATTACTGAAATTGGAAATTCAATAAGCAAAAAAAATAATAAAGACGAAAATTTTTTATTGGGAGGTTATATTCAACCAGAAGAAGTTTGGGCATGTACAACATGCAATGCATGTGGAGATGCTTGCCCGATTGAACTTGATCCCATGTCAATAATTATTGATTTGAGAAGGTATCTTGTTATGGAAAAATCATCAGCTCCTTCAGAGTTGAATACAATGTTTAATAATATTGAGAATAATGGAGCTCCATGGCAATATAATTTGAATGACAAAATGAATTGGATAAATGATGACAAATAAATTAAAGAAAACAATTATAGACGGAGTAGAAGTTAGTCCTGTTCTTCCGTCCAGTATCAAAAACTATTTGATTGATATTGATGGGACAATATGTGACGATATCCCTAACGAACAACCTGAGTTAATGAAAAGTGCAAAGCTTTATCCTGATGCATTAAAAACTCTTAATAAGTGGTATGATGAAGGTCATATAATTACTTTTTTTACATCCCGTTTGGAAGAGCATAGACAAGTTACTGAAGAATGGTTAGAAAAAAATAGTTTTAAATACCATGCTTTACTTATGAATAAACCAAGAGGTGGAAACTATCACTGGATTGACAATCATATTGTCAGAGCGACTAGATTTGAGGGTAAGTTCACTGATTTAGTTGAAAGAAAGAATATAATACAAGTTTTTAAATAATTTTTATGCAATTAGAAGTAAAAACAATGGCTGAATTATCTGAGAGAAATATTACTCCAGATTTTCTCTATTGGGTTGGTTCTGCTGGCTCATTTGATGATAGGGCAAAGAAGATTACTAGGGCTTTTGTGAAAATTTTGAATTATGCTAATGTTTCTTTCGGAGTACTTGGTATTGAAGAGTCAACTTCTGGAGATGTAGCCAAAAGAGCTGGAAATGAATTTTTATTTCAGATGCAAGCCTTAGCAAATATTGAAGTAATGAATTCTTACAACATTAAAAAAATTATAACGACTTGTCCCCATTCATTTAATATTTTAAAAAATGAATATCCTGATCTTGGAGGTAATTATGAAGTTTATCACCACAGTGAATTCGTTCTTGATTTAATTGAATCAAAAAAGATTACAATTTCACAAAACAGTATTGACGAAGTTATGACATATCATGATCCATGCTATTTGGGACGTGGCAACAATATATATAATCAGCCAAGAGAAATTATTAAGCGATTATCTAAAAATTTTATTGAGATGCCAAGAAACAAAAGAAATTCACTTTGCTGTGGTGCTGGTGGAGCTCAAATGTTTAAAGAAGCTGAGAAAGGCGGTTCCGAAATTAATATAGTTAGAACACAAGAAGCACTTGATACAAAATCTAAAATTATTGTGACAGGATGTCCGTTTTGTAACACAATGATGTCCGATGGTGTAAAAAATATAAATGAGGGTACTGCTCTTGTTAAGGATATTGCTGAAGTAGTAGCTGAATCTTTAATTTAATGTTTCTTCCATTTGAAAATATTTCCAGTGAATCACGAATATGGATCTTTTCCTCTTCAACTAAAATTTCAGAAGATAGTCAAAAAGATATCTCTGAAAGAATAATTAAATTTTTAAACTCTTGGAAACATCATGGTGTTGATTTACCGTGTTCTTTTAAAATATTAGATGCTTTTTTTATTATTATCGCTCTTGATCAAACTAACAATAGTGCTGGAGGTTGCTCAATTGATCAAATGTTTAATTGTATTTTTGATATTGATCAACAATTTGATTTATCGTTATTGGATCGCTCAAAAATGCATTTTTTTATTGATAACCAAGTTTTATGCTATCCGTTGGAGAAAGTTGATGTTAAATTTTCTGATTACTTGTTTTTTGATCAAACTATTGATAAAAAAAAACAACTTGATGACTGGCTAATTTTGTTAAAAAATAGCTGGTTTAAACGTTTCTTACGCTAGTTTCTTTTAAGTTATTTAATTAAATTTATTTCCTTAACAAACGAGTGTTATGTATCTGAAATATCTTAGAAAAAGTAATGATTTAGAGGTTTTTTCTATAGACCAAGAAACAAGTCTAGATATTCCTTTTTTTGATAATCAAGTTCCAGCTGGGTTCCCATCTCCTGCACAAGATTATATAGATTTGGACTTAGATCTACATAATTATCTTGTTAAGAATCCATCGTCTACATTTTGCGTTAGAGTGACTGGTGAGAGTATGAGAGACGCAGGTATCAATAGTGGAGATATCATGCTAGTAGATAGATCTTTAGATCCCAAAAATCGAAGTATAGTGCTAGCAGTAGTTGATAATGAATTTACAGTTAAAAGAGTTAATGTAAGTGATGAGGGTTTGTTCCTTATGCCTGAAAATGCTGATTTTAATCCCATTAAGATAACTTCTGAAATGAATTTTCAGGTTTGGGGTGTTGTTACTTATATTATTCATAAGGCTAATTAGTTTTATGTTTGCTTTAGTAGATTGCAATAATTTTTATGTTTCTTGTGAAAGAATATTCGATCCTACTATTTTACATAAGCCAGTTGTTGTCTTATCTAATAATGATGGTTGTGTCATTTCTAGAAGTAATGAAGCCAAAAAAATAGGAATTAAAATGGGAGTTCCTTTCTTTAAAATTCAAAATCAAGTAATGAAACATAATATTAGTGTATTTTCAAGTAACTACACTTTATATGGAGATTTATCATTTAGAGTATTTAATACTTTAAAAACAGAATTTAATTCTGTTGAAATTTACTCAATTGATGAAGCTTTCTTGCGTTATGATTTAAAAGATTTTGAGTCTAGAGCTAGCAGAACTGCGAAGAAGATAAAAAAATGGACAGGCATACCAGTTTCAATAGGACTAGCTCCAAATAAAGTTTTATCTAAGATTGCAAACCAGGTAGTAAAAAAAAGAAAAGATAGAGAAGTTTATTTATTGAAAAATCAGCAGGAAATAGATAGAATTCTTGCCAATATGTCTGTTGAAGAATTATGGGGTATAGGTAGAAGAATAACTATTTTTCTTAAAAAATATGGTATACATACTGCTTTACAGTTTAAGCAAACAAATTCACAGTGGTTAAAATCAAATTTAAACATTAATGCGCTCAGAATTAAAAAGGAGTTATTTGGTGAAGTTTGTTTCCCATTAGAGGTGAATAACTCTATGAAAAAGAATATATGCACCTCAAGATCTTTTTCTAAAACAGTATCTTCTTTGGACAAATTAAAAAGTGCTATTGGTTCATATGCAAACGTTTGTTCATTAAAGTTAAGAAAACAGAAAAGTTGTGCTACTTCAATTTCTGTTTTCATGCTAACTAACCGCTTTGATAAAAGAAATAAATTTCAGAGTTTATATCAAAAGATTATTTTAGATACGCCTACTAATGACTCTTTACAAATTGTAAAGCAGTCTCTTATTTTACTAGAGTCGATTTATAAGCCTGGCCTAGAATATAAAAAAGTAGGTGTAGTTGTTTCATCAATTGTTCCAGATAGCCAAGTACAGATGAGTTTATTTAATAAGATTGACTTTAATAAAAGAAGATCTCTTAACAAAACCATAGATAAAGTTAATTATAGCATGGGAAAGGATCTAATAAGATTTGCAGTTCAAGAAAATGGTAAAAATTGGATGACTAATAGAAAGAAATTGTCTCCATGCTATACTACCTCTTTTAAAGACATGTTGACAATCAGTCTATAAAGCTCTGTATAAATAAGAAAGTTTCTTCAATAAATGGTCAAGAGATGAAAGTTTTAGCATGTTATGACCATCAGACAATGCTTCTTCAGGATTGAAATGGGTTTCTAAGAAAATACCATTGACACCGCTTGCTATTCCTGCTTTTGATATTACGTCGATAAACTCTGGACTACCACCAGTGATACCACTTTTCTGATTAGGTAATTGTAAAGAATGAGTAACATCAATGATAACAGGGTAATTTAGCTGTTTCATTAAATGAATTTGACGAAAATCTACTATTAAGTCATTGTGTCCAAAGGATGTCCCTCTTTCAGTAAGTAAGATTCTCTTGTTACCAACTGATTCAATTTTCTCAACAACAAATTTCATAGATGATGATGACATAAATTGTCCTTTTTTAATATTTATTGGAAGCTTGGTTTTTGAAGCATGAAGTATTAAATCAGTTTGTCTGCATAGAAAGGCTGGGATTTGTAAAATATCTACATAAGATTTGGCAAGATCTATATCTTCTTTGGAATGAACATCGGTGATTATAGGAACATTAAAATTTGTACGAATTTCATCTAGGATTTCTAATGCTTTTTTATCACCAATTCCAGTAAAAGAGTTTAAAGAAGATCTGTTAGCTTTTTTAAAAGATGATTTGAAAATAAAAGGAATATTATAATTATCACACGATTTCATAATTTCCTCACAAATTTTAAAAGCATCCTTACTATTTTCTATAACGCATGGTCCAGCAATTAAAAAGAAATTACTTTGTTTTTTATTAAAAATATTATCTAAAACGTTCACAGAGAAAGCTTTAGTTGCAAATATATACTAACATTATTAGATTCTCTTTGTTGTAAAAGACTTTCTAAATTATAACTTCCGATACAAAAGTTATTAGATTTTCCAAAAGTTAGTTTTGTACCAATATTTAAATTATCGCTAAATCCACCATAGGATAGAATTGGAGAAAATAAAAAGTAATTTAAGTCAATAATTGATTCTGTATAAATTTGTGGAGAAAAACCGTTTTTATGTATTCCATCTTTGAATTTAATATCACTAATTTTTTGATAAAATTTTGTTGGATACCACAAAAAATTAAATCCAATTTTATTTGATCTAATAAATCCAATTTTTGATTCTGAGTCAATAATAAAGGATATTTGTGTCGGTAAGAACGAATATATATTTGATTCACTACTAAATTTTTCGAGATTAGTAATCCTTAAAAAATTTGTATCACTAATATTGATATCATCAGTTATTTCAATTCCACTGTATACAAAATTAGAGTCTGAGTAGTTATTATTATTATCTAACCACTTGATAAATCCAAAATCCAAAATTTGAATCTTATAAGCTTTACTATCTGTTTTTTTTAAAAGATTTAAGTCGACTGAAATACCATTTCCATTTCCTCTAAAAAAACTACTCGAAAATTCATTAGAATAAGTACTGGAAACATTATAATCCATTAAAATATTTGTAATATTTTGACTAGTATATAATGTTGCATTTTCTATATTTGAGCTTAATAAATTATTTCCAATTAAATAGCCAATTTTATAACCAATTTGATAGTGCTTGAAGTTATGAGAGAAACCTAACTTGAATTGTTGATATTTTAAAGCACTAAAGTAACTATTATTTAAATTTAGTGTGTCAGAAATCGATCTTGAGTTTCCAAAGAATATAAACTCAAAAAAATCTTTTTTTAAATTATAGCTGGTGTATATTCTATCTGTAAATGATAAACTGATTTTGTATTTTGAATTTTGGTAAGAAAGTCCCATATAATTTTTAAAATCTATATTATGTTTATTTTCGTTATATAAGTTATTGATAAAGTTATTTTTGAAATTTTCTGAGAGTTTTTTTCCTGAGAATAATTTATCTATTTCGGATAATTTAAGATGATTACTACTCATTTTAAAATCTGAGCTTAAATTAATATCAAAAGTGTTTACTTCAGCAGTTAAACTATTTGTAAAAATTATTATAAAAATAAGGAACAGCTTTGTGTGCTTCAATTGATTCTATTTTTATATTTGACTGAAAGTGAAAAAATAAGTTTGTTTAAGTTGGAAAGCCTTATGTCTTCTGTCATATCTGCTGAGCTAATATTGGCATTTATTAAAAGTTTTTCAGTTCCAATAAGATCATCATAATTTAATTCAACATTTGTATTTGAACTTTCTAAAACAAATCCTTCATTATCAACTATTGCTGATTTTATATATTGATTATTAATTATTGAGTCATTATTTAGAGGGTTGATAATGTTAAGATGTAAATCGATTGGTAATGAATTATTAAAGTTTAAATAAACTTTCTCAACGTCTTCATTATCTTCCATATTAAAAAGTATCTCTTCTTCTATGTACAGATTTCTAAAATTTAAGGATAAAGGTACATCTAACATAATGTTACCTTCAACAGTTTGTTCAGTATAGAGAAAATCTAGTTCACTTGCTTGTCCGTTGGGGTTAATATAGAAATCAACATCAACATCAAGAAGATTAGGTTTTATTTCGATTAGTTTAGAACATTCAGAATCAATACTAAAATTGGTTTGATTAATGTAATTAGAACCTATGATATGACTCGCTCTTTGAACGAAATAGTTATTTCCAATTATGTCGTTTCCATATTGATCTGTTCCGATTGTCTCAACTTCACTATTATTTTGAGTTTCGAACTGATTAACTGTAAAGCTAATGTCAGCGCCTATATAATTATCTAAATTTAATCTTGCATTTGCTGACTCAAGATTGAAGTAGTCAATATCTATATCATTAAATACTTTGATATCATCATTTAATTTCATATTTATTGTATCAGTTCCAATGAATCCTAGTCCGTAATCAGGATCAATATCGAACTGAATGAAGGTATAAAAACTATCGTCCTCATTAATTGTTTCTAGTACACCAGTTGAATCAATAAAAATAAATAGTTCAGTGTATATTGTGTTAACTGTGTCTCCATTTAATCTATTTTCTTTACCTGAGAGATCAAGAATATAATCATCAAAATTGAAAAAGTATTGTGTAGGATTGATTGAAGTATTTTCTGGTACAATAATATCTCCTGAGTTAAAAGATATACCATTCTTTTTCAAAGATGGAATCTTGTAAATTAGTTTGCCATTTGGTAGTGTGCTTAGTACATTTATAGTTACTGTTCCTGATTTAATTTTAACTTCTTTAAGTTGTACAGGATCTAAATCTATTATTTGCTCTTCTTTTTTTACATAAAGTTCTTGTTCAGGAAATATTGCAGATGCTGAGATAAAACCCAGATTTGATAAAGTAAAATTAGTTATCAATGCATCATCATAATTGATACCAACAGCACCATTACTTTGGTTAACATCCAAATTATTCAGTACTCCCACAACATTTTCAGGAATTGTAAGACCTGCTATTGAAATGCTATCAATAACGGAAGAGCCTGAACTAATTAATGGAAAATAAAAATTAGCTATAGTGGAAAAATCAATCATATTAATAAGAGATATATCAATGTTTGATATATCAGTAGGAAAATTATTTATTATTTCAACAGATAAATAACCACTATGTAATGTCATGAAATCAAAATAGTCACTTGCATCAATATTAATAGTGTCATTGGAAATTATTGAGGGCAAATCAGCTATTTGGGTATTACTTCCATTTGGAAAAATAATAGTGCCTAAAGGAATTTGATTCACAATACTACCAATTGTTGCAGTATCTGAAATTACAATATTACTGAAAGATACAGAATCTAATGTTACACTATATTCATCAACTCTTGCATCAATTTTTAGTAGTGAATCTAAATTTAAATTTTCAAGGTCGTAATTATATGAAAGAGTTATTTGATTATTATTTTGTGTGTAACTTAAGTTGGTGTCTATAGCAATTATATCATCTATGCTTAGTTCAGTAAAAGCAACTGGTAGTAAAATATCTGTTTCCCAGCTTGAGAGTCTAATATCTTTTTTACATGATATAATTACAAAGAATAACAGAAGATAAAATCTGTACATTAGTTTTCAAGTTCTAGTTCAAAAGATAGAATTTTACCATTTCTAGAGATTTTACATAATATATTGTCTCCTGGTCTATACTTGCTAATTTGCTCATGTAGATTAGCAATTGTTTCAATCTTTTCACCGTCAATGCTAACGATGATATCTTTTTCTTTCATTTCTGTTTTTGAAGCAGCACCACCATCAATTATTTTAGTGATTAATACCCCTTTTGTTTCATTTAGGCTATAATATTTTTTTATTTCATCATTAACCTCCATGATTTGAATTCCTATAAATGCTCTTTTAACTTCACCAAACTTTTTTATATCATTAATAATTTTTTGAACAATGTTAGAAGGAATAGCAAATCCATATCCTGTATAAGAACCTGTATTTGACTTGATAGCAGTGTTTATTCCGATTAATTCACCATCTAAATTTACTAAAGCACCACCAGAATTACCCGGATTTATTGCAGCATCTGTTTGTAAAAAAGACTCTATGGCGTGAGGATTGTTTAACAAATTTAAACTTCTACCTTTTGCGCTTATAATACCTGCTGTTACAGTAGAATTTAAATTGAATGGATTTCCAACAGCAAGTACCCACTGTCCAACTTTTACATTATCAGAATTAGAGAAGGATATATGTGGTAAGTTATTGGCTTTAATCTTAAGAAGTGCTAGATCTGTAGTTTCGTCAGTTCCAATTAGTTCAGCATCATATACTTGATTATTATTCATTACAACTTCGATTTCTTTAGCTTTATTAATAACATGATTATTTGTGACTATATATCCATCACTAGAAATTATAACACCTGAACCACTTGAAGATCTTTCCTTAGGTTTGTTGTAGTATTTATATCCATCTCCAAAGAAAAAATCTTCCAATGGGTCATAATATCTGTAAATATTATCAATGAGAAATTTTGATTTTATATGTACAACTGTTTCAATAGATTTTTCAGCAGCAAATACAAAATCAACTTGCTGATTTAAATATTTATTTTGATTGTTTGAAGTTGAAATAAAATTATTTGTTTTTTCAACACTATTGTCACTAACTATTTTGGAAGTAATAACAATGCAAAGAATTAATATTGCTGAGATAATTATTTTATTTTTCATGATTTAATAACTTCAAAAATTTAAATTTATTTTAATTTTCAATAATTCTTTTTAACTTCTTAAATTTATGTGTGTATGTGTCTTTTTTAGAGGTATATATACCATTTTCATCAATACTATCAATCTTTACTTTTCCACTTGAATGAATTATTTTACTATTACCTAGCATAATTCCAACATGAGTAACTAGTCCATTCTCGTTTACGAAAAACGCTAGATCACCAGCTTTAGCATCTGAAAAATCATCAATAAATCTTCCATTCTTTATTTGATCTTTTGCATCTCTGTGTATACTTATACCATTCATTCTGTATATTAATTGCGTAAAACCTGAGCAATCTATTCCAAACACTGTTCTACCTCCCCATAAGTAAGGTGCATTCAAAAAGCTGTAGGCATTTTTTGTGACCATTTTAATATCAGAAAAACCTTGAGTATAATTTCCACTGAATTCATATGCTTGGTTATTTATAAAACAATGATTACTTTTCAATGAGGGTAAAATACTTCCCATCAAAACAGGAAACTTTTCATCACCATCAACTATATCGATAATATCAGTAGTTACGCTTGAAATTTCATCTTTGAGATTCATGTACTCTTGTTTCTCAATAATAGTTACTTGTTTATTACATATCCAACCTTCGTAGCCATCATGATTTAGTTTAACTAAACTAAATTTAATATCAACTCTTAGTATTTCATAAATTTCACCAAAAAGAATTTGATTAATCATTTCAGATTTGTCTGAGGGATTTTCCCTCATTGGTATAAGAGATAGATTACAAATGCCGAAAGACAAAATTTATTTTTTTTCGATTATCAATGCAGATGCTCCACCTCCGCCATTACAAATTGCAGCAGCCCCAAGTGTTGCTTCTTTTTTATTTAATACATTAATTAATGTTACAACTATTCTTGAACCTGAGCTTCCAAGAGGATGACCAAGAGAGACGGCACCTCCAAAACAATTTACTTTATCGGAGTCAATTTTCAAAAGCTTTTTATTTGCTATACCAACCACCGAAAATGCTTCATTTAGCTCGAAGTAGTCAATATCATTTATGTCTAAATTAGCTTTCTTTAATGCAATCGGTAATGCTTTAGCAGGAGCCGTTGTAAACCATTCAGGCTCATGAGATGCATCAGCATAACTAACAATTTTGGCAAGAGGCTCAATGTTTAGACTTTTTGCTTTGTCAGCACTCATCAAGATTAAAGCTGAAGCTCCATCATTTATAGTAGAAGCATTAGCAGCAGTGATTGTTCCTTCTTTTTTGAACACGGATCTAAGATTTGGAATTTTATCAATTTTTACATTTTTAAATTCTTCGTCTTCCCCAAAGTGAATTGGATCTCCTTTTTTTTGAGGTATAGTAACAGGAACTATTTCATCTTCAAATAGTTTTTTCTCCCATGCCTCTTTACTTCTTTTGTAAGATTCAATAGCAAATTCATCCTGTACTTCTCTAGAAATATTCATATCTTCAGCACAAATCTCTGCACATAAACCCATATGTGTTTGGTTATATACATCAGTTAGACCATCATGAACTAAACCGTCTTTTAATTTGAGATCACCTAACTTTTGACCTGTTCTTACTTTATCCACATAATGAGGAACGTTTGACATTGATTCAGTTCCACCTACGATAACAATATCATTATCTCCACATTTGATACTTTGAGCACCTAGTATTATAGATTTCATTCCTGATGCACAAACTTTATTGACTGTTGTTGCAGGTACATCATTTTTAATTCCTGCATATATTGAACATTGTCTAGCTGGAGCTTGACCAAGGTTTGCTTGCAATACGTTTCCAAAAAAAACTTCATCTATTAAGCTTGGGTCTAAATTAACTTTGTCAATGGCTCCTTTTATAGCAAAGCCACCTAGTTGTGTTGCGCTGAAACCTGATAAAGAACCTCCAAATGAACCTATTGGAGTTCTTACTGCTGAAACAATAACTATTTCTTTCATTTTTTAATTCAAATTTATTAAATAAAACTTAATTTTTTTAGCTTTTTAGTCTTGGGTCTAGAGCATCACGAGATGCTTCAGCAATCATGTTGTAGATAGTAATGGTTATGAATATTGCCATTCCTGGGTAAATAATTAACCACCATGCCTCCAGATTTTGTCTTCCTAAATTGAGAAGAGATCCCCAAGTAACTATGTCATCTGGAACACCAATTCCAAGAAAAGACAACCCACTTTCAATTAAAATAGCAGATGCTATACCAAAAGCTATACTAATAAATACAGGAGCTAGTGCGTTCGGTAATGCGTGCTTAAAGATTGTTCTTTTTGCTGAGTATCCAAGTGACTCTGCTGCTTGAACAAACTCTAGTGATCTAATTCTTAGTAATTCAGCTCTGGTGAATCTTGCGATTCCTGTCCACCCTGTTATACCGATTATTATCATAACTATCCATATACTCCTTTCAACAACAGCCGTTATTGTAATTATTAGAAGTAATCTTGGAATAGAATTTAAGAGTTCTATACCTCTTGAAACAAATGTGTCAATTGGAACAAAAGTTTCTTCTTGTAGTTTATCAACCTTAATCAATCTACTCAGAAATCTAAATAGAACAATAGCCAAGACAAGAACTAGTATACTAAGCATAAGTTCTATCATACCGCCCATGATACCATTAGAAAAACCATCAGCTAAAGCGTATTTTCTGTGTCCAAAACCATAAAAGAGACCAAAAAATAAACCAATTAGAGTAAAGTAATATTTGATTCTAGGCATTTTGAGCTTATTATCTCCAAAAAATCCAGCTAATGCTCCTAAAAATATACCAATTAAGCTAGCAATTCCCATTGAAACTAGTCCAACCATTAGTGATATTCTTGTACCATGAATTAACCCAGCTGCTAAATCTCTGCCTATACCATCAGTACCTAGCTTATGTCTAAATTTACTTGGAGCATCATTGATCTCTCCATTTTTATTCTTAAATCGCTGTTTGCCACTTGGAGAAACATAATCTCTATTATATCTATCCATTGTTGAGGGTGAGTAGGGAATTGGTGCCCAAACTACCTTGTTAAAATCTAACGTCCTCCAATCAGTAATATCATATTGTAGAATTTCGTCTAATTTACCATTAGATTTAAAAATTGAATCGGTTCTACTTTCACTAGCAAAAGCAGGATATAGTTTATATCCTTTATAATCTGCATAAAGAGGTCTTTCATTTGCAATGTAAGGAGCTAAAACAGCTAATACTACTAAAGAAAACAATAGATAAAGACAAACAAGTGCAATTTTATCTTTCTTGAACTGGTTCCAAGCATATTTTTTGAACGAAAAATTTTCTGTGTTTTGTGTACTCATTATTTGTATGATATTCTTGGGTCAACAACTGCATATAAAATGTCAGCAACTAGATATCCTAACATTGTTAAAAAGCCTGAAATCGTAAATACTGTTATAATCATTGGATAATCATAATTTAAAATTGAATTATAGACTTCTACACCCATACCAGGAATTGAGAAAATAACTTCGATTATAATTGACCCTCCTATTGCCATTGGAAAAATTGCTGCAAAAACTGTTATGATAGGCAATAATGAATTTCTGAGCGCATGCTTTAAAATAACTTTCTTTTCACCCAATCCTTTGGCTCTAGCAGTTCTTATATAATCTTGCGATACAACATCAATCATTCCAACTCTCATTATCCTACTTAAGAAAGCAAATGAACCATAAGTATATGTAATGATAGGAAGAATTAAAAAAGGCATTCTGTGCTTAATTTTAGTCCAAAATGACCATTCAGGATCAAACAGTGTTGGGTCTTGTATTCCAGAGACTGGAAACCAGGCTAAGTTGTCAGGGTTAGCGAACTGAAGCAAAAGTAAAGTGCCAACAAAAAATGATGGCATTGAATAGAGAATAAATAAAACTAATGAGAACCCTTTGTCTACAGCAGAATCCTTTTTATGGGCAGAGTAAATTCCTATAGGAATACTAATCAGATATGCCAATAAAATTGAAATTAATGAAAGTGAAAAAGAGATACCAATTTTCTGCCAGATTTTAGTTGAGATTGGCTGGCTGTCAATGTATGATATTCCAAAATCGCCTCTAAGTAATCCTTTTCTGTCTTTACCATTTCCAAATAGCCATAAATGATATTGATTTTTGCTTCCATACCAATTAATTTTAGGAATATAAGTTCTCCATTTATCTTCACTGATATTAATTTCGTTATTATATTTTTTAACATTTTCAAAGCTTGTGTTTAATGAACTTAAAAATATGTAATTAGAAAGTTTATCATCAATTTTTGAAAAAGAAAGATCTATTAATTCTTCCTCTGATGTTTCTAGCAAGTTATTAATTTCAAATCCAACTTGATTTACAGCTTCGTTAATTGTATTCATCTTTAGTTCTGTTTGAGATTCAAAAATATCTTTTGAATTTAGTTTCATATGAACTTTTTGTAGGCTTAGTAGCTCTTTGTAGTAGTCCGAAACTTTTGCCCAATTACCTGATTTGTGAGTAAGGTGTTCTAAAGTAACTTTGTGATATTTGTCTTGAATTCTGTAGAGAGTATCACTTGTTGAAAGATTTGAAATGCTAAAGTAGAATATAGGCAAGTCTAAGCCTAATTTTTTTCTTAGTTCAGCTTTAATCTTTTTGGATGCACCAGATTGCTCTTGAGCAGAACCTTCGCTTTCAGCTGATTTAGCTAGTCTTTCAACAGGATCTCCAGGTGCATTAATACTTATTACAAATGACAAAAGAGATATTGCAATTAACATTGGAACAAACGTGAGAACTCTTTCTATTGTGTACTTTAGCATTATATATTCTCTATTGTTCCACTTGCAGCATAATTATTATTTAGCTTTAGATTATTAAGTCTAAGCCCTGGAAATTCAAAGAACATATCTCTGTTGTCAAATCTTTTGTGAACAGCAAATTTTCTTTTTGTTATCCATAAAAAAACATAAGGTTGATCTTCATAGATTTTGGCTTGTAGTTTAAGAAGTGCGTTTCTATGTGTTTTATAGTCTAATGTTTTATTAGCTTCATCTATTAATGCATCGCTGTATGCATCACCAAATCCGCAAAAATTGGATCCTTTATTAACCCAAGAAGATGTATGCCATAGCTGCATAGGATTTGAGTAAGCAGCACTGCTTCCCCAACCGGCTAGCATAGCATCAAATTTATGATCAGCTGCGTTTTTGTAAAATAAAGAAAAATCCATTGGTGTTGGTTCAGCTACAATACCGGCTTTGTACATGCTTTCTTTAATCATCAAAACTATTTCTTTTGAAGTAGGGGAGCTCATATAGCTAAACTTAAAAGTAAAAGGTGTTTTTACTCCATTTATTACTTTGTCTCTTATGTTATCACCATCAGTATCAATCCATCCAGCTTCATCTAATAATTCTTTGGCTTTTTCGATATCAAGAGGAATTAATTTGAGAGTGTCATTGTAAGTCTTTTTAAGTGGTGAAATATTTGAAGCTTGACGAGATGCTTTTCCATGCATCATTACTTCGATTATTTCATCAATTGGTATCATGTATGCAACAGCTCTGCGCACTTTTTTATCAACAAAAAAAGGTTTGTGCTTTATCCCATCAGGCTTCATATTAAGTCCAATGTATGAAATACCATATCTATCTAAAAAGTCAGAATCATAATTATTATTAAAATATTCTCTTTCTCTAAGCTTCATTAACTTGACAGTTCCAATATTTGTTGTTACATCTATTTCTTGATTTTTTAAGGCTAAATATGAAGACGCATCCTCCTTGATAATTTTAAAAATTATCTTTTCTGGACACGCTTTGTTATCAAGTGAAGAATCTCCAGATCCCCACCAATCTTTTTTCTTAAGTAGTGTAACATATTGGCTAGGTTCCCACTCGCTTACATAATAAGGCCCCAAGCCTTTGAGATTTTCTGGCTTATAACCATTATCTGCATGATTAAAATCATTAAACCAATTAGAAATTTCGTCTGTTTCTTTAAATGATCTATTAAGTATTTGATCAAAAGAAATATTATCAAGTAATCCATTTTGATCCCAGTAACTTTTTTGTTGAACATAAATACCACCCATTATAGTCTTTGCAGTCCAATTAATATCTTGAGCAGTCATAGAAAATTTGAGAGGATCGTTAGGGTCAGCTTTAACTGATTTAATTACTGAATTGTAAATAGGTCTTATCTGAGAATTGTTAGTTAAATGACAAAGCATGATTTTACTAGAAAAAACTATATCTTCAGCAGTTAGTTGTTCTCCATTATCCCACCTTACATTATCCTTCAATTCGAAATAAAATGTTTTATTGTCTTCAGATGAGGTTGGTAACTCTTTGATAAGGTCAGCTTCATAGTCTAATGACTCAAGATTTAAACCAAGCAATGTTTTTTGTGTGTATGAAAAAATATAGGATCTCATAACTGAATTGTTGTTGTATGGATGTAATCCATCAGGCTGAGATAAAATATGAGCTACTACAGTATTAGTTGATAAATCTCTTTTATTTACACATGATGATAAAATCAGTGAAATTGAAAGAAATGTGAAGATTAGTTTTTTCATTTTTTAATTTCATTACAAATATAATATTCAGTTTAATTTATTGAACTATTTAATGAATTAATTAACAAAAAATAATCATAAATTTTATTTAATGTATACATTTGCAATCCAAACAAATAGGAGAGGTGCCGGAGTGGCTGAACGGGGCTCCCTGCTAAGGAGTTGTACCCTTACGGGTACCGGGGGTTCGAATCCCTTCCTCTCCGCAGAAAACAAGACTAGCATTAATGTAAAAATGTTAGTTTTGCAAATGTTTCGGGGTATAGCGTAGCCCGGTTATCGCGCCTGCTTTGGGAGCAG
>TARA_B100001057_G_scaffold296954_1_pt1 | contig 67007 bp, 68 predicted proteins | sample TARA_B100001057 | Tara Oceans TARA_B100001057 (sample SAMEA2621839) | marine metagenome | biome: marine biome (ENVO:00000447); feature: surface water layer (ENVO:00002042); material: "saline water (ENVO:00002010), including plankton (ENVO:xxxxxxxx)" | depth 5 m | reverse complement strand
CAATTTTGGCATATCTGAGATGTCTTTTAGCAGTATCTTTGCCTTGATGACATTATTTAAAGTGAGCTCAAAAAATTTTAATGATTCTTCAAGATTTTTAAAGATTTGATGCAATTCCGCTTCGAATCCACCGGGTACAACACCATCCTCTGTATTGCCTAGCATGCCAGAGAATTCAATTAAATCCCCTACTTCTATAGCATCTGAGTATGGTGTACCAAATTTTTCTGTATTAAGTGTTTTATATTTCATAAAAATAGTGAAAATTAATATTAGTTATTGTACAGTACGCACTTATGGCAGCAAACAAACAACAGAAAGTGTATCTGATTCCTGAAGGTGAAACTAGGGACAGCCATACATATCACTACACAGTTGTGAAAACTAAAAAGTTTATTCAAGAGAATGAAAAACTGAAAATCAAAAAATTTAATCCTGTTAAAAGAAAACATGAGTGGTTTGTCGAAGCAAAACTGCCACCTCACAGTAAAAACTAGAAAGTTTTAAATCAATCCCTATATAAAGTTTATGAACAGAATCAACCATTTATTCGGCTATTTAGAAGACATCATATTATCAATAATTGCGATAATGACTATGGGCGCTGTAGGTTTCGAGCTCTTCGAGATTTATCAAAGAGGCTCAATTGGATTAGCTGATCTACTTTTGATGTTCATTTATGCTGAGGTTCTCGGTATGGTAGCGATTTACTTCAGGAGTCACGTTTTGCCCGTTATTTATCCTTTGTTCATCGGTATCACAGCTCTAGCGAGATTGATTGTACTTCAAGGAAAGGATTCTATGCCTGAACAATTGGTTTTTGAAGCTGGATCAATTCTCCTATTAAGTTTTGCAGCACTTTTACTCAAAGACGTAAAAGTTAATCTTACTCACACCAAAAAATAATTTAAACTAGAATCAACAGGATAAAGTATGAGGTTGATTCTACTATTTATTTCTTTTTCATTATTTGCTGATTTGAGTAGCAATATTGAAGCAAACAAAACAAAATTTGAAAACATTGCTCTAGAGATTTGGGATTTTGCAGAGATGGGTTATCTGGAAGAAAAAAGTTCTAAACTTTTGCAAGAAACACTGATTGAAGCAGGTTTTACAGTTAAAACTGGTATTGCTGGCATTCCAACAGCCTTTGTTGCTGAGTACAACAATAATGGTCCTATCATTGGAATACTTGCTGAATTTGATGCCCTTCCCGGCTTATCACAAAACAATACACCTTTTAGGGAAAGTTTGGGTGGCGATGCTGGACATGCATGTGGACATCATCTATTTGCAGCTGGCTCAACTCAAGCTGCAGTAGCATTGAAATATTGGCTAGAGAGCACAAAAACACCTGGCACAATAAGACTTTACGGTACACCTGCTGAAGAAGGAGGAAGCGGAAAAGTTTACATAGCTAGGGATGGTTATTTCGATGACGTAGACATAGTTCTGCACTGGCATCCTGATAGTTCAAATAGAGCTCATTTCAGTAGTTCGAATGGCAATAAATCAGCTAAATTTAAATTCAAAGGCATATCTGCGCATGCAGCCGGAGCGCCACAGAATGGAAGATCAGCTTTAGATGGTGTTGAAGCTATGAACATGATGGTAAATATGCTCAGAGAACATATGGATGAAGAAGCAAGAATACATTACGTCATTACAAAAGGTGGTCTAGCTCCTAATGTAGTGCCGGAAGAAGCTGAAGTATATTACTATGTCCGACACCCAAATGTTGAGGGTGTTAAGGAGCTTTTCGAAAGAGTTGTTAAAACTGCTCAAGGTGCAGCTGAAGGCACGGAAACCACAATGACTTACGAAGTGATGCATGGAAATTATCCATTAATGCCGAACGAAACGCTTTCAAAAATTGTTGATATAGAACTTAATAAGCTGGGTGGTATTTCATATGATGCAACGGAGATGGCTTTTGCGAAAAGAATCTTCAAAACATTGCTCAATCCAAATGCTGAAATAGGAGATCAAGAGAAAATCTTGCCATTGGCTTATACGCAATCAAAAGGTTCAACTGACGTTGGAGATATTTCTTGGAAAGTTCCTACTACAGGGGTAAGGATAGCTACATGGGTTCCAGGAACTTCTGCCCATTCTTGGCAGGCTGTCGCTGCCGGCGGAACAACAATTGGAACAAAAGGTTCTACTCTGGCAGCAAAAGCACTTGCTAATACAGCTGTTCAATTATTTGAGAATCCAGCACTAATTGCTGATGCATGGGCAGAGCATAAAGTGAATGTTGGTGATCACGAATATAGTGCACTGCTTGAAGATAGGAGTCCTCCTCTAGATTATCGAAAATGATTGTAAGTGGTAGATGCCAATGTTCTCAAGTTGAATATAAATTCGACACTGAGGATATAATTTCAGCCCATCATTGTCATTGTAAAGACTGTCAGAGATCAACCGGTAGCGGTAAAGCTACGATAATTTATATTGCTAACAAAAATCTTAAGCTTAATGGAGAGCTAAAATTCTATGGCAAGAAAGGAACTACTGGCATGACAGTGAAACGAGGCTTTTGTGAAAACTGCGGCTCAGGAGTCATGAGTTACCCTAGAGAAATTCCATTATTAAGCTTTATTAAAGCTGGCACCCTAGATGATTCTAGTTGGTTAAAGATAGACTCAAACTTCTTTACTAAATCAGCTAGAGATTGGGACGCTCCAAATAAAGATATTAAATGTTATGAGGGAAATCCTGACATTATGACTAATATTAAGAGCGTGATTAAAGCCTTATGAAAAAACTAATAGCGATACTTCTAATAATTTTCACTTATCAAAGCGTTCAGGCATCAGCTAATATTCCAGGTCCAAGAGACTGTTTTTGGTTGCGAGGTCCGGTGAGTGGTGACCCATATATTAATGTTGCTTATCCTGACTCAAATGTGTTTTATTGGGCAGCAGCATTCACTATGCCTGAAGGATCTAGAATGTATTTTGAAGGTGAATTTCCTTATGCCCGATACATGTCAGTCATAAGTTATGATAATCGAGGTAGACCTTTAGAATCTTTAGCTGATTATTTAATACAGCCTAGCAATGGAGCCTCAAATCCATTTGTGGATGGCAGCAACAGACTAGATGATAACAGAGGATATAAAATTGAAGTTTTAAATAAGACTCCAACTGTAAAAAGAGAAACTGGCAGAGTGGCAAAAACTTCATCTAATATTATTCATGCACCTGAGCATGGCCCTCAACAACAGATAATCGTTTATAGAATATATTTGCCAAATACTGGTACTGCCCCACTTGGTGGTGTTGGCTTACCAGAGGTAATAGTAGAAAAGGATGGCAAAACTCTCAAAGGTAAGGATGCTTGTAAAGCCCTAAATTCATCTCAAGATTTAGCGATAACAGTAGATGCTTTAGGTATACCTCCAATCAAGTATAGAGAGCTTGCATCTCAACCAGACAAGCCAATGACTTGGCCTGCTCAGAATCCTCCTGAATGGTACATTCAACTAGATAGGCAAAGCCTAATTGGCATCTATACAGGTGAGTTCAATAACAATGCTCCAAGAAGTACAGGTGGCTTTTTTCCTAATCTAGACAACCACTATTTGCGTACAATTGTGAACAGAAAATATGGCAAAGTATTGCTCATAAAAGCTAAAGCCCCTCGAACACCAAAAACATTTAATGGTAATTCTACTTACGAAGATAATGAACTTAGGTACTGGTCTATTTGTTCCAATCAAAGTTTTGGCAATACTCGAGTGAATGATTGTTTATTTGATGAAGAGATTCCAGTAGATGAGAATGGCTATTTCACAATCGCAATTAGCAAAGTTGAAGACAGACCAAGAAATGCCATAAAAGAATGTGGATTAGCTTGGCTTCCAATTGCAGATGATGGTGATGGAGTCTTCGATGATGACATTGCTATTGTGCAATTTAGACATATGCTAGCTCAGGATGATTTTCCTCATTCTATACAAAGTGTTGAGAATCAAGCTGATACCAAAAAGATAATGCGAGAATATTATCCTAGAGGTAGATATCTAATGCCTAACCAAGTAGAAAGTTTCGTTCCTTGCCCCATTGATTAATTTTGACTTAGATTTGAGTTTCTCTTTTTCAGCTTGAATTAAATTCTCGTTAAGCAAAGCTTGAAACAATTTAATTCAATAGGACTATAGAAATATTGAGAAAAGAAGCAAAGCTTATCCATAATAAATAAGGCAAATACATTACAAAATCAAACCAACTTTTCTGCGACTTAAATATCAGCATTATTTTTATATTTACCATTATCAAGACAAAAATATTAGCAAAAGCTATTTCAGGTTGTTGTAAGGAAAAAAACAACCAAGGCCAAATACAATTCAAAAAAAGTTGAATTAAATACCATTTGTAAATGACCTGTGCTTGCCTAAAACTCACTATAGCCATTAAAAAATAAAGGATTGGCCAAACAATACCAAAAAGGTAATTGGGTGGATTTAAATTTGATTTTTGCAGGTTCTCGTACCAATTCCAATCAGTATTAAGGTTCGCACTTGCACCTATCCAAGCTGCTAAAAATGTTGCAAGAACAAGTAAAATTTTTAGAGGAAGTTGATTATTCAATAATTTTTCCATTGATGTCATATTGTTTGAAGAAGTTCCAAATTATCTCAGCTGCAACAATATCATTACCATTACTATATCTTGGCCACTCATGACCCATGTTTGACATCAAATAGAGCGTTACTTCAACATCATCAAGACACTGATCATAATTAAATAAAAATCCACCATCTCCATCGTTATTAACATCAGATAAAATGCTGATATCTTCATTTTGACAATTATTATATTCTTCCCAATATTCCATTACATCTGGGATTGATCTTGATCGCCAGTTGCCATAGTAAGGAACGACAGTATCAACATCGCCATGTATTTGCATTACCGCAGTAGGATGATTTGGACTACATGAATTGTAGGTTTCAGGTGTCATAGAGCCTGTTACTGAGGCTACGGATGCAATTTTACTGCTTAGATTGCATGCTAGGTGGTAGCTCATATAGCCTCCATTAGACATACCCGTAGAATAAACTCGAGATCTATCAATTTTAAATTCAGAATATGCCCAATCAATTAAGCTTGAAATAAAATCAACATCATCAGTTGGGCTGCCATATGTCCATCCACCGACATTCCAATGTGTTTCACCGGTTGAGGGTAAAATTGTGCCCTGAGGGTATATCGCGATAAATTTATCTCTATCAGCAAGACTCTGAAAACCAGAATAGCCCATATTCCAAAGTGCCCTACTAGTATATCCATGTAAGCTAAAAAGTAGTGGTACCTGTGAGTTGGACAAATCCATACCATTTGGCAAATATACATAAAATTCTCTATCAACATTCTGTCTTTTAGTAGTGCAATAAAGAGTATTTGCATAGCCTGACTGTGCGCATACTGGAGCTGAATTTACAGGTGGCGGTGGCGGTGGTGTGTACACAGGAGTTGGTTCATCAAGAGATGACCCTCCTCCTCCACATCCACTCAATAAAAATAAAAGTGCTGTGACAATAAATTTATATTTATTCTTCAATAAGCCCATTTAAATTAAATTTTTGCATGAATTCCCAAATAGTTGAAGCCGCATCAATATCGTCATCAAATCCCAAGCCATCTCTATTTGGCCATTCATGATCAAAACCGTCCAGACGATAAAAGGAAAGTTCTACATTAGCATTACAATCAGTCCTTATTTCATTTGACCAAGCATAACCGTCCCCATTAGCATCAATTCCATCCGCAATAATGGTACTAGCACATTGATTATGGTTGCTCCAGTAATCTAAGACATTGTTAAAACCAACAGCGTACTCATCACCAGAAATTGGAATAGCTGAATCAGCTGAGCCATGAATATGAATTATTGGCAGCGGTCTTTGTGGCGTACAGTTGCCATATTCTTCTGTATACATCAAGCCAGCAACTGGACCAAATGCAGCTACTTTATCGCTTAAATAACACGCTAGGCTATAAATCATGAAGCCACCATTTGAAAAGCCTGAAGCATAGATTCTGGACGCATCGACATAAAAATCATTAACTAAATTATCAATTAATTCAGATATGAATTCGACATCACAGACTGCCTCTGTATTGCATGCTATTCCGGTAAACCAGCCCGTTGAGCCTTTATTTTCTGCTACAGTGCCTTGAGGATATATTGCAATGAAATTTTCATCCTCTGATAATTCTCTAAAACCTGTATATTCCATTTCATACTCTGCATATCCATCACCACCATGAAAGTTTATTACTGCTGGAGAGGTAATTTCAGTTTCGTTTAACAAGCTGTCAGGAATATAGATAAAAAACTCTCTCTGAAGACCACCAGAATCCATAGTGCAATATTTTGTATTTCCTGAATTATCATACTCACTGCAGCTTGTAGGGCCAGGCGCAGGCGTTGGTGCAGGCGTTGGTGCAGGCGTTGGTGCAGGCGTTGGTGCAGGTGTTGGAATTGGAGCTGGTTCAGAGCCACTACCGCCACCGCCACAAGCAGTTAGTATTATTAAGCTTATGCCTACAAAAAAGTTTTTAATACTATTCTTCATCAATCAATCGGTAGATAAACCACTGTATTTGTACTCAAAATCATAATAAATATTAAACAAGTAACAATAGGTCCTAAATAAACTCTCCCAGTCATTTGAAAAAATATTCTATTGAAATATGGCAATATGAACATAATTGGAACTATTCCAAAGAGCAGATTTACACTTAGCCAGTTATCAGTCCAATAGACAGTACCAGACAAAGCAAAAACAACGTATTGAATAATTATGATTAGGAAAAGTCCTGCAGAATTAGCAAAACCAGCAACTAGTCTTGAAAGCCACTCTGCTTGACCAGCAAACCTCATGGCACCATTTACTCTCAATGAATTTGAGAAAAAAAAGATAAAGAAAAATGGAAAATACATCGCAAGCACCATAAGCATTTCTGGTTGAAAAATTCTCACCCCCATAAACCAAAATCTATAATCAATATGAAATAGAAAATAAATCAGATAAAGAATCAGGTAGTAGCATAGGAAAATTATTACTCCTAAAGCGAATGTTTTGAGAGCTTCGGATAGAGTAATCCTTAAACCCCATGATTCCATTTGAACGCCATGTTTTTTTCCTACTAAGTTATAAGAAGCAAAAAATAACATTAACCCTACTGTCCCATTCAGTACGGCCCATAGCATTACTGGATTATTCATTCTTTGCGGGAAGAACCAAGTTAGTTTTCTTTGAGCAGCATCGGGAAACAATTCTTTTGCTATATCAACCATGGGTATAAATGTGAGACATGCAATTCCAGCACTTACTATAAAAACAAACCAAAAAACCAATTTCCCTTGATTGCTTTGAACCGGTAATGGCTGAGGTACTGGTTTTATAAGCTCACGAAATATTTTGGTATTTAGTAATGCTTTCGACAAAGGAATAATCATTATGAAAGCAACAATCATATTCATTAAAGTGAAAAGCTCCTTCCATTGCCAAATTTGATTTGCAGTATCTAGCTTTATCGGGGAATCAAAAACAGTATCAAAATAAGATAGTTGGTTGGCTGTAGCTTCTGAATTATAGGGTTGAAATGGATGTAAAAGTTTTTCATTAAAAATTACTCGAAGAGTATTATTCTGACCATCACCATAATATTTTCCTAATTCGACTTTATCGATTACATCTTCAAGTCTGAGAATGCTATTGACTGTTCTAAGTGCTTCAGGAGCTATTGTCATATCTGCAGCTTCCCAACCACTCAAGTCATTTCTAAATGCTCCTTCATCATAAAGTGCATAACTCACGCCTACGTTTGATTTAACATCCTTTAAAACTCTATCTGTTAATGTCAGGACATAACCAGAAACATATACAGAATGTAATTTACTCGGTGTATTTTTTTCCTTTGCTTCTTTACCAAAAAAATTAGCTCCTCTTATCGCGGCATTACCACCCATCGAATGACCAGTTGAGCCCATGAGATTCTTGTTGATGTAAGGATATTCTTCTGATTCATGAATATGATTTATCAGAGAAAACATGCCATAACCCTCTGTCGTCGCAGCACGTGTGCTCAAAGATGAACTTGATAAACCTTGGGCATATGGATCTATTAATGCAACGACATGACCTCTTCTGGATAATTCAATTGCAATATTTGATAATGCTTCTTTGGAGCGCTGAAAGCCGGGTATTATTGCTATGAATGGCGCTTTATTATCAACTGTTGCTGTTTTTGGTTTGTAAAGATCGTAATAAATATACTGGCCGTTAACAGTATCAATTTTTTCTAAAGTAATTGAGACTTTACCAAAATTAGATTGAACGATTGAGCCAAAAAAACTGCTAATGAATAAGATTATTAAGCAGCTTTTTAAATTCATTTGAATACTATAAATGAAAACTCCGACCTCAAAAGAGATCGGAGTTATTTAATAGATTATCTTAGTTATGAACTTGGTATCCGAACCACGTAGAAGATGTATCACATGTCATATGATTCCATCTTTCACGTTCAGCTTCTGTACCGTAAGACTTATCCCAAAAAATATCTATATTTGCACCTCGTGCTGCAATTCCAGGATGTGCTGCACTTATCCAAAAGTCAGGTGTATCTCCTCTATCAGAACCAGAGCTTGGATAGATATATCTATATCCGCCTTCTGCTCCATTTGCATAATGCTCCATTGAAAACTCAGCTTGAGCTTTTCTCATGGCAACAGGATCTGCACCATCTTTGTATTTACATGGCCAATAATCTACTGTAAAAAAGTCATAAGGCTCATCTGATGTGCCGGGACCAACTCTTTGAAATGCTTCAGATTGATTTTCGCAAATCATTGGGCTTTCAGGCATTCTTTTATCATCATTCATCATATTCCAAATATCTACTTGAAACCTGCTCAGCGCTGTCATTGATGGAGCATGTGTGACAAAAAACATATCATCTCCACCACGCATTTCCTCATTCGTATTCCATGGAAAAAGCATCACCGCACTAACTTCATCATCAAGCATTTCTGCATGATTTTTATAGGCTGGCAGCCATTTTTCCATCATTCTTGTTGCTTTATCATCAGAAAGCTCCTCGTCTACACTGCAATATAAATAACTTGCATAAACTTCTTCATACATTTCATCGTGATTATCACTAAATGCAAAGAAGCTTATTAATGCTAAAAATAATATTCTCATTTCTCCTCCTACTATTAATCCTCAAAATCACTTCGGACTGTTTGGTGTACACCACCATATGCTGCTGACGAATAATGTTGTGATCTTAAGACCCAATTTCCATCTTCTTTTACCCAAGTTGTAGTAACACGAGTTCTATAAGGTTGATCATTTTCACCTACAACACCTTCGTAATAAAATCTGACTAGATAAGCATCCTCAGTAAGCATTGTTGCTTCTGGAAAATATACTGAATTTAGACCATCAGGATAATTCTTCATGTAGCCAGCAACTGTACTTACAACGCAAGCTTTATGAAAACTACCATCAGAGTTTGTACTACAAACTCCATTTTTGCTTTCCATTGCAACCATAGTTTTAAAATCTCGGTCAATCCTTGCTTCATAATACTTTTCTACAGCAGTAAGTACTGCAACTTCATCAGCATGATCATCTGCTGATGCATAAATAGTAAAAATCATTAAAAATGAAAAAATATATTTCATCACTCTCTCCTTTTAAATATCAACTACCTCTTTCTTAAATAAAGCAGTTTCAGCTAATAAATCACTTTGGTATTCTTGAAAAAAGATAATTTTGTTATCTTTAAGCTTCATAACCATAGCGTATCTATTGTTATATTTTCCGTTAGCAGCCATTGCCTTGCCCTCAAAGGTTGTTACAACCCACTCATCGTCTGCCATTTGATTGACTTTATTAATTTCAATTCCATTGGGTAAAACTTCTGGAATTACACTCATAAACCAATCAGACTCAAAGGTTTCTCTATTGTATTTTTTGCAAATAGTACAGATTCCCATGAATTCAAATTCTAAATCTTCATGCAAGGTATCCAGTGCAACCTGATAATTTTCAGTCAAAATATTGTCCCAAAAAGTGTTCACAACTTTAAGGTTCATCTCTCTTTGAGACATACTGTTATCTGCACAGGATGCAAGAAAGAATATAGATAAAATTGTTACCAGTCTCATTCTTATTACTCCACAAAAACTGTATGTTCTTTGCCTTTATCAACCACTCTGATAACAAGTAGATCAGTACATCCATCACCTAGCTCAGGCGCATCTGCTTCACCACCGTGAATCCAGTCTGTCCTTTCAAACCAATATTCTCCTTTGGCATACTCTTTCCATTCGCCAGTCGATTTTGATTGTGATACGCCATCCAGCACATAAACTAAAGTCCCTGCTGCTGGGTGAAAATGTTTTGGTGTGTTGCCTGCATTACACGTAGAGCGTTTTTCTACAACCATCTCCATGCCTCCATCTATCTGAAATACATCAGACGAAATCATGCCTTCAAATTGTGGCTTATTTTCATGATCATTTGCGACTAATGTAAAAACAGAAATTATTAAGAAAAATGTTAAAAATTTATTCATAAAATCCTCCAATACTATTTATAGCACACTAGAAATTATTTTTTGAGACAAATTTGATAAATACAAAAAAAAGAGGCACAAATGTGCCTCTTATAAATTAGTTTCAAGTTAGTTAATAAATACAGAGTCTGCGTTGGACTGTTAACTCATTATTTTTGTTATACATGCCTACATAAGCATCATACTCAGCTTGAGCTTTCTTAGCATCAGCCTCACTTTGGTTTTCTCTCATTTCTTGCCATTTGGCCCAGGATTCTTGGCTCCCAATAACCATTGTTGACAGTCTATAAAGCTTTTCTGATACATTCCCTTCACTATCTCTTCTGTATTGCATCATAGGCGCTACAACGATATCAGAACCTCTATCTTTATAGAATTTTTGATGCATTCGAGCTGCCTTTAACCAACCATCAGCAGAGCCAGTAAGTTTTGCAACATAATAATTTGCTATTTTCCCTTTGCAATCAGATAGGTCTGTTGAAAGTTTATGATTATCACCAAAGGTGAAAAACGAAATAAAAATTAAAAGTAATATTCTCATATTTTCTCCTACCAACCGCAGCTTCTATTCTTATTTTGCTCATCTAACCATGCTTTTAAAGGAGCATAGTAATTAAGCATCGAAGTGCCATTTAGTTCTCTTGTACCTATCATGCTTTCTAGCGCATCCTGCCAAGGCTTACTTTGCCCAAACGCAAGCATAGCCCTCAATTTTTCTCCAGCAAGTTCATTTCCATAAATAGAGCATTCATGCAAAGGCCCATCGAAGCCCATTGTTTTACATAAGGATTCATGAAATTGATATTGAAGAATCCTTGCTAAGTAATATCTGGTATATGGTGTATTTCCTGGTACGTGATATTTTGCACCAGGATCAAATGCATCTGCAGGTCTTTCATTTGGAGCACCAACTCCTTGATATTTTTCTCTTAATTCCCACCAATAAGCATTTAATTCATCATCACTAAGCTCGCCATTAAAAACGGCCATTCTCCACTTATCTAACATCAGTGTCCATGGTGTAGCTACAACGCTATCAAGTGCTTTTTTCATTAAAAAAGCTACTTCATTTTGTTTTGCTACATCAGCCTCCTCACTAGAGGCAAAACCTATTTGTTCAAGATAATTTGGTGTAATTGATAAAGTTAGCAAGTCGCCTACTGCTTCATGGAAACCGTCATTTGCTCCTCTTTGAAATACCACTGGTTGATCAGCGTATGCTTGATAATAAAAAATATGTCCTAATTCATGATGTATTGTAGAAAAATCTTCCTCATTTTTTTCAATACACATTTTGATTCTTAAATCTTGGTTCTTTGAATCTATATCCCATGCACTTGCATGACAGACTACTGCTCGATCCACTGGTTTTACGAAAAGAGATCTTTCATAAAAAGTCTCGGGTAAGGGATCAAAACCTAAGCTTAAAAAGAAATTCTCCGAAATATTTACCATATCGATTTCGGTTAAACCCTTATCATTGATTACTTTAGTTATATCTATTGGTTTGCCAACAGACTCTTCCTTATAAACAATGTCATATATATTTGCCCATGATTGAGCCCACATATTTCCAAGCAAATGCGCAGGAATAGAGCCCTCATTAGGAACAACATCATCGCCATAGAACTCATTTAATTCTGCCCTTACGTGACATTGAAGGCCCTCATACAAAGGTTTTAGATCTTTATAAACTTTATCTACTGTCTCAGAAAACTCAGATGCTGGCATATCGTATTGACTAAACCAAAGATCAGATAGACCATCAAAGCCAAGATCTTGAGCACCTTGATTACCAATATCTACCATTCTCAGATATTTCTCTTTCATGGGTTTACCAATTTCTCTCCAACCACTCCAAGCCTTTAGTAATTCATCCGAATCTCTTGAATTGTCTATGATGCTTTCAAAGGCTTCCAAGTCATAACATTCATCTTCTGTAAAACAATGAGTACCGTTACCATACATTGCCTCCAATTCAGTCATAATTGAAGCCATTTCACCAGCTAGTGCCTCATCTAAAGGAGGTGGCATCACAAAACCATTCTTAATTATATTTAGTGCTCTTCTATCAGCTTCACCTAATTCTAGATCATCAAATGTTGCCGCTGTTCTTGCTTGTTCTAATGATTCTAAAATACCTCTTTTACTAAAGTCCGCTGCTACTTTTTGAGAATCATAGGTTATGAAATTTGATTGAATCCAGTACGCCGAAGAATAAACAGGTCCTTCTGTGACTGCTTTTTCTTGAACTTCAGCTAAAAAATCTTTCGCATCTTGCTCTGTAACGCTTTCTGTACTATCTGCACAGCTTATTAGGATAAATAACGGTATTAATAGTTTGATATGTCTGATCATAAAAAAATTATAGCATAGGGAAATTCTCTTACTCTTACACATGTTATATAGTAGAGATATGACCTACTTACTAATACACATGTGCGTAATTGGATTCGCAATTCTGGCTATAACTGAGAAATCTAGAGACAGAAAAAACCTTTATATCGCAATGGCTTTAGTATTTTTTGGTCTAACTTTTATTATTTAATATAAAACTTTTAAATAATTTATTAAAACTTAAGGATAAATATGAAAAACTTACTGAAAATCATAGCATTAATCTGGATTTCTATGTTCTTATCTTTTGAAGTTAAAGCTGAAAGATGGGCGGAAGAAGATTGTAAATCTTTGTCAGAACACATTGGTGTTTTAACTTATTTCTCTGTTGAAACACTAGATATGTCAGATAAAGCTAATAAAGCTGAAAAAGAAGAAGAAGCTAAAGAGTTATTTGAAACAAGTTATGCGCTTTCTCAAATGGCAGCAAACCACACTGTGGTTTATACACAATTCTGTGATTGATTAAGACCTAGCTCTTTTTCTGCTTCCATGTAGCTCATAAACAGCTCTCGCCTTCTTTTTGAATTCGCTTTTGCTTCTTATTTGCCAAACTAATTCTCTTGCCTTTTTTGCCGAACTTTTTAGATCTACTACCCTTTCTTTGTAAAGTTCACCTAATTCTGCAGAATGAATTATATTTTTATCTATACCTTTTAGTTGAGGTAATTGGTCTTTAATCCAATTTGCCTCTGGATCTTGATCTTGGCTTTGTTTTATAACCGAATATATTCTAGGAAGATTAATACCAGTTACTCCACTCTGCATTTGCACTTGGCAGATGTGAATGCCTGGCTCATAGTCTGTAAACGTACTTGCTAGCAATGGTGAGGTTTGTTGCCAGGGTTGCCATAAATTATATGATGCAAACGACATCAGCATTGCTCTCATTCTAAAATTGATCCATCCATATTTTTTTAGATAGGTCATACAAGCATCCACGAATGGGAATCCTGTATTTCCTGAAATCCATTTATCAATTAATTCTCTATCAACTTCAGGTCTTAACTGATCACAATCTGGATGCATTGATTGATACTCAAGTGATGGTTGTGTATCGAGTTTTTGAATGAAGTGACAATGCCAGTGGAGTCTTTTTTTAAAAGAATATAAATCCCAGCGATATCTATAATTATTAATATTATTTTCTAGAGTTTGATAAATATCTCTTATAGAAATTGTTCCAAAGGCGATATGTGGAGAAAGCCTAGAGCAGGCATATTCAGCTTCTGAAGGGCTAGACATTTTTTTTGAGTATCCTTTGCATCTGTATTCTAAAAATGAGCTTAAAAGTTCCCTTCCTGAATCAGAACCACCTGTCTGAATTCGCATATCTTGTGTCTCAAGAGTTGTTTTAAATTCTTTAAATTTCGGAAGATTAAGTTGATATAAATTATTGTTGGTTTTTGGTGAATTGTAAGTCTGCTTATTCATATGCTTCTGCCAGCTGCTTGCCCATTTATCTCTATTAGGATTATCTATTTGTATGCCGAAGTCTTTATAAGAATATAAATAAGGAAAGTCTTTTGAAAAATTTTTTAATTGATTGCTGTGATAGTTAGTTTCTGTTGTGTGATTAATATGTAAATTAACATTCGGTAATGTTTCATGAAGAAATGTTTTTAAAGCACTTAAGCTTCCTTCGAATACGTATAAATCGACATTTAGGTTATTTAATTTTATTTCTAATTCTTTTAGGCTGTCTAAAGCAAATTTAAGTTGATTCTTAGATCTATCAGATTGAGACCAATATTCTTTATCAAAAACATACAAACCTGCATAATCTTGATTTAAGGATGCATTATATAAGGCAGCATTGTCTTCAAGCCGGAGATTCCGGTGAAACAGAGCTAAATCTCTCACAAATCTTCTGCGTACTTATGATTGGTTTCGCTGTGATGCATCTCGTCAGCTCTTACTCTTTCGATTAAATCACTCAACTTAGCGTCTGATTTCAGATTATAGTAATCAATAGCTAGCTTCGGAGCAGCAATATTCTCGATAGCACCAGACTGAACAAGCCTCAAATACTCGCTGTAGCTTTCCACTGCCTCATCTTCGAAGTAACCAATCATTCTATGTGAAGTTTTAGGAAATATTAGATACATGAAAAAATAAAACAACCCAAATACAAACTGAGCGCTTAGAACCAGAATTCTTTCAAATAAACTTGGTTTTGCTATTTCTATGAAAAACATCAAGTGCATTCTTTCATTCTCTGCCTCTGCAAGCATCTCACGTATATGTTCGCCATAGCCTGTTTTCATTGCTCTTAGGCTTTTGAAATGTATTAGCATGCCAGCAACCATACCTGGAACTCCAGCTATAGTTTCGAGAACAACAGCTCTGTGACCATAACGTTTAGCAAAAAAACGATCTGCAATAAATTTAAAAAAACTCGTCATGGACATAGCAAATGTGTCCGAAGTATTTATTATCGCTTTGTTAATTAGTTCTCTCATATAAATATATCTTATAAATATATATAAGTATTATTTATTTTATCAAGTTTGTTTATATAAATTTTTGTGAAAAAAAAGGGAGCGAAAGCTCCCCTTTAATGAGTAAATTGAATTTTATTTAATAGTGCTAAATACCCAATCAAGTTGGTATGTATCAGCGTCAGAACACTCATAATGTTTAGCTCTTTTCTTATAAAAGCCTGATTCTTCCAATAAAGCATTCCACTCAGGATAATTAGCAACACTTGCAGACCTTGATTCAGAGGTATACCAAATGCGTGATACTAAGAAATCATAAGGTAAATCATCTTGAAAGCCTCTATATGGAGTAAAGAAGTGTATGGCACCATCATTAAGACCTGTATCCCTGGCTAGTTGCTCCATTTCCGCATAGGCTGCTTTTAATTTGGCCATATCAGCTTCAGGTTTCAGTGTGCACTGACGCCAATCTGAAAACATGCGATCATCATAAGAAGAATCTTCATTTATTCTAAATACACGGTGATTTCTCATAGAAACAAAATTCTCACAATCACCTGCTGATTGAGCAGGTACATCATTTTCAGATGCCCAGGCAGGATAATCATTCATATATGCACCCCACTCCTTATATTGCATTTCTCCATTAGGCCAATTACCCCACATGACATAATCATATTCAGAATCATTGTCCCAGATAGGTTGAAGATTTAAACGGCTGTATTCAAGCTCATTTTCTTCGAGAAACTGCTCATATGTTTCTTGTTCAGTTACAACATCTTGATATGTTTTACCTTCATTGAAGTTGCAGAACATGAACTCAGATCTGTAAATAGTTTGTTCAGAAGTCTGTGCTTGTATATTATCCATAAAGATAATAAGTGTTAGTAAACTTAGTAATTTTTTCATAAAAGTTCTCCAGATCTTACCCTACCAAAAAAATACATATTTGTTGTGTATTTTTCTTTAATTCTTATATTTAATTTATGTGTGGCCGTTTTGCAATTGTAGGTGACCCTTTTGAGATTGGTTATAAAGACAATTTCAATGTATCGCCTTCATCAGATATTCCAGTAAAAACAATTAATTGCGATGGGCAGCTTATGAAATGGTCATATTCGCCATCTTGGAAAAAAGATATGAATCTTATTAATTGTCGATCTGAAACTATGTTTGAAAAGCCATCCTTCAAAGGAGCATCAAGATGCATTATCCCTTTTTCTGGTTGGTATGAATGGCAAAGAAAAGACGATGTTAAGATACCGTTTTATCATTATTCTTCTGCTAAATACTTTGCAGGCATATACAATGAAAATGGTTGTTGTATTTTAACTAGAGAGGCTGGAGATAAAATAAATCATATTCATCATAGACAACCAGTTTTACTAAATGAATTTGAAATTGGTGAATTTTTTATGGGTGAAAATCTGTTTGACTCTCCTACTAATTATGAAGTAAATTTCTATGAAGTTTCTAGAGATGTAAATAATCCAAGAAATAATTATGCAGGCTTAACTAAAGAAATTTGATATCCTTTGAACTATGAAAGATGAAAAAAAATCAAACCTTCAAACAACAGTTAACATTGCCTTGGGTGTTTTGATTCTAGTGTTGTTTGTACAAATGTACGCTCTTAAAACCGAAGTAAGAGTTGTTTACGAGCAACATTTAAGCCAAAAGCACGACAAAAAATAAACTACATATTTATGGCGGAGAGACAGGGATTCGAACCCTGGAGACGCTTTCACGCCAACTGATTTTCGAGACCAGCGCTTTAAACCACTCAGCCATCTCTCCTTGTGCCTAGTATTGTAGATGAAACCTTTTTATAAGTTACTTTTTTTTGCATACTAAGTTAATAGGAGTTAATCATGTTTAGATTACTAATTTTATTATTACCAATGATGGCGTACAGTGAAGATATAAAAGATCAAAAAATATCTGATATAAGTGTTGAGGATTTAACTAATATAGTGAGGATGGTGGTTCAGGAAACCCTATCATTCTGTATGGTTACTGGAGAAATGGAAGGCAGAGCAAAACTAAACCTTGCGGTAGAAGGTGAAGTTATAGCTAGACTAGAATGCAATTTCGAAGAGCCAGTAAATGTCGAGGAAATGGAAGAGTCTACAGATTAAGTCTGATTTTAAAATAAATTATCGCTTTTTAAACTCAAGCCTAATTTAAAATTCCAGAAATTGTCGTCACCACCCACGGAGTTTGGTCTTTTTACATCGAGTGGTGTGTAAGAAGTTCCTAAATGAAGCATTAAATCTTCTGATAATTGATAATTAACACCAAAATTAAGTGTTTGAAGTGTGCCTTCTGTTTCGACAAAAGCTATTTCTCTAGTAAGTTCTAATTGTGCATCAATGCGAACTGAGGGATCAATTCTGGTTATTGCAATTGATGCCCAGGGTTTAAATTGCGCATCAGTTTGCGACTGAGCTAATACAAGCTCTAAACCTCTATGACCGAGATCAATTTTATCTTTCGATGTAGCCACACATCCGGATGGATTGCCTGGCGAATAAAGTGGCTGGTTAACAACAGCCTCACTACAAGTTACATCAGCAATCGCGCTGCCTGAAAGTGTATATAATCTTAAACCAAAGTTAACAGTATCATTCTTGATTATTTGTTTTGACATAGCCAAACCATATAAGTTTTTAGGTTTTGCACCTTTTATCTCTAGTGAGGGTGTATAAGAAAACTCTAATATCCAATCCCGGTAGAAACCTACTTTGATCTTCCCCCTTCCAAACAATGGTGATTTATTGAGATCTTCATATTTAAAACCCCCAAATCCAATCTTTTGTTGTTCTCGATTCAATTCAGGTATCGTGCTTAATTCAGCAGATATTTTTAATTCACCCAGTTCTAATGGCTTCGGGAAGCTGTCTGATAAGTTTAATGAAGCTGCTGACATATATGACATGCCCCAGCCCTCTGGGCTATCAAAATCTACTTCTTGGGAGCTAATTACAGGGCTTGCCTGAGCCTTTAAAGAAAGAAAAAAGGATACTATTAGTATGAATAAAATTCTTTTCACATTAATAATATCCTTTTATAACTAATCTATAACGCTTATCACACCAGAACCAGCCATGCCCGGATGTAGCGTACACCAATAATACATAGTGTTATTAGTGAGATCTTCAGGCACTGTCCATGTTATTGTGCCCTGGTTCACATAAGTTACGCCATTATCATATGCAAAACCACCATTCCAAGCTCCATCTGAGGTTGTGCTTAACCTAAACGGATGAGCATTAGCAAAGTCTGAGACATCAAATATATATGTCTGACCTCTCTTAACAGTAATTGTTGCATGCATTACGCCGTCAATGATGTAATCAAGACCAGAAGCTGTTACAACAAAAGTTGTTGGCTCTGTACCAAAGGTTTGATCAGCATTCTGTGTACCTTTTGTTTTTGTAACTGGTCCTACCCATGTAAAATCACTACTTACGGTTCCAGTCCCAGTTTTTTGGAGTGAATCCTCTGGAGGTGTGCTATTACTTTGAATTACACCAATATCATTTGATGTGAAAGAAGAACATGGACCATCTGTAGGTGACATTGTTCCTTCATAACTTATAAGCTCAGCACAATCACCATTTTGATCAATGAGTCCAATTCCATCTGGAGCACCATTTTGTATTTGTGAAGACTCTGCAACAACAAATCCATAACCCTCACCTGCGTCTTCAATTACTCCTGAGAGTGAAATTTGATCGTACAATGAATCATTATTGCCATTGTAAAACTCTAGCTTCCAGCCTGATAGATCAGTACCAGCAGGTCCAGCGATTTCAACATATTCATCTGTATCAACACCAACCATATCGTAGTGCAACTCATTTATAAATACTGATCCTTCTGGTGCGTCGCCACCGCCGCCGCCGCCACCGCCGCCGCCGTCTCCATTAGCTGGCAATGTAGGAAGTGGGCTATCGTCACAATTTGCTTCTTCCGCTTTGATGAAATTGTATTCATTTTCATCGAAATAAAGATCATTTAAGTGTTTAACTTCTACCCACTTTTTAAGGTAAGTACAATGGTATTCAGAAAGAGGTGGCATCCATTCTGTAGGATCACTTGAGCCTTTAGGGCCATTTGTAGCGCCTCCAACTGCTAAAAATTGATTGGAAGTTTCAGGAAGTGTTCCTGCCACCTTATTACCTGTATTAGCAAAGTTTACTTTTTCCTCGGCGGTCCAAGCATTATCACCTGTAGAACCAGCTCCACTGATATGACTCTCATATAAAGCAACAACGTGATCTATTTGAATATCAGAGGCATTATAGTAGAAAGAACCATCAAATGGATCTTGCCACTTACCTGTAAGAACAGAGCAACCACTAGAAGAAAATACCAATGGGTTAGAGGAATCATCATCTATATGTTGAGCTTGAAGTACTTCATGTCTATCTGATTTACAATCTTCATCTGTATCTCTCCATGTTGGATAATCAGCATCTCTATCGTAGAAATCTGAAGGCACTACACCAACTAAAACAGCTTTTGAGAATAAGAATGTTTCAGGTGCTGGTGTTGGTTCAGGCGTAGGTACAGGATCATCGAAATCTTGATCTGTATTAATAAAACCAGCCGAGTTATTTACTGGTCCAACCCATTGAAAATCTGGACCATAGTAACCCGTTCCTGTTCTTTGTAATGAATCAGTAGCTGAACTATTTTGTTCAAAAACTCCTATGTCTTGTCCTTCTATACCGTCACAAGCACTGCCGCCTCCGACACCACTACCGGCGTTTGCAGTAAATGAACCCTCGTAAGCAAAAAATTCTGCACATTCACCATCCGGATTAACTAATCCAATTCCATCTTGAGCACCGTTTTGTAATCCTGTTTCGATACTTGACGGTATATCAAATTTTATGGCTCCATACCCTCTATTACCTTCATCCTCGAGTGTTCCAGTAAGATTAATGGTTCCATAGTGTCCAGAATCACCACTACTATAAAGAACGAGACTGTAACCATCGAGATCAGTTCCAGCTATTCCAGCAACTTCAATAAATTCATTCTCATCAGCACCTTGATTATCGTAATGAAATTCATTTACCCAAACAGGTGATTCAGTTCCTGGTGTTGGCTCAGGTGTAGGTTCTGGCGTTGGCTCAGGTGTAGGTTCTGGCGTTGGCTCAGGTGTAGGTTCTGGCGTTGGCGCTGGTGTTGGTGCAGGTGTTGGGTATGGTGCAGGCGTGGAATCTCCACCACCACCACCGCCTCCACAGGCTGCAACAAATAAAATAGTGAATAACGTAGTTGTTAAGTTTTTTAAGTTCATGATTGATTTTAAGTTAAATTTTCTATTACTAATAGCTTAATAATAAATTAGAGTTTTAATGCCTTAAAAGTTTATATAATCTCAATGAAAAGTTTTACAATAGTTTTTATGGATGGATTGTATGTTTTAGTTGTGAGTCTTGTTTTCTTCACAATATATATATTTCTTGAAGCTCGTCCAAAGGGTTTCAGTCTCAAGAATTTATTTAAAAAGGATAAAAACTAAACTTGGCCAAAGTTCACTTTTATTATTCAACAATGAATGCAGGAAAATCTACTTCCCTGCTTCAATCTAATCATAACTATGAAGTAAGAGGACTGAAGACATATCTCTTCACTCCAAAAGTTGATGCGGAATTACATAATGGTTCTATTCATTCAAGATTAGGTCTTGAAAAGAAAGCTTGCGCATTTAGCGAAATATTCAATTTTAAAGATTTTTTTTTAGATAAATCAAAAGAAAATATTTCCTGCATACTTGTAGATGAAGCCCAATTTCTGACCTTATCCCAAGTAAAAGAATTGTGTTTTGTTTGCGATAAATACAACATACCAGTTATGTGTTATGGAATTAGAACTGATTTTCGAGGAGAGTTATTTTCTGGCAGTTCAGCACTATTAGCATATGCAGATAATTTAGTTGAATTAAAAACTATTTGTGAATACAAAAACTGTTCGAGAAAAGCCACTCTTATTGCCAGATATCTAGATGGAAAATTAATTACCGAAGGAGAACAAGTAGTTATTGGTGGTGACAAGTATAAAGTCTATTGCAGGAAGCATTTCCGTAAACTTACAGGGCTTATTTAGACAAATAAACCAGCAACTAAACCTGTTAGACAAGAAGCAAGCGTCGCACCAATCAGAGCCTTCACAGATACTTGAATTAAATCAGATGTTCTTTCTGGCGCCATAGCACCTATCCCAGAAATTAATATTCCAACGCTTGAGAAATTTGCAAACCCGCAAAGGGCATAGAGAATAATTACCTTTGTTCTGTCTGAAAAATATTCTGGTTCTAAACTGCCAAGCTGTATATAAGCTACAAATTCGTTTGTAGCAATCTTAATACCTAATAATTCAGCTGCTGCTGGGGCTTCAGACCATGGCACACCAAGCAACCAACATATGGGCGCAAAAATCCATCCAAGGATCATTTGTAAAGATAAATCGTCCTTCATCAAACTTAAAGCTCCATCGACAATAGAAACTAGAGCAAGCACTGAAATTAGTATCGCAGCTACATTCACAGCTATATTAAGACCATCTTTTGTTCCTTTTGTAATAGCATCCATTGAGCCGGCATAAATTTTTTCCTCTTTTGCATCTTCGATATGGTGAGTAATATCATTTGAAGGATACATGATTTCTGCATACATTATTGCGCCTGGTATAGATAGAATTGAAGCTGTTAGGAAATGTTGAACAATATTAATGCCTTCGAATTGATTCTCGAGCACACCTGCAAGAGCGATCATCACTGAGCCTGAAACCGTTGCCATTCCCGCTGTCATAAGGATAAGCAGTTCTTTCTTGCTCATTCTTGATAGGTAAGGTTTAACAAACAATGGCGCCTCTACTTGTCCTACAAAGACATTTGCTGCTGCACCAAATGAAATTGGCCCACCTAGATTAAAAAGTTTTTCACAGACATAGGACAAACCTTTTATAACCATTGGTAGTACACGCCAGTGCCACAATAAAGCACTTAAACAAGACATAACAATTATTAAAGGCAATACGTTTAGAGCAAACGCATACGGATGTTGTTCAAATAGTGAACCAAATACAAAAGATGTGCCTTCAGCTGTTGCAGCTGATAATTTAGCAACTCCTGCACTAATTACCTCAAAAAATCCGGCTACATAATCATTTAAAAGCACAAACCCAAAAAGTACCATCACAACCACAGCTGCGAGGATATTTTTTATTTTTATTGCTTTCATATCAGTAGACATAGGTACAACAGCCCCTATCAGAACAACTAAGCCAAGTAATATTTGAAGATAATATTCCATTAATTCAATTTTATTGCTTCAAGTCTTTTTGTTAAAAATTCATCAGCCGTAAGGTCTCCTTCTTTGTTAAGAAGTATCTCCGGCCTCGGATGAAGAAAAAAAGGAATACTATATCGTGATTTAGCCTCATTTCCCTTTGAAACTACTCTATGAGGAGTGCTTGAAAGTTTCTCATTTGACATGATCTCAAGCATATCTCCTATGTTGCAAATGATCTCATTTTCATCACAATTGCATTCAACCCAGTTACCTTGTTTATCTTGAGCCTCAAGCCCAGCTTCATTCCCTCCTATTAATAAGGTTATGAGGTTTACATCGTTGTGTGCTCTTGCTCTATGTTTATTTTGACCATCAGTTGCTGGGTAATGAATTAGTCTTAAAATTGAATTGCCATCTTTTGCTGAATCCCCTAGATCTGAATTAAAGTCCATATCAAAGTTCATAAAAGATTTAAGGATTTCAATACCCATATTTTCAAATTCTTTGTAAAGAGTATCTAGATCAGAAAATGATCTCACTTCATCAACGTATACATTTTTCATTAATGATTCATTTGAGGTTGAACCTTGGTGCCAAAATTCTTTCTGATCAGCTACCTTTTCATTTAATGCAGTTTCTATCCCATAAGGTGTATATCCCCTAGCACCATTAGTACCTGGTAGATGATATTGTTTTTTTGTTTCATAAGGTAAACCAAACAATTCTTCTGCTACTGTGAAGGCACTCTTAATAAGAGCTAAATCAATAGGATGATTGTTAACAATAAAAAAACCATTGTTATTTAACGAATTCGTTAAGAATTGCAGCACATCTCTATTTGCATCTTTAAGGTCTGAAAATGAGATAGTTGGAATTTTATGCATGATACATTATACCGATTTCTTGAAGGAAAAAAAAAGGGCAACTTTCGTTGCCCTTTAGTAGTATCGAGTATTTATTAGAAGCTAAGCTTAAATCCAATCATAGCTTTCCAAACTGATACGAATCTTGATCCATTTCTGTATCTAAGATGTCCGTCATCAAAGTTTGAATAAGTGTATGTATTGTCAGCATTAACAACCACATCAAGACTCTTAGTTACACCTAAGTAACCAGCGTCATATATACGGCCATTTTCGTCATCCAATAAATTACCGAAGTTGTAGATATCCAAGAACAGTTCTGCTTTTGCATCACCAATATATGGTGTGTCTGGCAGAGCAATTTCTTGTGTAATCTTAAGATCCATTCTTGTTTTCCATGGAGATTCAAACCCATTTGCTGGTGCAACTTGGCCCTTATAAGCGCTCAAGTATCTATCTACATACGCGTAGAAAGCATCACCAGTACCATCACTAAATGTGACTAATGGGTCGTTTGGTCCTGTTGGAACATACCATAGATCTCTTTCATCTCTGTAACCATCACCTATAATATTTGAGTCATAGGTATAACTGAATCTTCTACCTGATTCTCTTAACCAATATAGGTAGAATCTTGTAGGATTATCAGCTCCGAAGAAATCAGCTGTGTAATCAAGTGTTCCAACATATCTTGTGCTTGCACCCCAAAGTGAAGGTTTAGTACATAGATTTGGATGGAATTGGTTGTTACACGTAGCATATTTACCATAGTTAGATCCTTGTGTTGAAGAACCAGCGGCAAACACATCTTCTGCTTTTGTATCAGAGTATGCTAAGTAAAGTTTTAACTTATCATCAAGCATTGATTTTGAGTATTTAACAGACTTAGATGAAGTTTCACCAAGATCTGTAAATGTTGTATGAAGGTCTCCCTCACTATTGTTGTAGTAAGTTCTTCCATCTGGCAATGTGCCTGCAACATTTCCTTCAAGGGCTGGATCAATATAAGCAAAAGCTCTATCGACTGAGTCCTTGTTGAATTCAATACCTAAAAATGCTCCATCTTCAAGTGTGAAGTCCACTGCTAATGCAGCTCTATCTGACACTGGTAAACCAAAATTAGGATCTAGTGAGTTAACGTCACCACCAGCTGATGCTGTTAGTCTATCGACTCTACTTTGATCATTAGCATTCGGATCAAAAATCACACCTTCAATAGGTGTTCCATCAAAAGTGAATTGCTCAAATTCGGCTTTATTAATACCACCATCATTACTGAAAGAATTTGATACCCATACGTTTGGCAGTCTACCAACAAATCTTCCGTAGCCACCTCTAAGTGTTACGGACTCAATTGGTAACCAGTCATAAGTTACTCCATTTAAGAAGCCATCAAAGAAGGCATCTGTAGCATCATAATCAAAACCAAATCTGCCTGCAGTAACTTCATCATCGACTCTAACATCTGTTCTGTAGCCTGTTGCAGCTAAATAATCAGCATTTGCGTTAGGTGCTGAATCAGATTCAGTCCAATCAACTCTATAACCGATAAGAACATTCAGTTTGTCGTTAACTCTCCACTCGTCTTGTAAAAACATTGAAGATTTCTCAAGTACCCAGTTAACAGCATCACCGCCGATGACACCACCAACACCGCCTTCGAGTAAGTAGTAAATAGGAGTACCTGCTTCAAAAGCATCAATGCCTGAGAAACCATAACAACCACCACCACAAACTCTGAATGAGTTCATAATATCTTCTTCACTAGACTCATAACCAAAACTTATGTCGTGGTCTGCAGATGCAGCATAGAAGCCTTTAAATGAGAATTGAGTTGAATCAACTATGATCTCATTATTGTATCTGAATTGGTCTTGACCAAATCTGAGTGTTTCATACTGTCCACTTCTAGCAGAACCCCAAATGGTTCTGAATGGGTTTGTACAGTTTGAGCTACCAACACAAGTTCCATCTCCATTGTTAATAACAATAGATACAGATGGGAAATCATCTCCTCTGAATGGATCCTGATTATCTGTTTGTGATCTGGTTGAATAAGTCATCTGTGTTGATAGCTTATCGCTCCATGTACTAAATAATTTTGTTGTTAGAACTTCGAGTGCTTGTTTGTCGTCATACCATTGGCTATCTAAAGCAAAACCAAATGGAGGATTACCACGGACTTTTACAAGGTTTGAAGTTGTATCAATATATGAAAGTTCAGCCTCGTGATTATCATTCAGCAGTACGTTCAATTTAACGAAAGTGTTTTCAGATTGATTATTTTGTTCAGTGTTGTAATTACCAATATCAAAACCATAGAGATTTAAGGCCGAGTTTCTTACTCTGTCTACTAACGCTTGGGTAACAAAATATGCTTCTCTGGTAGCACCACTACCAGCCGGACCATAAAAGGCTGGATATGTTTGTTCAAAACTTTCATAGTTAAAGTAGAAGAATGCTCTATCCTCAATAATTGGACCACCTAAACTAAATCCAAGTGTATCCTCAACAAAAACATCTGGATCGTTTCCAAAAGCATCTGAACCGACCATTGCTTCATCTCTACTGTAGACGTAGAAATCACCTTCGAATTCATTTGTTCCTGATTTAGTAACTGCGTTAACACTACCAGTTGTAAATCCACCTCTTGAGGCATCAAAAGGAACAACATCAACAGAAAGCTGTTTAACAGTTTCTATTGAAAATGAGTTTCTTAGAGTTGGCTGACCACTGTCATTCAGACCAAATGCGTCATTAACAGATACACCGTCAATAGTAATATCATTTGTTCTTGGGTTACTACCCATAACAGACAATGAAAAGAAGTCTTCAGCTTGACCTACTGCAACTCTAGGATCTAGAGAAGCAATGTCTTGAATACCTCTATCAGATGATGGAAGCCCATCAATAACATCTTCACCAAACACAGTTCCATTACCAAATCTAATTGTACTCTCCAGAGCTTGTGCACTAACAACAACCTCTTCAAATTCTGCAGCTAAAAATACATCAACACTTGATGTTTCACTGAATTTTGTGAAAACATCCATTGCTTTTGCATCTGCATAACCAGCCTTTGTTACAGTAACTGTATATGGGCCGCCAGGAGCAAGGTTATTAATAACAAAGCCACCTGATGCATTGGTTACAACTCGATCAGTAGAACCGTTTGGTGTATAAACCACGACAACATCAGCGCCTACTACAGGTCCTGATGCATCGGTTACATAACCCTTGATAGCTGACCTAACATCAACTTGGGATACTGCAAACAACGAAACTAACGCTAAACTAAGCGTTAAAAGAATTTTTTTCATAAAATACCTCTCACTACGATACTTACTCTATTTTATAACTAAAGAAGAAGAAGAGTTAACAGTTATGTGAAATTCTTGTTACTTATTTTTCTCTTCGATCAAATCGAAATCTAGATAATTTCGTAAAACCTTGGGAATATAGACTCCTACGCCGTTTTCATAGTTGTTCTCTAGAATTGCTAAAAGAGTCCTTCCCACAGCTAATGCAGAGCCATTTAACGTATGAGGAAAATATTTGTTTTTTTCTGATTTAATTTTGAAATTCATGCGTCTAGATTGAAAGTCTCGAAAGTTTGAACATGAAGATATTTCTCTAAAACAATTTTGACTAGGCAGCCAAACTTCAATGTCTACTGTTTTTGCAGCAGAAAAGCCTAAATCACCTGTACATAAAACAACGTTTCTGTAAGAAATTTCTAATTTATCTAGAATAGTTGTAGCGTATTTGACTAATTCATTTAAAGCTTTGTCTGAATCTTTTGGTTCAACGACCATGACAATTTCAACTTTTTCAAACTGATGTTGTCTGATCATGCCCTTTGTATCTTTCCCATAACTACCAGCTTCAGCCCTAAAGCAAGGTGTATGCGCAGTTATTTTAACTGGGAGATTTGATTCATCTAAAACCTCATTTCTATATAAATTAGTTAGGGGCACTTCAGCTGTCGGTATTAAATATCTATCAGCGTTAATTTTAAATTGATCCTCTTCAAATTTTGGTAGTTGTCCAGTACCAATTAAGGATTCAGCATTAACTATGTAAGGAACATATACTTCCTCAAAACCATTATTTTTTGCTTCATTAAGCATGAAAGTAATAAGTGCTCTTTGTAACTCAGCCAATTTTCCTTTTAAAACAACGAATCTTGATCCGGTGAGCTTATTTGCTGCCTCAAAATCTAGCAAACCCAGTCTCTGCCCTATTTCTGTATGATCAAGCCCATCACGGTTTTGCTTAAAAATATTTGTATTTATTTCTAAATTAGCTGATTCATCATCACCTTGAGGCACATCGTCATCTGGAATATTCGGAATATTTAACAAAACTACATTTATTTGAGCACTCAAATCATCATATTCATTTTGAATTTTAGTAATTGAATTTGAAATTTCTTCACTCTGTTTTTTTAAATCTGAAATATCCTCATTTTTCTTTGCCAAAATACCAATTTCTTTTGACATGCGATTTTTCTTGTTTTTTAAATCGTCTAAATCTACTTGAAGAGAATTTTTTTGCTCAACGGATAGCATTAATTCATGTAAATCTACATCTGAGCCTTTCAATGATAGTTTTTTCTGTAAAGAATCTAGATCTTTTTTATGGAAGTTTATATCAATCATTTCTCACTAAACTGTAATCCTCAGGCGGTTCATAGACAATTTTAGATGATTCAACTTTAAAATTCTCAAATTTGATTAAATAATTAATGTTTTGAATATCTGTCGCCTGTATATATTCAATAATATGATCAAAAGTGACTATCAAAGCTTCACTGAAGCCTGTTTCTTCATTTAACAATATTTTGTAACACACACTTGGGCATGGAATATATTCTTTTTGATTCTCATCTTTTAAGACATCCCTTAACAGAAAAGATGAATTATCTTTGTAAACATGAACTTGATTAAAATCATCGTCTTGTACATATATGTTCTGATTAATACCAATAATCTTCTGCGAATACGGAAGCTCTACTTCATAAAAAAAATCATTCTCTCTATATCTAATATTTCCTTTTGAAACAATGTCTTCATTTTTTTTAATTGTTATCTGTGCATCAAAGTTGTCGTATAAATTTTTTATTTCTTCAGCATTGAGCATATTTACAAGTAAAAAAAAGATTAGATATTTCATCAGAGCACTTCTCTTGTGCCATTAGAATTCATTGGAGAAACAATTCCATTCTCTTCCATTGTTTCTATTAGACGTGCTGCTCTGTTGTAACCTATTCTGAATTTTCTTTGAATAGAAGATATTGAAGCCCTTCTAGTTTCGACAACAAACTCAACTGCTTCATTATAGAGTTCGTCATCATTTTCATTGTCCGAAAGCATCTCTTGTACTTCGATACTTTTTGTAATTTCTTCAATGTAATTAGGTTTACCTGACTGCCTAAGATGTTTTGTAATTTTTTGTACCTCATCATCTTTTACAAATGCACCATGTATTCTTTTTGGTATTGATGTGCCAGGTTCTATGAACAACATATCACCCTTACCGAGCAATTGTTCGGCTCCGCCTTGATCTAAAATTGTTCTAGAATCAACCTTTGATGATACTAAGAATGACATTCTGGACGGAATATTAGCCTTGATTAGACCTGTAATCACATCAACTGATGGTCTTTGAGTTGCAATAACCAAGTGAATCCCTGATGCCCTAGCTTTTTGCGCTAAACGAGCAATCAATTGTTCAACTTTTTTACCAGTGACCATCATTAAATCTGCAAGCTCGTCTATCACAACAACAATATATGGAAGTGCTGATATATCCCCATCTGTTTCCTCAAGGAGTAATTCTTTTTGTTCTTGTGGAATAGAAGAAGGTTTTAAAGCTTTCTGATTGTAGCCTTCAAGGCTTCTCACGCCCAAAATTGACATCAATTTATATCTTCTATCCATTTCTTTTACACACCAATTTAGGCCGTTGGCTGCTTTTTGCATGTCTGTAATTACAGGTGTTATTAAATGTGGAATATCGTCGTAAACAGATAATTCAAGCATCTTTGGATCTATGAGTAACAATTTTAAGTTTGCTGCAGAGTTATTTCGTAGCAAATTCAGTAAAATGGAGTTTACTCCAACAGACTTACCTGATCCCGTAGTTCCAGCAATCAATAAGTGAGGAAGTTGTTGCAGGTCAATTTTTGAGCTTTCTCCAGCAATATCTTTACCTACACAGAACTCAAGAGGTTTAAGTGAATCTTTTTCAAATTCATTAATACTTGAATACAGGGTGACAACTTTTCTTTTGGGGTTTGGAATCTCTATGCCTATAGATGACTTTCCTTCAATTACCTCAACTACTCGTACGCTTTTTACTGCTAAAGAACGAGCAAGATCATTAGCTATGTTTGTAACTTGACTTGCTTTCGTTCCAGGAGCCAAACTAATCTCAAATCTTGTTATTACAGGGCCAGGCAATGAACCCTCTACCTTGCCCTCAATGCCAAATTCCTCCAATTTGTTTACTAGATTTTCTGAAAGATTGTCTAAGTAATCTTTTGTAACATCACTGGTATCATCAATTTTCTTATCCAGCAAATCAATGAAATCTTCTTGGACAATTTCTTCTTTAACTTCTGGTTTAGGTGTGACTTTCTTAGTAACAGGTTTTGGCTCATCGGGCTTTTTAACTTCTTTAACAATATTTTTGGGTTTGGTTGCTATCTTTTTCTTATCTTTCAAAATAATGGTATTAACAAAATTTAAAAAGTCGTAAAAAATAAAATATTGTAACGTCAGAAACAACACAGCTGAGATAGAACCTACCCACACATAAGGCAAATAATTAGAAGTAATCAAGGCTAAATTTTCACCTGCTATTCCACCTGAACTTATTTCAAGTATTGCTACCTGATGTGTAGAGCTGTCAACAAAACTCATCAGAAAAAGCGATAGCGGAAATATTGATATGAAAGCAAACAATATATGGTTGATAAAATTTAATCTTTCTGAGAGGTCTTTTGATGATGAAGAGAAGAAAAGAACCATTCCAAAGTAAAAAAATATCAGTGTCAGGTAATAAGATGAATAACCTATATAACTTAAAGATATGGATGAGAACAGAGCACCTAGATAGCCAAAATTATTCAAATAAACTTTAGAACTATCAAATGCGTTAAAAATATTATCCTGAGCAGAAAATGTTAGTAGGCTCACAAATAAAAAAAGTGACAGAATTATCAAACTAAAGCCAAAAAACTCTCTATATATTCTATCGATTGACATGCTAAGATATTGTAACTAAAAAACCACAAGGACTCTTGTTTTTAAATAAAAAAATATGGAACATCAACTCATTATTCTAGGCTCAGGACCAGCTGGCTATACATCAGCAGTTTATGCAGCCAGAGCAAATCTAAGCCCAACGCTTATTACAGGATTAGAAGTTGGTGGACAGCTTACCACAACAACAGAAGTTGAAAACTGGCCAGGTGACTATGAGGACCTTCAAGGACCAGACTTAATGATAAGAATGCAAAAACATGCTGAAAAATATAATGTAAATATAATTAATGATCATATTAAAGAAGTTGATTTTTCTGGACCAAAGTTAACTCTTGTTGGTCAAAAAGAGACTTATGCAAGCAAATCCTTAATTATAGCTACTGGAGCATCAGCAAAATATCTTGGCTTGGATTCTGAAAAAAAATTCCTTGGAAAAGGCGTTAGTGCCTGTGCTACCTGTGATGGTTTCTTTTATAAAGATCAAAGAGTTTCAGTTATAGGTGGAGGCAATACAGCTGTAGAAGAAGCCTTATATTTGAGCAATATTTGCTCTAAAGTTTTTGTAGTACATAGGCGAGACGAGTTTAGAGCAGAGAAAATTCTCCAAGATAGAATGTTTAAAAAAGTTGAAGAAGGAAAAATCGAATTAATTTTAAATTCAAATCTACAAGAAGTAATCGGAAATGAGGTTGTTACAGCAATGAAAATAAAAAATAATCAGGGCGAAGAAAGTGTTATTGAATTAGAAGGAGTTTTCGTAGCAATTGGCCACAAACCTAACACTGACATATTTTTAAACCAACTTGATATGAAGGATGGCTACATCATTACAAAAACAGGTTTCGATCATGGATCTACTGCTACTTCAGTACCAGGAGTTTTTGCAGCAGGCGATGTAGCTGATTATACATACCGTCAAGCTATCACGAGTGCAGGATTTGGTTGTATGGCAGCACTTGATGCAGAGAAATTTCTATCAAATTAAAGAGTCTTAGTAAGCCCACCATCACAGGTAATTGTTTCACCAACTGTATATGCACCAGCTCTAGAGCACAAAAATATACAAAGACCTGCAATATCTTCAGGTGAACCAATTCTTTTTCTTGGAACAGAATCAGCTATGAAGCTGTAGTCAAAATTGACGGCTTTGCCCAGCATGTGACTGTCGAATGGTCCTGGTGCAATTGCGTTTACGATGATATTTCGTTCTACTAAAGTTTTTGCCATGTGTTTGGTTAAATGAATGATACCTGATTTTGAGGCAGTGTAAGAGTAAGTTTCCATTTGTGGAACACGTAGCCCATCTATAGATGCAATATTTACTACTCTTGATGGGTCTTCTGATGAACCTTTCTTTTCAAGAAGAGACGTCAATTTTTGAGTTAAAAAAAAGGGTGTTTTTACATTCAGATCTATAACTTTATCCCATCCTGATTCAGGAAACTGATCATATGGTGCACCCCAAGCAGCTCCTGCATTATTGATAAGAAAATCAATCCCATCGGAATAATTTTCACTAATAAACTTTGCAAAGAGCTCAATTCCCTCTGCGGAGGATAAATCTATACAGAAAGGCACACAAGAAACTCCAAATTTATTTTCTAACTCTTCTGCTTTTTTTATTAAAGCCTCTTCCTTGCGAGCAGTTATAACTACCCTAGTACCATTTGCAAGAAAACCTGATGCGATCATTTCGCCAATACCTCTTGATCCACCTGTAACAACAGCTGTTTTACCTTCAATATTAAAAAGTTTATTGATGCCTAAAGTCATAGTGAACTTACCCAAAGTGAGGCAGCAATGACACCACAGACAATCATCACAAGGGCTAAATTAGCATCTGAATTTGAATTTTCCTCGTCCTCTTTTGAATTATAAAATTGATCTTCGTTTTGATTATCTTCCATCTTTTAATTCCATTTGCGCTTTATAAGGATTTGCATACTGATTCATTATATATTCTAACTCTTTGTTAGTCATAACAGACCTCAAATTATTGAAATATGCACTTGCATTTGGGTATTCGTCGTCTTTAACAGTTTCATATAAAAATTTATAGGCATATATATTTGTATCCCACAATTTATAGTTACTTAAAATTACATTATCTATTTCTTTAGCCATTTCTTCTGCACTAAATTCACCTTCAATAGGTTTGCCAAAATTTAAAGCAACATTGCCTTTATCTAACATTACACCCTTAAAAATGTGTGTAATATCTTCATTATCTTTTTTTGATGCTGAGTCGGTTAATTGTTGTGCTTTTTCTTTTGCTAATGGATCAATTTCATATGAGATTGAACAAGGAACTATATTATATTTGCTGACCATGTGCTCAAATGACATTTCTTTTCTTAATGCAATATGAAGCATCTTAAGTACCGCAGGATCAGTTTTATCTAATCCGTCTTTTGACCTGCCTTGTTTCTGCGCTATCCAAACATGTGAACCATTCTCAAGTTTTTCTTTAATAAATTTTGAAGCTCTAGATAGATTTGAATAAATATCTTTTTTTGATTCTCCAGATCTGGATATGACGAAACTTTTATTAAGTCGCAGCAAATCTCCCATCCAATTGACGCTTACTAGATTGTCGCCTATTGCATTGTATGTTGTTTCAAGACCAATTGAATCTATGGCGTGGTTACATAGTGCTGAATCTAAAGTTATGTCCCTATGATTGCTAATAAATAAATATGGTTTATTAGGCTCAAGTATTTCTGAAACATTGGTACTAAAGTTCTCTATAGTCTGCTTCACTATACTTTGTAGAACTAATTTAACTTGGACTTGAAATTCGTCAACGGTCTTTATGTTTTTAACTTTATTTTTAAAAAGCTGAAGAACTAAAAAAGAAGAACCGGGTATCGATAAAAATTTAGATGTCGATTTATTTAAATTATCTTTTATAAAATTTAGAAAAGCTTTATCTTCAAGCAATCTATTTAATACAGATTTAACCTCTTTATCTGCGTAGGGTTCTATGCGAATCATAATAAAACTTATAAAATTCCTCTATGGATGACGATAAAACAGTTATGAAGAACATAGTTATCTTTTTTGGTCTAATAGGCATTATAGTCCTTATGCTATTGATTGGCGCCTCTTTTGTTTAACCTGGAGGCCAATTTAGATTCCTGCCACCCATAAGATGAACATGAATATGAAATACACTTTGCCCTGCTCCAGTCCCATTATTGATAATTAATCTGTAATTTTCATTAAGCCTATAGTCTTGAGCAAGTTGTTTTGAGACATGAAGTAAATGCCCCAATAATTCAATATCTTCAACTTGAGCGTCAGATACTTTCTCAATTTCTTTAATTGGTATTATTAGTAAGTGAACAGGAGCTTGAGGGTTTATATCCTCAATTGCAAAACATTTTTCATCTTGATAAACGATATTGCCTGGAAGTTCGCCTTTTCTAATTTTTGTAAAAAGTGATTCTGTCATTTAGAGCACAAACCTTATTAAGCGAATGAAGAGATAGACACAAATAATAGTAATAACAATTGCAGCTGATCTTATTAATAAATCTTTAAATAAACCTTTAGTTTTGTTTGTGAATAAATAATTTAATAGCAGTAAAACTAAAATTATTAATAAAACTAAACTTAACAATCCAATCATTTTAAAAAAGGCTAGCTATATAATCCCATAAAACAACAAGCAGTATCAATCCGCTTGCCCAAACAGAACATGCAATAAGATCAAAAAGTAAAAACCTTTGGTAATTAAGCTTGAATACCCCGACAAAAAAAGGTGAAAATGGTCTGAGACTTGGTGTCATACGACCAATTAAAATTGCGGTAAATTCGTATTTGTCAAAAGTGCTTTTAACTTTATCTACCTGTTTTTTTCTATCTTTAATAAATTGCCAATTTAGTGCTCTTGTACCATATATTCGTCCCATTAAATAACTTGACTGATCTCCTGAAAAAGACCCTATATAACCACAAAGTGTTATATAAAATAGGCTTGATATACCCTCTAAATAAAGAAAAACAGCCATTAGATAAAGAAATAAACTGGGAAAGAAAAATCCGGTAATGACAAATGATTCTAAGAATCCCAGCATCATTATTATTAACGGTGCAAGAAGAGGGTTTTTGACACTAAAGTTCTTTAATGAATCAAGCCAAGAACCTTCAGTTTTTTTTTTGAGCACTTCTTCTATATTTACTATTTTAAAATTTTGATTACTAGGTAAGTTTCTGCCATCCTGTACAACCAAAAAACCACTTGGAAATACACCTTCTACGGCCTTATTAGTAACATCTAAACCATCTGTATCTTCAACCGCATTAATTTTAAATTTACTTATAAAGTCTAAACTTACACGATCATAGAGGTTAAATTCATTACCACCTTGAGAGGAGAGTATGATGTAACCTTCTACATCTGATGTTTTATATATAGCTATACCTTCCGGATCACCAATAATATTCCCATCTCTTGAATCAACGACTTCTATCATTTGTAGTGTATCTGACTCATAAGCTTTCAAATAACCTTTAGAACCTTCTCTGGAAATCAATAAACGGCTATTTTCATCATCAAAGACACAACCCTCAGCTTCATTTCCTGTTTTAGGAGCATTTTCCTCATCACTAATAACATCTATTTCTCCAATAACTTTCTTTGTAGTCAGATCCCACATTTGTATAGTTGGACCCTCTTCCTCTGTCAATGCTGCAGAAAGACGACCATTTACAAAACCCATGCATACACCATAAACATCCATATTTGCCTCGAGATGATAATGGATAATATCTTCAGTAAAAGCATTAATTGGATTTTCCAAGAAATACTCAAATAATCCAGATTCTGGGAATATCCAATATCCAAGCGTGCTTGAAGATCTATTTGAAATGACCATATGAACGTTCTTATCAATAACCCTTAGATCAATGTTATTAGTTGCACCAAGCTCAGAGAAACTCAATTCTTTACCATATATATCGTAGACATGAATACCTTTTCGTTTATCTGTTCCAAAAATTAAAGACTTAGTAGGATTTGCTTGATTAAACCATATAGCTGGATCATCAGCCGCATCTCCTATCGAGGAAACTGATTCAGTCTCAAAAATGTAATCTACTTTGTCTGCAAACAGAGATGCAGATTGAAAAATAAGAGCAAGTAAAAAAATTGCTTTTAGTAGATGTGATTTAAATTTAGTAGCTATATCTGACACCAAAAGATAATGTGTAACCATACTCGTCATATTGTGACAGCCTATCTGAAGTATTCCAATAGTAATATTCAGGTCTATTACCTAAATTTTTACCTTCGAACTTAAACGAAATATTATCTGAATATTGATACTTAGCGGTTAAATCATAAGAAAGATAGTCGTCAGTAAATCTAATGAAACCATAGTTAAAACCACTATCAAGTGTGTCTTCACCCTCATCACCAAGGTAATCAAGATAACTTGAACGATAGTTCACGGCTAATCTAGCGTCAATTTTACCTTTGTCATATCCCAATGAAAGGTTGGCATTTTCTTCAGATAATTTTCTAAATGGAATTGTAAATGTGCCTAAACCTGTATCAAAATCGCTTTCTCCGTCACTTATAGTTGTATTAAATGCTGCAAAAAAACCATTAATGGGTAAGTAATTATCTAGTTCAGCGAATAGATTTAATTCAATGCCTAATATTGAAGAAGACCCTGCATTTGCATAGGTTTCAAGCTCTGTAAAAAATATACCACCTATAGTTTGATTAGCTAAAATTTTTGGATAAATAGTATTTTCAATATCTTTATAAAACACTCCAGCAGTGAAAACTAAACCATCATCGTAATATTCATATGAAAAATCTAAGTTATCTGCTTCGTATGGTTCTAAATCTGGATTACCCATAGAGCCTCTAAATTGATTACTTCCTTCATTTTCACCTATATCAGCTATTGGCGCTGTTTCTCCAAAGCCTGGCCTAGATAATGAACGATAAAAAGAACCTCTTAATTGTCTGTTATCGTCTAAGAAATATTTAATGTTTATGCTTGGAGCAGTAATTCCATAGTCTCTATTAAAATTTAATACATCATTAATGTTGCCATCGTTATATCCAAAAGTTTTAAATGAAGTGCTCTCATGTCTCATACCTGCCACAACCACTGCATTGGCATAATCGAATGTAGACATCAAATAGAAAGCATTAATTTCTTCTTGGGTTTCCCAGAATTTAGATAAATCACGATCCAATGGTCTAAATTGTGACTGTGCATCAAATAATAAATCTGGATCAGCAAAGAACCCTAAATTTTGAGGAAAATACCACTTATCAGGTGTATAGGGGCTATAAGAAATCATACCTAATGGAGACATGGCATCACTACCATCCAAATTACCTTTGTTGTTAGATTTTGTTCTAGTGCTAAATTTATAACCAAACTGCAGAATCATAGGAGTATCAAATAACTCAAAATTCTCATTTTCAAAATCTAGTTTTAGTGCTTTCTCACGGTCTTGTATAAGACCATAATCTATCTCAAATTCATCCCATTTATATGTACTTGGATCTAGTAAATCTGATGCTGCAGGTGCTAATACAATATTTATAAATTGTGGATTTGCCCAGCTATATGTACCACAAATATCGTCTCCTTCTCTAATACGACATTCGCTTCTAAATTTAGCATCTATGTTGTTATCATCTGCTTCTTCAGCAAAAGAGTTGCTTACTTGAAATTTAAAAAATAAATCTCCAAAACTAGTTTCACCACCGATAATTTGTGTCTCTATTTGTCTTGTTTCTATACGTTTTTTTGATTCTTTATCAGCAGTTATTCTTTGATATGCAGCTGAAGTTGATGTAATGGATGATTCAACTACGTCTCTTGCTCTGTACTCATCTTTGTGTCTTACTTCATCATCAACATATTCATTGAAAAGATAATTCATAAAAAAAGATGTATTGGGAGAATATTCAAAATCCATATCAAGAGTCATACCCTCTCTTTGTCTAGTGAGATCATAGAACCTCATTTCCCAATCACGACCTAAGTACTTGTTGCCATTGCTATCTATATCCCAGGGTTCATACCCAACCTCATTGTTATTTGAAATGATATGTTTGCTTTGGAACGTATATCCAAATATTGCACCAAATCTTTCGGTGAACTTATCTCCATATGTAAATGAATATTTTGGATTATTTGTACTTTTTGAAAATTCGTTATATTGGGTATCGTATCTAAATTTTAGTACTGCTTCATCTAGTTCTGTAGCCTTTTTAGTTTTAAATTCAATCCTTCCGCCTATCCCTTCTAAATCTTGATTAGGTGTTAGTGTTTTATACACTTCAATTGAATCTAAAAGTTCGGTTGGTAGACCATCAAGCAGAACTTTTCTGCCTCCTTCAGGAGATGGTACTAATGCTCCATTCATGGCAACAGCATTTAAACCACCCGCCATACCTCTTAAAGTTACGTAACGGCCTTCTCCTTGATCATTTTCAACTGAAACACCTGAAAGTCTCCTAACAGCTTCAGCAGCTGTTTCATCTGGAAAATCACCAATTGCATCAGAGTCAACAATTGCAACAAATTGATTAGATTCTTTTTGCTTATCGAGACCTGACTTTAAGCTAGCTCTAGTTCCAACTGCTACAACCTCTTCAATTGAATCAACTACGTCTTTGTTAGTTGATTCTTGAGCATAAAGAGCAAAAGACAAGATAATAATATTAGAAAAATAGATAATTTTTTTCATATTAAGCTACAAAATTAATCTTGTTATATGGCAACAATGTTACAAATTAGTAGCAATTTAATTAATAAGTAAAAAGATTAGTGAATAATTCTAAAAATACTATTGATAATAGGGCCCCAGCAGGAAGTGTTACAACCCAAGACAGAACAATAATTCTAACAGAATTAAAATTAATCGTGCTTGCTCCTTCAACAAGCCCTATGCCAATAACTGCACCTACTAATGTATGAGTTGTTGATACAGGCATGTCTAATTGACTAGCAATGACTACTGTTAAGGCTGCAGCGAGTTGAGCAGAAAAACCTTTGCTTGGTGTGAGTTTAACGATATTTTCACCAATAGTTTTCATTACCCTATAACCAAGTGTAGCTAAACCTAAAACTATCCCAGCAGCGCCAAGAAAAAGGATCCAGAGCGGTGTTTCAAGGGTGTATGGTTGATTTAAGAGCTGACTTGTCGCTTGATTAATTGCAGCTAATGGACCAATTGCATTGGCGACATCATTAGATCCATGTGCAAAGGCTACCGCACAAGAAGTGAAGATCATCAAATAAGCAAATTGTGATTCAGAATCAGCAGATCTTTTTAATTTTGCCTTGGAAAAATAATAAAAAATAAATGTAAAAATTAATGCAGCCACAGCAGAAATAAGCACACTATCTTGAAAAGTAACAAATAACTCTTGTTGTTTAAAAATATTTTTCAGTCCCTTAGTCACTGTAATGAGAGCTATAGCGAAACCTGCAAGGAATATATACATTCTAATTATCAAGCCTTTAAACCTTGAATCATTATCAATAATGTATTGTTTGCAGATATAATAAAATAATCCAGCTACTAAAGCTGAAGATAAAGGAGAGGTAATCCAAGAAAGCCCTATATTCCCTACTACAACCCAGTTAATTTCATTTATACCTAATGTGTATATACCAAAGCCTACTATGGCACCAACTATTGTATGAGTTGTTGAGACTGGCCAACCTCTAAGACTAGCAACCAATAACCATGTCCCTGCTGCAAATAGGGCTGAAAGCATGCCATATATTAAGACTTCTAAATTACCTTCAAATAATGCAGGGTCTATAACCCCTTTTCTAATCGTTTGCGTAACACCACCTCCAGCAAGGAAAGCACCTAAGAATTCAAATACAGCTGCTACTAAAACAGCCTGCTTAATGGTTAAAACTTTACTCCCAACGGAAGTACCCATGGCATTAGCAACATCATTCGCACCTACACCATAAGCGGTAAAGAAACCCAACATTGCTGATGAGATAAGAATAAGAGGTACACCGAAAAGAGTTAATTCAACAATTGTCATAACACGGGGATAGATATTTGTTTATACTATACCCTCTTTTTCAAGAATTTACATGAGCGTTATAGAGTACAAATTTGAGCAATACAAGTCATTGGGACCCATAATTTATAAAAAGGAAAAATATAGACTACAGGTTGAGTTGCTTAAGTTACAGGAAGACGTAATTAAAAATAAAAGAAGGATTGCGCTCTGCTTTGAGGGCAGAGATACTGCAGGCAAATCATCTACAATTAATTTCTTTTCAGAACATTTAAGACCTTCAAATTTTAGATATGTACATTTAGGTATACCAACTCCAGATGAGAAGAATAATTGGTTTGCAAGGTGGGAAAAACATATGCCCGACGAAGGTAGACTCGTACTATTTGATAGATCTTGGTATACAAGAGCTCTAACCGAACCGACACTTGGTTACTGCACCAAGAAACACTATGAAGATTTCATGAATAACGTAAATAAGTGGGAAGACAGATTGATAAAAAATGGTATTGAAATTGTGAAATTCTACTTCTCTATTGATAAGGATCAACAGAAAAAAAGACTGTCAGCAAGAAAAAATAGCAAACTTAAATACTGGAAACTTTCCGCTTCAGATAAGTTAATGGTAAATAAATGGGATATTTTTACCTTGTATAAGAATCAAATGTTTGATGTAACAGCAAGACAACATTCACCTTGGATAGTTATTAATGCTAATAACAAGATGATCGCTAGATTGAGTGCATTGAGGTATATCTTAAATACCATTGAATACGACAAGAAAAAATCTATTGAACCACCAAAATGGGGAGAAGATTTAGGACATTATTCTTGCTACATTGAAGGTGTATTATTCGATAACCTAACATATGAGCAATTCAAAATATTAGCGCCTTTCTCAGACTAAAATGAACACAGCAATAGTAGACATAGGCTCGAATGCCATAAAGTATAAAATCTTTAACGATGCTTTTGAATTACAAGAGTATTACAGACATCCATTGAGATTAGGAAGAGACGTTTTTACAAATGGAGAGCTATCCGATAACACCGAGAAGCAGTTAATTGAATTATTGTTAAATTATCAAGAAATATTTCAAGAAAAAAAAATTACGGATGTTCATTTTGTAGCAACCTCAGCACTCAGAGATTCTAAAAATGTTGATGCGCTAAAAAAAAAGCTATTCAATAAAAATATCGAATTAAAAATTATTTCTGGCCACACAGAAGCTTCCCTACTTTCTGAATTTAACAAAGATAAAACTAATACTGCAGTGATAGATATTGGTGGAGGAAGCGTTGAAATCTGCATCAATTCAAACAACAATTTATCTTTCAGATCTTTCCAACTTGGGGCTGTGAGATTGCTTAATTTATCACCTAAAGATAAACAAGCGGCATATGAAGAATTAATTAACTGGTTATCAGATTTTAAGGGTATAAATCATTTATACGGTTTGGGAGGAAACTTGAGAGCATTAATGCAAGCTAACTCTCTTAAAGGTATCTTAGAGACAGAAAATTTTCCTTTGTATGTGAAGGAGTATTTGTCAGTAAGCGATGAGGATCTTATATTAAAATTTAATATTCCAAAAGATCGAATAGATATTATCCCGGAAGCTATAACAATTTATCAACTAATTATTGATGCTCTAGAATCAGAAAAGATTGAAAATAGCTTTTGGAGCATTTCTGATGGCCTAGTGCGAAAAATAGTTACAAATCAATTGTAAAAGATAGCTCATCTGTAAATAATGCTAATCTACGATCTGATAGAACCTCTGTAGACAAAGAACCTTTAATTTTTGATTCATATAGTTGTATTGAGCCAATTCTTCTATTCGAGTTATCTAGAAGATTTACCCCATATTTATTCCCATCGCGGCAAAATAAATCTCCAGAAAATTGATTTCTTAAGCGTTTGATTTTTAAGATCAAACTTCCTTCTATAGATGTACAAGAATTATTTTTAAATGTTGCTTTTTTAACATCTAAATCTATTAACAGTGCTCCCAAATTATCCATATTAAATTCATTTGATGATTTAATATCATTCAATGAGAAATCTGAAAAATTATAATTAGAAAATTCTTTTATAAATCTACCCGAATAATTATTCTGATCAACGGAAACGAATCTAATGTCTAAATTTTGTAAGGATAAATGGCTGTCATAGTTAAAATCTCCTACCAAGTTATCGTTATAAGTAAGATCGTAAATCCTGCCATTAAAAAAATTACCCTCAATGTAGGAATAAGATATATTCGTTAAATTAGCATTTTTTATGACTCTTTCTACCACTAAGCTTGCTGGCATAATAAATGGTAAAGATACCAGAAGAACTAAAATGAAGATGAATATTACTAGAAACCTATTCATCTATTGAAATGGATAATTCTAATTTTTCAGAATCTAGATATTTAAAATTAAATGATAATAGAGGAATATTCTTTTGCTCTATTTCACTTAATAGATCAAGAATCATAATTTGATCCATTGATCTTAAATAGATTGTTTGGTCAATTTGTTCATATTGGTATAATTTTTTTTCTAGAATTTCAATTAAATCTTTTTTAGTTCCAAGTTTATTTTTATTTTCAAATAATACTTTTATTTGAGATAAAGATTGTTTTTGGTTGTTGAAGTCGTTTATGGCAACAAGCAGCAAATTTTTTGAATTACTGATGGAATTAGATAAATAATTTGCTGAATACCCTAAAACCGAAACTAAAAGCACTGGTATTAAGATTTTGAGAAGTATTTTTTCTCTTTTGCTGAATTTATAGTTCATATATAAAATTTGTTACAACTCCAAGTTGATTGTTTTCTCTACTATCAATTCTGAAATTGATATTCATTCTTTTTAATTGATCAATAAAAATACTTTCTTCTGAATCATTTTTAAATAAACACTTATACATTACATTCTCAGTTGTATATTTAACTTCTAAAATATTTGTTTTCGATGCTATTTCATTTGTAATATCCATGACTTTTGAAAGATTAGATTGGTTGGAGATGCTAAGAGTATTAAGTTTATTTTTAATTTGACTTTTGATATCTATAACCTCTTCATTTGGAAAAATTTCAGTATATAACCTCTCTAATGCATCATCCATTTGTTTAATCTGTGTATGGTTTGAATTGATATTAATTAATCCAATTGCACTGAAAACTATAACCAATCCTAAACTTATATATGCAATGCGATAATTAAGTTTTTTATTAAAAATGCTCGAAATATTAAATGTATTTAAGGTATAAAATTTATTTTCTACATTTATATCAAGATCAGAATTTTTTAGAGTTTTTAATTTAGATTCATCTATATCGAGCAATTTAAGCGACTTTTTTGAGAGCTTGACAGCCTCTTCGTCTCTGAAAAGAAAAATATTATTTTCAAAAGCAAGATCTACTCCATGTAATTCTTTAAAGAATAAAAGATCTGATGTTATTTTTATATTTTCATCAAATTTTTTAAACAATTGATCTATAACTTGCATATTTTTTTGATTTACTAAGAAGAAGGCATAAGGATCATTTGTATCTAAAACTTTGGGAGTTTCTTTATCAAGCCCCAGGGAACTCATTTTATTAATTAAAGCGGCATGTATATTTTTTTTATTCTTCAGTTCATGTCGAAATTCAACAAATGAAATAAGCTCATTTGGCAAAATAAATAATAAATCCTTACAATCTTTAACATCTGAAAATTGCATATTTATAACTTTCCCATCTGAAATGAGAATTCCAGTTTTCAGGTCTTGGTTAAATACATACTTTTTCATACAGATATTGTTCTATAAACAACAAAGTTATTTCTTTGTAATTTTAATAAACTTATAAAATTAAACATTTGATTCTCTAATTGGAGCATATATTTAATTTTTATAAACTCAGGTTTGAAAATTATAAAAGATTTATTTAATTTTTCTGAATCTATATTTGTATAATCAACTAAATTCTTTAATGTAACATATCCATTTTCAGGCCTGTTGAGAATGATTAACTCAACTTCTTTTAAGGTGATATCTGGGAATAAGGATAAAAAAACCTTTGCGTTATCAATAGATAAGCTATTTATATTAAATTTTATTTCGTTCTCTGGTAAAGCACATATATCGTCATAAATTTGAAATAAATTATTGTTAAGAGTTTGCAGATTTTTTATCTGGCTTTTATGAATAAATAGATCATCAGGTGATAAAGATAGCTCTCCATTTGATACATAGAATAAATCTTCCGCACCATAAGTTTCAGGCAAAGAGTCAGTATCGATAGCATCATACAGCCGGTTAATTAATTCGTTATGATAAATTTTTTCTACTTGAGATAATTCCAAAAAGTTTTCAAATAACTCCCCATGTACTTCGTTTTTAATATAAATATTCTGAAATGGTTTAACTAATGAATTTAAATTAAAACATGTTGAATAATCCTCTATTGATACAGATAATCCATCAAATTTATCTTTTAAAATTAAATTAATTTCATTTTCTGCAAAAAGTAGATTTCTATTTAATGTTGAATTATCAATTAATAAATCTACAAGAAGTGATTCATAGTTGATAATTTGTATGCGTTTTTCCATAGATTCAGCATAAAATGTTGTTCTGAGTGTATCTGTGTAGATTGTTCTGCTTATTATCAGCACCACAAAACTTAATATCACTATTAGTGCTAAAGTAGAAATTAAAACAAAACCCCTTTTCATCTAAAAAAACTCATAATTTGTTGATATTCATTGTCTTCAAACTCATATTTCAAAGATATAAACAGAGGAAAAAGAACCTTTTCAGTGTAATTAGTATTAGGCCAGTCTGGTTGGAGGTTTTCAAGCTCATCGCCAAAAGTAATTTCAACATTTTTTAATCCTTTTAAAAGAATTTCCTCTGATAGAACTACATTTTCATTATTAGATAAAGTAGTTTTTCGAATTAAATTATTACCTTTAAGTGTATAAATTACCCTTCTCAAACTTGATCTATTAGGTAAACGATCACTAGTTGGTATCGCTATAAATGTAAGCAGCCTTTCTTCCGCTGGTCCTAATAAAGCAACATTAAGTTTATTGAGATTATTATCCTTAAATTTATAAGGTATAGCTTGAAGTAAATCTAATCTCAAAGCATTAATAGCATTCGAATGATTTGCATCAGATTGTATAGATTTTTCAATTCTATCTTTCAAAAAAACAGTATTTGAGAGAAATTCAAAAGACATAATAGAAATAATTGCTGCTGCTAAAAGAGCAACAAGAATTTCAATAAGTGTGAACCCTCGTTTAATCATTTAATAATAATTATTGATGTAGGTTGATTAATATGTGTAAACGAAACATTGACTTCAGAAAAGTTCCTGTATCGTGACAACCTCTCTTCTTTAATATTTTTTATTTCGAAAAGATCTTGCAAGATATAGTCTTCAGTATCAGGATCAGAAACGTAAATTGTAAGCATATTCACTTTTAATTCATGTTCTATAAGGTAATCTTTTTTTAATGTCTGAGATTTAAGATTTTGTTCAATCAATTGGCTATAGGCGAGGAATGTAATTGAAATAATTAGCAATGAAATAATAACTTCAAGCAGACTAAAACCTTTTTTAAAACTATATATCAAGTGTTTCTCCATTATCGAATGTTATTTGTTTTATAGACACTTCTTTACCTGGTGCAATGACTACAAATATCTCATCTTCTTGAATCTGTTTAGATTTATTAAATATATCAATCGTTGAATAGACATTATTAATTTTGCTTTCATTTATTTCTACCCAGCCCTCATCAACCAATATGAATGTATTTGAATTTGATATGCCGTAGGTGTTTCCAGAATAATTACTCAATTCTTTGTAATCATTCACGACACTTATCGATGAGAAATTAGGTTTAGGGTCATTAAGAATTAGATAAAAAGAAGTTCCTGAAATAGCAATTATTGTTAAAACAATTAATATTTCGAGTAAAGTGAAACCTTTATTCAGACCAGTTGCCAATATCGGCATTTTCACCCTCACCACCTGGCTGCCCGTCTGCACCTAAAGAGACAATATCATATTCGTTCATTTGCCCAGGATAGATATAAACATAATCATTGCCCCAAGGGTCTTTTGGTAACTTATTAATATAGCCACCATTTGGGTATTTCATAGGATTTTTCAGGTCGCCAGGGTTTTGTTTTAAGCTCTGCAAACCCTGATTTTGACTTGGATATGTGCCTTCATTAATTTTGAACATTACTAAAGCTTGTTGCAGTCTAGCAATATCTTGTCTAGCCACTTCAACATACGCGTTGCTTAAAGTTGGTAGAAAATTCACAGAAACTAAAGATACTAGAAGACCTAAAATTACAATTACTATTAAAAGCTCAAGTAACGTAAAACCTTTTTTTAATAAATTTTTCATATAGTGAATATTAAATTATTCATTTGCAATAAAGGCAACATTATTGATAAAACAATTAGCATTACGAATACGCCCATGGTGAGTATAACTATTGGTTGAAGTAAAGTTAAAAGAACACCTCTTCTTGTATCTACTTCCTGATCCAAGAAATCTTTTGTCTTTTCAAACATTTCACTTACTTGACTACCCATATCACCAGAACTTATTAATTGTAAAAAAACTTCTGGAAATATATTTGATTGAGCAAAAGCTTTGCTTATGGATATGCCTGAAACAACTTTATTCACAACTATATTTACTTCATTTTTTAGATATAAGTTCTTAAAGGTATCCTGGGCTATCTGTAAACTATCAATAGTATTTAGGCCAGCTTTTGTCATTAGTCTCATGGAAGAGCAAAATCTAGCTGTTTGATCAAATAATATTATTTCTCCAAATAAAGGTATATGTAAAAAAAACTTTGAAAGATTAAGTTTTAATTGGTTTGAGATAAATTTTGTAATTTGAATTAAATAAATAGAACCAACTGTAATGCCCATCAATAATAGGATATAAGGAAATATATCTGAAAAACTTAAGAGTGTTTGTGTAAGAATTGGTAACTCAACATTAGAGCTAATAAATTGCTCTACAACTTGAGGCAAAACAAAACTTAATAATGCGTAAATAACAGCTAGAGAGACGACAAAAAGTATTACTGGATAAACTAGTGCGCTAATAATTTGTGCTCGAGTGGTAGCTTCTTTATCAAGATATCTTGATAGATCCATAAAGACTTCAGCTAATGATGCTGATGTTTCACCCGCAAATATTGTAGATGTATAAATTTCATTAAATACAGATGGATATTTCTTCATTGCGGAACTAAGGCTGTTACCTTCAGTAATATCATCATTAATATTTAATAAAATTTGTGAGAACTTATGATTATTGGTTTGTTTGCTTAAAAGATATAAAGATTTCTCAATAGGTGTGCCAGCACTTAATAAAGCCGACATCTGTTTTGTAAAAATAGATAGATTCTTTGTTGAGATTTTTACATTTGACTTCTTTTTTTTGCTAGCTGTGATTTCAAGTGGATTTAACCCTCTATTTAGTAATAAATTTTTAGCTTCTTCTATGTCAGATGCATTAATAATGCCTTTAACAGCGTTTTCTTTATTATCGAATGCTGAATATTTGTATGCTGCCATTAATCTTCCGTAACACGCATTAGCTCTGACATTGAAGTATCACCATTTGCCAAAGCAATAAGGCCATTTTCAAATATTTTATTATTATCTTTATATACATAATCAGAAATTTCATTTTCAGAAGCTGTGTTGTGTATTAGTTCACTGACTTGATCATCAATTGATACAAACTCACCAATACTTAATCTTCCTTTAAAGCCTGTTTTATCACACTCTGTGCATCCTTTTGCTTTAAAAACTTCACCATCAAGTTGGTGTTTTTCTAATAAATTAGTTTTATTAATTTCCTCATCAAGCACTTTACATTTTTCACAAAGCCGTCTAACCAACCTTTGTGATAAAACATAAATTAAGCTTGATGAAAGTAAATATGGCTCAATACCCATATCCCTTAATCTTGTAATTGCGTTGACAGCACTATTTGTATGTACTGTAGATAAAACTAGATGCCCAGTTAAACTAGCTTGAATTGCGATCTCAGCTGTTTCTTTATCTCTTATTTCACCCACCATAACAATATCTGGATCTTGTCTTAGAACTGCTCTAAGCCCTTTAGCAAATGTAAGGCCTGTTTTGTTATTAACTTGTGTTTGTCCAATACCTTCAAGTGCATACTCTACTGGATCTTCAATAGTAAGTATGTTCTGTGATCTATCTGATATTTCCCTAAGACCTGAATATAATGATGTAGTTTTTCCTGATCCAGTAGGGCCTGTTACTAAAATGATACCCTCTGTCTTTGATAGGTTCTTTCTAAAGGATTCTAAAATACTTTGGTTAAAACCTAATTGGTCAAGATTTATTTGAGTTTTATCTTTCTCAAGGATTCTTAGAACCACCCTCTCACCAAAAGATGATGGAAGTGTTGATACTCGCAAATCAATATCTCGTTTTCCGACAGATATCGATATTCTTCCATCCTGAGGAAGTCTTCTTTCAGAAATATCTAGCTTTGACATAATTTTTATTCTTGAAATTATCATTTGAGTTATATTCTTTTGATATTGAAGGACTTCTCTTAGGACACCATCTACTCTAAATCTGATATTCAATTTATTTTCAAATGGCTCTAGATGTATGTCGGAAGCTCTAGCTTTTATAGCTTTTGTTATAGTGGCATTAATCAATTTAATGATAGGACCTTTATTTTTATCGTCTAATAGATCATCAGTGGGTGAAATTGAGTTCGCAATATCGACTAAGTCCATATCATCAATATCTGAAAAATCAAAGTCTTCTGATTTATCTGTATATAGTTCAGTTAATAAATTTTCAAACTCATCATCTGTATGCGTTTGTTTAATAACATCATCTAGCAATAAGCTCTCAATAGCTGCCAATACAGATGGCTTTAGTGCTCCACAAATATGTAGTGTAGATACGTTTGAATCATTAATAAGTGTAATTCTATTAGATTTACAGTAATTATAAGTCAGAGGTAGAGTCATGCTTATTCAGTGCTTTGATCTTCATCGAGGAGTTGTTTAGCTCTAATAAGATTAAATTTTTCTTGTGAAAGATCTTTTGTAGTAATTGAATCTCTCAGGATTGTTGGCCTTAAGAAAATCATAAGATTCTTCTCTTGAACTGAGATTGCAGAAGATCTGAATAAAGCTCCAATAATAGGCAAATCACCAAGTAACGGAACTTTATTAACAGATTCCTGAACATCTTCACTAATTAAACCACCTAAAACTAGTATTTCCCCATTGTCTGCTAAAACTGTTGTTTCAATTTCTCTTTTGTTAGTAATTAAATCTGATGAATTAGGTAATTGAGCTCCGGCAATGCTAGAGACTTCTTGTCTTATGAAAAGTGCAACTGAATCAGCTTCATTTATTTGAGGCTTTACTTCTAATTTAATACCAATTTCCTCTCTAGTCGTTGTTCTAAATGGAGTTAGATTGTTAGAACCCAATGATTCTCCAGAAGTAACTGGAATTTCCTGGCCAACCAGTAAAGATGCTTCTTCGTTATCCATAACAACGGCTGAAGGTGTAGAGAGTATATTTGAATTTTGATCTTCTTTTAGAACTGATAAAAGCATAGCAAAGTTATCTTCGCCATCAATAAGGTTTCCAACACCTGCTACAAGGCCTCTTGTGCCAAGTAATGATGAAGCTGCACTTGTGCTTGCACCAAGATTTGAGTCATCATCAGCTGAGGCTGCAAGTGCTAGTAGATCAGGGCTGTTTGTTGATGGGAATCGTGTTAACGCTACAGGTATATTGTCAGTTGAATCACCAGAATAAATTGTATCAACACCTAATGCTTTTGCTGATTCATCTGAAATTTCAACAATTATAGCTTCTACAAAAACCTGTGGTCTCCTTATGTCTAGCTGTTCAACAATAGATGATAGTGTTTTGATAGTTTGAGGGTTAGATCTTATAACAATTGAGTTTGTATCTTCGTGTGATGTAATTACTGTTTTATAATCAATATTTTGTTCTTGATTGAAAGAGGATGAAATATCTTTAAGAATTTTAAGTATATCCTCTGCTTTTGAATAATTAAGATAAATAACTTTAGTATTTTCATTTAAATTATTATCTAAATCTAATTGTGAAATAACTCTTTTTGCTCGGGTTACAATCTCTAAGGGACCACTAAAAATTAATTTATTGGAACCTTGAAAAGTAGCAACTGCTAATTTATCAAATCTTGTATTTGGATCAGATTTAAGTGAATTTATTAATCTTAAAGCCTCAATAGCAGATAGGTTTTTTAACTTAAATTCTGAAATACTCGTATCGAGTTCTGAATCCAGTGTTCTAATAATATCTTTTACTCTTCTAATATTGTCTTCATCATCTGCTATTAATACCTCTCTATCGTTATTTAATGCGACTATATATGAACGAACCCCAACGATAGGTTTAACTGCATTAACTATATCTTTAGCGCTTGAAAACCTTAATTTAATAACTTCTGAATCAATAGAGCCTTGTAAGTTTCCATCCTCTGTAAAGTTTTTAATTCCCTCCTGTGAAGGAATAACTCTATAAATATCACCATCTTTTAAGACGTTATATCCCTGGACCTCCATGGTAGATATGAAAACTTCCCAAATAGACTCTGAATCAAGAGGAGCATCTGAATAAATTGATATTACACCCTTTACTCTAGGATCAAGAATAATAGTTTTATCTGTGAGTAGAGCAATATCTTGTGCAAATGTTTTTATATCGGCATCTTTATAAAAAATATTTTGATCTTGTGCCGCTAAACTTAGAGACAATAATACTGTGAAAATTAATTTCTTCATTACTTAATCCTTGTTGAGATCTATTCTGTTTTGATTGAAAGATTTCTCAGAACCTATGATATCAAGAAAACTATAGTCTTTTCCATCAAAAAAATAAGCTCTTGAACCTTCAATGTGAGAAAATGTAATTTGAGGAGCTACATTTTCACCCTGTTCAATTAGCTTATATTTATCTTTATCTAGAATGATGATTGTGCTTTCAGGGTTATTTCCTCTCATACCAACTAGCTCAAAGCCTAAATTAAGCTTCTTTGCTTCTTCTACTGAAGATGTAGAAATAACGCTTGATTTGATGTCTTTTTTTGCCACAACTGGCTTAGGAAGCGTTTCATTCACATTTACATTTGTGAATGATAGAAAACCTAAATTTGTATAAAACAACAAGATGCCTAGTAAAAGTAAGGACATTATTGATACTCTGATAATATCTGCTTTTTTCATGCTTAGATTCTACTACTTGTGATTAAATGAAACAAAGAATTCTGAACCTGAATTAATTTTAGAATCAACATCCAACTTTGCACCAATTCTGGATGAAAGTTGTTTAACAAGCGATAATCCAAGTCCAGTACCTTTTGTATGTGCTCTTGCTTTAGATGTTCTATAAAATCTATCAAAAATCCTATGTATGCTATTTTTTTCAATGCCATAACCTTGATCTTTTATCGAAATCACTGATTGGTTATTTTTATTGGATGAACTGAAGGTAATGATAGTATCTTTTGAAGAATATTTAATTGCATTATTTAGCAAATTTGAAAATATTGATCTAAATGATTCCTTATCAGTTTTAATAGTTAGCTTCTGATCTATAGTGTTTTTAACAGTAATATTGTTTTCAATAAGCAAAGTATCAAAAATATTTATAACTAAATTTATTTCGTTATATGGGTTTATTTTTTCGTTTTTAATAACAAGTCCACCAAATTCAATTTTTTCAAGCTCCAAGAGGTCTTCAATCATTTCACTTAATCTTTCTGAATTTTCAAGAATAGATTTAGTGAATTTCTTTGTTATCTCAGGATCAGCTATTTTGCCTGAATGTAGTGTTTCTGACCCGGCTCTTATTACTGAAACTGGGGTTTTAATCTCATGAGAAATATCTGTAATAAGTTTTTTCCTTAAGTTTTCTAGTTTTCTTAGTGAAGAAATATCACTTATGACTATTATGAATTCATTAGTTGACTCCATTTCTGAAGCAGACAGAAGCAAATGTTTTGTATCTTTATCTAGATTTAAATCCATTTCAATTTCTGCTGTACTATTTTTCTTTGCTTGTTTAAGAAGTTTATTCAGTGGTTGTAATTCCTTCGATGTTATTTTGTCACCCAGAAAGAATTGATGTTTTCCAAATATTTCTAAAGCTATGTCGTTAGAAAATCTTACTTTGAAATTTTTATTAAATATGATCACACCTTGATTCATACTGTCCAAGACAGTACCAAACTCTATACGCTGGTCCATAGCTTGTTCTATTTCATTTTTTAAGCTTATTGATATTTGTTTAACAGCATTTGATAGACTTTCAATCTGTTCATCTGATGCTCTATCAACTGATTTTATTGATTTTCCTTTAAGTGCTCTTTTAGTGTTATTTAGAAGAACATCTAATTCTCTACGGAGTGAATTTTCAACATTCAGACTAAGAAAACTTGACGATGCAATCACAAGAATAAAAAGAATGATAAATGGGTAAATAAAAAAGTTAAAAAATGTATCACCGATATCAAAAGGTAAAGCTACTCTTAATATCCCAGATTCAATATTGTCTTTATCACGTAATATTGCGACATATATTGAATTGACACCTGTAGTGTCGCTCTTTCTTGTTGTTGTTCCATATTCATTATTAATAGCATCTTTAATCTCTATTCTTGTTTCTGGAGAATGTTTCTCTAAAAGGTCTAATTTTTGATAATCCACAAGCGAATCTCCTATGACATCCCAGTTCTGATCAATAATAGTTACCCTTAATTTACTGTTATTGGAATTTGAAATTGCAAGATTATTAGCATAATCATCAAAATTAACTGTTTTCGAATTTTTAGGTATTAATTTATTAATAGTTTGAGCCTGCAGATAAAGCGAATCAATTAGTTGTAATCTAGAATTATTAAAAATGAAGGATGAAAAAATAGTTACAACAATAAAAACAATAAATGTTAAAAAAAGTAAAGACAGGGAAAATACTTTTGATATCTTTAAGTTAGAAAAAAAATATTTCATTCGGAATGATTGTTAAATCTATACCCTACACCTCTAATTGTCTGAATTAGATCACCAGTAGAGCCTAGCTTCTCCCGTAATCTTTTTATGTGTGTATCCACTGTTCTCGTAGTAACTTCTGAACTATAACCCCAAACATCTCCCAGAAGCTGATCTCTTGTTTGAACACGCCCTCTTCTCTTTAACAGGTGTTTTAAAAGCTTAAATTCAAGCGCTGTAAGCACAACATCAATATCATCTACTAGAACAGAATGTGCATCCAAATTCATTTTTACAGGTCCATATTCCAATATTTTTTCTGCAGATTGGTTATCAGATCTTTTTTTAAGTAATACTTTTACTCTTAGAATAAGTTCTCTAACACTAAATGGTTTTGTTACATAATCATCCGCACCTAATTCAAATCCGACGATTCTGTCTATCTCTTCGCCTTTTGCTGTAAGCATGATTATCGATACGTCATTATTTTCTTCCTTAGAACGTATTTCTCTACAGACATCTAAACCATTAATTCCAGGTAGCATCAAATCTAATATTATTAAATCTGGTTTATTTTTTTTTACTGATGTTAAACATTTCTCTCCATCTGGAAATGAAGAAACTTTGAATCCCTCATTCTCAAAATTGAATGAAAGGGTATCTCTTAGATCAGGCTCATCCTCAACTATAAATATTCTATGTGGCATTATCAGCTTAAAAGTTCTTTAATACCCACTCTATCAATCTTTTCAGATGCGATTCTAGGCAGTGGTTCGGACGTAAATTTAACTACTTCAGGTATTTTATAAGCAGCAAGTTTTCCATTTAGAAAGTTTTGTATTTCATCTATGGATAGTTCTTTATTTGAATAAATATAAGCACCAACTATTTCTCCAAACTTTTCATCATCTATTCCAGAAACGCAAGACTCAACTATATTTGGATGTTTATCTAAGGCATTTTCTACCTCTAAACATGATATGTTTTCTCCACCTCTAATGATTAATGCTTTTTTTCTATCAACAATAAATAAATACCCATCATCGTCTATGTAACCCAGGTCACCGGTTCTAAGCCATCCATCGACTATAGTTTTTGCAGTTTCTTCCTCATTTTTCAGATAGCCGATAGTATTAGACGGAGATTTAAATACAATTTCTCCTATTTCATTATTTTGAACAAATTCTCCATCATCATTAATAATGGCAATTTCAGTTACATCTGGAACTACTAAACCTGCACTGTTAGGCCTTTTTAAATAGTCATTACCGCGCAGAATTGTGCCTAGTGCAGATGTTTCTGTCATGCCCCAAGCGAAAGTCATTGGAATATTAAATTTTTCATGAAGATTAAATACTTGTTCTTCTGGTCTTGCTGCCCCACCTGCTCCAATATCAATAAGAGAACTTAAATCATAATTATCTATTTCAGGATGATTCAATAAATCCCAACTTTGTGTAGGCACACCACTCAAGTTGGTTACCTTGTGTTCGGCGATTAAATCTAGTGCATATTTTGCATCCCACTTATGCATAATAATAATTTTTCTTTTCGCTATCATCGAAAGAAGGAATTGTGTAACCAAACCAGTTACATGGAATAACGGAACATTTATTAATACTGAAGCGTTTTCCACATCAAGCAAAACTTCATTATGGACAATTTTCCTTAGTTCACCCAGGGTATAAAAGCTAAATAACCCGTTAATAACAGCTAAGTGAGTGAGCATTACACCTTTGGGTAAGCCGGTAGATCCAGAGGTATACAGTAAAACACTAATATCCTCATCTTCAGCATTTAATTCAGGCCAGTCATTAACTTCCTTTGAAATTGTTTCTTGATAGGTCACATGACCATCAATTTTATTAAGCAAAATCTTATTTACGCTAGTATCTTTTATAAGCTCATATCTTTTATCATCAACAAAAACTAATTTAACCTCGCTATGTTCAATGCCATATAAAAGTTCTTCTGTTTTCCACCATGAATTAAAAGGAACTGCTGTTGCACCATGAGCAGCTATCGCTAAATAAATTACAATCCACTCAGTGCAGTTTTGCATACATATTCCAACCATATCGCCAGGTTTAATACCTTGTTCTGATAGATAATTAGCAAGATTTTTCGCTTTTTGCATAGTTTCAGCAAAACTTAGTTCTTTTGAATTTTCTGCAATGAATGGAAAATCACCATGCAGTAATTCGATAATGCCAAAAAGATCACGCATTGTTTTTGGAGCATTTTCAAAAACTTTATGAGAAATCCCATTTATGTCTCTATCTGTAATTGCTAATAAAGGATTTGTCTGTCTAAGCTCTGCAAATGCAGCTTTAAGATTTTCTTTAGTTGATATTGTTGGTTCCGACATATAATAATTATGTAAAGGTAAGATTATGTCAGAAGAAAATTTTTTTGTGAACAAATTCCTGTATTTCCAAGAAAAGAATCAGGATGATTATTTTTTCAATAGTCTTGTTTATATCTTTGAACATAACAAAGACGGCGCATTAGGAGTAGTTATGAATAAAACTATTCCAATAAGTGAGAATATTATTTTTAAGTCTTTAAAAATCGAAACTGAAATTGAGAGAAAGCACCTTCTAAATGGAGGACCTGTAGACATCAATAAACTATTTGTAATACACGATTTAGTTGATCAAAAAGAGTCATTGATTGTAGATAATGGATTAAGCCTCACTTCAAGCATGGATGTGTTAGAACAAATTGGTAGAGGAGAGTTTAAAGGAAATTATAGATTAGCTTTAGGTTACTGTGGGTGGGATGCTGGACAACTTGATTATGAAATTTCTAGAAATAGTTGGCTTATTCTTGAAGCTAGTAAAAAAGCAATTTTTGACGGTGATCCAAAAGACTTAGTCAAAAAAGTATCACATGAAGTTGGTTATGATATTGATAAAATTCAAAACAGTGAGATCATAACAAAGCATTAATGAAAATATTTATATCTATAGCTTCGTACCAAGATCTTTTATTGCCTGTGACTATAAACAGTGCTATCAGTAATGCTAAATTTAAAGAAAATATTAGGTTTGGGATAATAGATCAGTGCAAGGTAAAATTAGATTTTTCAAAAGCTAAAATTAAAGATCAAATTTCCTACATTCACATAGAACCTAAAGATGCAAGGGGTCCATGTTGGGCAAGATCATTAGCTCAAACTTTAATGAATGATGAAGAATATTTCCTTCAAGTTGACTCCCATACTGTGTTTGAAAAAAACTGGGATGAATATTTATTGAACTATATAAAGACAATAGAGAAAGAACATAAAAAACCTGTTATATCTGCATATCCTAGAGGTTTCGAAGTTGTAGATTTTGAAAAAAAAGTATTTAAAAAAGTTCAAGAAGATGATCATTCAACACATGTTATGGTCGTTGATAGTGAGAAAAGTTTTAAGGATGGCTATTTCTCAATGCAAAAAGGATTACCCACGAAATCAAAACAAATATACAAAGGCTTTTTAATCTCAGCAGGGTTTTTATTTTCATCCAGAAAAATGGTGGAAGAAGTTCCTTACGATCCAAATTTATACTTTGAAGGCGAAGAAACTACATTAGCTTTAAGGTTATTTACAAATGGTTTTGATATTTTCCATATACCAAGAATTCCGTTGTTTCATTGTTATGTAGATTATTCAAATGTTACAAAAAGACCTATGCATTGGAATGATAGTGAGGAAGAAGCTAGAACAGTTAAATGGAGAGTTTTACAAGAGAAAAGTAAGAAGAGAATTAGTCAGATTATTCAAAAAGACCTTAAAGGATCATTTGGATTGGGTAATGAAAGGTCATTGAATGATTACAAAGAATTTAGTGGCATTGATTTAAAGAATAAAAAGATTGTAGATAAAGAGAAGGCTTTTAATTTTAAAAAACTCTTTGACTTTGACTGGAAACAACCTACGAAAAAGAAGTCATTTCTATGGTAAAAATAGTTCGTTATTTTCTGTTATTTTTCATATCTAATTTGATCTATTCAGAAAGTATTGAATCTGGAAAAACTGTTATTGCTAACGAATCAATGGTTGTCACTAGACATTATTTAGCTAGCAGAGTAGGTAATGAGGTGCTTTTAGTAGGTGGGAATGCAATAGATGCTTCAGTAGCCATATCATTCGCATTATCAGTAGTTTTACCACAAGCAAGTCCAATTGGAGGTGGAGGATTCATGGTAATTCATGAGGCCGAAACTGGTGAAAATTTTACAATTGATTACAGAGAAATGGCACCTGAAAAAGCTACAGAGGATATGTTCATTGTAAATGGTGAGGTAGACAGATCATTGGCTTTAGAATCATATTTAAGTTCAGGTATTCCTGGTACAGTTTACGGCTTATATCTAGCCCATCAAAAATTCGGTAAATTACCCTGGAAAGAATTAATAAAACCAGCAATTAAATTGGCTATAGATGGATTTCATATTACACCTACACTGGCTAATTCTATAAATACCTATAAAGACAAACTATCTAAAACCGATGATGGTAAGGATATATTTTTTAGAAATGGAGAGCCTTTGATGGCTGGTGACTTATTAGTTCAAAAAGATCTTGGAGAGACATTAACTCTTATTTCAAAAAAAGGTCCTGCAGGTTTTTATAAAGGCTCAACAGCTCAAAAAATACAAAGAGATATGAGATTGAATGGCGGATTAATAAGTTTAAAGGATCTGAGGAATTACAAAGCTAAATATAGAGAACCCATAGAATTTGATTATAAAGATTTATCAATTGTTACTATGGCCCCTCCTTCATCAGGAGGATTAATTCTTGGCTTAATGTTCAATATGCTTGAACATGTTGATTTAAATACATCCAATCCGCATGACATTGAAAATATACATAAGATTGCAGAAATAATGCAGATCGCATTTTCAATAAGATCAGTTTATATGGCTGATTCGGACTTTTATGATGTGCCTTCTAATCAATTTCTTAATAAGAAAAAGGCAGAACTTTTATCAAGAAGAATTAATAGAGATCAGAGCTCAACTGCAGAAGATTTTGATCCAGAAACATTTAAATTTAAAGAAAATACTACTCATTACTCTGTAGCAGATAAATTCGGCAATATAGTAAGTACGACAACAACACTCAATACTGCCTTTGGCTCAGGCATTGTGATAAAAGATACTGGAATATTAATGAATAATGAGATGGATGACTTCTCTGCTGCGCCTAACCAACCAAATTATTTTGGTCTTCTTGGCGCTTATGCTAATAGAATTGAACCGAATAAAAGACCACTAAGCTCAATGACACCAACAATTGTTTTCCATAAAGATAAACCATATATGGTAACAGGTGCTCAAGGCGGTTCTCGAATTATTACCGCTGTTTTGCAGGTAATCCTAAATTATTACGAATTTAAATTAAGTGCTGAAGAAGCTATTTACTTACCTAGATATCATCATCAATGGCAACCAGAAATGTTAATGTTTGAATATTTTGATGAAGAGCTGAAGGAAGAACTATTAAATAAAGGATACAGTTTATATAACAGGCCTGCTACATACGACTTTAGTAACGGTATAACCTCATCTATAATGTTTGAGGGAGATAAGCTAATCGGAGTGTCCGACAATAGATCAGATGACTTCTTGAGCATAGGCACGAATAAAAATGAATAACTTTGCAAACATAATTGCTGGAATAGATTGGGTAAATATAGCTGTCATTATTTTTATAACTTTGGTAGCCGTAATATTAAGTAGAACAATAATTTTTAAATCTTTAATGGCTTTTGCTGCTCACAGTGAATCAGATCATGATGACGCTTTTGTAGAAAGTCTTAAAAAACCGCTTACATTAATACCACTAGGTATCGGTATATATGCTGTTGTAGAAGCATTGCCTTTATCTGAAACATATAACGACTATGCGGTCTTGCTTGTACAAAGTTATTTTTACATCGCTGTTTTTTGGTCTATAGCAGATTCCATAGAACCTTTAAGAGACTTTGTTGGTGAAAAATATGATTTTCTATCGCTAACACTGAGAGCTTGGATCTTCAGAGCTATAAAGTTTGTTGCCTATTTAATAGGAATTGTAAGTGTGCTTGAGTTATGGGGTATAGACGCTGCCTCTATCATTGCTGGCTTAGGATTGTTCTCTGTTGCTTTAGCATTAGGGGCGCAGAATTTCTTTAAAAATTTAATTGGTGGATTACTCATAATTGGTGAAAAACGTTTTAAACAAGGTGACTGGATTAACATTGAAGGTGTAGCTGAAGGTGAAGTAGAAAAAATAGACTTTAGATCTACTTTAATAAGAAGATTTGATAAAGCTCCAATCTTTGTACCTAATTCCGTGCTTAGTGACTCAGAGATCATTAATTTCTCTGCTATGCCGTTTAGAAGAATAATGTTTAATGTTGGCCTCATATATCAAACAACACCAGAAACTATTCTTTCCATAAGAAAAGACATAGAGTCTTATATTGCCAATAATGACAACCTAGCCAATGCTGATGAAGCAACAACAACAATTAGAGTCACACAATTTAATGATTCCAGTATTGATATGCTCGTCTATTGTTTTACTAGATCTACTAAGTGGCATGATTTTTGTATAGCGAGAGAGGAATTAATTCTCGAAATAATGAAAATCGTTAAGAATAATGGTTCTGATTTTGCTTATCCAACAAGCACCATTCACATAGAGAAAGAATAATTTTAGGTAGATCTTGAAACATACCTATTTATTGGTATGTCTTCGAGCGGCAATAACTTAATATTATATTCGTTTCTTAAGTTTTTTAGACTGGTATTCAGCATATCATCAGAAATATCATGATAGTGCCATCTTTTCTTCATTCTCATGCAACGTAAGAAAACTCTAAATTTAAGAGGTAGAAGTGAGAAATAAATTTTAAAAATACCCCAATAGCCACCAAATTTTTGCACTATATCTCCTATAAATTCTTTGTATTCAGGATCTTTATAAAAATCCATAATTACGCCCCATCTAAACTTCATTCCCCATATTACATATGTATCTAAGAGTGCTTCTTCTTCGATAGATGTGCCTAATCCAAAAAGAACATGTGTATAGTCGTGTTCTTGAAATACTGAAGCATTAGGGCTTTTTTTCTCAGCCAATACTCTGAATTCCTTATTTATTGAATAAAACTCTTCAAGACCTTCTTTTAATGTTTGCTCAGAGTCTTGGATTTGAAATTTATACATGAGTATATTTTAAACGATTTAGATTTCATTTGATCTTTGTAAGCAATATGGAGCGACTGACGAGATTCGAACTCGTACCAAAAGCTTGGAAGGCTTTTGTGCTAGCCATTAACACCACAGTCGCTTGAAGGCTAATTATATAGTTCTAATGCATCTGGGTAAACTGGAAGCTTATTTGATGACTATATTATTCCCAGTCTGACCTAATTTCGATGCGTAATATTTTTTAGTATCTTCTTGACTAATCGGTATGTCTAAGCCCTCTTTCATACCATCAATCGAGTATATGTGTTTCATCCATCTATCGAGATTATCTAAACCAGTAAAATCTATGCCTGACCATTTATATGTTCTAACCCAACACCAATTTGCAATATCTGCGATAGAAAATTTATGCGCTAAAAATTCATTATTTGATAGATGATTGTCCATAACTTCAAATAAACGTCTACATTCTTTGTGATACCTATTAATAGCAATATCAATCTTTTCATCAAGATAACGGTAAAAGACATTTGATTGTCCCATCATTGGTCCTATATGACCCATTTGAAACATTAACCATTGTAATATTTCATACTTATTTTTCTCTTCATATAAAAGCCCAGATTTTTCTGCAAGATATATAAGAATTGCACCAGATTCTGAGAGAGAAATATTATTAGAAGTATCTATAATTGCTGGTATTTTATGGTTTGGGCTTATTTTGCTGAACTCTTTACTAAACTGTTCACCATCTCTTAAATTGATAATCTCAAATTCATATGGAATTTGCATGTATTCTAATGCACAAGAAACCTTATGACCATTAGGTGTTGGTGATGTAAATAATTTAATCATTAATATTATTTAATAAATGTATAAGTTTCAGGCACATTGCATATAGCTGATTTTCTTAGCTCAAATGCTAAATTTCCTGAAGTAGAAGTAGATAGCCATATTTTAAGAAATTCTTCTCTGTACGACTCTGATGGCCATATATTCACCCATATAAAACTATTATTTTGTACTGGACTCAATGCACTCCAAACTTCTAAGTTTCTAGTTTTAACTTCATCTAAATAAACATTTAATGAATCTGTTAAATCATTCTGGTTCATCAGACTTGTACATGATGATATTTCCATAAAAAAACTACTTGTTAGCAATGTTTCAGTAGTTGAGGTCAATTCATCTAAAATAAAATACCTATGTTCACAATCTTCGATAGAAGTATCTTTTTCTGATATTTCAGAAAATTTTACGAAAGCTCTAAAATCTTCTGATTTAAAATATGTTGGATTAATAGAATTTTGTGGCTGGTTGCAATTATATAAATTAACGTTAAATGAATTTTTTTGGAAAAAATATGAATCAGTGATTATCTCAGTAGTATTGCTTTCATTATTCTCCTGACAACCAAAAAGAAAAACTAAGATGCATAACTGTAAAAAAATTCTTATCATGTTTTAATTATAGAAAGAAGTGAGAAAAATATGAGAATTTTATTAATATTACTGAGTTGTTATGCATATTCAGATATGTACATACACACATCAAGTTACATCGATGGTAAATCAGATACAATCCTTAATGATTCGACAATAGTAATTGACAATACAGGCCTAATTAAATCAGTTGAAAAAGGGTTCTTAACTGATCCTGAAGTAGAAATCATCGACTTGAAAGGACTTACCGTAATGCCTGGCCTTATGGATATGCATGTACATTTTGGTGGTGAATATCAATCAAAAGCTGAAAGACCTGTAAAAGTTGAAAGAGAGACTGAAGCTATTCTAGCTACGGTACACGCAAAAACGACTTTAGATGCCGGCTTCACTACTGTAAGACAAGTAGGTGACAGTGGCTTTATCTCAATATCATTAAGAGATGCAATAAATAAAGGTGTTTTACCAGGTCCCAGAATTTATTCATCAGGAAAAAGTATAGCTACTACAGGTGGTCATGCTGACCCAACAAATGGAAAAGCAATTGATGAATATGAATATCCAACACCAGAAGATGGTGTAATTAATGGTCCCTATGAAGCTTTTACAGCTGTTAGGCAAAGATATAAAGATGGTGCTAATGGTATAAAATTAACAGTGACTGGAGGTGTATTAAGTGTAGCTGCTTCCGGCGACAACCCTCAATTTACAAAATCAGAAGTAGAAGCAGTAGTAGAAGCTGCAAAAGATTATGGGTTTTGGGTTGCTGTACATGCGCATGGTTCAGAGGGAATGAAAAGAGCAGTTTTAGCAGGTGTAGACTCTGTAGAACATGGAACTTATATGACAACAGAAGTAATGGATTTAATGATAGAACGAGGAACCTTCTATGTTCCAACCATTTCTGCAGGAGAATTTGTTGCTGAGAAATCAAAAATTGACAATTATTTTCCAGATATTGTAAGACCAAAAGCAGCTACCGTAGGCCCACAAATCGGAGCAACTTTTAATAAAGCTGTTAACAGAGGTGTGAAAATAGCCTTTGGTACTGATGTCGGCGTTCAGCCCCATGGAACAAACTGGAAGGAATTTGTTTACATGACTAAATACGGTATGGAACCAATGCAAGCTATAAAATCAGCCACAATGGAGACTGCAAAACTTTTACGCATTGAGGATAAATTAGGATCGATAGAAGTTGGAAAAATTGCAGATATCATCGCTGTTGAAGGAAATCCTTTGTCAGATATTTCAGTAATGCAAAATGTAGTATTTGTAATGAAAGAAGGCAAAGTCTATAAGAATTAATTTTGAATAAACTATCATTGGTTCTTGGAAACCAACTATTCCCCATATCTACACAAGAGCTAGATAAGAGCGTACCAATTTTTATGTGTGAGGATCTTGGATTATGTACATACGTAAAACATCATAAATCTAAAATTGCTTTGTTTTTTATGGCAATGAGATCTTATAGAGATTTATTAGTTGATAACGGATTTAAAGTTAATTATCTAGATTGTGATACCAAATTTGAAAAATCATATATAGAGAAATTAACTGAATACATAACAGAGCATTCGATTAGCGAACTGATAAGTTATGAAATTGAGGATAAAGACTTTGAATCTCAAATTATTAATCTTTCATCGAAATTGGGTATTAAAGTCACATTTTTAGAGTCACCTATGTTCATGGATACGAGAGCAGAATTTACAGAGTTCTGCAAAGATAAAAAATTTCTTCTTCAAGCAAATTATTACAAAAAAAATAGAAAATATTTTGATATTTTAGTCGAAGATAATAAACCCATAGGAGGAAAATGGTCTTATGATGAAATGAATAGACTCAAAGTACCTAAAGGTTACGAGATACCTAGTTTACCTTTAATGAAAGAACATGCTGATCATCAAAAAATAAGTGAATTCATAGAAAAAAATTTCTCAGATCATCCAGGACTTATACATATTTTTACACCCTACACGAATGAACAAGCTGAAGAATGGTTGGAGATATTTTTTGCTAAGAGATTTAATGATTTCGGGCCATATGAAGATGCCATTCTAGAAGATGAACATTTTTTGCTGCACTCAATATTAAGCAGTTCACTAAACATGGGCCTAATTACGCCGAAAAGAGTCATTGAGATGGCCTTAAATTATGCAGAAACCCATAAAATACCACTTAATAGTTTGGAAGGTTTCGTTAGACAAATTATAGGTTGGAGAGAATTTATAAGAGGTGTATATCAAAACTATTCAGAAAAGATGATTCAGAGAAACTATTGGAATCACCAAAGAAAAATGAAAGATTGTTGGTATGATGGTACAACAGGCATACCACCATTAGACGATGCTATAAAAGGCGCTTACAACCATGGTTATACTCACCATATCAATAGGTTAATGATTTTGTCTAATATTATGAATATGGCAGGTTTACATCCTGATGAAATTTATAAATGGTTCATGGAGATGTTTATAGATTCTTCAGACTGGGTAATGGTACCAAATGTTTATGGTATGGGAACATTTGCTGACGGTGGTACATTCGCTACAAAACCCTATATTTGTGGTTCAAGCTATATTTTACGAATGTCTAATTTTAAGAAAGATATATGGTGTGATGCTGTTGATGGTCTTTATTGGAAATTCATAGAATCCAATAGAGAATTTTTTAGTTCCAATCCAAGGTTGGGTTTAATGGTTAGATCATTAGATAAGATAGACTTTGATAGAAAAGCAAAAATATATAATGCTGCAGAAGAATTTATAGATAAAACTACTTATGTTTAGACCTGAAGACAAAGTCATGCAAATTACCTATTCAGTAGGTATGCTCTTAGCTATTCTTTGTTCAATAATTGGTTTTTTGTTTATATTATTTTTAGTCTTTAGCTGAATTTATATATTGCTCGAAACTTTCATTGTCTACATTGCCACCAGATATAGTCACCAATACAGTCTTATTAGAAACATCTAATTTTTTATATAGGATAGCAGCTAAGCTAACGCATCCACTTGGCTCTGCTTTAATATTGAATTCATTGTATAAATATTTCATGGCTGTACAGACTTCTTCATCAGTAACGGATAAACCTTTTTTACAATTTGCTAGATTAATTGGAAAAGTAATTTGACCAGGAATTTCAACTTCTAGAGCATCACAGATTGTACTTCTCTCATGTTTAATTCTAGTTCTAGTTTTATTTTGTAGAGAGACTTCTGTGTCATTGCAAGTAGCTGGTTCCACAGGATAAATTTCAACATTTGGGTAATAGTGTTTAAAAGCTATGCTGGTTCCAGCAACTAATCCTCCACCAGAAGTACATGATAGGACAATATCAGGTGTGATGTTATTTGATAAAAAGAACTCACATGCTTCTATTCCAAAACTACCCTGTCCTGCGATAATATCTTCATTATCAAAAGGTTTTACTAAAGGATAATTATTTTCTTCAGCGATCCTAATAGCTATTTCTTCTCTACTTTCTATATGCCTTTTGTATAAGACTACCTCAGCACCATTTGCTTTTGTCTTTTGAATTTTGTTCTGCGGTGCATCTTCTGGCATTACTATGATTGCATGCATATCGAATATTTGTGCTGCTTTCGAGACTCCCTGAGCATGATTTCCTGATGAATACGCGACTACACCGTTAGTTCCTTTGCTTTTAAGATTGCTTAAGGCAGATAATGCTCCACGAATTTTAAATGAGCCTGTCAGTTGCTCTACTTCATTTTTTAAATAGATGTTGCTATCTAGAAACTTATTAAGGTTGTCTGATCTAACAACGGGCGTGTTAATAAGATAGCTTTTTATACGCTCATAGCTCTCTCTTACGTAATCAATATTTATCATGATGATTATTGTCTTATAATATCGACATGAATTCAAAACAAGCACTTCAAACTTTCGGCAGATCTGGAAATCCAATGTTTTCAGATAAAACGTTTTCAGAGACAGTAATCGACGTTAATATCGAGAGAATGACACTTCAAGGAACAGTTAACAAAGTAGGCTTGAGCTTATTGCTAGTCCTCTTAACTGCTTCATATACATGGACTCAGTATTTTGATAATGGACCAGCAGCCATTGGTGGTCTCATGATAGGTGGCTCAATAATAGGCTTAATATTTGCTCTTATAACAATCTTTAAACGAACATGGGCACCGATCACCGCACCAATTTATGCACTGGCTAAGGGTTTTGCTTTAGGAGGCATATCTGCAATGTATGAAGCGCAATTTGGTGGTATTACTATGCAAGCTGTCACACTGACATTTGCAACTATGTTTGGGCTGCTTTTTGCATATAAAACTGGAATTATAAAACCAGATAAAAATTTCATGCTTATGGTATTTGCAGGCACATTTGCAATATTCGCAGTTTATCTAGTTAATTTTATTATGAGTTTCTTTGGTGCATCTATAGGATTCATACATGACAATGGTTTGTTTGGCATTGGCTTTTCTTTGGTTGTTGTTTGTATAGCAGCATTAAATCTTGTATTAGATTTTGATTACATTGAACAAGGAGCTGAACAAGGTGCACCTAAATATCTAGAGTGGTATGGCGCTTTTTCACTTATGGTCACCCTAATATGGTTATACCTTGAGATATTAAGATTATTGTCTAAATTAAGAAGCAGATAGTGGACGGAGTTTTATTAGTAATACTGATCTGCCTATTGGGTGGTAGTTACCTACTCTTTAATGTGAGAGCAAATAAAAAACAGACCAATAGGAAAGATCGTATTAAATGGTTCAGATAGGATTGTTATCTATTTTTTGAAATCAGATATACGTGCACATTTTTGGTATGCACAACTTACTTTTTCCCATCTATTGGTATATTCAACACCATCCCATGACCAAGTTGTGATATAGGACATTTTATCGCCCATAAAATTAGGTTTATGGCTCCATTTAGCGCCTATATATTGATCTAAGGCATGATTTAGTATTTCAACATTGACCATACCATTTCTTACTTCATAAGATGTATAGTTAAAGTATTTTGTACCATCACCCCCTATCCAGTTAACTGAAGCAAACCCTTCACTTGCAACCATACGACCATTTGCATTTTCGACCCTTTCACCATTAATGAAAGATTCAACTATCTGCCAAGAACCATCCATATCACCTTCTTTAACAGAATGAGAAAAAATGTTTAATGATAAGAAAATAAAAAGAAAAATAATTTTTTTAATCATAATTAACTCCTACTAAGATTTAATCATAATTGTCCGTTGGGAACTACTGTAGACGTTCAGTAATGTAATTGAATGCATCAGTAACTGAATCAGTCACGAAAAGATGGTCTAAATCATTATCGTTAATAACTCCATATTCTTTTAATACATCAGTATTCATAAGTTCATTC
>TARA_B100001057_G_scaffold488536_1_pt1 | contig 67248 bp, 54 predicted proteins | sample TARA_B100001057 | Tara Oceans TARA_B100001057 (sample SAMEA2621839) | marine metagenome | biome: marine biome (ENVO:00000447); feature: surface water layer (ENVO:00002042); material: "saline water (ENVO:00002010), including plankton (ENVO:xxxxxxxx)" | depth 5 m | reverse complement strand
TTTTTTCTAGCTTCTTTACCACTAATTATATCATTTAAGACTAGCGATCCTGTTTTGTCAATTAGATATGTATATTTATCAATTTTTATTCTTGGATTCTTTTTATTTACAGCATATAAGAAAGTTTCAATAAGTTTTTTGCTAATTAAAAATCCAATAATAATTCTAATTTTAGTAATTATTTTATTTAGTACTATTTCTTCATTAATTAATGGAGTAGGAGCTGAATCAATATTTTCGCTAGCTAGATTAATTAGTATTTTACTCTTGACTATTTTATTTACAAATTATTTTCTTGAGAATAATTATGAAATAGTTATCAAGCCAATTGTAATTTTTTCTCTTTTAATATCACTTATCTATCTTTTTCAATTTATTGTTAATTATGAAAGAATAATGTTAATTGATATTGATTGGAAAAGAAATTTAGAATTTGATAAAATAGCATCAACGATGGCCAATAAAAATCTGTTATCATCAATCTTATTTTTAACAATGCCATTTAATATTATTTTATTTAAAAAAGAAAAAATAATCTGGAAATTGGTTTCAATATTTTCAATCTTTTTATTTTTTGCAATTTTATTACAAACTCAAACAAAGGCTGTGATTATAGCAATTTTATTATCTATTGCCTCATATTTTTTTACTCAAAGAGATAGTATAAAATTAAAATATATACTAATTTTCATATTAGGGCTTCTTGTTTGCTATCTAATAGTAAAAAAAACAAATAGGATAGATAAATTGTATAATGAAATTTCTTCTTTAAAAAACTTTGAGGATTCAGATAGATTTAAACTATATAAAAGCACCATTAACTTAATTTCCGATAATATACTTTTTGGAGTTGGACCTGGAAATTGGAAAATAGATATTTGGAAATATGGATTATATAATAATGGTAATGCAAAAATTATTGCACAAAGACCTCATAATGACATTTTATGGATAGCTTCTGAAACTGGTATATTAGGTGGATTATCTTACTTATTGATTTTTATAATTTTAATTAAATATGCATACGATTTATATGCTAAGAACAAATCAAAAAAAATCTTTGCATTTATTTTTTCACTATTAATTGGTTATTTATTTATCAGTTTAGTAGATTTTCCCTTTGAGAGAGTAGCACACAATACATTTCTATGTTTAATAGCTTCTATTTTAATAAGTTCTAAGTTTAAGGACGTTCATAACTCAAATGAAAAAAAGATACTAAACAATAATTTTCTTCTTATACTTTTAGCAATACTAACTATTTTTACAACAATTGTTCACATCAATAGGTTTATTGGTGAAATAAATATCACTAAAGCTATATTTTTTAAAAATAAAAAAAATTGGAAAAAAGTAATTGAATACTCCAAAGAGTCTAATAATATTTTTTACAATATGGATAATACCTCTGTTCCTGTAAAATGGTATACTGGCCTTGCATACTATAATCTCAAAAAATATAATTCTGCATTAAAATATTTTAAAGATTCATATGAATTAAACCCTTACAACAGCAGTGTATTAAACAATTATGCAACAACATTAGAGGTAATAGGAAATTCAAATAGGGCTAAAGAAATATATAATGAGATTTTTGAAATAGATTCTACTTTTAAAGATGCAAGAATAAACTTTTCAGCCATTTTATACAACGAAAAAAATTATACTGAAGCATTTAAATCAATTCTTAAATCTAATGTTGATCCATATTGGAGTAGAAAAAATAATGATATTTATGACATATATCTTAGAAATATTATTCATGCGTGGTATCTAGAGGAAAAGAATGATATTGGTGCTTATAAAAGATTTAAGGTCGAGGAATTATTAATTAAACACGAAAAAAATCCGAAAATCATGTCTGATAAAATTCGTAAAAGTTTTTTTGAGAAAAATAAGTCAGAATTAAATTTAAAAGATTTCATTATTAATTTTGAATAAAATATTTAAAATTTGAAAAAAATTAAACCATATAATAGTACAGAATCTAAAAGAAGTCAAATAGAGTCAATGTTTGATGATATTTCTAAAAGATATGATAACCTTAATCAAATACTGACATTTGGATTACATAAAAAATGGAGACAGCGAGCTATTGATTTAATTGATAACAATCCTGAAAAGATTCTAGATATTGCAACTGGTACTGCAGATTTTGCTATAGCAGCAAAAAAACTAAATCCAAAAAGTATAATTGGAATAGATATTTCAGAAAAAATGATAGAGATTGGTAATAAAAAATTAAAAAGAAAAAACCTTAATAATTTCATTAGATTAAAGATAGCAGATTCACAAAATCTTCCTTTTGAGGATAATTATTTTGATGCAATTACGATTGGATTTGGAGTAAGAAACTTTGAAGAAATTGAAAAATCTATCTCTGAAGCTTACAGAGTTTTGAAAAAAGACGGAATACTTTTAATTATGGAGCCCTCAACAAAAAATAATAAATTTTTAAGTTTTTTATCAAAATTTTATTTTGAAGTAATAGTTACAAATATTGGATATTTGTTCTCTAAAAATTCATCTGCTTATAACTATTTATCTGAATCTGTAAAAGCATTTATTGATGGAGAAACTTTTTTAAAAATTTTGGATGAAGCCAAATTTAAGAACTGTAAACATTTAAAATTTTCCTTTGGAATAATTGATTTATATTGGGCTAAAAAATAATATTAAAGTTTATAAATGCTAGAGTATTTAGTTTTAGCATAATTCATAAAATATTTAAAGTTTAAAGATTCACCGGTAACTTTTTTACATAACTCATTTGCATCGTATCTCTTGCCAAGGTTGTGAATATTTTTTCTAAGCCAATCTAGAAGGACTTTTGTTTCTCCATTTTCAATTTTAGAGTCTATATTAGTAATATCCTTAGAGGCTTTGTCAAAAAACTGAGCTGCATAAAAACTACCTAATGTATAGGTAGGGAAGTACCCAAAGCTTCCATGTGACCAATGAATATCTTGTAAAACTCCCTTAGAGTCAGAGGGGACATCAATATTCAGATATTCTTTATATAATTTATTCCATGTATTAGGCAAATCATCAACCTTTAAGCTGTCTTCGATTAGTCCCTTTTCAATCTTATATCTTATCATGACATGTAAATGATAAGTTAATTCGTCTGCATTAGTTCTAATTAGCGAAGATTTAACATTATTACATGCATTATAAAACTGCTTACAATGAACATTTTTTAATTTTTTAGGAAAATAAGATTTAAGAAGACCATAATTTTTTTTCCAATAATGTATACTTCTTCCAACATGATTTTCCCATAATCTAGATTGTGACTCATGAATACCTAAAGAAATAGAATCACCAAGTGGTAAACCATAATTTTCTATAAGTAGTCCTTGTTCGTAAAGTGCATGACCTCCTTCATGAATACAGCTCCATATCATATCAGAAAGATTATTTTCATCTATTCTAGTAGTAACTCTGCAATCTTGAGGTGAAAAATGGGTTGAAAATGGGTGAGCAGAGATGTCTTGACGACCGGAATCAAAATCATATCCCATTTGTTTCAGAAGCTCAATACCAAAATCCCATTGTTTCTTTTTATCAAAAAATTGATAAAAGAATTTATCATCTATTGTATTGTTTTTTGAAATTTTATGAATAAATGGAACCAATTGCTTTTTTACATCATTAAAGATTATATCAACTTCTGAAGTTGTCAATTTTGGCTCATATTTGTCTAGTAATACATCATAAGGATGATTGTCATAACCAATTAATTCACATTCTTCTTTTCTTAATTCTATTAAATTTGATAGAGAATTTTTAAAAATATTAAAATCATTATTTTCCTTAGCAATTCTCCAGTCTTGAAATGCTTTAGAAATAAGAAGTGATTGTCTCTCAACAAATTCTGTTGAATATTTTAATTTTTTCTTAAAATCATTAAATGAGAGTTCAATATTTCTTTTTTGATCAAAATTTAAAGAATCATCACTGTTAAGTTTTTCAAGTAGTTTACCATATTTAGTATCAGTAGATAACTCATAAGCAATTTTAGCAAGTGTTGATAATTGTTGAGCTCTAAATTTATTCCCATTCTTTGGCATATGTGTTTCTTGATCCCAATTTAAAACGCTTGCAGACATATATATGTCATATATTTTCTTGCAGTGTTTTTTGTAATCTAAATAAGTATTCATCTGGTTTACTATTTATTTGTCTTATAATTAATATTATGTTGAATTGTATGATTTAATCCTATACTCTACTTTTTAGTAAAAAGTTCAGATTCTATTAGAAACAATATATATTCTTTATGTTGTTTAGTTGCTAAATTGCCTATTGATGTATTCAGATTTCTTTTTAACCAACTTAGATTATAGAACGCAGATGCTTTTGAAAAATTATCAAAACGTGATTTTGAACTAGTTATACTGATTAATCTATTTATATATTCAACTTGTAAATTTTGTCTAATAGTTGAAATATTAGTGTTAAAATCACTTTCAAAAATTGACTTTCTAAGATCAATCATGTAATATGATAGTTCGTAATTGTTACCATACTTAGTTGAATTAGTAATTCTCAATAAAACATTTCTATTAAGTAAATGATCAAGTAGTCTTTTCTGGTAAGTTAAAATTCTTTGATGAATCTCAGGATCAGCAGAAATACTAAACCCTCTCCTTTGCTTTTGCAGAAATGGAAAAATTTCTGGCTGTAATAAAATCTTGTTACTGAATGCATAATCAGAAAGAATTTGCATAGCTTTTTTTTGTGTTTTAATATCAACACTCTCAAAAGGTTTCTTTGTTGATTCTTGATTTGTATGAGATAAATCAACTTTAACACCTCCAATCTGTCTTGTAACTATATTTAGAGCTTGGTAATATGAAAAAAGTAATGTACGATAAGATCTGTATAATTCTTCATAAGTATCGTTGTCCTTAGTATATTTATCTTTTATTTCAGAAACAATTCTATTAACCATTTCTATTTTATCTAAAGAATGGTTTAATGGATCTCTAGCAAGGTCATATATCATTGCATCTGGGTCAGTTCCTTTTCCAGCGGACCTCATATCAAAAGCATCGTTAGCAAATGCTAGTTCTCTATTAGTAGATTTAGATAAAATATTCTCAATTTCATAATCCTCATCGTTTTGAAAAACTGAATATCCAAATTGAATTGCCCACCTATCATATACTCCAGGTTTTATATCAAAATATAAACCTTGATCATCTGGATTTTTAGCAATATTTATTGCAGGATATTCCATAACGGATGAACAAACACCCTTTTCATTAACTATTTCCTTGTTATTTAACTCCTCTGTTGTTAAAAGCAAACTTCCTTTAAAATTATGACTTAGTCCTAAGGTATGACCCACCTCATGCAGAACAAGTCTATATAAAGACTGTTTTACAAGTTCTTTTTCCATTTTCTCTGACAAACTCATAGACTTTATGTAGTTCATTCCTAAAGATGTTTCAATGTTTTGATAGTGTGCTGCATTACAACATTGATCTGTTGGAGTAAAGTTCATAGGGTTATTAAATAATTCATCAGATCTTATACGGTTAGTTATATATGTCCATTCGAGCATTATATCTGCACCTAATATTTCTCCTGTTCTAGGGTTTACAAAAGATGGTCCATAACCTCCCCAAGGTGGACTAGGAGATGAAGTCCATCTCAAAACATTATATCTAATGTCGCCAGCATCCCAATCTGCAGTATCTGGTTGAATCTTTACTTGAACAGCATTAGTAAATCCAGCATCCTCAAACGCAATATTCCATGATTCTACACCATCTTTAATAATTTGTCTGTACTCTACTGGTGTTGTATTCTCGATCCACCAAATAATAGGTTTGATAGGATCTGATAATTCTGCCTCAGGATTTATTTTTTCTAATCTCCATCTATTGATAAAGTCTCTATAATTTACTTGATCTATACTTGTCATATGGTTTGTTTGAGTATTGAAAAAACCAACTCTTGTATCATCTTTTCTAGGCACATAGTTTGAATCTGGCAACTCAACGAGACTATGTTGAACTTTTATTGAAACACTTCTAGAATCTGTCATTGCACTTCCACCTCTTAAAGAAGGATATTTATTTTCAAAAACATAATTAACTACTACATCAGTATTTTCAGGATAGCTTTTTATTTTTTCATACCTCGTTTTAGTTTTGCTAATAGAGCCTAATCGATAACCTCTGTAAGTTTTTGGATATGAGTATTTCACTTGTTGGAATGATTCATTTAAAAACAAATTATCAGCACTAATTAAAAACTTCGATTTACAATTACCTGTTGCAATAATTTTCTCAGAAATAATAATTGGTGTATTTATGTTAGTTTTTGAAGCCTTACTGAGAGCACTATTTTTGTCAAAATAATACTTCGTATTCTCGATAACTATGTCTATTTTTTCATAAAACTTTGAGATTTTTATAATTTTTGAGCCACGATATCTTCCTTTTACGACACCTGCATCCCCTACTCCATTTTCAAAATAACTGAAATAAATAAATTCTTTGTTTAAATGGTTACTATCAATTTCTAAAAATGCTTTCCCGTCTTTTTTACTTTGATAAATTTTAAATAGTCCATCAAACTCTATGCAGTTTTTTGTTTTTTCAATGATTTGATCTTTCTTTTCAGAGGGCTTTTTGGATTCAATTTTGACCTTTTTCTTTTTGTTGTAAAATTCACTTTTGAACTGAGCATGTGAGTTAATAGCGGTTAGTATAGCAATTGATAAAATTATTTGCTTCATAAAAATATATTTTAAAATTATTGAGATTTGATAAGACCGTCCAATTCCTTGGACTTCTTATAATCTCCTTTAAGATAATAAAGTTGTTTTAAAGATAAGAGTGTATTCTTATCATTTGGATCTAATGAAAGAGATGTTTCAAGAAATGGCAAGGCATCATCAAAAAAAACATCAGACTCTTTTTTGAGTTTATTATATAATTTATCGCTTGATGAATTATTAGCTTCATTTCTAAGCTCGACTCCTCTATTGAAAAACAATGCCCCAAGGTTATAATTAGAGTTGAAATTATCAGGGTTTAATTCAATAGATTTTTTGTAATCAATTATCGCTTCATCAAGCATACCTTTTTGATCATAAACAGTAGCTCTGTTAAAGAAAAGTAAATCATTCATATCATCAAGTTTAATCGCATCGCTAAGCTTATCAATTAACTCATCAGTGCGATTTAATTTTATGTACAAATTAATTTGGGAATTAATTAAAACAGGATCATTTTCAAAATAATCTCTACCAAGTGAAAGATATTTTAATGCATCATCGTCATTTCCTTCCTCTTGTAAAATGTCACTCATATGAACATAAATAGAAGGATCATTAAAATTTAAATCAATTAAATTTTGAAGTAAAACCTTAGACCTTTCATTATCTTTCATTTTTCTAGCAGCAAAAAAAGAATTATGAAGAACAGTCTCTTTTGTTATATTTCCTCTTTTTAATTGATCTTCGGAGTCATAATCAAAGATTTCAAAAATTTCATCATATAAATCTAAAGCCTCAGAATTGTTCTCGTTGTTGTATTCATCAATTGCCATATTAAATAGTTTATATCCACATTGAATTAAACTAGCAACAACATCTTCCTCTTTGGTCCACTTTCGAACAACAACTCTACCTTTTTTATCTCTATCAAGACATCGAATGAGTGATTGCTTAGCCTTAAAAATCGCATCATTATCAATTTTTTGATCTTTTAATAATGCAATCTTTAAATAAACTTTGGCTCTGTAGTTCCACATTTTTGGTTCATCGCTAGTTGATGTATTTAAAAATGCTTCATCAATATAATTTTTAGCGTCAATAAGATTAGAAACTATTTCTTCTCCATCTGTTTTGTTAGCATTTTTTAATGCTATTGATGAATTTACAATATTATGTTTTTGAGCATTTACTAAAAAAACAAAGCAAGCAAAAACAAAAAATAGAACGAATTTTCTCATAACTAAAATTATTTAATGTCAATAACTTCAAAATTAAATCTTTTACCTTCATTAGAAGATAAATTTTCTAACTTTTCTTTAATAAGATATTTATTTCCAACAACAACGATTGCAAGGTCATCTTTTCTTATTTCATTAGAAGCTATTTCATTAATTTCACCTAAAGTCATAGTACTTAAAATATTTGATTGCTCGTCTATATATGAAGCATTCAAATCGTTTGATAAAATTCGGTTTAAAAAACCTATTTTTTGATTCGGAGTTTCATATTTCATTGAAGCAGAATTTAAAAAAGAATTTTTCGTTGAAATCAGCTCATCATTAGAAAGTCCAGTTGTTGTATAGTCATTAAGAATTGTAAAGATATCTGCAATTGCGCTATCAGTTGCTTGTGTTTTTACGCTTGTTTGTATTGCAAAAACTCCAGTATTATCATCTCCACTAAAAAATGAATAAGCTCCATAGGTGTACCCTTTATCTTCTCTTAATTTTAGAAACAATCTTCCGCTGGCTCCACCACCAAGTGACTTATTCATCACTTGAGATTTAAAAAACTTATCATTAACATCAAAAGAATTACTTCTATGTCCCATTAATATCAAAGATTGTGTTGAGCCCTCAATATCCTTTAAATAAATTCGATTTTTTGCTACAGTCGGAAAGTTAAATTTGGACGGTAAGCTAATATCTTTGTTTGACCAACTTTTTAGGAAATTGAGTTTTGAGTAAATAACATCTTTTTTAACATTTCCAACTATTATTAACTCGCTTAAATTTGGGGAATAAAAATCATAAAACTCTTGAACATCATTAATCTTGATTTTTTTAATAGTTTTTTTATTCATTTCCCTACCAAATGGAGTGTCACCATAAAGGACTTTTGAAAAGCTTGATCTTCCAAGGAATTGTGAGTTTTTTTTCATTGACTCTAAACCTTCTAGATTAGTATTTTTTAATCTTTTAAAGTCATCATTGTTGAAACCAGGATTAAGTAATTTTTCTTCAAAGAGTTTTAAACTTTCATCTAAATTATCACTTAAACATTCAAAATATACTAATGTTTCATTGTCTTCAGAGGAGAATTGAATAGTTGCACCTAATTTTTGCATTTCAACGCTGATTTCTTCTGAAGATTTTAAAGAAGTACTTTCGTTCATCATTTGTGCAGTAATACTTGCAACACCAACCTTCTTTTTATCTTCCAATAATTTTCCTCCTTTAATTTTTAATCTCATATAAACTTTTGGAACTTCATTTGTTTCAGAAAAGATTGTTTTTAGTCCATTAACAAATGTTTCTTTATAAAAAGATGGAATTTTTGGTGTTCTAGGGTTGCCTGCCTCAGGTTGATCTTTTCTACAGCAAATATCATATTCTGAGCTAGCCTTATTATAAACTAAATTTGAATATTGTGGGTCCTGATCAAGAATTAAATCAGCATTAGGATTCTTACTAATGATGGAATCTAATTCTTTAACAAAAGGACTTTTTGGCTTAACTTGATTAATAACAGCATTTCTGTTTTTGATGTATTTATTAAATACTCTTATCACATCTTCTTTCGTTACATCTTGATATCTTTTTATTTCTGAGGAAACATTGTAACGACTTCTAGCCAACCATTCCCATCTAGAAATTAACGTAGCTTTTGAGGATATTGAAGTTATCATATCATAATTTTGGCTAATTATTTTTGTTTTAACCATTTCTAAATCCTCTTCTGAGAACCCCTTTTCTTCCCAATCAGCAATTGAGTTTCTTATATCAGCCTCAATATTATTAAAGTAAATACCTTGATCTTCTTGCCAATCTGGAAAAGTTAAAATCGTAAAGTGAAACTCACCTGACAACTCTCTGCAAGGGTGACTTACGCTAGCTTGAATAGCCTTTTCTGATTTAATAAAGTTTTTATAAAAAATAGAATTTTTTCCCTCTCCCATCAAGGATGCTAGTATATCCAAAGCGGCCTCGTCTCTATGAAAATTTGGAACGGTTGGAAAAACGATATCGGTCATAGGTAAATAAACGTTATCAGTATAGCCCGTGTATATATCACTTGAAAGTCTAGGAACCATTGGACCAAGTTTCCTTACCTCAGAACCTCTTGGTATTGAACCAAAATATTTTTCCACTAAAGGAATAACAGTTTCACTATTAACATCACCTGTTATTGTTAATATAGCATTATTTGGCCCATACCACCTCAGGAAAAATTTTTTTAAATCTTCCAATGATGCTCTATATAAATCATCTACATATCCAATTACAGGCCAATTATACGGATGTGATGGTGGATAAAGACTTTGACCAAGAATTTCGTAACTCATTCCATATTGCCTACTAACTTGCATTTGATACTTTTCATTTTTAACTACCTCTCTTTGATTTTCAAACTTTTCACTATTAACAGCATCTAATAGAAAACCCATACGATCAGCCTCTAGCCACAATGCAGTTTCTAGATAGTTTGATGGAATAGTCTGAAAATAAACAGTTCTGTCTGAACTAGTATTTCCATTCATAGATCCTCCAGCATCATTAATAATTTTAAAATGTTTTTCATCTGGAACATTTTCTGATCCTTGGAACATCATATGTTCAAAAAAATGTGCAAAACCTGATTTTCCTGCAGATTCTCTACTTGAACCTACATGGTAAGTTATGTGTACGTGTACTAATGGGTCAGAATTATCTTCATGTATTATAACTTTTAACCCGTTTGGGAGTTTCCATTTTTCAAATTTAATATCTAATGGATTTGTACTTGCTTCTTTAACGAGAACTGCTTGAGAAAAAATTTTATTTGAGCAAAAAACTATTAAATAAAACGTTAAAAGTGTTTTTAATATTTTTTTATTAGTCCTCAAACTCGTCATCAAAAAATAAAGTGTTTTGTGATTTGTTTTCTTTATTATTTTCATCTTCTTTGATATTATCTTCGGTATTATTTGTTTTTTGAATTTCAGTGTCTTCAGAAATATCAATTTCACCTTTATCAGTTTCATTAATATCAAGCTCTTCAATGCTTGATGTATTATTATCATCTTTGTCTAAATCACTAGAAACACTTTTGTCCATTGATTGATCTGATTTTACTTCATCATCTACAACATTATTTTCGTCTACTTGATCAGTAATTTCATCGTCCAGAAGTTCATCTTCATTTGATCTGGTAACCTTAGCTACTGATGCAATGCTGTCATCGTCTCTTAATTTAATAATTCTAACTCCCTGAGTAGCTCTACCCATTACTCGCAATGATTCAACAGAAGTTCTAATTGTAATACCACTTTTGTTAATAATCATTAATTCGTCTTCATCACTCACATTTTTTAAAGCAATTAGGTCTCCAGTTTTATCAGTTATACTGATTGTTTTAACACCCTTTCCACCCCTATTAGTTACTCTATAGTCATCTATTTGAGATCTTTTACCATAACCATTTTTTGAAACTACCAACACCGAAGAATTGATATCATTAACACAAATCATTCCAATTACTTCATCTTTTTCATTTGCTAATCTTATACCTCTTACTCCAGAAGCTGTTCTACCCATAGCCCTAACTTTCTCTTCCTCAAATCTTATTGCTTTACCCGACTTAACAGCCATCATAATTTGAGACACACCATTTGTCATTTTAGCCTCTAAAAGTTGATCTCCATCTTTAATTGTAATAGCATTTATTCCGTTAGATCTTGGTCTAGAATAAGATTCAAGCTTTGTTTTTTTGATGACACCTTTTTTAGTGCACATAACAATATAATTTGAGTTAATGTATTCTTCATCCTTCAAATCCTTAGTATTAATGTAAGCCATAACTTTATCATCGCTTGGTATATTAATAAGGTTTTGTATTGCTCTACCTTTTGAAATTTTACTTCCTTCAGGAATTTCATACACTCTCATCCAAAAACATTTTCCTTGCTGAGTAAAGAATAGCATATAATCATGATTGTTAGCCATAAAAATTTCCTCAACAAAATCCTCATCTCTTGTAGTTGCTCCTCGAGACCCAACCCCACCTCTTGCTTGTGATCTATACTCAGATAAAGAAGTTCTTTTTATGTAGCCAAGATTTGATATTGTTATCAAAACTCTTTCATTTGGTATCATATCTTCGATACTTACTTCAGATGAGGAATACTCAATTTGAGTTCTTCTTTCATCTCCATACTTTTCTTTAACTTCTAATAAATCATCTTTGAGTATATCATATCTGAGACCCTCATTTGATAAAATTTCATTGAGTTCCTTAATCTTTTGCATAATCTCTGTATGCTCATCTTTAATTTTATCTCTTTCTAAACCTGTTAACTTTTGTAGTCTTAAATCTAGTATCGCTTTAGCCTGGTCTTCTGATAATTTAAAATTATCAATCAAACCTTTTCTAGCAATTTCAGGAGTTCTTGATGAACGAATAAGTTTTATTATGTCATCAAGATTGTCTAAAGCAATTAATAAACCTTCAAGAATATGAGCTCTTTTCTCAGCTTGCTTTAATTCAAAATTTGTTTTTCTGACCAATACATCAAGTCTATGCTCAACAAAGAAGTTTATTAAATTCTTGAGATTTAGAAGCTTTGGTCGACCCTTAACAAGTGCAATATTATTAACACTAAATGATGACTGTAAAGAAGTGTATTTATACAATTTATTTAATACAATATTTGGAATCGCATCTCTTTTTAACTCGTAGACAATTCTCATTCCGTTTCTATCAGACTCATCTCTTATATCTGAGATTCCTTCCAATTTTTTACTATTAACTAAATCTGCTGTTTTTTTAATTAAATCTGATTTATTAACCATGTATGGAATTTCATCAACTATAATTAAATCTCTATTTCCAGATTCTTCAAATCTTACCTTACCTCTAACAACTATTCTACCTCTTCCAGTTTCAAAAGCTGATTTTACTCCCTCATAGCCATATATTGTACCACCGGTTGGAAAATCAGGAGCAGTAATATGTTCCATTAAGTCACTAATTTCAACGTTGCCCCTATTGTCAATAAACCTAATTATTCCATTAACTACCTCAGTTAAGTTGTGAGGTGGCATATTTGTTGCCATACCAACGGCAATTCCAGTTGTTCCATTTAGTAATAGGTTTGGCAATCTAGCAGGTAAAACTGCAGGCTCTTTAAGAGTATCATCAAAATTGTTTTCCCATTCTACAGTATCTTTATCAATATCGCGAAGCATATCCTCAGAAGTTTTTCTCATTCTTGCTTCTGTGTACCTCATAGCAGCTGGATTATCACCGTCTATAGATCCAAAGTTTCCTTGGCCATCAACCATTAAATATCTTAAACTCCATTCTTGAGCCATTCTAACCATCGCATCATATACTGCAGTGTCTCCATGTGGATGAAATTTTCCGAGTACTTCACCGACTATTCTTGCTGATTTTTTATATGATGTATTTGCTTTTACACCAAGTTCATGCATTCCGTAAAGAATTCTTCTGTGAACAGGTTTTAAACCATCTCTAACATCAGGCAAAGCTCTAGAGACTATTACTGACATAGAATAATCAATATATTTAGACTTCATTTCCTCCTCAATATTGATAGGAATTATTCTCTCTCCATTGTTTTCAAATTTTGACATAAAATTTTGTTTTAATTCTTATAACAAATTAAACAAATTTGCGTTTTTAACAAAGAGAAATGAGCCAAATAATGACATTAAAGTTATGAACATTTTTTGTTAAAAAAAAGGGTAAATTAGATAGTCAAAAAAAGCTTAAATTAACTAATTATATAAAAAAAAACATGATAACAGGTTTTTCGAAAAGAATGTCAAAAGTTTTTAAGTTTATGAACGAAGAAACTATAAGGCTTGGTGATACAAGTTCAGGAGTCGAGCATCTTTTTTTAGCTATACTAAGAGAAGGTAGTGGAAGCGCAGTTCAAGTGCTAAAAAGGTTAGGGATTGTTGTCAAAGACATAAAAATTATTATCGAAGGTGCTTTAAAAAAGCAAGAAAAATACATTCAAAAAAAGAATACAACGCTAAACTTAACAAAACAAACTGAAAGAATTCTTAGAAAATCGATACTTGAAAGAAAAAATTTGGAAGAAGAAGAAATTAAAACTGTTCATGTTTTGTTGGCTATTCTGCTTGACAAAAACAATATTGTATCCTCAGCTTTACGTCATATGAAAATTGATTATGATACTGTATTAGAAGAATACCTTAACATTTCTGATATCAAATCAAAATTAGATGATAGCATTGAGAATGATGATGATATTTTTGGACCATCTGAAAGTGACTATCAAAAAACTGAAAAAAGTAAAACAACTGGTTCAACTCCAACACTTGATAATTTTGGAAGAGATCTAACCAAATACGCAGAAGAAAACAGATTAGACCCAATTGTTGGAAGGATATCTGAAATCGAAAGAGTTGCTCAAATCCTTAGTAGAAGAAAGAAGAACAATCCAATTCTAGTAGGTGAACCTGGAGTAGGAAAATCTGCAATAGCCGAAGGTCTAGCTATTAGAATAGTTGAAAGAAAAGTATCAAGAGTTCTGTTTGACAAAAAAGTTGTAATGCTCGACCTTGCAGCTTTAGTTGCAGGAACCAAATACAGAGGACAATTTGAAGAAAGAATGAAAGCTTTAATATCAGAGCTAGAAAACAATCCCAACGTAATTTTATTTATAGATGAAATTCATACTTTAGTTGGTGCAGGAGGAGCTACTGGTTCTCTTGATGCATCAAATATGTTTAAACCAGCTCTAGCAAGAGGAGAAATTCAATGTATTGGAGCTACAACAATTGATGAATATAGACAATATATCGAAAAAGATGGCGCATTGGAAAGAAGATTTCAGAAGGTTTTAATAGATCCCACATCAATTTCTGAAACAATCGAAATCTTAAAAAATATTAAAGAAAGATATGAAGAACATCACAATGTGGAGTATACTGAAGATGCAATAAACTCATGTGTTCTATTGACAGATAGGTATATGAACGACAGATATCTTCCTGACAAAGCCATCGATGCCCTAGACGAAGCTGGATCAAGAGTGCACATAACTAACATTAAGGTTCCTAAAAAAATATCTTCACTTGAGGAAAAAATCGAAGATCTTGTCAAATTAAAAAAGAATGCTATTTCTCAACAAAAGTTTGAGGAAGCAGCTAAGCTTAGAGACTACGAAAAGAAATCAATAAAGGAGCTTAATGAAGCAAAAAAACAATGGGAGAATGAAATTAAGTCGAATAAAATTATTGTTAACGGAGATAATGTTGCAGAAGTCGTATCATTAATGACTGGTATACCAGTACAGAGAATTGCCTCAAAGGAGATAAAAAAACTATCTAAAATGTCTAATAACATAAAAAAGAAGATTATTGGACAAGATGATGCAATAACTAAAATCTCTAGAGCAATTCAAAGAAATAGAGTTGGACTTAAAGATCCAAAGAAACCGATTGGCACATTCATTTTTTTAGGATCAACAGGTGTAGGAAAAACACAATTAGCTAAAGCACTTTCTGAGGAGATGTTTGATTCCACAGATTCTCTTATTAGAATTGACATGAGCGAGTATATGGAAAAATTCTCAGTCTCAAGATTGGTTGGTGCTCCCCCTGGCTACGTTGGATATGAAGAAGGTGGTCAATTAACAGAAAAAGTTAGAAAAAAGCCATACTCTGTAATTCTATTAGACGAAATTGAAAAGGCTCACCCAGATGTATTTAATTTATTACTTCAAGTTCTTGATGACGGCCAAGTAACTGATAGCTTAGGAAGAAAAATAGATTTTAAAAACACTGTTATAATAATGACATCAAATATTGGTACCAGGCAACTAAAAGACTTTGGACAAGGAGTTGGTTTTAATACATCTGCTAGAAAAAATAATGCTTCTGAACATTCTAAGGGCGTGATTGAAAACGCTCTTAAAAGAACATTTGCTCCTGAATTTTTAAATAGAATTGATGATGTTGTTCTCTTCAATAGCTTAGAAAAAGAAGACATCAACAAAATTATTGATATTGAACTAAAGCATGTAGTTGAAAGAATCAATAAACTTGGTTATGAAATTAATATTTCAAAAGGAGCAAAGGATTTTGTTGCAGGTAAAGGTTTTGATTCAAAATTTGGTGCTAGACCTTTGAAAAGAGCAATTCAAAAGTATATTGAAGATCCCCTAGCTGAAAAAATAATAAATATTGAACTATCATTAGGAGACAAAATAAACATCAAAATCTCGAAATCTAGCGATGAATTAATTTTTACTATCCAAAAACAAGAAGAGCAAAAACCAAAAAATAAAACTAAAAGTTAGTTTCCACAATCTTTTAAATAGACTTGAGAACATACATATGGTACACTAGTTCTCTTTTAATAAATGATTCGTAAAGCTTACTTCCCTTAATACCCGCAAAAGAAGAAGAAATATTAGATAAAAACTTAGGCAAGAAAAATTTAATCTGTTTCTTTCTTTTTTCAGACATCTCATCCAATGCTAGTAAAATATTGTTAGTTATATCTTCATATGATATAATTTTAAAATTTTCATTTATTGATTTATCAAAATCGAAAAACTCAGATCTAGACCTAAAATCTGTAATAAGAAATTGTCCTTCTGGTTTTAAAACTCTCTTAACTTCTAAAAGAAACTTATTAAAGTTTGGATAACAATGAGATGACTCAACATTTATAATAATATCAAAAAATTGATTGTCAAAAGGCAATTCATCCGCACTTCCAACATGAAAACTTAAATTATCTTTTTTGTAGAAATTGTTACATAATTGAACTGCAGTGGGTGAAATATCTAATGCGTGATACTCTTTTGGAGAAAAAGTTCTTGTGATATAGTCTGCACCTCCACCTCTGCCACAACCAACCTCTAATAGTCTTAAATTTTTTAGAGAAGATTTACTACACAAGTAGTGATATAAATGAATTGGAAATCTTTCTTTTTCGTCTTCTTGAGATAACTGAGGTGTAAAATCATTTCTTAAATAACCATAGTTCATGAACTTTAGTTCTGGAGTTATTACTTTAGAACCTAAGTATGTATACCAAAACTTCCACAATTTTCCTTTTAGAATAGGAAAATGCCTAAAAATTAGCTTTAGTAATTTTAAAATCAACTAGTAAATTCTTTTATTAAATCTTCACTAATACCAGTATTAGAAAAACCACCATCATGAAAAATATTTTGCATGGTTACACTTTTAGTCAAATCAGAAAATAGAGCAATACAAAAATTAGCACAATCTTCTGCTGAAGCGTTTCCTAATGGAGACATTTTATCAGCATAATTAAAAAAAGTATCAAAACCCTTAACTCCGCTACCAGCTGTGGTAATTGTTGGTGATTGTGATATTGTATTAATTCTTACTTTATTTCTATTTCCAAAATGATATCCAAAACTTCTAGCAATACTCTCAAGATAAGCTTTGTTTTCTGCCATATCATTATAGTCAGGAAAAGTCTTCTGCGCTGCTATGTAAGATAATGCAACAATAGAGCCATAATCATTCATTGATTCATTTTTCCAAGCACTTTGAAGAACTTTGTGAAATGATAAAGCGGATACATCAAATCCTTTAATTGTAAAATCATAATTTTGATCAGTATACTCCCTTCCTTTCCTTACATTAACAGACATACCAATAGAATGTAAAACAAAATCAAGTTTTCCTCCCAATAACTTTAATGACTCAACAAAAAGTTTATTTAAATCATCAACACTTGTTGCATCAGCTGGGATAACTCTAGATTCAGTTTTTTCAGCTAATTCATTTATTTTTCCCATTCTCAAGGCTATAGGTGCATTAGATAAAACAAATTTAGCGCCTTGTTCATGGGCATTTAGAGCAACTTTCCAAGCTATAGACTTTTCATCAAGTGCACCAAATATTAATCCTCTTTTTCCTTCTAAAATTTTCATGATTTTATTACAAATATATTATTATTGATTTAAAAGTTCTATGGCATTGCTTATTGATACATCTGTAACCTTGCTTCCACTAAGAAGTTTTGCAATTTCATTTATTCTTTGCTCAGTATTTAGTTCGTTTACATCAATTAAAGTCTTGTTTTTAACTATTTTTTTTGCAACAACATAATGCCTATCTCCTTTTGAGGCAATTTGAGGTAAGTGAGTAATTGAAAAAACTTGGATGTTAGATTTTATTTTTCTTAAGAATTGAGCAAGTTTGTGAGCAATTTCTCCAGAAACACCCGTATCGATTTCATCAAAGACTAAAATAGATAATTTTGATTTTTCACTTGACATATATCTTAAACAAAGCATAATTCGAGAAATCTCTCCACCAGATGCTACAGATTCAATTTTTTTCAGTATTGTATTAGAGGTTGAACTAAATTGAAAAGAAATATTATCAACACCAAAACTATTCAAAGAATCAAAAGTTTGAATATCAACAAAAAACTGAGGAGATGAAAAGCCAAGTTCAGAAAGTAGCTGACAAATCCTTATTTCAAAATTTTTAGAAAAACTTTTTCTTTTTTCGGACATCTTATGAGCAATAGATTCACATTTTTTTCTACATCCAATAATCTTGTTTTTTAAATCAGACATTAAAAACTCAGACTGTTCATTATTTTCAATTTTACTTTTAATGGTTAATTTTAAATTTAAGAGTTCTTTAATAGAATCTTTTTTATGCTTAAAAAGTAAACTATTAATCAAATCAAATCTCTTGTATATGTCATCTGAATTATTTGAGTATGAATCAATATTTCCTACTAATTCAGAGATATCTTGAAAAATGTCATCTATCTCAATACCAACTGATTCAATTCTAGAAGAAAACTTGTTTAGTAAAGAAACTTTAGATATTTGTTTATTTAGCCTACTCAAAGAATTAATAACACCATTTTCAGAATGGATATATGTTTTTAAATCATTTAGGATTTCATTCAATTGTTGATTATTTTCTATTGCGTTAATTTGTGATTTTAGCTTTTCTAACTCTCCTTCATGTAAATTAGCATTCTCAAGCTCATCATACAAAAACTTATAAAACTCCAACTCATCGTTAGAGTAAAGATTTTTAGACCTAAAATCATCTAAATCTTTTATTGAATTTCTAAGTTGATTATAATAACTAACATACTCTTCTTTTAAATCTGTGATTCCAATGAATGAATCAAAAATTTCTATTTGGAAATCTTTTTTCTTTAGTAAAAGTGATTGATTCTGAGAATGAATTTCTATTATATTTGAAAAAATCACAGAAACAATAGAATTTGTTGTTAAACAATCATTTATAAAAACTCTTGCTTTTCCTTTGTAACTTATTTCCTTGCGAACTATACATTCATTGTAAAAATCTATTTCATGCTCCTCAAAATAGCTTTTATACGAATCATTTAAAATGAATTGACCCTCAATAATTGTTTTTTTATCAGCATTAGTAAATGAACTATATTTTATTTTACCTCCGACTAAAGTAGTAAGAGCATTTAGCATTAGTGATTTTCCTGATCCTGTTTCTCCAGTAATAACTGAAAATTCATCCTCAAAATTGACAACAACATCATTAATAAATGAGAAATTTTTTATGTGTAATCTTTTTAGCATTAGTTGCCTTTATTTTCTGTATTAATAGTTTGATATTTAGATGAATTTGTTGGGTCAATTTCAACTAAGGTATTTACAATTCTTGCCTTTTCATTAGTAAATGATTCTGAGTAAATCTTAATAATTTCTTCGCTTTTTGCATCAAAAAAAATCTTCAATAAAAAAGCTGAAGGATTTTCTCTGTATATTGATTTTAATGATTCCAAAGATTCTGTTATTTCAAATCTAGCATCTTCTGGTTCTTCTGAAAGTTTATCCATACCCAGTCTATGATATGAATACATTGCAGTTAAATAATTAGCATATCTGGAATCCATCAAATCGTATGCAAGCCAATATCTATTTCTATCACTTTCAAATGCTTTCCATCCTGACTCAGGTGCATTTTGAGCATTATTTACAATTTTCAAAGCATTATTAAAATATTCATATCCTCCATTTTCAGAATATGTAGAAAAATCAATACCTAAAATGATATTAACATAAAATGCCATAACTGCTGTTAAATTAGAACCATGAGAATTTGGATTATAATCAATAGATTGATACTCCAGATACTTAAACCTGAAATTATTATCTACAAAATTAAAAACATTTGATTTGTAAGAAGTTCCGTAGATGGGTCTAGTGCTCTGAATATTAATACTCCCCTCATATTCATCATTAGAAATTTTCTTTCTTACATTTATTAAAATTGAACATTCAATTCTTTCTTCATTTGCAAATTTAGCATTTGTCCACTTTGTATTATTAATGAATTCATAAAGATCCTTTTGCAAAGAATTAAACACCTTTCTATCACTTGTTTGAATTTGTGAAGAATTAACTTGCAAATTGCAAAAAAGCTCTTGAGAAAATGATTCACAAAAGAATAGTGATATTAAAATAGATAATATGATTCTCATTTTGTTTTGATTATATGCGTTACGATATCTTTAGCAACAGATTTTTTTGATTTTAAATCAAAATTAAAGGTATTATGATTGTCAATAATTGTAATCTTATTTTTAAATGATTCAAAGCAAGTGTCTTTATTTTCAAGTGAATTTAATACAATGAAATTAAAGTTTTTGTCTTTCATTTTTTTTTGAGCATTTTTAATATTATTATCATCCTCAAGAGCAAAACCAACACAAAGTTGCTTTTCATTTTTGTTTTTGCAAAGCTCTTTTGCAATATCAATATTTTTTTCAAGTTCTAGATTAATAAAATCAGATTTTTTAATTTTTCTACTGAATTTATTACTGATTTTGTAATCAGAAACTGCAGCGGAAAATACACAAATATCTGATTTGCTAAAAAATTTAAGTGCTTCAATATACATCTCATCACATGATTCAACAGGAATCAAATTAACATTTGGATAATTAATTTTATATGGGGAAGGACCTAAAATTAAATTTACCTCTGAACCATTGCGTGCTAACTCTTTAGCAATAGTAAGACCCATTAATCCTGTCGATCGATTACTTAGATACCTTACTGAATCAATACTCTCCCTTGTTGGTCCTGCAGTAACTAACGAAACTGTACCTGAAAGTGGTAAATCAGAGGATAAAGTTTTAATTACATGATCTATTATTTTTTTTGGTTCACTTAATCTACCAAATCCTGATAAACCGCTAGCTAATTCACCAAATTCACTATCGATAATAAAGTTACCTTGAGAAACTAAATTTTTAATATTATTATTTGTAGTTACATGCTCATTCATTTCTGCATCCATTGCTGGAGCAATGAAAACAAAACTATTGTATGATAAAAAAGTTGCTATTAATAGATTTTCGCATTTGCCAGTCGCCAAATTAGAAAGTGTTTTACTACTTGCTGGTGCAATTAAGAATACGTCTGCCCACTCAGCAAGTTTAACATGACTATTCCATGATTTATCATCGTTAACCATTTCGATATTAACCTTGTTTTTTGTAAGTACCGATAAGGTAAGTTCACTTACAAAATTAGTTGCATTTTTGGTCAATATCACCTTTACATTACAATCATAATTTACTAGTTCTCTTACTATGTAAGGTGTTTTATATGCAGCAATACTTCCAGAAATTCCAAGTAGGATGTTCTTTCCATTAATCATGTGAGATACTATACTTCCTCAGACTCTTCTTCTTCTTCTTCGGTATCTCTCATGTATATCTTATCTTCAAGAAGCTCTTTTGTTGCTATGGACCATGGTTTTGGAAGTTTTTCGTAGTATTTTGAAACAGCAATTTGTTCTGCATTTTCAAAAACCTCATCTAACTGCTCATGATTTAATGCAAATTCTTCAAGCTTTGAATCTAACTCTTCTTTCATTCTTTCATTTATTTGAGTAGTTCTTTTAGCTAGTATTGATACAGCCTGAAAGATATTTCCAGTTTTGTCAATAAATTCATTAACATCTCTTGTTTTTGTAGTTATTGAAGCTCCAGTTTTTTTAAATTCCATATTAATTATTTTTGATTAAGTTTAATTGTTTTTGTGTATTTTCTTTTATTTGATCAGCATCTTTTATCCTGCTGCTTTTATCGTAATTATCAACAAACATTTGATAAGACATTAAAGTTTCTTTGAGTCTCTCCTCTTTTTTACTAGAAATGCTATTGATTGCAAGAAGATAATTAGATTCAAGAATGAGATATAATATTTCATCTCTTTCATTATAGTTTGGATAATCAATTAACGCATTATTTAAAGCAATAACTGCTGATTTATAGTTTTCAGTTTTGTGGTATTGTTTTGCATTTTCAAATTGTTTTTTTGCTAATTTTTCTCTTAATTCATTTATTAATTTATTTGACTCTTCCACTCTTTCGCTACTTGGAAATCTGTTGATAAAATCATTAAGCTTATTAATTGCAATTTCAGTATTTTTTGAATCCAGAGAATATCTAGGAGAATCTTTATAATAACAAAAAGCACTCATAAAATTACACTCTTCAACGTATTTACCTTTTGGAAAATATGATAAATATTTATTAAATAGATAAGAAGAAAGCATATAATCTTCTAAACCAAAATTACAATATGCGTAATAATAAGATATTTCTTCAGACTTATCTGTTCCTCTATACACTGACGAAAGTTCTTCTAAAAGTGGTAATGCTCGATTAAAATCACCTTTATTGTAAAATTCAATTGCTTTATCATACTTCATGCTAAAATCAGTGCTTTTCAGAACTTTTTGGTATTTACTGCAAGAAAGTAAAATTAAAGACAACGATATGAAAATTATTTTCTTCATAAATTTTATGAGATGCAAAGATAAAATGTAATTTTTAAATTCCCAATTTTTTTTTCATACCAGCTTTTGAGAGATCTTTTTAACTCTAATTAGTTCAGAAATTAGTTGATTGTAATCGTCTTCTTTTAATGAAGTAAGAGGTAGTCTTAATACATTTTTACATATATTTAGATGGTTTAAAGCTGTTTTAATTCCACTAGGATTTCCATTTTTAAATAATAAATCAATAAAATTAGATAGCTCAATAGAAATTTTATCAGAAAAAGAAAAATTTTTATTTAATGCCTCATGAACCATTTTAGAAAATAGTTCAGGTAAACATTGCCCTACAACTGAAATAACACCATCTCCACCATTTTTAATTATTTGGTTAGTTAAATCATCATCCCCTGAAACAACATTAAAATTTTTTGGTTTATTTCTTATTATTTGACTAATCTGTCTTAAATCTCCAGAAGCTTCCTTGATACCTATAATATTGGAAAATTTTGATGCTAGCTTTAAAGTTGTTGATGCTTCAATATTTGAAGAAGTTCTGCCAGGAACGTTATATAGGACAATAGGCACGTTTGAACTTTCTGAAATTAATTTATAGTGTAAAAAAATACCTTCTTGAGACGGTTTATTATAATAAGGAGACACAGACAGTATTGCTGAAATATTCGAAAAGTTTGTTTTTTTTATTTCATCGACTATGGCCAATGTATTATTTCCCCCCATACCTAAGCATATTGGAACTCTTTTATTGACAATATTTATAGTATGTTCAATAACTGACGTCTTCTCTTGATCACTTAATACAACACTCTCACCTGTAGTTCCCAAACTAACTATGTAATCAACACCACCATCAATTACATGATTAATTAAATTAGTTAAAGCTCTAAAATCTACAGAAAAATCTTCGTTAAAAGGAGTAATAATTGCAACCCCAAGGCCCTTTAAATTCATTATTTATTAATTAAATTAATGTAATGCTTAATTTCGTTCATAAGCTTTTGTATTGATTTCTCTTTTTTTAACTCAATCATTAAATCATAAATATCAAAATTTTCTTCATACATTCCTATTTTAAATCTAGCAATTGATTGGGCAACTAAATACTTTATTGGAATGCAACTACTATCACAAAGATTGATTAAAATATCATAGTCTCTTTTGACAAAATTATCAATGATATAGTTTTGAGGTTTATAAAACCAATTCAAATCTTTTTGATAAAAAAAATCATATTGCAACTTTGGAGTATGACAGTATAATAATTTCTTGTCGTTAACATAACCAAGTGCTTTAACATCTTTCCTAAGTTCAAAAAAATATGAAACAAAAGGCTTTATTTTATTAATATTTTCTTCTGAAGTTGCATCATAAAGAATACCTATTGATTTGGCTTCATCAATATTACATACGCTCTTTATTCTCTGATTTAATTTTAATTCTCTTAAGAATAGAAATTGATTTATTTTGAGTCTAAAATTTTGAATATAGCTCATTTTTTAATCATGTTTAAAAATTCATCAATATTAATTATTGGTATGTTCAAAGACAATGCTTTTTCTTTTTTTGATGGCCCCATGCTATCTCCTGATAATACAAAAGATGTTTTTTTTGAAATAGATGATAGTGACTCCCCACCATTTTCTTTGATAATATATTTTAAATCCTCTCTAGAATAATCAGAAAATACACCACTAACTACTATTTTTTTTCCATTAAGCAAGCTAGAAACTTGAATATCTTTTGTTTCATTTATTTCAAATTGAATACCATGATATTGTAATTTATTTACAATTTCAATATTTCTAGGCTCTTTAAAAAAATCATAAATAGATATCGCAGTTGTTTCTGCAATTTCATCCATCTCGACCAAAGTTTCAATATCAGTATCGATCAAATTTTCAATATTTTTAAAATAGTTCGCCAACTTCTTTGACATTGTTTGTCCAACATGTCTTATTCCTAATGAAAAAAGAACCTTATCAAAAGTTATGTTTTTTGATTCATTAATGCCATTAATTATGTTTTCAGCCCATTTCCTACCATCTTTTTTAAAAGGTAACAACTGATCTATTCTTAAATCGTATAAATCTGAAATATTTGAAACTAGATTATTATCAAAAAATAAATCAATTGTTTTCCTACCTATTGAATCAATATTCATTGCATTTCTACTTATATAATGTTCAATAGCTCCTTTAATTTGAGGTCCACAATTATATCTATTTAAACAATAATGTTTTGCATCTCCTATTTTTCTTTGCAAAATAGAGCCACATGCAGGGCAATTTTTAATAAAATTAAATGTATTCGAAAATAAATCATTTCTTGAGTCAGCTACTTTAACAACTTTAGGAATAATCTCTCCTCCTTTCTCAATAACTACGTTAGAACCTATTTGAACTCCTAACTTAATTATTTGATCGTAATTGTGAAGTGATGCTCTTTTAATAATAGTGCCCGATAATTTAACTGGCTTTAAGTTTGCTACAGGAGTTATAGCTCCTGTTCTGCCTACTTGATAATCAATATTGATAATAATTGTATTAGCTTGTTCAGCCTGAAATTTGTAAGCAATTGCCCATCTTGGACTTTTAGCTGTATTACCTAATTCATTTTGAAGATTAATATTGTCAACCTTTATAACTACGCCATCAATTTCAAATGGGAGAGTATCTCTGATTTGATTGAGATCTTTAACATACTTTATTACATCTTCAATTGAGCTAAATTTTTTGCAATAGGAAGAAGTATTAAATCCCCATGACTTAGCATATTCAAGATTTTCTATGTGGCTTCCACTTGGAAGATCATTTCCTAATAAAGAAAATAAGAAACAATCTAAAGGACGTTCAGCAACCTCGGATACATCTAAAATTTTAATACTTCCTGATGCGGTATTCCTTGGATTGGAAAAAAGTTCCTTTCCTTCTTTTTCTCTTTTAAGATTTAGTTCTATGAACGAAGATTTTGAAATAAAGATTTCACCCCTAATCTCAAATAAATTTGGAAAATTTCCAAAAATCTTTCTTGGGATACTTTTAATAGTTTTTATGTTTTCAATGACATTATCTCCCTTTACTCCATCTCCCCGTGTTAATGCTCTTATTAAAACTCCATTTTCATATTTTAGACTAATTGATACTCCATCAAATTTAAGTTCGCATACATACTCAATGTTTTTTTCTGTTAGCTTTTTAATTCTTTTTTCAAAATCAAAAAGTTCTTCATTTGAGTATGTATTAGATAATGACAACATTGGATAATCATGATACATTGATTCAAAAGAATTCATCAATTGTCCTCCAACATTATGAGTAGGTGAATTAACATCAAATAACTTAGGATATTTAGACTCTAACTCAGTAAGCTCATCAATTAACTTATCATATTCAAAATCAGTAATTGTAGGCTTGTCAAGAACATAATAATTGTGGTTATGTTCTTTAATTGATTTTCTAAGCTTGTTGATTTGTTCTCTTATATCCAATTTTAAGAATTGTATGGTAGATGAGAGTCATGAAGAACAATCTTTAATTTATTTTCATCATCAAGAATATAAACAAAAGAAAATTCAACCTTTAACTCTTGACTAATAGAATCTTTGAAATAATAGTTTCCCATTGCATAAGCTATATTGTTTATTATTCTAATTCCTTTGTTTTCCCATCGAACATTTTTCCAACATTTTAATGCAAAGCCTTTGTCCTCAGAAAAAAGTTCATTATTTCCAATAAAATAAGAAAGAGCTGATTCAAAATCAGTTCTAAATTGAGTTTCGCTTGCCAATGTTGGTTTGAATAGTAAAGGCCTAGTAAAATCATAAAAATTTTTCACGAATTTTTTGGCAGTTTTAGCATAGTCTTTTTTGCTTGAAAAGTCATCACCAATCTGAACAACTCCCTTACCCCACTCTTCTTGAAAAATAATTATGTCTTTTTCTGTCATTTAGAAATCTTTTAGCTAATTTAACTAATTCAGTACTGCTTTAAGCATTCTATTTTTATTGTTTAAATCTTTTTTTAACTCAATATTAACAAATTTATTTTTTTTTAAAACCTCTATTGTTTCATCACAAAAATTGGGATTAATTTCTAAAAACAACATGCCTCCTTTTTTTAAATTATTTAGTGAAAAAAATGATATTGTTTTGTAAAAAAAAGTTGGATCATCATTTTCGACGAAAATTGCTGATTCAGGCTCATTTAATAAAACATTATTACGCATATAAATTGATTCTTCTTTAGTTATATAAGGGGGATTACTAACAATTAAATCAAATTTTTTATTGGACTTATAACTATTAATATCAGCAACAAAAAAATCAATATGAACTTCATTTTCTCTAGCATTATTTTTTGCAATTTCAATTGCTGAGGCAGATGTATCAATAGCTGTAAATGAAGTTTTTTTATACTTTGATATTGCTATTGGTATACAACCGCTACCAGTTCCGATATCTAAAGCTAAATTAAAATCATGTTTTTTAATCCATTCAACTAACTCTTCAGTCTCTTGTCTTGGAATCAAAACATTCTTATCAACATAAAAAGTTAAACCATTAAACTCACACTTGCTTAATATATATTCGATTGGAATATTTTTTTTGAGTTTTTTTACGATTTCAACAATCAATAAGTAATCTTTTTCTGCTAATATTTTTTGTTTATTGACTATAAATTCAGCATAGTTTAAATTCAGTATTTCTTTAACTACTATTCGCAAAAGAGAATCAATTTCTCTTGAATTATAAATTTCTAATAATTCATCAAAAAAATAATCTGAAATTTGACCAATCAATAACACTTGGCAAATTTATAAAAACGGTATTTTTGAATTGTGAAAAATCATAAATTTTATATGCGAAGATGTTTGGAGCTAGCATCAAAAGGTAAGGGGTCTGTTAATCCAAATCCCCTTGTTGGATGTATAATTGTACAGGATTCAAAAATAATATCTGAAGGCTTTCATGAAAGATTTGGGGAGGCGCATGCAGAAGTTATTGCTATCACAAAAGTTAATGATAAAAAAACTCTCAAAGATTCCACATTATATGTTAATCTTGAGCCATGTTGCCATCATGGAAAAACTCCACCCTGTACAGATCTTATTATCAGCTCTGGGATCCAAAATGTTGTTATAGGCTCAAAAGACCCTAATTCAAAAGTTAATGGAAAAGGAATCAAAAAATTACAAGCAAACAAGATTAAAGTTACTTATGATATATTAGAAAAAGAGTGTATTGAACTAAATTATCTATTCTATTTTTTTCATTCAAATACAAGACCATTTATTACTTTAAAATGGGCTGAAAGCAGAGATGGCTATACTGCACCTTCTAATCAAAACCAAAAATTTTGGATGACAAATGAAAAAAGTAAAAAAATTGCACATTTGATCAGATCAGAAAGAAATATAATTTTAGTAGGAAACAAAACAGTCATAAAGGATAACCCTTTTCTAACTGATAGATACTACAATAACAATCCAGTCAGAGGATTGATTGATTTGAATCTAAAAGTAGATCTCAATCATAACATTTTTAATAGTGATACAAAAACTTATATTTTTAATCAAGTCAAAAGCGAAATAAATGACTCAAATATTTTTATCAAAATCTCAAAAGAAAATACAATTCGTGATATTATAAAATTTTGCTATGATAACAATTACCATTCTTTACTTGTCGAAGGAGGGTCATATACTCACAATGAATTCATTAAAATTGGATTGTGGGACGAAATAGTCATTTTTAAAGCCAATAAAATTTTAAAAACAGGTACAAAAGCACCTAATTTTTCAGGTAAGATTGTTGAAGAGAAACAATTAGATGATAACATCAAATTTAAAATAAAACCTGATTAATGCTGTATTTAACAATTTCGACTTTCTTTGTAGTATCATTATTTCTTTTTTTTAAAGAGTTCAAAAGGTTTGAGATTTCAAACCATCAAGCAATAACTGTAAATTATTTAGTCTCATTCTTAATTTCATTTATTTTAATTCCAGATAAACAAATTATAAGTCTGGAACTAATCAACTCTTGGATTTTACCAACAATTTTTTTAGGCAGCATGTTCTTTGTAATGTTCAATGTAATGGGAGTTGCAACTCAAAAACTTGGACTTCCTGCTGTGTCTGTAGCTGGGAAAATGTCATTAATTATACCAGTAATTTCGTCTTATTTATTTTTAGATGGAAATTTAGAGTTTATTGGCTGGATCGGTATTCTCATTGGAATAGTATCAATATTTTTAACTCTTTACACAGATGACTTTAAGATTTCAAAGCTTGCTATAATCCTTTTTTTCGGCTCAGGACTTTTAGATTCAATTCTAGCCTACATTGAGAACAAATTACTTTTTGGACAAAACTTTGAAATATTTACTAGTGTAGTTTTTTTCACAGCCTTTAGTGTTGGAATAATTTATCTAAAAATAAATAAAACTAAATGGTGTAAAAAAAGTATTATCGGAGGTGCTTTTCTCGGAATATTTAATTTTTTCTCACTTTATTTTGTACTAATTACTTTTAGAGATATAGGTAGCATAATTACTTTTCCAATTTTAAACATAAGTGTAGTTTTAATTACCTCAATCATAGGATGGGTTTATTATAAAGAAAAGTGTAGAAGTATTAATTTTTATGGTGTTATCTTGGCGTGTATATCTATTTATCTAATTTCATATTAAATGTTATTTAAAAATAATTATTGTGAAATTATAAATGAAAATTTCAATTCATTGATCATTCAAAAAAGTAAATTTATTTCTTATGCGTTTAAAGTATATGACTTAAATCAAGTTAAAAGAAAATTAGATTTACTTAAAAAGAAACATAAAAAATCCAACCACCAATGCTATGCTTATGTTTTATCACTGGACTCATCAATACAAAAGAGCTCGGATGATGGAGAGCCAAGTTCTACTGCAGGTAAACCTATTCTAAATCAAATTAAAATAAATAATTTAACAAATATTTTAATTGTAGTTGTTAGATATTTTGGGGGAAATAAACTAGGAATCTCAGGGCTTATAAGCGCATATAAAACTTCATCTAATGAATTAATAAAAAAATGTAAAATACAATCAAAAGAAATCATAGATATTTATGAAATTGAGTTCGAAGAAAATAACAAGCATAATCTATTAAATGCAATAAAAAAAAATAATTTTAAATATGAAAATTTAAATCAAGGAGCATGTAATATTCATGTTAAAAGATCTTATTCTAAATCATTAGAAAATTTAAACATATTTTTGACAAACAAAAAATATTTAAGTAGTGAGTGATTATAATCTTTTAAAAAAACTTTGTGAAATAAATGCAACTTCAGGAAACGAACACAAACTAACTTCCTTCTTAATTAATCACATTAAAAAAAACCAAAAAAATTGGAAACAAGTACCCGAAATTTATCATGGAGAAAATTTTCAAAATAATATAGTATTATCTTTTGGAGAGCCTAAAACTGCAATTTTTGCTCACATTGATTCAATTGGCTACACTGTTTCTTACAACAATAACGTCGTTAAAATTGGTGCCTCTAAACTTGAAAATGACATCAGTTTAGTTGGAGAAGATTCACAAGGAAATATTGAGACAATTTTAAAAATTGAAAAAGAAAGAGCTTTTGTCAAGTATTCAAGAATTATCGACAGGGGAACTCCTCTTTCATACAAAGTAGATTTCAAATTGAATAATGAATATGTACAGTCCGCATATTTAGATAATCGTTTGGGCGTTTACTCTGCATTAAAAGTAGCGGAAAGTTTAACAAACGGTGTTATAGTTTTTTCTACTTGGGAAGAACATGGTGGTGGTTCAGTTTCATATCTTTCGAAATTTATCTATGAGAAGCTTGGAATTAATAAAGCACTTATTTCAGATATCACATGGATTACAAAAGGCATTAAACACAATAAAGGTGTTGTAATATCATTGCGTGATAGTGCAATACCTCGGAAAATTTTTCTTGATTCAGTTATTGAAATTGCTAACAAACACAAAACAAAGTACCAATTAGAAGTTGAATCATCAGGTGGTAGTGATGGAAATGAAATTCAAAAAAGCCCCTATCCTATTGACTGGTGTTTTATTGGAGCTGCTGAAGATAATGTGCATACTCCGATTGAAAAAGTTCATCTAAATGACATAGAGTCAATGATTGAATTTTACAAAGTTTTGATGAGAGAACTTTAATTTCCTCTAAAAATAAAATCAATTACATTACTTGAAAAAGTTATCGTATCAGTAATTGAATCAAGAAATGGATTATACTTATAAATCGAATTAGGATTATTCAAATCATTTGAATATATCATTTCTGTATAAACAAAAGTTGTGTCAGTATCATAATACTTTTCAACATTTAAGGCTATCTTGTTAGTTTGAAGATCTAGAATTTTAGAGTATGATAACGATGGGTAATAAATTCTGTAGATACCATCTGATGCGGTAAAAAATAATGCTGAACCATTATAGTTTTCAACTAGTGACTGAGCATTATATACATTGTTTAAGTTAACGCTAGAAATTACATAATGGTCCCAAGGATTAACAACATAAAAGGAAGACTCACTATCGTTTGAATTATTATTTATATTGTAGATCCCCTTGCATAGAACTTTAAGTTGATCAGAAAAAACTGCTGATGAAGGGTTGTCACCAACTATTACTTCACCTGAGAAGTCAGCGATTGGAACTAAACCGTCTTTGTAGTCGATTGAAACAATTGTAGTATCTTTTTTAGATGATGTTTGACCACCTGAATTCAAAACGTAAGCTCTCCAAAATTTGTTAACTATGAAATTTGGTTTAGTACTGTCTCCTGTTTCAATTATTGTAGTTATATCATTTGTTGTCAAGTCAATAACTTTAACCTTTGAATCACCTCTGTCTGTAACAAAAATTCTTCCATAATCAAGATACTGACAATCAGTTGGGTTGATTAATCCATTAAAAGAATTTCCACTTATAGAGTTTTCAATAAATAAATTATTCAAGTTAACAATATCAATCTTATTTGAAGTAACATACATTTTGTCAGAAGTAATTCTAATTTTTTTTGGATTATTAAAGGATAACCCTATTTGTGATGTTATATCAATTGGGTCATTTGAATTATTATTTAGAGTAGCGTAAAAAGATACATTACTTTCACAAAGGATGTATAAACCATCACCGGGTCCAACTAAAGCTGGCACCTCACTCTCCTCCTCAGTACTACAGGAAATAATTATTGATAAACAAAAAAAGCATGTAAGCCATTTATTCATATCTCAAAAATAATTAAATTTTTCTACTACTTCATTAAGTCTAATTAATGATAGATTATGCCCATAGCCTTGATTTTCCAGAAATGATATTAATTTTTCAGTTGGTAAATTTCCAACTAAGTCATTATTTGCCATAGGACAACCACCAAACCCCTTAATCGTAGAATCAAATCTTCTACAACCACTTTTATATGCAGAATGTAGTATTGCATCGCAATTTGACAGAGACGTGTGAAAATGAGCTCCAAATTCGATATTAGGATAGCTGTATATTAGGTTGCTAAATAATTTTTCAATTAGATGAGGCGAAGAGACTCCTATTGTATCAGAGAGAGATATTGTTTTTATGTCAAGTAAACTTAAATCATTACAGAATTTTTCAACCATATCACTACTATAATGCTCTTTGTATGGGTTACCAAATGCCATGGATAAATAAACAACCAAATTTTTATCTTTTTTTTCAGCTATCTCTTTAATTCTACTCACTTCTTTTAGAGCCTCGACACAAGTCATTCCAGTATTTCTTAATTGAAATTCGTTTGATATGGACAATGGATAGCCTAAATATTCAATTTTATCATATTCACATACTTTATTTGCCCCTCTTGAATTAGCGGTTATCGCCAACAATTTACTTTTAGTCTCGTTTAGATCTAATGCATCGATTACTTTCGAGGTATCTCTCATTTGTGGAACAGCTTTTTCTGAAACAAATGAACCAAAGTCTATTGTATCAAAGCCTATTTTCAAAAGTTTATTGATGTAATCAATTTTTGTTTCAGTTGGAATAAATTTTTCTATCCCCTGCATTGCATCTCTTGGGCACTCAATTATTTTCATAATCAACTATCTTTTTTGATATATTTTTGATCAATGAAGGTCCTTTGTAAATAAAGCCAGTATATATTTGTAAAAGATCAGCTCCTGCTCTTATTTTTTCAAGAGCATCATCACCATTCAAAATTCCTCCAACGCCAATGATTACAAACCCTTTTCTAGTATTTTTTCTTATATATCTTATGATTTCATTAGATTTTTGTGTTAAAGGCTTCCCACTAACACCTCCATTTCCAAGATTATCAATTTTGTTTTTTTCATAACTTAAATTATCTCTGCTAATAGTAGTATTGGTTGCAATTATTCCATCTATTTTTGATTTATTCACAGTATCTATAACTGAGTCCAGTTGTTCAAAGCTAATATCAGGTGATATCTTAAGCAGGATTGGCTTTCTTTTTATTTTTTTGCTGTTAAGTTGTTGTAACTTATTTAAGATTTTAAGCAAAGGTTCTGATTGTTGTAGTTCTCTTAAATTTGGAGTATTGGGAGAGCTTACATTTACTACAAAATAATCAACATAATCAAACAGTTTTTCAAAACAAATACAATAGTCGTTTATAGCATCAGAGTTAGTAGTAGTTTTGTTTTTACCTATGTTTCCGCCAATAATTAGATCAGAACTCTTACGTCTTAATCTTGAAACTACAAGCTCTAGACCATCATTGTTAAACCCCATTCTATTAAGAATCGCTTCATCTTTTTTTAATCTAAATAGTCTTGGCTTAGGATTACCATCTTGTGGCTCAGGAGTTACAGTGCCAATCTCGATGAAACCAAAACCAAAACATTGAAGTTCATCAAACAGCTTAGCATCTTTGTCAAATCCTGCAGCTAGGCCTACAGGATTACTAAAATTGAGTCCTAATACTTCCTTTTCTAGAGATTTATGATTAAAAGTGAATAAATAACTTACAATGTTTTTAATTGGGAAAAACATTATAAGTTTTATAAACGAAAATGAAAAATGATGAACAGATTCTGCATTAAATAGAAATAAAAAATTTCTTAAGAATTTATAACGAAAAACAATAGTGGATAAAATTAATATTAGTAATAAAAGAAAAATTAAGTAAAAATCTTGATTTAAACCTGTGATAAATACCGTCATTTATTTTTTTTACAAAAATAGAAGAATGCATGATAATTAAGGTTGTAATTCATCAAAAGATTTATCGTTATACATTACAACAATTTTATCAACAGATTTACCCAATTTACTAGATGATTTCGAATAAGAAGTCTCTTGCCCACTAATAATCCAATTTAAATCCAAATCAGTATAATATTCTTTTAATTTTATAAAAAAATCAATACTCGGTTTGTTTCTTCCAGACATTATGTGAGAGATTGTAGCCTTATTAACGCCAATATTTTCAGCAAGATTAGTTTGACTAATATTAATTTTATTCATCCAAATTTTAATTCTTTCTAGCATTTATTTACGGTTTACATATGTTAATGCAATTTATTAAAATTTATTGATTAATGATTTATTTATAATAAAAAATCAATAATTATAAATGAAAATAGATTCAAATATAATAGTTTATATTATTGATAAACAGTGTTTTATAAAAATAATAAAAAAAATCTAGTTAATTAAAAATATTAGTTTACATATGTTAAATTTTAATTCAAATATTAATAATTAATTATATTTAGACAAGGCTAAAAAAATATTAAGACATACTTAAAAATTAGTATATTTGTTTATGTTTTCAAAATCAGAAGAAAATTATTTAAAGTCTATATTCTCGCTAAAGCAAAAAACTAACAATGCTATATCAACTAACGATATTGCTAAGAATATAAATATTTCTCCCTCCTCTGTTTCTGATATGCTAAAGAAATTAGAAAAAAAAGATTTAATCACTTACACAAAGTATAAGGGTGTCGATTTAACCAGTAAAGGCTATCTACACGCAAAAATAATTCTAAGAAAGCACAGATTGTGGGAAACATTTCTAGTGAAAAAGCTTGATTTCAGTTGGCATGAAGTTCATGAAATTGCTGAACAATTAGAACATATTAAATCTGATAAACTAATAAATAAAATAGATGAGTTTCTAAACTTTCCTAAATACGACCCTCACGGAGAACCCATACCCTCTAAAGAAGGTATGATACCTAGCAATAATTATTCAGTTCTCGCAGATTCTGAAATAGGATGTATAGCCACAATTATGGGAGTAAATAATGATGATTCTTTATTTTTAATTTATTTAGATGAAGTTGGCATAAATATTGGAAACAAGATTGAAATCATTAAAAAAATAAACTTTGATAATTCAATTGAAATTAAAATCAATCAAAAGAAATTACACATAACTGAACAAGTAGCAAAACATTTATTAATTAAAAAACATTAAAATGGAAAAATTAGAGGCATACAAATGGTTTATTGAACAAAATCCTATCTTACAAGCACTTTTAGCTGGTTTATTTACCTGGGGACTAACTGCAACAGGAGCTGCACTGGTCTTCTTGTTCAAAACAACAAACAGAAAAATTTTAGATATGGCACTAGGCTTTACAGGAGGTGTCATGATCGCAGCAAGCTTTTGGTCTTTATTAGCTCCAGCAATATCATATGTTGAAATGCAAAATGAGATGGGCTTATCAAATCTACCCGCTTTTCTCCCTCCTGCAATAGGTTTTTTTCTTGGTGCTTTGTTTTTGTACTACTTGGATAAAATTATTCCTCACCTACACTTATTTAAAAAGAAAGAGGAAGCTGAAGGTATAAGTACTACTTGGAGAAAGACAATTCTTTTGGTGCTAGCCATAGCTTTACACAATATTCCTGAAGGATTAGCTGTTGGAGTTGCTTTTGGAGCTTTAGCTAACCCAGACTTATTAGCATTGTCTGAGAATAATGTTTTTACAATAGGATCGGCAATAGCCCTTGGTATTGGTATTGGAATTCAAAATTTTCCTGAGGGGTTTGCTGTTTCAATGCCACTAAGAAGACAAGGTGCTAGCAGATGGACCTCATGGAAATGGGGACAAATGTCTGCAATAGTAGAACCAATTTTTGCTGTAATCGGAGCTGCTGTTGTAATGCAAATTTTACCAATACTACCTTATGCTTTAGCTTTTTCTGCTGGAGCCATGATATTTATTGTTGTGGAAGAGGTTATTCCTGAAAGCCAAAGCGGAGGTAATACTGATTTAGCCACAATGGGACTTATCGCTGGATTCATCGTAATGATGATACTTGATGTATCATTAGGCTAGTCATAAATACATAATATCTATCTTTGTAAGATGAGATCAAAGGTTAATATATTAAATAGAAATGTAAAATATGAGTATTTCATATTAAGCAGCTTCAATGCAGGTATCATGCTTACTGGTAATGAAATTAAATCTATCAGAAATAATGATGCTAATATTTCTGACTGTTACTGCCTATTTAAAGACAAAGAATTTTTCGCTAGAAATATTTACATTTCAGAATACAAAAACTCTGGCTATTCAGATCATGACTGTACTAGAGACAGGAAATTATTATTAAACAAAACAGAGCTTGATAAGATCTTTGATAAAGTCAAAGAAAAAGGAGTTTCGGTTGTAGCCAAAAGACTATATATTAATGAGAAAGGTCTTGCCAAAATTGAAATTTCAATTGTAAAGGGTAAGAAACTTTATGATAAAAGAAATAGCATCAAGGATAGGGACAACAAGATTAAGTTAGATAAATTAAAGAAGAACTTTAATGCTTAGATACCTATTTATTATTTCTCTAATAATTACATTATTTTCTTGTAAAAAAGATATCTCAAATGATGGTAGTTGGCAAAATCTAAGATTTTCTAATGATACGGTAATATTTGATACGACTTTTCAATCAATTGGAACAACAACTAAAACACTGAAAGTCTACAATCGCTCAAAAGTTGATATTTATACTGACATTTCTCTTGAAGAAAACATGCATGGTAGCTTTAGAATAAATGTTGATGGATTTTCCGGAAAAAATTTTGAAAATATTTTTATTGGAGCCAAAGACAGTATCTTCATTTTCATAGAAGTCACTCCTAACCTATCTAGCAATAATTTTCTTCTTGAAAACAAACTTCAATTTAATACAAACGGAAACATACAAAATGTTCCAATTATCTCACCTTATAGAGATGCCTATTTTCATATTAGAAAGAAGAATTTTTTCTTAAATGGCAGTGATACTATAGTTTACAGGTACTACCCAATAAATACTAACACTGTATGGACTAATGATAAGCCACATGTAATTGTCGGAGACTTAGTTATTGAACCTAATGCAACATTGACTATTGAAGCTGGAACTCAAATTCACTTTTACGAAAATTCAAGCTTTTATGTTGGTAATCCAATATTAGTCAGCTCAAGCTCTGTGCCACAAAACAATGGTTCATTAATTTTAAATGGAAGCCTTGGTGATGAAATTATCTTTCAAGGATATAGAACTGAAGAATGGTACCAAGATATGCCAGGGCAGTGGGGATTTATTTATTTTGCCCCTGGATCATCAAATAATACCATTAATCATGCAATAATAAAAAATGGCACAACTGGATTAAGAGCTGACTCTTTAGTGAGTTTCTCTCCTGTTTTGACAATAAATAATAGCGAGATAAAAAATATGTCAGCAATAGGTATTGATGCCAGAGGTTCTAGCTTAAAGGCTTACAATACTGAGATATCTAATTGTGGATTGTATTTTGTTTCATTGAGATGGGGAGGAAATTACTCATTTGCACACTGCACTTTTGCTAATTATTGGAGTATAATGAATATAAGTAGTATTAGAAATACACCATCATTATTACTTAATAATTATTATGAAGATATAAATGGTGTTCAGGTAAATAGAGATCTTGATGAGGCAACATTTACCAACTGCATTATATATGGAAACCTTGTGACAGAAGTTTCATTTCAAAATGGTAATCAAAGTAATTTCAATTATCAATTTGATCACTGCTTATTAAAATTAGACAATAGTATTAATTTATCAACTCCTGAGTTCATAAACTGTATAAGAAATGAAAATCCAAATTTTGTTGATTTATTTGAACATAATTTTAATATTGACTCAATCTCACCAGCTAGATATTCAGGCAACTCAAGTGCATTAAATGAATTTATTTTGATGTCTGATAAAAATGGAGTTTTAAGAACATCGCCCCCAGATATTGGTGCATACCAATATAATTAATCAGTTATAAAAGAAATAGTATCAATGCCGTCTGGGTAATCAAAGATTTTAGGTTTTTGACTATTTCCAAAAACTATGTGATTTCTTGATACAATACACTGTATTTCATCAGAGCGTTGTTCAATCTTGGAGTAAATTTCTTCCAAATTATCATAAAACTCATAATTAATAACAGATATAGGCGAACCAATTGATTTATCTTCTTTTAAGATAAAAAACAAACCATCATAAAACTTTAAACCACTTAGCTTGTAAATTGCTTTATAGTAATTATAATTGTTCATATAAGTTGGATTTTTTCTAAAATAGGAGAACTTTTTAGTAAAACTTATCATTACTCGATTTAGTGAAAATCCTTTTTTTACATACAATTTAGAAACGTTCCTGCAACCCATGCCATAGTAAGTAAAAATATCATCACAGAGATTTTCTATCTCATTGTCAGTTTCTTCTCCGTTAATAATTGCAATTGAATTTTTATTTTTTCTAATAAGTTTACTAGTATCTTTAAATTTATATTCTACAATCTGAGTTGAAATATTATTACCAGACATTATCAATTTATCACACAAAACATTCTCTACAGAATTTAAAAGTTGTACTGGAACTTTATTACTTGATGAACTAATACATTTTGATATAATTTTTGGAAAAAGTACTGAATCATTGCTTGACATCTTAATTATTGGTGAGTTTCCTGTAAGAAATACGCAAAGAAAATCATGAAATCCAGCAAGAGGGATATTTCCAGCATTTAAAACTAATACTTTCTTGTGCTTAAAAAATTTTGACTGATCATAATTATTTAACCACTTATTTAAAGAACCATAATTTAAGATATTTCTCCAATGATTCAAGCTGAACAACACTGACTTTTTATCAAACCATGAGTTATTTTTGTGAGCTAATTTCAATAACTCATCATCTAATTTTCCAAACTCTTCAACTATTTTTATTACAAACTCAATCCTTTCTCTAAAGTTCATTATTATATTTGTCTTATGCAATTATTAAAAATCAAAAATATATTTTTTTGCTTTCTTCTAATGTCAGTTTCTACTCACATTTATGGGCAAAGAGCATCTAAGTCTTTATTTGGTGAGTACGAGGATACTTTAAAATATTTACATAACAAAATTGTTTTTACAAAAGATGACGATACAAAATTAAATTTTAATAATTCATTTAAAAATATACTTAACGAGGTTTTAGAATTTGACAACTCATTTCAATATCCCTTTGATTCACTTAAAAATATTTCAAAACTATACTCACCTGACAAAAAATTAAGGATTTATAATTGGTTTCTAGAAAAAGAAAATAAAGAAATCATTTACTATTGTATAATTCAATATTACGACAAAAGAAAAAAATTATTTCTGACTGAAGATCTTTACGATAATTCAAAAAATTTGAGAAATGTTGAAAAAAAAGTTTTAGGTTCAGAAAATTGGTTCGGATGCTTATATTATGAAATAATTCAAGAAAAGAAAAATGGTAAGCAATATTATACACTACTTGGATGGGACGGAATTGATGAGTATAGCACACAAAAAATTATTGATGTACTTCATTTTACAAGAAACAAAATCACATTTGGACATCCTATATTCATAAAAGAAAAAAATAAGGCAAATAGAGTTTTGATAGAATATGATGAAAGAACAAGTGTATCTCTTTCATACAATGAAAAAGAAAAGAAGATTATTTTTAACAATCTTATTCCGATAAAAAAAGAGTTAGAGGGACTAAATGAGTACTATGTTCCTGATGGATCAAATAATAGTTACAATTACAAAAGTGGTAAGTGGATTTTTGAGAAAGATATAGATGCTAGAAATCATAAAATTAATAACTCCAGAAAAAAACCCAAAATGGGTTTACTACCCTCTAGATGATTAAGTCATCACACACTACAAAACTTATTGAAGTTGGATGTGATGAGGCTGGAAGAGGTTCATTAGCTGGACCTGTTGTCTCATGCTCAGTTATTTTTCCAAAAAAAATTAAAATCAAAGAAATAAATGACTCAAAACTTTTGTCCAAAAACAAAAGAATAAAGCTAGAAAAGATAATTAAAGAAAAAGCTATTGATTACTCATTTGGAATAGCTAATGTTGAAGAAATTGACAAAATAAATATATTAAATGCATCAATTTTATCAATGCACAGGTCTCTTTCTCAAATTAAAGAAGATTTTGATTTAATCTTAGTTGATGGTAACAGATTTAAAAATTATAAAGACAAGAAACATGTTTGTATTGTAAAAGGAGATTCAAAATACGTTAGCATAGCTGCAGCTTCAATTTTAGCCAAAAATTTTAGAGACAAATTAATGATAGACTTAAGCAAGATATATGACAAATATGATTTTGAAAATAATAAAGGCTACCCAACTAAAAATCATAAGAAATTTCTAATGCAACATGGACAATCATTAGTACATAGGAAAACTTTTAAAATCAAAGAATTACAACATAAACTATTTTATTAATTTTAAACAGAATATTATTAACAAATGAGAATTCTAAAATATTTAGTTCCCTTTTTTTTAATTCTTACAATTTTTTTGATTGGATTTAAAGAATATAATAAGATACAAACATCTGATTTTCAAATTTTAAATGTTGTTCCAGAAAATGCATCAGTAATATTTGGGTTTAATGATAAAAAAGATTTTTATAATCAATTAAATTCTACTCCAATTTGGATTGAACTAACGAGAACCAGTATGTTCAAGAAAATCAACTTAGATTTGAAAAAAATAAGTAATCAACTAAACTCAAATCTAAAAATATTTGAAAACAAATTTGTAATTTCTATTCACAGATCTGGGGCTAATAAAATATCACCACTCATCTCAGTTGAAATAAATGTTTCTGAAATAGAAAATTATCTAAGTCAAATAAAAAAAACAAAATATGACAATAGTAATTTATATGAGGTTATCGAATCTAATAATGTTCTTTATTTTTCAATTGCTAAAAATATACTTTTTGCCAGCAGAGATAAGATAACTGTTGAAGATGCTATCAGACAATTCAATTCAGAGTCTAGCTACTTAGACGACTTATCCTTTCAGAGAGTAAATAAAACTATAGGAAATTCAAATAATTTCACTCTTTACAATATTGAGGAGATTATTGATCAATTGTCTTTGAATTTCCAGTCAGTTATCAATACAAAAAAGTTCATAAAAAAGTTTGGCGGTTGGACAGGTTCAGACATTAAGATTAAAGACGATTTAATTTCAACATATGGCTTTGGTACTACCTCTGAAAGTTTCGAATACGCAACTGATATTATATTTGACCAAAAAAGTATTTCTAGTGAAATTTTTAATTACATACCAGAGTCAGTATTTTTCATAGCTGCTATTGGATTTGATAATGCAATTGAAATTGAAAAAAATAAAAATTTATTCTCAGAAAAAAATAATATGCATTGGCAATATCAAAAGGATAAAAATGAGTTTGAAAAAAGATATGATTTAAGTTTTGATGAAATTAGAAAGTTATATTCAAATGAAATTGGATATTTCAATGTAAATATTAATAATGTAAGTGAATTATTTACTTACATTAAATTTAAAAATTCGATTACTGCAAGCTCAATTTTACAAGATATTTTTATTGATTCATTGTCAACAAAATATAATAATCGAAAAATAAATGTTATTGAAAATGGTGAGTTCCTAAATTTTTCTACTTTTAATCTATCTTATTCAAACAGAAAATTATACTGTATGTTTTTAGACGATTATTTAATTTTTTCATACAATTCGAAAAGTTTACAATTTATTTCAGATCAATATATTTCTGGATTAACAGTTGATAAGAAAAGTAGTTTCCAAAAGCTTTACAATAAACAAAAAAATAAATCTAATTTAAGTCTTTTTGTTTCTGCAAATGAAGTCGCAAAAGCAATAAATAAAAATTTTATAAACCCTATCCTTGAAGTGGATTCATTAGAAAAAATATGTTGGATATCAATGAATATTTCTAGCTATAATGATAATTTACTTTCTTCTGATATTAATATTTTTTATGATCAGAACTCGAAGGACAATAAAAAAGAAATATGGAACTTCCAACTTGACACTACAAATGGAAATAATATTAACATAGTTTATAATTTTTTCACAAAAGAATATGAGATTCTGGTTCAGGACTCTGAAAATACTATTTATCTGATTGATAAAAATGGTAATCTAAAATGGAAGAAATCTATTGGGGAAAAAATAATTGGTAAAATAAGTTACCTAGACTATTACAAAAACAATAAGTATCAATTTCTTTTTAATACATCCAGTAAACTTTTTTTAGTGGATAGGCTTGGTAGGAATGTTAAAGATTATCCATTCAAAATTGAAGGTGAGACTAATTTGCAACATTCTCTTTTTGACTATGATAATAACAAAGATTATAGAATAATAATTGCTAATAAAAAAGGTAAAATTTTGAATTACAAAAAAAATGGAAATAGAGTCACTGGATGGAAACATACAGACAACAAAATTGTTAATTATCCATTAGAACATTTTAAAGTAAACGAAAAAGATTTTATCTTAAAATTAGATAAAAATAATAAGATCGAACTATTCGCTAGAAACGGAAGTTCTAGAACTAAATTCAAAGAAAAAATTCATCACTACAAAATAGATAATAATTCAAAAATTTATTCTCTTAATAAAAATTATTTTTGGAAAGGTGATAATTTTGGAAATGAAAATAAATTTGTTACTGAACTTCCTGACTCATCAAATAACTTTCTAGTTATCTCTAAAGACAAAGAAAATTATATTAATAATTATATAGTATCATCATCAAATAAGCTTTATTTATTAGACTCAGATTTCAATATTTACTCAACATATTTCGAACTAGATTATTTTATTGACGAATTATCATTAGTTAGAATAAAAGATGAAAGTTTAATTGTTTGTAAAAGTGAGAATCAATTTGACATTTTTAATGCTAAGTTAGAAAGACAAACAAAAATTTCACTTGACTACAATGACTTTCTAACTGTTTTTGATATGGACAACAATAATAAATTAAATTACTTCACTAATTCAAACAACTTTATTTTCAATAATGAAATATTGTTAGATTAAAAATGATAAACTAATGTTTGGAAGAAAACGAATATTCTCTTTAAAATCAAATGTGTACATCATTTCTATATCAATCATATAGTTTTTTAAGTCGTTAAAATAACTACATCCCACAAATGCTTGATTAAAAAATAAATTATCTTCAATTGGATAAAATAAAAAGCCATAAGAAGAAGATACATATATTTTATCCATTAATTTTTTTTTGAATTTAATTGATGATTGAGAAAATAAAAATGCGGTTTTTAAGTCAAGAGAATAAATATAGTTACTAGAAAATAGATTAGCACTGTAGCCAGCTAAAAAGGGTAATCCGTAGATATATGCAAATGAAAAAGATTTTTCTTTTGAATCAAAATCATCTAGATCATATTTTTTTATAAGTTTAATTAGTAATTTATCATATTCCTTGTTTGTGGCATAGCCTGCTCTTTTAAGTCCCCTAGCCCATTTTTTATAGTCACTATTATCAAAGAGTTCAGAGTATCTTCCTCTATTTGATAAAAAAATCGAATGGTCTCTATAAGAATCAATATCACTATCATATTTTCTAAAACATTCATTCTTTTCATCGTCGTCCATAAAAATCTTTTCACCTCCCCATGAGCTATGACATTTAATTCCAAAATGATTATTCGCATTTTTTGATAATTTACTAGTACCGCTGGCAGATTCAAGAATTGCTTGAGCCAATTTTATACTGGCAGGAATATCATAAAGTTTCATTTCCTCGATTGCAAGGCTCTTATATTTGTCGATATAGTCAAGAGTTTTATTTTGAGAAAATAATGATACAGATAACAATAAAAAAAATAATAAAGAATTAATTGCTTTCATACGGTAAGTCTAAGTCATACAAATAATTAAAACCTAGATTACCATAAATTCCTCCTGTGTGAATTAAAAGGACCTTTGATGTTCTTTGAAAATACATTCTTTCATTTAATTTTTCAAAACCGAAAAACATCTTGGCAGTGTAATTAAGATCCAGAGTTATCTTATTTTTTAATTTAAATTTTTTCAAATATTCAATTAATACATTGTCAAATTTAGCAAAACCACCAAAATTGAATTCATTTATTATTTCCCAATTGTTTTTATTTGTTTTCTGAGAAATGTTTTTGTTTATGTCTTTTGTGTAATTAATACAATTAACTCCTATTACTTTTTGTGTGCTGTTGCTAGAGTTAACAATTCCTGAAAGTGTAGCTCCAGTTCCAATCGGACAAATAATATAATCAAATGATTTATCTTGTTTTTCTAATATTTCTTCGGCTCCTAAAACACCAAGTTTATTATTGCCACCTTCAGGAACTATCAATGCTTTCTTGTATTTTCTAATCAGTTCACTAACATATTTATTATCGTTTCTTTTTGCGTACTCTTTTCTTGAAACAAAACGAAACTTCATGCCATATTCTTTTGCGAGAGTAAGTAATGGATTCAGCTCAGAATACTCCTCTCCTCTTATAATCGCAAGACAATCTATATTTTTTTTCTTTGCGTATGCTGCAGTAGCCAAAATATGATTTGAAAAAGCACCACCGAAAGTGATCAACATATTTTTTTTCTCCAATAAAGCGCGATCAACATTATGCTTGAGCTTAAATAATTTATTGCCTGAAACAAATGGGTCAATTAAATCTAATCTTTTAACAAAAACTTCAATCTTATTATTTAAACATATTTCTGAAAAAATTTGTTGATTTAGTTTAAAATTCATGTACAAATATATGCTTGAATAATGTAAATTTGCAAATGCATAATTTTTACAACAAAAAAGCTCTACAAAATGATGACTTCTACTACAGTACTGATGGATTCATTGTTTTCACTGAAAATTATCATCTAAAGAGAGGTTATTGTTGTAAAAACAATTGTAAACATTGTCCATATAATTATAAGAAAAATGATGAATCTAAAAGAGCAAATAAGAAAAGGGATGCCTAGCACTATCCCCAGTATGCCAAACTTCTTATCAGGTGTTAGCCGCGCACCAAATCGAAAGAAAATTTTAAATGCTAATGAAAAAAAACTTGCTATTAGAAATGCTCTTAGATATTTTCCTTCAAGTTTTCATTCTGAACTTTCCAAAGAATTTCTAACTGAATTAGAAGAATATGGGAGAATTTATATGTATAGATTTATGCCCAATTACAAAATCCAAGCTTGCTCTATAAATGAACTTCCTTACAAAAGTAAAGAAGCCGCATCAATACAGCTCATGATTCTTAATAACCTAAGTCATGAAATAGCACAACATCCGTACGAACTTATCACTTATGGCGGTAATGGATCAGTATTTCAAAACTGGGCTCAATATTTAATTACAATGAAATTCCTCTCGGAAATGACTGATGAACAAACACTTGTATTGTATTCAGGACATCCAATGGGTTTATTCCCATCTTCAAAAAATGCACCGAGAGTTGTTGTCTCAAACGGAATGATGATTCCTAACTATTCAAAAAAGGATGATTTAGAAAAATTTTCTGCTTTAGGTGTTACTCAATATGGTCAAATGACAGCTGGATCATTTATGTACATTGGGCCTCAAGGAATTGTTCATGGAACTAACATAACTTTACTAAACGCAGCTAGAAAATTAGATAATAGTTGTTACGATCTTTCAGGTAAAGTTTTCGTAACAGCTGGATTAGGAGGTATGTCCGGTGCTCAACCAAAAGCATGCGTTATAGCAGGTGGAATTTGTATTGTTGCAGAGATTAATGAAAAAGCAACAGTTAAACGTCATCAACAAAAATGGGTGGATGAAATTTACAATGACCTCAGTAAACTATTCAAAAGAGTAGAGATTGCAAGAAAAAATAAAGAGTCTATTTCAATAGCATTCCAAGGAAACATCGTTGATTGTTGGGAATATATAGCAGCAAATAACATTGAAATAGAGCTTGGTTCTGACCAAACTTCTTTACACAACCCATATTCGGGGGGATACTATCCTGTAGGTTTGTCTTTTGAAGAGTCAAATGAGATGATAAAAAATGATCCCAAGAAATTTAAATCGAAAGTCCAAGAGAGTTTAATTAGACATGTAAATGCAATAAATAAGCTAACAGATAAAGGCATGTATTTTTTTGATTATGGAAATGCTTTTCTTCTTGAATCAAAAAAAGCTGGTGCAGATATAACTAATAACGAAGATGAATTTAAATACCCCTCTTATGTTCAAGACATTATGGGACCAATGTGTTTTGACTACGGTTATGGCCCTTTTAGATGGGTATGCACTTCAAATTCAAAGGAAGATTTATCGACAACTGACCAAATTGCAATTAAGGTTCTTGAAGAAATGCTTCCAGATAGTCCCAAAGAAATAAAATTACAGCTACAAGACAATATTAATTGGATCAAAGATGCCATGAAAAATAATCTTGTTGTTGGTAGTCAAGCAAGAATTCTATATGCTGATAGCAGCGGAAGAATTAATATTGCTAAAGCATTTAATAAGGCTATTAAAGAAGGGAGAATTAGTGGTCCCATTGTTTTAGGAAGAGATCATCATGATGTTTCAGGTGTTGATTCACCATATAGAGAAACATCTAATATTTATGACGGGTCTAAATATACTGCAGATATGGCTATACAAAACGTAATTGGTGATAGTTTTAGAGGTGCCACATGGGTGTCTATACATAATGGTGGTGGTGTTGGATGGGGTGAAGTAATTAATGGTGGTTTTGGTCTATTTATAGATGGTAGCGAAAAATCCGAAAATGACATTCAAAAAATGCTTTTCTGGGATGTTAATAATGGAATAGCTAGAAGAAATTGGGCTAGAAACAGAGAAGCAACATTTGCGATTAAAAGAGCTATGAAAAATGAACCTTTACTAAAAGTTTTAGTACCTAATCTAGTTGATGACAAAATAATTGAAAACTTATAAAGTTTTAAATCACCAATCAAAGTCTTCCCCCTCTAATATTTTCCATAAATACAAAGAAGCAATAGTTCTGTAGGGACTCCATCTTTTGGCAAGTTTATCTGCCTCATCAAAGTTTGGTCTTACCTCAAAATTGTATATAATTTTTATAGCATTCAAAAGACCTATGTCTTTGTTTGAGAACACATCAATTCTCCCCATAGAAAAGATTAAAAACATTTCTGAGGTCCATGTACCAATTCCCTTTATGGATGATAGAGTTTTTATAACATCGTCATTTGACATTTTTTTTAGACCTACAAATGAACTATTATCAATAAATGACTGACTTAGGATTCTTAAATATTCTACTTTCCTCAAGCTCACACCAGTATTTTTTAATTTGTTCTCTGTTTGTTTTAAAACTTGCTCTGCCGACACATTATTATTCAGTAAGGAGGTAAACCTTAAAAATGTAGCTGAGGCTGATTTTATACTTAATTGTTGAAAAATTATATACCTACATAAAGAGAAAAAATAATCTTCATTAATGTTGATTTTTGGTGGTTCTATGTTTTTCACATACTTTCCAAGAATATCATCTTTCTCCAAAAATTTTATTGCATCTTTAAACGAAGTCTTATTTATCTCTAATTTCAATTGAAAAATCTGATTGTAATTTAGTTATAATCCTATCAATACATTTATCTATTTGAAAATCTGTTAATGTTTTTTCAAGATGCTGGAAAGTAATATAAATACTATAAGATTTCTTATCATCTTTTTTATTACTGTAAACATCAAAAAGAGAGATTGAGGTAATTAATTCAATTTTAAGCTTTTTTATTGATTTTTCGATCTTGTCGTAGTTAATATCATTTTGTACATAAAATGATAAATCTCTTCTCACAGAGGGAAATTTTGAGAAAGGAGAAAATGAAAGATTATTATCTGAAACTATTTTTGACAAGTTTTCTAAATTAATGTTTGAACAAAAAACATCATTTTTAATATCAAAATTTTTATTTATTCCAGCACTTATCTTTCCTATATCTAAAATAAATAAATCACCTTTGAAGTAAGACAAGCCATATTCAAAATAATCTTTTTTGTTGTTGATTGATTTCAAGTTGTCAATTGAAAGGCTTTGTAATAATTTATCTACGTATTCTTTTAAATCATAGAAATCATATAATTTATTTTCTTTATTCCAATTAATTTTTTCTTTAATGTTTGATAAAGAAATAATTAAATTCTCTTTTTCATTATAGTTATCATCTTCTTTGAGGTATGTTTTGCCAAATTCAAAAAGCCTTATGTCTTTATTGTTTCTTTTGAAATTGTATGAAATGTTACTTAAAGCAGATATGAGCATATTAGATCGCATTGAATTTAACTCTTTGCTTTTAGGATTAATAATATTCACAATTTTAGACTCATGAATAAACAACATATTGATTTCTTTATTAACTAAAGAATTACTCATTGCCTCACTAAAACCATTAGAGACAAAAAAATGATTTATATTTTTTATAAATTTTGAATCAAAATTTTGTTGTAAAGATTCTTTAAAATTGTATGAAATATTTACGGTTTCTGGATTATATGAATTGTAGCCAAAAATTCTTAAATACTCTTCAACTAGATCGATTTCCCTATTTACGTCATACCTGTAGGCTGGAATACTAACTTTTAAGTTATTGTTGATTTCTTCAAAAATTTTAATATCTAAACTTGAAAAAATATTCAACACATCAGATTTATTCACCTTAAAACCACAGATTTTGCTTAAATTATCAATACTAAAATTTATTTCTTTATCAGTTAGCTCTATCGGGTAAATATCAATTATTTCAGAAATTTCTTTTGTTTCACAAATATCAGAAATGAGACTAGCTGCATATTTTAATGATTTAATTGTAATTGAAGGATCTACACCTCTTTCAAATCTAAATGATGCATCAGAACTAATAAAATGGTTTTTTGCACTTTTCCTTACTGAAATTTGGTCAAAAAGAGCTGACTCTAAAAAAATTGATTTAGTTCCAGAATTGACTGATGATTCTATTCCTCCCATTACACCCGCAATACACATGGGGTTTTTATCATTACAAATAAGTAAATCCTCATTGTTAAGATCTCTACTGATTTCATCAAGTGTTACAATTTTTTCTCCACGTCTAGCATTTCTTACAATAATTTCTTTTCCATTAATCTTGTTGTAATCAAATGCATGTAAAGGTTGGCCAATGTCATGCAAAACATAATTTGTTATATCTACAACATTGTTTATAGACTTAACACCAATTGATGTTAATCTTTTCTTTAACCAATCAGGTGACTCCTTAATTTTTAAATCTTTAATGATTAATCCCGAATATCTTAAACAGTTATCATTTTGAATAGATACATTTAAGTCTAGATTATCTTTAAATTCAATACCACTGACTAGATTATAATCTTTTAGTAGCTGATTACTCTTTCCCGATTGAAAGTTTAAATATGCATTAATATCTCTAGCTACTCCAAGATGAGACATTGCATCACATCGATTTGGGGTAAGACCTATTTCAAAGATGTAGTCAAACTCTGATTTATAAAAATCAATAAGCCTTTTACCAATTTTGAATTTATCATCTAAAATCATGATGCCATCATCATCACTGCCTAAGTTAATTTCTTTTTCCGAGCATATCATTCCCTCGGAGACTACTCCTCTAAGTTTTGATCTTTTTATTTTAAATTTTTTATCACCATTATGTAAGGTTGTTCCAATTTTTGCAATAGGTACATTAATATTCTTTTTTACATTAGGAGCACCGCATACGATATTCAAAATTTCTCCTCCAACATCGACTTTAGTGACCTTCAGCCTGTCTGCGTTAGGATGTTGATCGATGTCAATGATTTTACCAACAACAACACCTTCCAAATCACCAACGATACTAGAGCTTTTTGTAATAGATTCTACCTCTAAACCTATTGAGGTTAAAATTTCAGCTAGCTCATCTGAGCTTAAGTCTAAATTTATATGTTCTTTAATCCAGGAATAAGAAATTTTCATTCAACAAAAATAATAATTAGAATTCATCAGAACTACTTTATATTTTTTTTTACTTCTTTCAGCAATAATGCATTAAATGAGTTAGTCTTAAAATCACTTAAATCATTACTGTAGAATCTGTAAACTTCATCGTAATATAAAGGTACCATTACTGATTTTTCTTCAATAATATCATTCATTTTTTTAAAAACTTTATTTCTTTCATTTAAATCATTTAATGAAACACTTAAATTATATAAACTATCAAATTTAGAGTCATTAAAATTAAAATAATTAGGACCATTAGGAGTCAAATTTTTACTGTAGAATAGAGCAAAATAATTTTCAGGATCTGCGTAGTCAGCTATCCAGCTACCCCTAAAAAAATTTAGCTTATTACTAGCAACCATCTGTCTATGTACATAAGGTGGATTTACTTCAATAGAAATATTTATACCAATTTCAGACAGTGATTTTTGTATGTACTCGCAAAGACTGAGGTATGAAGAGGTAGTGTTTAATTTTATTTCTTGGCCTTGGTATTTGCTATTTTCTAAAAACTTTTTTGCTAATTCAATGTTGTACTTATAACTTTCATATTCTTTTGCAAAGCTGTTCATACCATTAGGTACAAAACCTTTGCTAGCAGGTTGTCCAATATCTTTTCTTAAATATTTAATCATATGTTCTCTATCAAAACCACAATTAATCGCTTTTCTCAAATTATTATCAATTATACTTGAATCGTTCATCAAAAAGCCTAGATATTCTGTATTTAAATATGATGTTTTTTTAAGTTTAAATCTTGATTTATATGATTCTCTGAGCTGTCTATTAACATTTAGCAGTTCATCAATGTAAGACTCATCGAGTCCTGATACAAGGTCTAGATCACCTTGCAAAAATTTTAAAAAAGCTGTGTTTTTATCTTTGATGAATGAAATAGCTATTCCATCTAAATATGGTAAATTATTTTCAAAATAATTATCATTTTTTCTAAATACTAACTTGTTTCCATAATCCCATTTATGAAATTTGAATGGACCAGTTCCAATAGGTTTTTTGTTTAAATTTGAATTTTCAACTACTTCATGAGGAACCACAGAGCAATATTGCATGGCGAGTATACCAAGAAAGGGAGAAAATGGCTCAAACAATTTAATAATCAGTGTTGAATCATTTGTTGAATAATATTTATCAACTAAATTAAAAACCCATTTTCCAGGAGATAAGTTATTTTTATCAAGTATTCTGTCAAAACTGTAAACAAAATCATCAGAAATTACTCTTCTATTTTCGTTTTTAAAGAACTCGCTACTGTGGAAGTATACATTAGTATTTAAATTAAATTTATACTCAAGTTTATTTTCAGAAATAGACCAATTTTTGGCGACCGATGGTACAATTTGCATATTGGTATCGAAAGTTACAAGACCATTGTATAGTTGAGAGACTACCCATACATGAGCCAAGTCTCTAGAGTATATTGGATCCAAAGTATTTATTTCAGAAATTTCATTGTATTTAAAAACTTTCTTTTCAGAGATGACACTTAAATCATTGCATGAAAAAGAAAATAAAACGAGTAGAAAGAAAAAGTATCTCATAATTTTTCTAAAGATAGCGATGTTTTTAAAAAAGTTGAACTTAATATTAGTAAGTGTTTATATTTTTGCAAAATGAAAACTGTAGCATTTTATACATTAGGATGTAAACTTAATTTCTCAGAAACATCTACGATAAAAAGACAACTAATTGCAAGTGGATTAATCGAAAGTTCTTTTAATAAGGGGGCTGATTTATTTTTAATTAATACGTGCTCCGTTACTGAGAATGCAAACAAAGAATGTAGAAGATTAATCAGAAAGGCAAAAAAAATATCACCTAACTCCAGAGTTATCATAACTGGCTGTTATGCACAATTAAAACCTGAATCTATTATTGAAATTGATGGTGTTGACTTAGTTATTGGCGCTAAAGAAAAGTTTAATATTTTCAAATATTTAAACAATTTTAAAAAAGGAATTCACGGATGTGAAATCAATAATCTTGATTACTTTCCATCTTTTAGTATTGAAGAAAGATCAAGATCATATGTTAAAGTTCAAGATGGCTGTAATTATCCTTGCACTTATTGTACAATCCCACTAGCTAGAGGTAAAAGTAGATCAGATTTTATAAAAAATATAATATCCAAAATTGAAGATATTGGAAACAAAGGAACTAAAGAAGTTGTTTTAACTGGTGTAAATATCGGTGATTATAAAGAACCGATTAGCAACAAAAATTTCTATGAACTAATAAAGGAAATTGAAAAAGTTGATGTAATTGATAGATTCAGAATTTCATCAATAGAACCAAACCTCATAACAGATGAAATCATTTATTTCGTTAAAAATTCAAAGAAATTTGTTCCACATTTTCACATACCACTTCAATCTGGGTCTGATAATATTCTTAAATCCATGAAGAGAAGATACAACACAAGTATGTACATAAATAGAATTAAGAAAATTCAAGAAAAAATTGAAAACGTTTGTATAGGGGCTGATGTAATTGTTGGTTTTCCAAACGAAACTGAAGAAGAATTTGAAAAAACTTTTAAACTCATAAAAAATTTAAAACTTTCTTATCTACATGTTTTTTCATTCTCTGAAAGAGAAAATACACCTGCAACTAAGATGAAAGGTAAAATAGACAAGTTTACTATTTCAAAAAGATCGAAAAGATTAAGAATTCTTTCTGAAAAACTCAAATACAGTTACTATAGAAAATTTTTAAATATAAAAAAGGAAATTATAGTTGAGGATAAAAATAAAAATGGTTACCAATACGGTTTTACTGACAATTATCTCAAAGTTAGAATTCCATCCTCAAAAGATTTTACCAATAAAAAAATCAAAGTTCAACTTGGTGACATAAAAGAAGATTGTATTTTTGAAGGAAACCCAATTTTAGAAAATGTATCCAAATATTAGTTACTTAATAGAAGATTTAACAGGTCTTTACATACCATTACCAATACAAACATTTGGATTTTGTGTTGCTCTAGCTTTTTTATTTGGATCATATTTTATTTCTCTTGAACTAAAAAGAAAAGAAAAACTTGGGTTAATTTGTTCAACAAAAGTTGATAAAATAATAGGACAAAATATTTCTAATCAACAAATATTAATTAGCCTAATAATTGGTTTTTTAATTGGTTATAAGCTTTTAGACGCAATAATACATTATTCGGACTTTGTGCATAACCCACAAATATTTATTTTGTCTTCAAGAGGCTCCTTAATTGGAGGTATTATAGGCTCTTTATTCTCCTGTTACAGAGATATTATAAATAATAAAAAAACAAGACTTGAAAAACCCATAAAAATAACTATTGATGTTCACCCTCATGAACTAGTGGGGAATTTAATAATGGTTGCAGCTATTTCAGGTATAATTGGTGCTAAAATATTTCATAATCTTGAAAATATTGACGATTTCATCAAAGACCCAATAAATCAAATATTAAGTTTTAGCGGATTAACTTTCTATGGAGGTTTAATATTTGGAGTATATTTTGTTTTAAGATACGCAAAAAAATATAACCTTAATAACTTTCATTTGTTTGATGCATTTGCTCCATCATTAATTTTAGCATATGGAATTGGAAGAATGGGATGTCATCTATCAGGAGACGGTGACTGGGGAATAGTAAATTTAAATCCAAAGCCAGAACTACTAAACTTTCTACCGGACTGGATGTGGAGTTATAACTACCCAAATAATGTTATCAATGCAGGTATTCCAATAGAGGGATGTACTGGAAACTTCTGTATGCAATTAGCTGAACCAGTCTACCCTACTCCATTTTACGAAATCATTTTAAGCCTATTAATCTTCTCTCTGCTTTGGAAATTAAGAAAAAAAATTTCCACACCTGGACTACTTTTTAGTATTTATCTTTTTTTTAATGGACTAGAGAGATTCTTTATTGAAAAAATAAGAGTAAACACAGAATACCAAATACTAGGTGGAATAACTCAAGCTGAGATAATTTCCTCTATGCTGATGTTGACATCAATTGTTCTAGCACTTCACGTAACAAGAAAAATTAATTTTTTCTACAAATAAGTAATAAAAGAAAAGTTATTAAACCATTGATTATTAAGAGCTCAAACCCTATTGAACTAAATCTCATTTTGATAAAGTAGCAGATAAATGGAGAAACAATGCAAATTAAAGGAACCAGCTTGTCTCTAATATTAATCTTTGTGAACATACCAAATGAATAAAGTCCAAGCAAAGGACCATATGTATAGCCTGCCACAGTAAAAAGCGATTTTATTACACTTTGATCATTAATAGAACGAAATAATAAAATCACACCTAATAAAACCAATGACAATAGTAAGTGAGAATACTTTCTAATAAATATTTGCTTTTCAGAATTATACCTTTTGAAATCAATAATATCAACACAAAATGATGTTGTAAGAGAGGTCAGGGCAGAATCAGCCGAAGAGTATGCAGCAGCAATTATTCCAATTATAAATAAAATGCCTACATACTCAGGTAGTCCTGAGTTTAAAGCAATATTAGGAAATAACATATCTGCATCAGACGGAATAGCTAAGCCTATTTCAGAGGAATAAATATAAAGTAATGCTCCTAGCGAAAGAAAGAGCAAATCAACAACAATTAAAATCGTACTAAAAACAAACATATTTTTTTTTGCTTCACCTAAATTTTTACAACTAAGATTTTTTTGCATTTGATCTTGATCAAGTCCTGTCATAACAATTGCCATAAAAACACCAGAAAGGAATTGTTTTAAAAAATGTTTTTGATCACCAAAATCATCAAAAAAGAAAACTTTAGAATAAGATGAATTTTGTATTGTATCAATAACTTGAGAGAAATTTAGTCCTAAGCTTCTAGAAACAGAAATAGCAATAATTAGTACAGTAGCTAGCATGAATGTTGTTTGTAAAGTATCTGTCCAAATAATTGTCTTTATCCCACTTCTGTATGTATATATCCAGATTAATGAAAGTGTAATTATGACTGTAAGAAAAAATGGAAAGTTCCAACTATCAAAAATTGCAAATTGCAAAACGCTTGCTATTAAATAAAGACGAAAAGATGCACCAATAGTTCTAGAAATTAAAAAACATATTGATCCAGATTTATATGAAAATTTACCAAATCTATCTTCTAAATAAGTATAGATACTGGTTAATCCAAGCTTATAATAAAGTGGAAGTAACAATCTAGCAATGACTTGGTACCCAAAAAAGAATCCAAAAACCATTTGCATATAGCTAAATTGACTTGACTCAACCCATCCAGGTACAGAAATAAATGTAATTCCTGACAATGTTGTTCCGATCATCCCATAGGCGACAATATACCAGGGTGAATTTCTATTTCCTAAAAAAAATGCTTCATTACTATCATTTCTGCTAGTAATATATGAAACAATAAAAAGAATAGTGAAATATATTAATATGCAGCTTAAAATTATACTTGGATTCATTAAACAAAAATATATAATTAGAATTTTCTAATATTAATATTTAATTTTGTTTTATGAAATTCCCGTCAAAACTTGTTGAAAAAGCAGCTGAGAGTCTTTCTTTTTTACCTGGAATTGGTAAAAAAACAGCCTTGAGACTTGTTTTATATTTACTTAGAAACGAGAAAAAATATAGTATTGGTATAGGACAATCAATTATTAACCTTATCAATAATATTAAATTTTGTAAAAAGTGTAATTGCATTTCGGACGAAGAAACTTGTGAAATATGTAAAGATCCCAAAAGAAACAGTCAAGTTATTTGTGTTGTAGAGGATGTAAGAACAATCATGGCGGTTGAAAGCACAATGCAATTCAATGGACATTATCATGTCTTAGGAGGCTTAATATCTCCTATGGACGGAATCGGTCCTGAAAAGTTAAAGGTTCAAGAATTATTGGATAAAATTGGTAAAAACCAAGTTACGGAAATTATTTTTGCTCTCAGCTCAACAATGGAAGGTGATACAACTAATTATTATTTATTTAAAAAACTAAATGAATTTAATATTAAAATATCATCAATCGCAAGAGGTATTTCTGTTGGAAATGAACTTGAGTATATAGATGAATTAACACTTGGAACTGCAATAACAAGTAGAGTCCCATATGAAAACTCTGTTTCTAATTAAGATTTAACCTATTTTGTTTAATTTTGCAAAAAAAATTTATGGCTAGAATTGAACTAATCATGCCTAAAATGGGCGAAAGCGTTTCCGAAGCTACAATAATTTCATGGTCAAAAAAGGTCGGTGATCTAGTAGAAATTGATGAAACTATTATTGAAATTGCTACCGACAAAGTAGATTCTGAAGTTCCATCAACTCATGAAGGAAAACTAGTCGAAATGTTATTTAACATCGATGATGTTGTCAATGTTGGACAACCTTTCGCAATCTTAGAAACTACACAAGAAAGTAATTCTGATAGTAAAGTAGAAGCTGAAGAAGTAGAGGAAGATATAGCCGTAGAGGAAATAAGCCAAAATATTGAGCATTCAGTTGAAAAAATAGTTGAGGAAGTAAATGAAACTAAAATAGTTCAGAGCTCTAGTGATAAGTTCTATTCTCCACTTGTAAAAAATATTGCAAAAAAAGAAAATATTTCTCAATCAGAACTAGACTCTATTATCGGATCAGGTAAAGATAGTAGAGTGACCAAATCTGACATACTATCTTTTATTGAAAATAGAACTAAAACTCCTGCTGAAGAAATTACTGTTGAGCAGATAAGAGATGAAAAACCTAAAATAAAAGAGGAAAATGTTAAGCATGACAATCATAAACAAGTTCCAATTCACAATACTGGTGATGTAGAAATAATTGAAATGGATCGTATGAGGAAGCTGATATCTTCTCACATGACAATGTCTAAAGCCACTTCTGCTCATATCACCTCAATGGTAGAATGTGATATGACAAGCATTGTCAATTGGAGAAACTCTATTAAAGAAGATTTTAAAAAAAGAGAAGGACAAAACATAACATTTACTCCAATAATCATTGAAGCAATGGCTAAGGCTGTTAAGGATTTTCCTATGATAAACGTATCTGTTGAAGGAACAAATATTCATATTCACAAAAATGTAAATATTGGAATGGCTGCAGCATTACCTGATGGAAATTTAATTGTTCCAGTTATTAAAGAATGCCAAAACAAAAATCTAATTGGAATTACTAAGTCCGTAAATGATTTAGCAACAAGAGCTCGTTCAAGTAAGTTAAATCCGGACGATATTCAGGGTGGTACAATTACTATGACTAATGTTGGAACATTTGGTAACGTAATGGGAACTCCGATAATAAACCAACCTCAAGTTGCAATCATGGCTGCAGGTGCAATAAGAAAAAAGCCCGCTGTTTTAGAGACAGAATATGGTGATGTGATAGCTATCAGACACATGATGTTTTTATCACTTTCATATGACCATAGAGTTGTTGACGGAGCTTTAGGTGGACAATTTGTCAGAAGAGTTGCTGATTATTTAGAAAATTTTGATGTTAATCTAAAAATCTAGTTCAAGAACTTGCTAAAATTAAAAAGACCATTAGTTTTTTTTGACTTAGAAACAACAGGTACAAATATTAGTAGGGATAGAATCGTAGAGATTTGTATTGTCAAGTTATTTCCAAATCAAAAAAAAACAGTATCAACTTTTTTAGTTAATCCACAAGTAGAAATTCCAAAAGAGGTTATAGAAATTCATGGAATAACAAATGAGAAAGTTAAAAATGCTCCTTCTTTTAATAAAATTGGTAAAGAAATAAAATCACTCATTGAAAATTGTGATTTAGCAGGCTTTAATTCAAATAAATTTGATGTTCCTCTTTTAGCTGAAGAATTTCTGAGATCTGGTATCAATTTTGATTTTTCTAAGACTAAGTTCGTTGACGTCCAAAATATCTTTCATAAGATGGAAAAAAGAAATCTCTCAGCTGCTTATGAATTTTATTGTGACAAAAACTTAGAAAATGCTCACTCAGCTGAGGCCGATACATTAGCAACATACGAGATATTACTCAAGCAAGTTGAAATGTATGATAATCTACAAAATGACATAGATTTTTTATCAAAATTTTCTAATCGTAATCAAAACAATGCAGATCTAGCTGGATTTTTAAGAAAAAATAGTGAAAATGAAGTTTATATCAGCTTTGGGAAATATAAAAACAAAACACTTGAAGAAATTTACAATTTAAATCCTGGATATTTTTCTTGGATTTTAAGATCAGAATTTCCATTATTCACAAAAGATATCATCACTGGTTATCTTAATGAAAAAAAACTCAAAAAAAAATTTGAATCCTAATGAAAATAATTTGTATCGGTAGAAATTATGTTAAACATATTAAGGAGTTAAATAACATAAATGATAGTAAACCATTAATATTTCTCAAGCCTGAAACTGCAGTTCAACCAAAGAATCACCCTTTTTTCATTCCAGATTTTTCCGATAATATACAGTATGAATTAGAGATATTATTAAAAATATGCAAGCTTGGCAAAAATATTGAGGAGAAATTTGCAAACAAATACTATAATGAAATTGGTTTAGGTATAGATTTTACCGCAAGGGATTTACAAAACAATTTAAAAACAAAAGGAAAGCCTTGGGAAATTGCAAAAGGGTTTGATGGTTCAGCTAAAATTTCAAATGAATTTATAAAAAAGAATGAATTAATTTTAGATAATATAGATTTTTCTCTAAAGCTAAATAATGAAATTGTTCAGAACGGAAATTCATCTGATATGATTTTTAGTTTCGACAAAATAATTTCTTATGTATCAAAGTTTTTTACTCTTAAAATAGGTGATATAATTTTTACTGGTACTCCAGCTGGTGTTGGAAGAATAAAGAAAAATGATTTTCTAGAGGGATTTTTAAATAGAAAAAAAATATTGGAAGTAAAAATTAAATAAATTTCATAATGTAGTCAACTTCAATATCACCATTTTTTATTTTATTGAGCTTACTTTTCAAAAGTTTCTTTTTTAAAGTAGACACTCTATCTGTAAATAATACACCCATTAGATGATCATATTCATGCTGTATAACTCTTGAATTTATTCCTTCATATATCTTAGTATACTCATTAAAATTTTTATCAGAGTATCTGATTTTTATCTGGTCCTTTCTAATAACATCTTCTCTTAAACCTGGAATGCTCAAACAACCTTCATTAAAAATCTCATCTTTACCACTATAAACAATAATTTCAGGATTAATAAATTCTTTTTTGAGAGGTCTGAGATTGTTTTCATCATCACAAAAAGGGGTTGTATCAATTATGAAAATTGATAAATTTAGTCCTATTTGAGGTGCTGCTAAGCCAACACCTTGAGCATTGTACATTGTCTCATACATATTTTTTAAAATATCCTCAATGGGATGATTTTCATCTACTGGACTACATTTACATCTTAAAATGGAATTACCAAAAGATACAATCGGTAGAATCATTATAATATTTTTTCAATAATTTGATCAATTGAAATCCCCTCTGACTCTGCTTTATAATTTTTTATTACTCTGTGTCTTAAAATAGGTTTCGAAACTGCTTTAACATCCTCAATATCAGGCGAATATTTTCCATTTATAAGAGCATGACACTTGGACGCTAAAATAATATTCTTTGAAGCTCTTGGACCAGCTCCCCAATCTACATAATTAGTAATATATTCATTCATATTTAATTTAGGTCTTGTGCTAGAAACCAAGTTAACAGCATACCTTACAACATTATCAGGTAAAGGTAGTTTTGATACAATTTTTTGATAATTAATTATTTCAGCCCCAGATAAAATAGGATTTACTTTTAATAAATTATTGTTTTGATCATTTTTAACAACTAATATTTCCTCTTCTATGCTTGGATAATCAAGAATAATATTGAACATAAATCTATCAAGCTGTGCCTCAGGTAATGGATATGTACCCTCTTGTTCAATTGGATTTTGTGTTGCTAAAACAAAAAAAGGTTTTTCAAGTGTATATTTATTACCTGCATTTGTAATTGAGCGTTCCTCCATAGCTTCTAAAAGTGCAGATTGGGTTTTTGGTGGTGTTCGATTAATTTCATCAGCAAGAATTAGATTTCCAAATAACGGACCTTTTATGAATTTAAAATCTTTATTTTCATCAAGAACCTCAGTTCCAACAATATCAGAGGGCATAAGATCAGGAGTGAATTGAATTCTTTTAAAATCAAGACCTAGCGATTTAGAAATTGTTCTCACTAGTAATGTTTTAGCAAGCCCAGGAACACCTTCAATTATGCAATGTCCATTGCAGAATATTGATATTAATAATTGTTTTATGATTTCATCTTGTCCTACGATAACTTTTTTTATTTCGTTAGAAAAAAGTTCATAATCTCTAATAAAATCTTTTGTTAAATCAATATCACTTTTCTTATTTTCTACCATTTGTATCTAGATTTACAGTTTTTATCCATTTCTTTTAATTCAACATAAGTATTTTTTATTCTTTTATCTATCCAATCATCTAACTTTTCTTGTTTTTTAAAATTTAGTGCTTGAGTTTGGAAAAAATCATAGTCTAAATCTAAATTTGCAGTATGCGAACTAGTCTTATCAACTACGTTTAAAATTCTATAAATGGAACCCTCGTTAGACTCAACTTTTACTGGTTTTGTGAAATTATTCTCATCTAGTCCTTCAATTAAGTATTTTATTGATGATCCTAGCTCTGCAATTGTATATGTAGAAGAACCATTTGAAGGATTTATGAGTAATCCGTTATTATTTTTAGTATCATCATCTGAATAGCTCTTGATTGCTTGTGAAAAACTAATTTCATTATTTTTTATTTTGTTATATATGCTGTCTATTTTTAATCTAGCGTTTTGTAATGACGTTGAGGAGTATTTTGGTTTAAGCAAAATATGTCGAACATTCACCTGATCTCCCCTTCTTTCTATAAGTTGAATTATATGATATCCAAAATTAGTTTTTACTATTTCTGAAACTTCATCTTTTTTTAATCTAAAAGCAACTTTTTCAAATTCAGGAACGAATGTACCTCTTGAAACAAAACCAATTTCACCACCATTATTTGCTGATCCAGGATCATCAGAGTAGAGAGCTGCAAGAACCTTAAAATCTTCACCATTTAAAACTCTTTTTCTAAAAGCATTTAATCTGTCTGACAATTTATTAATTTGATCTTCAGACATTTTTGGCTTTATGATAATCTGAGATAGTTTGTACCTATCCTCTATTAATGGTAGTTCTGACTTGTCCATTTTTTCATAATACTCATTTACATCAAAGGGAGTAATCTTTACTTCTTTAGTAATGCTTGATTGCATTCTCTGAACTAAAAATTGGTCTTCAACTAGTTCTGAAAGGACTTTCTTAATTTGGTATATATCTTTTTCAAAATATTGCTCAACCTTTTCAATACTACCAATTTGATCAATATAATAGTTAACTCTTGTTTCAACTTCTTGTTCTATTTCTTCTTTAGTGACAAAAATACTGTCCTGTTTACATGAAAAAATCAAAAGCTTTTGTGTCATCAAATCTTCTAAAACTTCACATCTAAGCCCCTCATTTCGAGTAACTCCTTGCGAAATGTATTGTAAATACTGATTTTCTACGTCAGAACGAAGAACTATTTCATCTCCAACAACTGCAATGATCTTATCTATATCTTGAGCATTAATTATAGTTGAAAAAGTTGTAATTATAATTATTAAAAAAAATCTTTTCATCTGTTAATCTTTAATTTATTATCAGTAATTGCTTGCATGTATAATTGATTATCCAACTCATTCAAATATCTTAATTTATTTTCATTGACTATAGTAGATCTAATATTTTCTTTGACTAAAGTGATAGGAGACAACTCACCTATTCCTTTCTTCTCAAAAATTTTAAGAAAGTAGAAATTTTCTTTATCGTCAAAAATATTATTCTTAATATTAGTTAAATACTTTCTTTCTTTAACAATATCATCTGGTAAATAATGTAGAATTTCATTAAAATACACCCATGTTGTATCAAATAGATAAAATTTATCAGCAAATTGATTACAATACTCAATAACAAATTCAACATCTGAATTATCAAAGAAAACTGTTCTTAATCTTTCTAAATTTGGGGCACTTTTTTTTAATGAAACAAAATTTATTTTTACAATTTCATTTTTTAGAACAAAACTTTCTTTGTTTTTGATATAATATTCTAAAATTGTATTAGCACTAACGTTCGTGTCTATTTTCTGACTTATTAATTCCTTTTGATATTTATGTATTAGTAGTCGGTTATAATAATTTTGTGTTTTTTTATCTATTTGTTTTTGTTTGGATGGTAAATTTATTTTTGCATTGTTTAGTAGCAGATTCTCTCTTATCCATAAACTAATGTAATTTTCTATAAAATAATTGGTGTCAATCTCATTTTTAGGCAACTCACTAATTATTTCATCATAATAAAGTTTTTGATCATACAGTACAGCGATTGGTTCATTTTGAAATCTGTTTTTGCAAGATAGTAGGGCAAAAATAAATAAGAAGTTTAGATATCTCAACTATTTATTTATTATTGAGTAAAGAACATCATAGTTTACAGAATATTTATATTTCTCCCTCAAATCTTTAATCCAGTTTTTATCTAACTCATTTTGGTATTCTGAGATGACCTTTCCTTTAACCTCACTCAATTTTTTAGTTGAGGGCGATAATATTGATTCAATATGAACTATAATGATTTGATTTTTTTCAGATTTAATATCATTAGAAATACCTCTTTTCCATTTTAGACTGTCTAAAATCTTATTTTCACCTTTTTCAAACTTTCCAGATTCTATTTTTAAATTTAAGGAGTTGTCTTTATTAATTTTTTTAATAATATCCGAATTCTCTATTTGATTTCTTTGCATTCTATAAATAGCTTTTCTTACTTGCTTTGCAATTGCTAAGCTTGAACAAGTATAAATTGATGCCTCTACTCGCTCATTCCATAAATATTCATTCTTTCTGGACTCATAGAAATTATTTAATCCTATAGTATCTTCAACAGCTTTGCCCCAAACCAATTTATTGGTAAGATCAAACAAAAGTATACCGTCCCTGTATTCTTTAAGTAATGCTTTGTATTCAGGATATTTCTTTGATAAATTATTCTCCTCAAACTCAAGCAATTTGAGGTTAATAAAATCCTCATATAAATCATCAATAATAGAACCCTTTTCTTGGTTATCTACTAAATACTTAATAAAATCTTGCTGGTTAATTTTCAAATTATCAATCATAAACAAAGTAAAAATTAATCCCTTAGCATTTTTTCCGTCCCAGTTTCCCTCATAAACACTTTTCTCACCATACCCCCTAATTTGTTTAATTCTTTTACTAATTCTAACAACATTGTAATCCTTTCTTAGCTTCTTAAATAAACTTTCTTGACTTAGATTAGCGCGAGAATCTCTTTCAATTTTTCTTTTTAAATCAGCCTTTAGATCTTCAAAAGGTAGAATTGATTTTTTGCTAATTAATTTAACTATATGCCAACCAAAATCAGATTCAAATGGCTGAGAGTAATCGTTTATTTTTTTTAAGTTAAATGAAGCATCTTCAAAAACTGGGACCATTTTACCTACACCAAACGGAGGTAATTTACCGCCCTTTACTGCACTAGATTTATCTTCTGAGAAACTTTCTGCTAAATCTTCAAATTCTTGACCCTTATTTAATTTTTCAAATACATCGAAAATTTTTGTTTTAGCAGTTTGATTTTTTTCTTTGTTTCCTTGTTGTGTTTTAAACATTATGTGAGAAACCTGAACTTCTCCAAGTGCATTTCTCTTGTCATTTAACTTGATAAGATGTAAGCCGTACTTTGTTCTAACTGGACCGCAAATTTGTCCAACTTCACAGTTGTAAGCAGTTGATTCAAATGGGTATACCATCATAAAACTTGTAAAATATCCTAAATTCCCTTGGTTAATTTTTGAAGATCTGTCATCAGAGTGCATGATAGCTGCTCTTTCAAAGGAAATCTTACCACTCAAAACTTCATCTCTTATTGAGTTTATCTTGTCTATAGCTTCCTTTTCCGATCTTTTAGTAGAGCTGTTCTCAAATGCTATTAGTATATGGCTGACATTTAAATCATATTTTGTTCTTTCATACGCTTCGTTAAGAAGACTCTCCTCAAATTGATTATCCTTTAAATATGGTTTAGAAAGTTGTTTTCTGTAACCTTCGAGCTCATTGACGAAAGTAAATAAAGTATCCATTCCAAGAGATTCTGCTTCTTTAACTTTTAGTTTAAAATTAATAAAGAGCTCCATGTACTCATCAAGATACTCTTTGGTGAAGGATTCTAAATCGTTATTTTTAAAAAATATATTTTCAAATTCTTTTAAGGATACATTTTCATCACCAATTGTTAAAACATTTTCATTGGCAAATGACTTGATACTAAAAGAAATAAGTAATAGTAAGATTATTTTTTTCATATTTTATTTTCTACTGTAATTTGGTGCTTCCTTTGTAATTGTAACATTATGAGGATGACTTTCAGTCATTCCTGAGGAACTTATCTTTGTAAAATAAGATTTCTGTAAGTCAATAATATCTTTTGAACCAGTATATCCCATGCCTGCTCTTATACCACCTAAAATTTGATGAACAACTTCTGAAAGGGTTCCTTTGTATGCAACTCGACCAACTATTCCTTCTGGAACTAACTTTTTGTTATCACTTTGATCAGATTGAAAATATCTGTCTTTAGACCCACTTTCCATAGCATCAATTGATCCCATTCCTCTGTAGCTTTTAAATTTTCTACCTTCAAAAATTATAGTTTTTCCTGGTCCTTCTTCAACTCCGGCAAACATTGAGCCAAGCATGACTGAACTTGCACCCGCTACTAATGCTTTTACAATATCGCCAGAGTACCTGATTCCTCCATCAGCGATTACAGGAACATTTGATTTTTTTGCAACTTCTGCAACATTTAATATTGCAGTCAATTGGGGAACTCCTATACCAGCAATAATTCTAGTTGTGCAAATAGAACCTGGTCCAATTCCTACTTTTATTGCATCTGCACCATTTTTAATTAAGTGTTTAGCTGCTTCAGCTGTTGCGACATTTCCAACTACAAAATCTAAATTTGAAAATTTCATTTTTAATTTTTTCAAAACTTCAACAACATTTTTAGAATGTCCATGAGCAGTGTCGATAACAATTGCATCAACTGATGCTTGATTCAAAACTGATACTCTATTTACAACATCATTTGTGATTCCAACAGCAGCAGCTACTCTTAACCTCCCAAGTGAATCTTTACAAGAATTGGGCATCATTTTATTTTTTGTGATATCTTTAAATGTAATCAAACCAACTAGCTTATAGTCATCATCAACAACTGGCAGTTTCTCAATCTTGTTGATTTTAAGAATATTTTCAGCATTTTCTAAGTCTTTTAGTTTTGTAGTAATTAGATTTTCACTAGTCATGACATCTTTGACTGGTAGATCATGCTTTTTTTGAAATCTAAGATCTCTGTTGGTAACTATACCAAGTAGATTTTGTTTTTCATTTACAATTGGTATTCCACCAATTCTGTGCTCTTTCATTAGCTCTAAAGCATCACCAACAGTAGAGTCAATTGACAATGTAACAGGATCTTGTATCATACCGCTTTCAGATCTTTTTACCTTTCTAACTTCTGAGGCTTGCTGAGCTATTGACATATTTTTGTGAAGAACACCAATTCCTCCCTCTCTGGCTAGAGAGATTGCCATTTTGGACTCAGTAACTGTATCCATAGCAGCACTTAAAATAGGTATGTTAATTTTAATATTCTTTGAGAAAAATGAAGTGATATTTGTTTCACTTGGCATTAATTCAGAATATGAAGGTATGACCAAAACATCATCAAAGGTTAACCCATTTTGTAATATTTTTTTATTTTCTATCATTAATAGGAATGCAAAATTACTAAATAAAAATCTTTCTTAAAGATGTGAGTTAAAAATATTATTTAATAACATTGATTGGACCTGTTTTATTGATTAGGTTGCCAACACCATTTATATACTTCAGAATGTACACATAAGTACCATTTTGGACTAGATTACCTTTATATGAACCATCCCATCCCTTTTTGGGATCATTAGTTTCAAAAATAAGATTACCAGAACGATCAAAAATTGAAAAAAGATAACCATCTTCAGAAACAAAATAAGTCACAGGAATGTATAATTCGTTATGTTCATCTCTGTTAGGGGTAAAACTATTAGGAAGATAGATTATAGGTGTTTGTGATATACAACTGATATTTGAATAAGATCCAAAATTAGTAGGACCATAAGTATTATTTAGACCCTCACTAGCTTTTACATAGTAACAAAACCTTCCATTACCCTGCTCTCCAAAATCAGTTACAACATCATTGTACTTTAAACTTTCATTTGGATCGCTATTCCTATCAAAAATATAAATTGGTAGAATGACAAAAGGTTGTCTATTTGCAGATCTATATAGTTCATATTTTTCTACATTACCTAGCCAGTTTCCATATTCATTGAAAGTAATAGTGTTTATATATTCATCACTTGAAAATGTTAGTAGTTCATCCTCTAAATTTATTTGAGTTTTCAATAGTATTGTAGTTGCAATTGATGTATCATTTGTTGATAAACCAGTGTTAGGATCAAGAACTGAGCCTGTTGATATAGTTACCCCACAAGTGTCAACTGGAAAGATCGTATAATCATATGAATTTTTAGATGTTAAAGCGGTATTGTCAGTATAGAAAATATTTTCTTGACCATCAAATGGGATTTCTCCTATTTTAGTGAAATTATTAGTATTAGATATTGATCTATAAATAGAATAATAATCAACTACTGCACTGTTGTCAACGAGACAAGAAATATCTACATAACCATTATCCATATTTACAGATGCATATTCAATGTAGTTATAATCAGGCTTCTTAGATAAATTTGGTGTTACACTAATTTTATTTGATACTGCTTGAAAAGTACTATC